>Ga0210394_10001300_pt1 | contig 41118 bp, 40 predicted proteins | sample IncBWC12MmetaG_FD_160121 | JGI IMG/M metagenome (GOLD analysis project Ga0210394, IMG submission 160121) | Forest soil microbial communities from Barre Woods Harvard Forest LTER site, Petersham, Massachusetts, United States - Inc-BW-C-12-M | ecosystem: Environmental > Terrestrial > Soil >...
CACGTCGTGGGAGACCACGATGCTGGTGATCCCGAGCGCTTCGTTCATGTGCTTGATGAGGCGCATAATGACACCGAGCGAGATCGGATCGAGCCCGACGAACGGCTCGTCGTAAATCAGCATCTCCGGGTCCATGACAACGGCGCGCGCCAGCGCCACGCGCCGCGCCATCCCGCCCGACAGCTCCCCCGGCATGAGCTCGGCAGCGCCCCGCAGACCTACGGCCTGCAGCTTGGTGAGCACCAGCTTGCGCATCAGCGCTTCGGGCAGATCGGTGTGCTCGCGCACCGGGAAGGCGACGTTCTCGAACACGTCCATGTCGGTGAGCAGCGCGCCATTCTGGAACAGCATGCCCATGCGCGTGCGCAGGACGTAGATCTCGCTGCGGCTCAAAGCCGCGAGATCCTGACCGCACACCCGCACCTCGCCACGATCGGCGGCGATCTGCGCCGTGATGAGCTTGAGCAGCGTCGTCTTGCCGGTGCCGCTCGGCCCCATGATGGCCGTGATGCGTCCGCGCCGGACCTGGACGTCGAGCCCTGCGAAAATCGGCCGCCCGCCCACGGCGTAGTGCACGCCGCGCACGTCGACCACCACGTCAGACGCCGGCGCGCCTGACGCGGGTTGCGAGGATACCGGGCTTGTCACGCGATCGCGGCGGCCGCCTTGCAGCTCAGGCGGCCTGGCTCTCCATGTCAGCCGCATAGCGGCCGGTGGTCGCCAGGCCGTTGAGCTTGGCGCGCTTGGCTAACTCCTTCTGCCCGGCCGCGAAGTTCGACGCGACTCCACCCCACGCCTTGAGCGCGGTGTCCTGCAGTGCGCGGCCGTAGCTGAAGGTCAGTGACCAGGGGAGCGGCCCGAGCTTGTTCATGAGCGACAGGTGCAGCGTGGCTTCCGTCGGGGACTGCCCGCCGGACAGGAACGCGATGCCCGGCACCGCCGGCGGGACGTGGCGCCGCAGCACGCGCACCGTGGCCTCCGCCACGGCCTGCGGCGGCGCCCGACTCGCGGCTTTCTTGCCGGAGATCACCATGTTGGGTTTCAACACCATGCCCTCCAGCATCACACGGTGCTCGAACAGCTCCTGGAACACGCGGGCGAGCACGGCCTCGGTCACCTGCTCACAGCGCTCGATCGAGTGTGCGCCGTCCATGAGCACCTCCGGCTCGACGATCGGCACGATGTCGTTCTCCTGGCACAGCGCCGCATAGCGCGCCAGCGCATGCGCGTTAGCCCTGACGGCGAACGCGCTGGGGATGCCGTCGGCGATATCGATGACTGCGCGCCATTTGGCGAAGCGCGCGCCGAGCCCGCGGTACTCGCCGAGGCGCTCGCGCAGGCCGTCGAGTCCCTCGGTGATGGTCTCGCCGCTGAAACCGGCGAGCGGCTTCGCGCCCAGGTCCACCTTGATACCCGGGAGGATCCCCTGCTTCGCCAGGTAGTGCGGAAAGGGCGTGCCGTCCCGGGTCTTCTGGCGGATGGTCTCGTCGTAGAGGATGACGCCGCTGACCGACTCGGCGGCGCCGGGCGCCGTGAACAACATTTCGCGATAGCTGCGGCGATGCTCCTCGGTCGACTCCAGCTTGATGCTGTCGAAGCGCTTCTTGATGGTGCCGCCGCTTTCGTCCGCGGCCAGGATACCCTTGCCTCTGGCTACCATTGCGCTGGCAACGCGCATCAGCTCACTCGAGTTCATCGTCGCATCCTCCGGCATCGACGGCGTGCGCCTGACAAGCGCGCGGCGCGCAGCCGTCCTGATGGCTACCCCTGGAAATCGGGGCGCCAAGGATAGCAAATCAGCCCACCGGCGGGCCGCACTCCTGGAGCGCGCGATGCCACGCTGGTGCGCGGCTTGGCTCCACCGGCAATTAGTACTAAACTAGTCCTAGTTCAAGAGGGCACCCCCATGCTGCGTATGAGCCGGCTTACCGACTACGCCACCGTGCTGCTCGCCGCGCTCGCCGGCGAGCCCGGGCGCGTGCAGACCGCGGCCTCGCTCGCCGAGCAGACGCGCATCGCCGCCCCTACGGTATGCAAGCTTCTCAAACAGCTGCAGCGCGCGGGGCTGGTGACCTCGACCCGGGGCCCGCGCGGCGGCTACCAGCTGGCACGTCCGGCGGCGCAGATCAGCGCGGCGGCGATACTCGACGCCCTCGAGGGACCGCTCGCGCTCACCGACTGCTCCGCGGGACACGGCAACTGCGAGATTGAGGATACCTGCCGCGTCGGGCGTGTGTGGCAGCGCCTGAACCTCGCCATCCGCCGCTCGCTCTATGAGGTGAGTCTTGCGCAGCTCGCGGGACTGGACGCCGCTCCCGCACGACTGCCGGCGCTCGAGCGTGAGATGAAGGCGGCGGCCGCGCGCGCGCCGGTGCGCTCGTGAGTGAGCCCATGAGCGAAAATGCGCGGCAACTCGAGACCCTCATCGGCCGGGGCTACCAGCACGGCTTCGTGACCGAGATCGATTCCGACACGGTGGCACCCGGCCTGGATGAGGATGTGGTGCGCCTGATCTCGCGCAAGAAGCAGGAACCGGCCTTCCTCACCGAGTGGCGGCTCAAGGCGCTGCGCCACTGGCTGACCATGCGCGAGCCGCACTGGGCGCACGTGAAGTTCACACCGATCGACTACCAGAGCATTTCCTACTACTCCGCGCCCAAGTCCAGGAAGGACGGACCGAAGAGTCTCGACGAGGTCGATCCGAAGCTGCTCGAGACGTACGAGAAGCTCGGCGTACCGCTGCACGAGCGTGCGCGGCTCGCCGGTGTCGCGGTGGATGCGGTGTTCGACAGCGTTTCCGTGGCCACGACGTTCAGGGAGCGGCTCGCGGCCGCGGGGGTGGTGTTTTGTCCGTTCTCGGAAGCCGTGCGCACGCATCCCGAGCTGATCGAGCAGTACCTGGGCAGCGTCGTGCCCTACACCGACAACTTCTTCGCGACGCTCAACTCCGCAGTGTTCTCGGATGGCTCGTTCGTATACGTGCCGCAGGGCGTGCGTTGCCCGATGGAGCTGTCGACCTACTTCCGCATCAACGCGCTGAACACCGGGCAGTTCGAACGCACTCTCATCATCGCGGATGCCGGCAGTTACGTGTCATATCTTGAAGGCTGCAGTGCGCCGCAGCGCGACGAGAACCAGCTGCACGCGGCGGTGGTCGAGCTCATTGCGCTCGATGACGCGTACATCAAGTACTCGACGGTGCAGAACTGGTATCCGGGCGATGCCGATGGCCGCGGCGGAATTTACAACTTCGTGACCAAGCGCGGCGAGTGCCGCGGACGCCGCGCGCATATTTCCTGGACCCAGGTGGAGACCGGCTCGGCGATCACCTGGAAGTACCCGAGCTGCGTGTTGCGCGGTGAGGGCTCGATCGGCGAGTTCTACTCGGTCGCGACCGTGAACCATCACCAGCAGGCGGACACCGGCACCAAGATGATCCACATCGGGCCCAATACCCGCAGCACCATCATCTCCAAGGGCATCTCGGCCGGCCACGGCCAGAACACCTACCGCGGACTCGTGAAGATCCTGCCGAGCGCGCACGCCGCCCGCAATTTCACCCAGTGCGACTCGCTGCTGATGAGCGCCCAGTGCGGGGCGCACACCTTCCCGTACGTGGAGGTGAAGAACCCCTCGGCCACGGTCGAACACGAGGCCAGCACCTCCAAGATCAGCGAGGACCAGCTGTTCTACTGCCTGGCGCGCGGCATCGCCCAGGAGGACGCGGTCAACATGATCGTGAGCGGCTTCTGCAAGTCCGTGTTCAAGGAGCTGCCGATGGAATTCGCGGTCGAAGCGCAAAACCTGCTGGCCGTGAGCCTGGAAGGCGCGGTGGGCTGACATGACATCCCGGACCCCGCTCCTCGCCATCAACGATCTGCACGTCACCGTCGAGGGCAAGCAGATCCTGAACGGCCTCACGCTGCAGGTGGGGGCGGGCGAAGTGCACGCCATCATGGGACCGAACGGCTCGGGCAAGAGCACACTGGCGCACGTGCTCGCGGGCCGTCCCGGCTACCAGATCACCGCCGGCACCGTGAGCTATGAGGGGCGCGATCTGCTGGCGCTCGCCCCCGAGGAGCGTGCCCGTCAGGGGGTGTTTCTCGGCTTTCAGTACCCGGTCGAGATCCCCGGAGTCAACAACGTCTATCTGCTGAAGGCCGCCGTCAACGCGGTGCGCAAGCAACGTGGCCTGCCCGAAGTCGACGCCTTTGAATTCCTGGGGCTGGTGCGCGAGAAGATGCGGCTCATGCATATAGAGGACAGCTTCCTCTCCCGCGGCGTGAACGAGGGGTTCTCGGGCGGCGAGAAGAAGCGCAACGAAGTGCTGCAAATGCTGGTGCTCGAGCCGCGGCTGGCGATTCTCGACGAAACCGACTCCGGTCTCGACATCGACGCCCTCAAGGTGGTCGCGGCGGGCGTGAATTCCCTGCGCGCGCCCGAGCGCGCCTGCGTGCTGGTCACACACTATCAGCGTCTGCTCGAATACGTCGTGCCGGACATCGTGCACGTGCTGGTGCGCGGGCGCATTGCCAAACGCGGCGATCGCACTCTGGCACTGGAACTGGAGCGGCGCGGCTACGACTGGGTCACAGGGGAGGCGGCCTGAGGTTTCCATGGGCACGCCACTCACCGCCCGCATCATCGAGGAACACGCGAACGCCGCACCGGCGCTGGCGCCTGCCGGGGCCACGGCGGCACGCCGGCGCACGGCGATCGCGGCGCTGACGGCGAGCGGATTGCCGACATCGCGCGACGAGAACTGGAAGTACGCGAACCTGCGCCCGCTCGAGCGCCTGCGATTCATTCCCGCTCCTCCCGCACAGCCGCTAACGGCAACGGAGCTGCCGGCGACGATACCCGGCTTCGCCCGTTACGTGTTCGTCGACGGTGCGTTTGCGCCGGCACTCTCGGCAGCGCTGAATGCAACCGCCGCCGCGGTCACACCGCTGGCGGCAGCGCCCGATGCCGGCCGCGCACCGGCCGGCGTGCCCGCGCACACCCCGGCCCCGGGCGCATCCGCGGATGAGCGCTTTGCGCTGCTGAACGAAGCGTTCGCCACCGACGGCGCGGCCATCCGCGTTGCCGCGCACCCTGAGCCGGTGCGCCTCGAACTGGTGTTCGTGGCGAGCGCGGATGCACTTACCGGGGCGTCGTATCCGCGCGTGGAACTGCAGCTCGACAGCCAGGCGCAGCTGCTGCTCATCGAGCGGCACGTCAGCGCCGGCCCCCACGCGAGCTTCGTGAACAGCGCCGTGACGGTCGAGGTCGGCTCTGGCGCCAGGCTGCACCATTACCGGCTGCAGGAGCTGGCGGCGCGCGCCATCGTGTTCGACACGCTCACCGCCGTCGTCGGCCGCGACGCCGGCTACCGGCTGTACGGCATCAGTACCGGCGCGCAGTCGGCCCGCTCCACCCTCGCGGTGCGACTGGCCGGGGAGCGCGCCGACCTCACGCTCGCGGTCGTGGCGCTCGGCGACCGGCAGCAGGTCCAGGATACCTACGCGCGGGTCGAGCACGCCGCGCCGCGCGCGCGCACCGAACAGGTGTTTCGCGGAATTTCCGCCGGACGCGCGCGCGTCGCGTTCAACGGCAAGATCGTGGTGGGCAAGGACGCGCACGGGACGGATTCGCGCCAGTCGTTGCGCGGACTGCTCGCCGGCCCGGAAGCGGAACTCGACGTGCGGCCGCAGCTGGAGATCTACACCGACGAGGTGCGCTGCAGCCACGGCGCCACCGCCGGCAAGCTCGACGAGAACATGCTGTTCTACCTGCTGTCGCGGGGACTTGAGCCCGAGGTCGCGCAGCGGCTGCTGAAGTGGGCATTCCTCGAGGATGTGGTCGCCAGGATCGAGGTCGCGGAGCTGCGGCGCCAGATCGAGGAGCGCCTGGCGCTGCAGGTGCACGAGCCCCTGGCGCGCGCGGAGTCAGCCTGATGGCCGCCAACGTCTCGCTCGCCGCAGTGCCGCCGTACGATGCCGAGCGCGTGCGCCGCGACTTCCCGATCCTCGACACCATGGTGAACGGGCATCCGCTCGTGTATCTCGACAGCGCCGCGTCCGCGCAGCGCCCGCTCGCGGTGCTGCGCGCGGTCGAGGACTACGAGACGCACTCGCACGCCAACGTGCATCGCGGCGTGCATGCGCTCAGTCAGGCGGCCACCGCCGCGTATGAAGGCGCCCGCGAGCGCGTACGGCGCTTCATCAATGCCCGCACGACGCGCGAGATCATTTTTGTCCGCGGCACCACCGAGGGAATCAACCTGGTCGCGCAGGCCTACGCCCGCCCGCGCCTGCGGGCGGGCGACGAGATCCTCATCAGCGCGCTCGAGCATCACGCCAACATCGTCCCCTGGCAGATGGTGTGCGAGCAGACGGGCTGCACGCTGAAAGTGGCGCCGATCAACCGCCGCGGCGAACTGCAGCTGGAGGAGTTCCTCAAACTCCTCAACCCGCGCACGCGGCTGGTGGCGGTGGCGCACGTGTCCAACGCGCTCGGCACGGTGCTGCCGGTGAAGCGCATCATCGAGGCTGCCCACGGCTGCGGCGCGGTGGTGCTGATCGACGGGGCGCAGGCCGTGCCGCACTCACGCGTTGACGTGCGGGCGCTGGGCGCCGATTTTTACGCCTTCTCCGGCCACAAGCTCTACGGGCCCACCGGGATCGGGGTGCTCTACGGGCGCGAGGAGCTGCTCGCGGCCATGCCGCCGTGGCAGGCGGGCGGGGACATGATTCTGACGGTGTCGTTCGAGAAGACCACTTACAACGAGCTGCCGTGGAAGTTCGAGGCCGGCACGCCCAACATGTCCGGGGCCGTCGGTCTCGCCGCCGCCATGGACTACCTCGAGAGCCTGGGGGTCGAAGCGATCGCCGCGCACGAGCAGCGCCTGCTGCAGCTGGCCACCGCGGAACTCGCACGCCTGCCGGAGATCGATATCATCGGCACCGCGGCCCACAAGGCGTCGGTGCTGTCGTTCACCATGAAGGGCGTGCACCCGCATGACCTCGGCACGATCCTCGACGCCGAGGGCGTTGCCGTGCGCACCGGCCATCACTGTGCCATGCCGGTCATGACGTTCTTCGGCCTGCCGGCGACGGCGCGCGCCTCGTTCGGCTGTTATAACACCGAGCACGACGTGGCGAGCCTGGTGCAGGCGCTGGGCAAGGCGCGTGAGGTGTTCGCCTGATGGACCTCAAGGATCTGTACCGCGACGTGATCCTGGATCACAACCGCCACCCCCGGAACTTTGGCCGTATCGAGCCGGCCGACGGCCGGGCCGAAGGGCACAACCCGCTGTGCGGCGACCGGCTGTCGGTGTTCGTGGTGCTGGACGGCGAACGCGTCGCGGACATCCGCTTCGAGGGCAAGGGCTGCGCCATTTCCACCGCCTCGGCCTCGCTCATGACGGAAGCGGTCAAGGGCAAGGACCGCGCCGCGATCCGCGCGCTGTTCGACAAGGTGCACGCGCTGCTGACACGCGCCGATGCCGCACCCGACGGCGCGCTCGGCAAGCTGGCCGCGCTGTCCGGAGTGCGGGAATTTCCGGTGCGCGTGAAGTGTGCCAGCCTGTGCTGGCACACGCTCAATGCGGCGCTCGAGCACGGCGCGGCGACCATATCCACCGAGTAGCGCGCCGCCATGCGCAGACACGAGAACGAGCCCTTTGTCGTCAACCGCGAGGTGCGCGCGGTGATCGTCCCGGCTGGCCAGGAGGTGAAACTCAGGCCCGGCCAGGCCGGTTACATCACCCAGGCCCTCGGCGGCAGCTTCACCGTGTACCTCGAGGGCAACCTGTTCCGCATCGCCGGCGAGGATGCCGACGCCATCGGCCAGGAGACGGTCAAACCGCCCGAGTTGCCGCCCAATGCCACGGAAGAGGATGTGCGCAAGCTCGCCTGGGAGCAGATGCGCGCCTGCTACGACCCGGAGATCCCGATCAACATCGTCGACCTGGGTCTGGTGTACGCATGCGACGTGACGCAGAACGACGACGGCACCCGCACGGTGGAGGTGACGATCACCCTCACCGCCCCCGGGTGCGGCATGGGCGAGATTCTGGTGGATGACGTGCGCGACAAGATCCAGCGGATCCCGACGGTGCGCGAGGCGCGCGTGTCGCTGACCTTCGATCCTCCCTGGAACCAGAGCATGATGTCCGAGGCTGCGCGCCTGCAGACCGGAATGTTCTGACAGGAGATCTCAATGGCCAACTACGTCTCCCTTTGAGTTCCCGATGGATCGACATCGGGGGCGCGGACGCCGTCAGTGACACGGCGCCCCTCGCGGTAGAGGTCGACGGCGTGGCGGTGGTTGTCGTACGCTGCGGCGCCGAGCTGTACGCGGTAGAAGACCGCTGTACGCACGACGGCGAGTCGCTCAGCGGAGCGCAAGTGGAAGCCTGTCAGATCATCTGCCCGCGGCATGGTGCGCACTTCTGTCTGCGCACCGGTGAGGCGCTGACCCCGCCCGCCTACGAGCCGCTGCGCACCTACCGGGCGCGCGAGCAGGATGGGCGGGTTCTGCTGGAGCGGCCGGAGTGAGACGCGGCGCATGAAGCGGCTGACTCTCATGCGGCACGCGGATGCGCGCTGGAACGATCCTGCCATACCCGACCTGGAGCGTCCGCTGAACCGGCGCGGCACCGCCGCGGCGGAAGCCATGGCGCGCCGGCTGCTCGACCTGGAACTCATTCCGGACCTGCTGCTGGCGAGCCCGGCGCGCCGTACGCAGCAGACCGCCGACATCGTGGCACGTGAACTCTCGCTGCCTGCCAGGCGCGTGCTGCGCGAGGAGGCGCTGTATCTGGCGAGCGCACCGGACATGCTGAAGCTGGTGCAGGGCACCGGCCCGCGCGTCGCGCACCTGCTGGTCGTCGCTCACAATCCGGGCGTGTCGGAGCTGGTGGAGCTGCTCAGCCCGCAGCGCAGCAGCGCTGGGCTGGCCACCGCCGCGCTGTGCTCGATCGCCTTCGATGCCGCGCACTGGAGCGCCATCGGGCCCGCCGCGGTCACCGACGTGCAGCGCGAGAAACCTCCGGCGCGGCTGTTCGGGCTGCTTGGCTGACGCCTCAGGCCGACGTGCGCCGGTGCGCAGTCTGGCTCAACACTCCGGCACGTTGACCGCGAGTCCGCCTTGCGAGGTTTCCTTGTAAATGGTGGACATGTCGGCGCCGGTCTGACGCATGGTGGCTATCACCTGGTCGAGCGACACCTTGTGCGTGCCATCGCCGCGCATCGCCAGGCGCGCGGCGTTGATGGCCTTGACCGACCCCATGGCGTTGCGTTCGATGCAGGGAATCTGCACCAGCCCGGCGACCGGGTCGCAGGTGAGACCCAGGTTGTGTTCCATGCCGATCTCGGCGGCGTTTTCGATCTGCTCAGCCGTGCCCTGCAGCGCCGCCACCAGGCCCGCCGCGGCCATCGAGCAGGCCACGCCCACCTCACCCATGCAACCCATCTCCGCTCCGGAGATGGAGGCGTTTTTCTTGTAGAGCATGCCCATCGCCGCCGCCACCAGCAGGAAGCGCACCACTCCGTCATCGTTCGCGCCCGGCTCGAAGCGCTGATAGAAGTGCAGCACCGCCGGCACGATGCCCGCAGCCCCGTTGGTCGGCGCCGTGACCACCCGGCCGCCGGCGGCGTTCTCCTCGTTCACCGCGAGCGCGTAAGCGTTGACCCAATCCATGACATCCAGCGGTCCCGCCTTGGCGCTCTCAGTCAGCATGCGGTACAGGCGCGGCGCACGGCGGCGCACCTTGAGGACCCCCGGGAGGAGTCCCGTCTGACGGAAGCCGCGCTCGACACACGCCTGCATCACCTGCCACAGGTGCAGCAGCCCGGCGCGCACCTGCGCCTCGCTCGCCCAGGTGCGCTCGTTCGCCAGGACCAGCTCGTACATCTCCAGCCCGTGCTCACGGCACAGGGCGAGCAACTGCGCGCCCGAAGCGAACGGGTACGGCGGCACCGCTCGGCTACTCGCCTCGCGCGCCTCGGTCTCGCCGCCGCGCACAATGAAGCCCCCGCCAACGGAGTAGTAGTCCTCCTCACGCAGCGTGCGCTGCTCGGAGCCGAGCGCGGTGAAGCGCATGCCGTTGGAATGCCCCGGCAGGCGCTCGTGGTGCATGAACAGCAGCTGCATCGGCTCATCGAAGGCGATCTCGTGCTCGCCGAGCAGCCTGATACGCCCGCTCGAGCGAATACGCTCTACGGTGGGTGACAGGCTGTCCGGATCGACGCTCTCGGGCTCCGCGCCTTCAAGGCCTGCGAGGATCGCGCGGTCCGTGCCATGGCCCACCCCGGTGAATGCGAGCGAGCCGTACAGACGCACGGCGATCTCGTGCGTCGCGGCGAGCAATCCATCGCGCTTGAGGCCTGAGGCGAACTCGCGCGCCGCGCGCATCGGACCCATGGTGTGCGAGCTCGACGGTCCGATCCCTACCTTGAAAATGTCGAAAACGCTTAAGCTCATGTATCACCCCGGCGACGAGCGCTTCAGTCTGCCGCGTAACGCGCAACCCCACATGCTTTGCGGCGACGTGCGGCGACTCAAATGCGACCCCGCAGGCGCCGCAGCTGCCGGCGCTCGTGTTTGTCGGGCCGCACCGAGGGACGCGGCGTGAGCCCGGCAGCCAGCTTCATGCGCGCGGCGAACTCGGCGCCGCGCGCGGCGCTTGCGGGCGTCTCCTGGTAGCAGCGCGCCGCGGCCGCCGCCGGTCCCCGGCGCTGTGGCACGCCAGCGACCAGACACTCGAATTGCAGCGTGGCGCGCACGAAGCTCACCCGGTCCCCGGCACGCAGTTCGTGGGCGGGCTTCACGCGCGCGCCGTTCACGTGCACTCTGCCGCCAGTCACCGCCTGGGTGGCCAGCGAGCGTGACTTGAACAGGCGCACGGCGAACAGCCAGCGGTCAAGGCGGGCGCTGCCGGGATGGCCGCTTGCTGCGGGCTCGGACATTGAGGCTCAAGTATAATTGCATCTCATGAATCAGGCTGTCATCGAGCGCCTGCGCGGCGAGCTCAGCGGTTTGCGCGAGCAGGGCCTCTACAAGAGCGAGCGCGTGCTCAGCGGCCCCCAGGGCGCCGTGGTGCGCGCCGGCGAGCGCGACGTCATCAACCTCTGCGCCAACAACTACCTGGGTCTCGCGAACCACCCGCTGGTGCGGGCGGCGGCGCAGCGGGCGATCGATGAGTACGGCTACGGCATGGCCTCGGTGCGCTTCATCTGCGGCACGCACGCCACTCACAAGGCGCTCGAGCAGCGCCTCGCCCGCTTCCTCGGCAGCGAGGACGTGATCCTGTATTCGTCCTGCTTCGACGCCAATGGCGGCCTGTTCGAGACGCTGCTCGATGAGCGCGACGCGGTGATCTCGGACGCGCTCAACCACGCGAGCATCATCGACGGCATTCGCCTGTGCAAGGCGCAGCGCCACCGCTACGCCAACAACGACATGGCGGAACTCGAGCAATGCCTCAAACAGGCGCAGGGCGCGCGCACGCGCCTCATCGCCACCGACGGCGTGTTCTCGATGGATGGCTTCATTGCAAGGCTCGGCGAGATCTGCGACCTGGCGGCGCGCTACGACGCGCTGGTGATGGTCGATGATTCGCACGCCACCGGCTTCATGGGTGCCAGCGGCCGGGGTACGCCCGAGCACTGCGGCGTCGCGGCGCGCGTCGACATCCTCACCGGCACACTGGGCAAGGCCCTGGGCGGCGGCAGCGGCGGCTACGTTGCCGCGCGCCGCGAAGTCATCGAGTGGCTGCGGCAGCGTTCGCGTCCCTACCTGTTCTCCAACAGCATTCCCCCGGTGGTGGCCGCCGCCAGCCTCGCGGTGCTCGAGCTCCTGGAGCACACCCCGCAGCTGCGCGCACAGCTGTTCGAGAACACGCGCCTGTTCCGCGCCGGGCTCGCCGGGGCCGGCTTCGATCTCAAGCCCGGCGAGCATCCGATCATCCCGGTCATGCTCGGGGACGCGGCGCTCGCCGCCCGCATGGCCGACCGGCTGCTGGAGCGCGGCGTGTACGTCATCGGCTTCTCCTATCCGGTCGTGCCCAAAGGGCAGGCGCGCATCCGCACGCAGATGTCCGCGGCGCTGACGCGCGAGCAGCTCGAGCGGGCCCTGGACGCCTTCAGCAGCGTGGGCCGCGAGCTCGACGTGCTATAGAAAGATCAACCCATGAAAGCACTGGTGAAGCAGCAGGCGGCGCCCGGTATCTGGCTCGAGGACATCCCCGAGCCCAAGGTCGGCCCCAATGACGTGCTGATCGAGATCGCCAAGACCGCGATCTGCGGCACCGACATGCATATCTACAACTGGGACGCGTGGGCGCAAAAAACCATTCCGGTGCCGATGGCCGTGGGTCATGAGTATTGCGGCCGCATCGTCGAGCTCGGCTCGGAGGTGAAGGGCCTGCAAAAGGGCGATCGCGTTTCGGGCGAAGGCCACATCACCTGCGGTTACTGCCGCAACTGCCGTGGCGGCCGCCGCCACCTGTGCCGCAATACCGTCGGCGTCGGCGTCAACCGCCCGGGTGCCTTTGCCCAGTACCTGGCGATTCCGGCGGGCAACACCTTCAAGCTCACGGACTCGATCCCCGATGACATCGCCGCCATCCTCGATCCGTTCGGCAATGCCACCCATACCGCACTCGCCTTCAACGTGGTCGGCGAAGACGTGCTGATCACCGGGGCGGGTCCGATCGGCATCATGGCCACGGCGATCTTGCGCTTCACCGGCGCGCGCCACGTCGTCATCACCGACGTCAACGACTACCGCCTGGAGCTGGCACGCAGGATGGGCGCCACGCGCGCCATCAACGTGCAGCGCGAGTCACTCGATCAGACCATGAAGGATCTGGGAATGCAGGAGGGCTTCGACGTCGGCCTTGAGATGTCGGGCAACGCGACCGCGTTGCGCGAGATGCTGCGCACCATGCACCACGGCGGCTCCATCGCCATTCTCGGCATTCCGCCCGAGGACACGGCCATCGACTGGAGCCAGGTGATCTTCAAGGGCCTCACCCTCAAAGGCATCTACGGCCGCGAGATGTTTGAAACCTGGTACAAAATGGCGAGCCTGCTGCAGAGCGGGCTTAAGCTCGAGCCCGTCATCACACATCACTTCCCGGTGCAGGACTATCTCAAGGGCTTCCAGACCATGGGATCAGGCCAGTCCGGCAAGGTGATCCTCGACTGGTCGACGCTCTGATGTCGGGTTGAAAAAAGGCCGTCCTGGCCTTTTTTCAACCTCGCCGAGCGAAAGGCGCGACTTTCGCTCGCCTCGAGCGCGCACGGCCGCAGCAAGTGTCAAAGTGGCGCATCCCTGCGCTGAAGTGCTCACGCGTGAGTGCTACCGGACCTCGCAGAAGCAGTATGCGTACAGCCGGTTCGGCACGCTGAAGCGGCTCAGGCGCTCGACTTCGCGCCTCAGCGGATCGAAGCGCTGCGCGACCCGCGCGAGGGCGAGCTCGCCCGGGCCGGCGCGAAACAGTGCCTGCGCCGCGCGCGACTTCAGTTGCAGCGCCAGCGCCTGCACCCAGGTGAGCTCGGGCTCGAGGAACTCGGGTGCATAGTCGGTGAGCTTGGCGCGGCGCGCGGCGGCCTTGACCGCATCGCTGAAGGAACCGAGCTGATCGACCAGCCCCAGGCGGTGTGCATCCGCACCCGCCCACACCCGCCCCTGGGCGATGGCATCGACCTGCTCGTGGGTCTTGTTGCGGCCGCTGGCCACGCGCGCCAGGAACTCGTCGTAGCCGCGGCTGATCTGGGATTGCAGCAGCGCCCGCGCCTCCTCGCCCAGCGGACGATCGATGCGCAGCTGGCCCGACAGCGGCGTGGTGCCGACTCCGTCGACGCTGACGCCGATCTTGCCGAGGGTCCTGTCGACGGTCGGAATGATGGCGAAGATACCGATCGAGCCGGTGAGGGTCGCCGGGCTCGCCCAGATCTCGTCCGCCGGCGCCGAAATGTAGTAGCCGCCGGAGGCGGCGTAACCGCTCATCGACACGACCACGGGCTTGCCGGCGGCGCGTAGCGCCAGCAGTTCACGATAGATCTGTTCTGAGGCGAGGACGCTCCCCCCGGGGCTGTCGACGCGCAGCACCAGCGCCTTCACCTCCTTGTCGAGGCGCGCTGCGCGGATCAGCCGCGCGGTGGACTCTCCGCCCACGGTGCCCGGCGGCTGATCGCCGTCGAGGATCTCGCCGGCGGCCACGATCACACCGACGCGCGGCTTGCCACCGGCCTGCACTTTCTTCTCGGCGCGCGCGTAGCGCACGTAATCGGCCGCCACCACCGACTTGAAGGATCCGCTCGAGTCGTCCTGACCGACGAGCTCGATGAGTCGCCGCTCGGCCTCGAGGCGCGACTTGATGCCGGTGATGAGACCCGCCTGCAGCGCGACCTGCGGGGCGTCGCCGCCCGCCGCGGGCACGGTCTTCGCCAGCGTAGCGACGTACTTCGTCAGCGCATCGGCCGGCAGCTTGCGCGCGCGGGTCACGGCCTGCTGGTAGCTGTTCCACAGCGCGTTGAGGTAACTGCGGCTCTCCTCGCGATCCTCGGGCGACATGCTGGTGCGCGTATAGGTCTCGACGGCGCTCTTGAAGGCACCGACGCGGAACACGTTGATGTCCACGCCGAGCTTGTCGAGCGCGTCCTTCAGATAGGTGCGGTAGCGGTCGTAGCCCTCGAGCAGCACAAATCCCATCGGATCGAGGTAGATCTCATCGGCCTGAGCGGCGAGGTAGTAGCGCTCCTGGGTGAACTCGGTACCGTAGGCGATCACCTTCTTGCCGGCGGCGCGGAATTCGCGCAGCGCATTCGCCAGCTCCTCGAGCGTGACCTGGGTCGCGCCGTCGAATTTCTCCAGGTCCAGCGCCAGCACCTGGATACGTTTGTCGCTCGCCGCCGCGTGGATCGAGTCCGTCAGATCCCACAGCAGCGTCTGCGCGTGACCCTCGCCGCGTGCCTCTTCGACCACGCGCTCCACCGGGTCGCCCGAGAGCTGCTCGACCAGCTCCCCCTGGGGAGCGATGAGCAGCGCCGCCCGCGCCGGGATGCGTGGCAAGCCGGCGCGCAGCAGCCCCACGACCAGGGCGAACATCGCCAGCAGCACGATCAGATGCAGGGCCTTGCGCAGGCCGTCCAGGCCGCGCCACAGGCCAGAGAAAAACGAACGCGGCGTCATGAGCTATCCCTCTCCCTCAGGCAGGCGCGGTTCCCGCCGCCAGCTCGTGCTTCAGATCTTTTCCTCGATCCTCGCGGCCTTGCCGGACAGATCGCGCAGGTAGTAGAGCTTGGCGCGGCGCACGTTGCCGCGGCGCTTGACGGAGATCTCGCTGATAGCCGGGCTGTGGGTCTGGAACACGCGCTCGACGCCCTCGCCGTGAGAGATCTTGCGCACCGTGAACGAGGAGTTGAGTCCGCGGTTGCTGCGCGCGATCACGACACCCTCGTACGCCTGCACACGCTCACGGTCGCCTTCCACCACCTTGACCTGCACCACCACGGTGTCGCCGGGCTTGAAGTCCGGAACCTGGCGCGTCATGCGCTGCTTCTCGATTTCCTGGATTATCTTGCTCATGTTCAGTCACCTCGATCTTCGCTTCCGGCCGCACCTGCGGTCAGGAACTCATTCAATGCGCGCCGCGCCTCGGGCGCGAGCTGCGCGTTCGCCAGCACGTCGGGCCGGCGCTCCGCGGTGCGGGCCACCGCCTGCGCGAGCCGCCAGCGGCGGATGTCGGCGTGGTCACCGGACAACAGCACCGGCGGCACGCCCCGGCCTTCAAACACCTCTGGCCGCGTGTAGTGCGGCCAGTCGAGCAGGCCCTGCGCAAACGAATCCTCGGCGCTCGAGCGCTCATCCCCCAGCGCGCCAGGCAACAGCCGCGCCAGCGCGTCGATGATCACCAGCGCCGGCAGCTCCCCGCCTGAGAGCACGTAGTCGCCCACCGACAACTCGCGATCGATGCCGAGCTCGACCACACGCTCATCCACACCCTCATACCGTCCGGCCAGCAGCAGCATACCGGGCAACGCCGCCAGCTCCCGCGCCTGCGCCTGGCCGAAGGGCTGACCCTGCGCCGACAGGTACACCCGCGGGCTCCCCGGCGGCAGCCGCGCGTGCGCCGCGCGAATCGCCGCCAGCAGCGGCTCGGGTTTCATCACCATGCCCGGACCGCCCCCGTAGGGACGATCATCGACCGTGCGATGCGCGTCGGCCGCGTGCAGGCGCGGATCTTCTGTCCCCACGCTCATGAGCCCGCGAGCGATGGCGCGCCCCACGATGCCAAACTCGAGGACTCCCGCGATCATGCGCGGAAACAGCGTGACAACCTCGATCTTCATGGAGCCTTCTATTCCAGCTCCGCCGGCCAGTCCACCAGAATCGTACCCGCCGCCAGATCCACCTTGCGCAGGTGGCGCGGCACCGCCAGCACCCAATGCTGGAGCCCGCCCGGCGCCTGCGTGACCATCACCGCGCCGGTGGGCATATCCACGAAGTGGCTCACCGTGCCGAGCTCCGCACCCTCGAGGTTGCGGACGCTGAAGCCCACGAGATCCGCGCGGTAGTATTCGCGATCACCCGGCGGCGGCAGCGCCGCGCGATCCACTTCCACCACGGCGCCCGTGAGTGCGGCAGCCTCCTCCCGGTCCGCCACACCTTCCAGGTGCGCGACCAGCCCGTCCGCGTGGGCTCGCGCCTCAGTGACGCGCCGCGTGAGCCGTTCGCCGCTGGCGAGCCTCAGAACCCATTCCCGGTACTCCAGCAGCCGGCGCGGAGGATCGGTATGCGACTGGACGTGAACCCAGCCCTTGACGCCGTAGGGCGCACCCAGGCGACCCAGTTCCACCCACGCCACGGCCCGCGGGCCTCAACCCCGGCTTAATCAGGCCGTCGCCTGTTTCCGGTAGGAAGCCACCAGAGTGCGCACCCGGTCCGAAGGTTGCGCGCCCTTGTCGACCCAATAGTCGATGCGCGGCAGATCGAGCTTGAGCTTCTGCTCCCCGCGGCGGGCGATGGGGTTAAAGAACCCCACGTGCTCCAGGCTCAGGCCGCCCTGGCGCTTGCGGCTGTCGGTTACGACCACGTGATAGAAGGGCTGGTTGCGCGCCCCGCGCCGCGTCAGGCGAATGGTTACCATGATCGTATCGCTCTCGTTCCGGCGGGCGACCCCAAAAAGGGGCACCCAAAAAAGAGCGCGGATTCTACGCAACCTGCGAATCCTGCGCCAGTTTTTCCACGCGCCCTGGCCGCAACCCGGGTATCTAAGGCGGCATGCCGCCCTTGAAAGCGCCCATGAGCTGCTGCAGCCGCCCGCCCTTCATGCTTTTCATGACGCGCTGCATCTGCAGGAACTGCTTCAGCAGCCGGTTCACGTCCTGAACCTGCACGCCCGAGCCCCCGGCAATGCGCCGGCGTCGCGAGCCGTCGATGATCGTCGGGTTACGTCGCTCACGGGGGGTCATGGAATTGATGATGGCGATCTGTCGTCGCAGGTCCCGATCCCCCTGGTCCGCCGACACCGCGCCCTTCCTGGCCAGCGCCCCGGGCAGTTTGTCCAGCAGCGCGCCGACGCCCCCCAGCTTCTGCAGCTGCTCGAGCTGGCTCTTCAGATCCACCATGTCGAAGCTCTTGCCCTTGAGTGCTTTGCGCGTCAGGCGCTCCGCTTCCCCGGCGTCGACCTGGCGGTGAACCTGTTCCACCAGGCTCACGACATCGCCCATGCCGAGGATGCGCGAGGCCATGCGCTCGGGGTCAAAGGGCTCGAGCGCCTCGGTCTTCTCGCCGACGCCCATGAACACGATCGGTTTGCCGGTGACCTGCCGCACCGACAGCGCCGCACCCCCGCGCGCATCCCCATCGGCCTTGGTGAGGATGATGCCGGTAAGATCCAGCGCCGCGCCGAACGCACGCGCGGCGTTCACCGCGTCCTGGCCGGCCATGGCGTCCACCACGAACAGGCGCTCGGCGGAGCCGACCGCGGCGTCGATGTCGCGCATTTCGGCCATGAGACCCGCATCGACATGCAGGCGCCCGGCGGTGTCGACGATGAGCGCGTCGAACACCCCGCTCTTCGCCCGCTCGAGCGCCGCGCGCGCAATCAACGCGGGAGCCTGGTCGCTGCTCGCGGCGAAGTACTCGGCCCGCACCTGGCCCGCGAGACGCTCGAGCTGCAGCATCGCGGCCGGGCGGCGCACGTCGGTGCTGGCGAGCAGCACGCGCTTGCGCTCGCGCTCGATCAGCCAGCGCGCGAGCTTCGCCGCGGTGGTGGTCTTGCCGGCGCCCTGCAGGCCCGCCAGCAGCAGCACGACCGGCGGTTGCGCGCGCAGCTTCCAGGGCACGCCCGATCCGCCCATGAGCTGCACCAGCTCGGTGTGCAGAATACCGATGAACGCCTGTCCCGGCGTCAGGCTCGCGAGCACCTCGGCGCCGAGCGCCTTGGCCCTGACGGACTCGATGAACGACTTCACCACCGGCAGCGCGACGTCCGCTTCCAGCAGCGCGACGCGGGCCTCGCGCAGCGCCTGGGCGACGTTCTCGTCCGTGATCCGGCCGCGGCCGCGCAGATTTTCGATGGTGCGCGACAGGCGCGCCGTGAGGTGGTCGAACATGACTTCCGCAGAGGTGTCGGAGCGTCGATTATAGGGTCGTGGGGGCGGTTTTCCCGCTCGCGGCCCTAAGCTTCTATGCTAGAGCGTCCGCGCCGCCAGGCAAACCGAGGGATGCCGCCTTGAACGTCGCTTCGAACGCCCCGCTGCTAGTGGCGCTGCTCGTGCTGCTGGTCATCGTCGCCTTCTCCTCAGGCACGGAAGTCGCGATGCTCTCGGTCAACCGCTACCGGATCAGGCACCGCGCGCAGGCGGGTCACGGCGCCGCGCGGGTGCTGGAACGGCTGCTGCAGAAGCCCGATGACTGGCTGGGAGCGAACCTCGTCATCCTCGCCGCCGCCAGCGTGTTTTCCTCCGCCATCGCGACCATCCTGGCGCAGCGCACCGGCTACCCGTACGCCGTGCCCCTCACCGGCATGCTGCTCACGATCGTGGTGATCGTGTTCTGCGAGCTGGCGCCGAAGATCTACGCAGCGGCGAATCCGGAAGGGGTGGCGCTGCACGCCGCCGGCATCTACCGCGTGCTGGTGCTGGTGGCGCGGCCGGCGCTGTGGCTCACCAACATCATGGCCTACGGCTTTCTGCGCCTGTTCGGCGTGGTGCGCGCCGCCGTCACCACACAGACCCTGAGCGCCGAGGAGCTGCGCACGGTGGTAACCGAGGCCGCGCCGGTCATTCCCGCGCGGCACCGGCAGATGCTGCTGTCGATCCTCGACCTGGGGCGCATCACGGTGAACGACATCATGATCCCACGGCAGGAGATCTCCGGGATCGACGTGAGCGAGAGCTGGGAGGACATTCTCGATCAGCTGCGGCAGACCCCGCACACGCGGCTGCCGGTGTACGAAGGCGAGCTCGACAACCTCATCGGCCTGCTGCACATGAAGCGCGTGGCGCACGAGCTGGTGCGCGGCACCTTGAGCCGCGAGCGGCTCATCGAGATCGCGCGCGGCCGCGAGTCGTACTTCGTGCCCGAGGGAACCGCGCTCAACGTGCAGCTCGGGCAGTTCCAGCGCAATCGCCGCCGGCTTGCCTTCGTCGTCAACGAGTACGGCGACATCGAGGGACTGGTCACGCTCGAGGACATTCTCGAGGAGATCGTCGGGGAGTTCACCACCGATCCGGCCACGGTGACGCACAAGGACGTGCACACCGAGCGCCCCGGGGTGTTCATCGTCAACGCCAGTGTCACGATCCGCGCGCTCAACCGCGCACTGGGGTGGCAGCTGCCGACCGGGGGACCGAAGACCGTCAACGGCCTGCTGCTCGAGCACCTGGAGACCATCCCGGACTCCGGCACCATGGTGCGCGTCGGCGCTTACGAGTTCGAGGTGCTGCAGGTCGGAGACAACGCCATCCGCACCGTGCGGGTGCGCGCGCCGGCGGCCGCGAAACCCCCTCTGGCGGTTACGCGCTCGCCGTAAACGCCGCCGCCAGCGCTTCGGCCACGCGCGAGACGGCGAGCACCGTGAGCCCGGCAGGTGGTTTGCGCGGCGCGTTGTCGCGCGGCACGATCGCGACGCGAAATCCCTGCGCGCACGCTTCGCGCAGCCGTTCGTCTCCGTACGCGACCGGACGCACCTCGCCCGTGAGCCCGATCTCGCCGAACGCCACCAGCTGCGCCGGCAGCGCACGGCCCTTGAGGCTGGAAGCGAGCGCGATCAGCACCGGCAGGTCCCAGGCCGTCTCGGTGATCTGAATGCCGCCGACCACGTTCACGAACACGTCGTGCTCCTGCAGCGATACGTCCGCGTGCCGGTTGGCTGCGGCCAGCAGCATTGCCAGGCGATTGGCGTCGAGCCCCTGCGCGATGCGCCGCGGCGCGCCGAAGCGCATGCGATCCACCAGCGCCTGCAGCTCGATGAGCAGCGGCCGCCCGCCGTCGCGGCTTACGGTGACAATGCTGCCGGCGGCCGGTTGCGGCGAGCGCGAAAGAAAAATGGCGGCGGGGTTCCTGACCTCCTTCAGTCCGCTCGCGCTCATGGCGAAGAAGCCCAGCTCGTTCACCGCGCCGAAGCGGTTCTTGGTGGCGCGCACGATGCGATAGCGGCTGCCGGCTTCGCTTTCGAAATACAGGACGGTGTCCACCAGGTGCTCGAGCAGGCGCGGGCCTGCGATCGCGCCCTCCTTGGTCACGTGGCCGACAATGATGACGGCGGTGCCGCTCGACTTGGCGTAGCGCACCAGCTCCGCGGTGCACTCGCGCAGCTGCGACACCGCCCCCGCCCCCGCCCCCGCGCTGCCCGACTGCACAGTCTGAATGGAATCGATGACCAGCAGCGCGGCGCGCTGCTCTGCGGCAAGCGCCAGGATCGAGGGCAGATCGGTGTCCGCCACCACTCCCAGGGCCTCGGCGCTGAGCGCGAGACGCTGCGCACGCAGGCCGATCTGGGCCACCGACTCCTCGCCGCTCGCGTAGATCACCGGGCGTGAGGCAGCCACGCGAGCCGCGACCTGCAGGAGGAGCGTGGACTTGCCGATGCCGGGGTCGCCCCCCAGGAGGATCACCGACCCCGGGACGATGCCGCCGCCCAAGACCCGGTCCAGTTCCGCCTGGCCGCTGCCAAAGCGCTGGGCGTCGCCCGCGGGCCGCGCCCGGGCGCCAAGGCTCACGGCAGCCGCGGGCGCGGCGGCCCGCGCTCGCGCCGGGCTGCGTTGTTCGAGCGAATTCCACTCGCCGCACAGCGGGCACTGCCCCTGCCACTTGAGGGTCTCGCCTCCGCAGCTACCACACACGAACACCGCATTAGGGCGAGCCATCGATGCGCCTTCGGTCCACTTTCGGCTAGGATTCGCCGCCGGGGAGGTCCGATTGGCCTCTTTTGTGACCAAAGCCGCCCGGCCTGCCTAGTGGCGATGCTAGCGTATGGCCGCTCGAATCGGGGACGGGAAAGTGACGCGTATCACAATCGGTGGACCACTGGCAGGCCAGGCCGCAGCATGAGCTTGCGAAACAAGCTGCGTTTCGTCGGGCTCAGCGACACTGGCAAGGTCCGCGAACACAACGAGGACACCATTGCCGTTGATGCGGACATTGGCCTGCTGGTGCTCGCCGACGGCATGGGCGGCTACAACGCCGGCGAAGTCGCAAGCGGCATCGCCGTCAAGACCATCGTCAACCTGGTGCGCGAGCACGTGGAGCGCGAAGACCTTGCGGTTCCGGACCGGGAGTCCGGCCTGTCACGACCCAACATCATCCTGCGCGATGCCATCAGCCGTGCCAACAAGATCATCTATCAGACTGCACGCACCCAGCCGCAATGCGAGGGGATGGGGACCACGGTGGTCGCCGCCCTGTTTTTCGACAACAAGGTCACCATCGCGCACGTGGGCGACTCACGGCTGTACCGCCAGCGCGGCGACAAGCTCGAGCAGGTGACCATGGACCACTCCCTGCTGCAGGAGCTCGTCGACCGGGGTTTTTACTCCGCCGAGGAAGCACAGCGCGCGGGAAACAAGAACTACGTCACACGGGCGCTCGGCGTCGAGTCGAACGTAGACGTTGAGATCCAGGAAGTTCCGGCTGGCAAAGGCGAGGTGTTCATCCTGTGCTCGGACGGTCTTTCGGACATGGTCGAGGACGAAGATATTCATTTAACCATCAACACCTTTAGTGCTAATCTGGATACGGTCGCCAAGCAATTGATCCAACTGGCCAATGACAATGGAGGCCGGGACAACGTCTCGGTAGTCATGGCGCACATCATGGATGCGTTTCCGGCTCGCACTAAGATATTCGACAAGATCCTGGGTTGGTTCGGCTGACACGCGATAGAGGCAAAAGCACATGGCAAGGTTGGTCTTGAGCCTGGATGGCCAGGTGATGGCGGAATACAACATGAACAAGGAGCGCTACACCATCGGTAGGCTCCCTGACAATGACATCCGCATTGACAACGCTGCCGTCAGCGGTCACCACTCGCTGATCATCAACATCCTCAATGACTCGTTCCTCGAGGATCTGAACAGCACCAACGGCACGTACGTCAACGGCAAGCTGATCAAGAAGCATGCCCTGCAGCACGGCGACGTCATCACCGTGGGTCACCATCAGCTGCGCTTCGTCGAGGACGACGAGCAGCAGGACGAGTTCGAGAAGACCATGGTGATCCAGCCCTCCGCCCGGCCGGTGGAGAAGGTGCGCACCGCCGCCGCGGCCGCCGAGCAGGTCGCCGGCTCGCTCTCGGCGACCGGGCGCTCACGCGCGCTCGCCGACGGCGCCGCGGCGCTGAAGAAGGCGAAACTGCAGGTGCTGTCGGGCGCGTTCGCAGGCCGCGAGGTCGAGCTCAGCAAGGCCCTCACCACCCTCGGCCGTCCCGGCGTGCAGGTGGCCGCGATCACGCGCCGCGCCGAGGCCTATTACATCGTGCACGTCGACAGCGGCAAGGCCGACGACTACCCGTTGCTCAACGGTACGCCGATCGGAGCCCAGGCGACCCGCCTGAGCGACAACGACGTGATTCAGCTCGCCGGCGTGAAGATGGGTTTCTTCGTGAACTGACGCGCCTGGCGCGGCGCAGCAGATCCGGTTCTCCCTCAGTGCGGCTCGAGCGGCACGCGCTGGCTCACGCTGCAGAGCAGCTCGTACGGGATCGTCCCGGCGTGGCGCGCTACCTCGTCCACCGGTAATCCGGGTCCCCACAGAACCGCCGGCGTGCCGACGTGCACCTCGCGCAACCCTGATACATCCACCGCCAGCATGTCCATCGACACCCGGCCCGCGAGCGGTACGCGCTTACCGTCCACCAGCACCGGCGTGCCTGCTGCAAGGCTGCGGTGCAGGCCATCGCCGTAGCCGGCCGCGATGATGGCGATCAGGGAATCAGACCTGGCGACCCAGGCGCCGCCATAGCCGACGCTCTCGCCGCGCGCCACGCGTCGCACCGCGATCACCGAGCTCGCGAGCGTCATCACGGGCTTGAGAGCCAGGTCGGTCGCCGAACAGTCGGCAAACGGGGACGCGCCGTAGAGCGCGAGCCCGGGCCGCACCCAGTCGCAGCCCAGCTGCACGGCGCCGAAGAGGCCGGCGGAGTTGGCGATGCTCACCGCGTACTCAAGACCGCGTGTCGCCTGCCGGAAGCGCGCCAGCTGCGCCTGCGTCATGCCCTCGTCGCGCTCGTTGGCGCAGGCCAGATGCGTGAGCAGGCGGATCTCGAGCGGCGCGGGCGTGAGACGGCGAACACGCCCGAGCGCCGCCGCGAATTCCGCGGCGGGGAAGCCGAGACGGTTCATGCCGGTGTCGATCTTGATCCACAGCACCAGGCGGTGCGTGGCGCGCATCTGCTCCAGCAGCTCGATCTGCAGCGCATCGTGCACCACCAGCTCGAGGCCATGGTGCGCCGCCTCCTGCAGCTGCGTGGCGGTGAACACGCCCTCGAGCAGCACGATGGGCCGGGTGATGCCGGCGGCGCGCAGCGCCAGCCCCTCTTCCAGGCGCGCTACGGCGAAGGCATCGGCCTGCCCCAGGGCGAGCGCGGTCGGCACCAGCCCATGCCCGTAGGCATTGGCCTTCACGACCGCCATGACACGGGCGCTGCCGGCGCGCGCACGGATGACGCTGAGGTTGTGGCGCAGGGCGTGCGTGTCGATGACGGCCCGGATCAGCCGGCTCACCGCAATACGCCTTCCGCGTAACTGTCGGGCGCGTAGTTGGCGAAGCGCGTGAACTGTCCCTGGAAGGTGAGCAGGAAAGTGCCGATCTCGCCGTTGCGGTGTTTGACCAGATCGATTTCCGCGATGCCCTTCTTGGTGGTGTTGCGGTCGTAGACCTCTTCACGATAGATGAGCAGGATCATGTCCGCGTCCTGTTCAATGGCGCCGCTTTCGCGTAGGTCGGACATCACCGGTCTCTTGTGCTCGCGCTGTTCCACGCCGCGATTCAACTGTGAGAGCGCGATGACCGGAACCGACAATTCCTTGGCGAGCGCCTTGAGCCCGCGGGAGATTTCCGCGATCTCGGTGGCGCGGTTTTCCCGCGTGCCCGGCACATACATGAGCTGCAGGTAATCGACCACGATGAGGCTCAAGCCGTGCTCGCGCTTGACGCGCCGCGCCCGGGCGCGCAGCTCCGTGGGGTTGAGGGCCGGGGTCTCGTCGACGAAGATCTTGGCTTCCGACAGCTGGCTGGTCGCGCCGGTGATCCGCACCCAGTCGTCGTCGGAAATGCGGCCGCTGCGCAGACTGTTGAGCGGTACCCCCCCGATCGAGGCCAGCATGCGGGTGATGACCTGCTCGGAGGGCATTTCCATGCTGAAGATCGCCACCGAGGCGCGGGTCGCGGGGTTCACGGCCGCGTATTCGGCCATGTTCACGGCGAGGGTGGTCTTGCCCATCGAGGGCCGTCCGGCGACGACCACCAGATCCCCGGGGCGCAAGCCGCCGGTGAGCTTGTCGAAGTCGGTGAATCCCGTCGGCAGGCCCCGCAGTTTGTCGGGATTGTTGTGCCAGTCATCGATCTGATCGATGACCCCGGGGAGCAGCTGGCGGACCGCGACCGCGCCGTCGCGCTTGCGGAAGCCCCATTCGGCAATATCGAAGACGCGCTGCTCGGCGCGGTCGACCAGCTCGCGTGCGGTCTCGCCGTCGTTGTTGAACACGGCGGAGACGATGTCGGTGCCGGCGCGAATCAGCTGCCGCAGCAGCGAGCGCTCGCGCACGATGTCCGCGTAGGCGCGCACGTTGGCGGCCGTGGGGGTATCGCGCGCAACCGAGCTCAGGTAGGCGAGTCCGCCGGCCGGCTCGAGCTTGCCGGTGCGCTCCAGATGCTGGGACACCGTCACGACGTCGCAGGGTTTGCCTTCCCCGGCGAGCGTGCCGATGGCGGCGAAAATCAGCTGGTGATCGGGACGGTAGAAGTCTTCCTGCGTGACGACGTCCGCGACGTTTTCCCAGGCCACCGGATCGAGCAGCAGGCCGCCCAGCACCGCCTGCTCGGCCTCGACCGAATGCGGCGGTACCGGCGCGTCCAGCAGCGCGACCGAGCCCGAATCCCCGCGCGCCTTGGGCGTACCGGCCACCGCGACTTGCCCCGCGCTTAGCGCTACTCTTCGGCCACGATCGTCACGTGCAGCGGCACGTCGATGTCGGCGTGCAGGTGCAGGCTGATCACGTGCTCGCCGAGCATGCGCAGCGGCCCTGCCGGCAAGCGCACCTCGCTGCGCTCGATGTTAAAGCCGTCACGGGTGCAGGCCTCGGCGATGTCGCTGGTGCCGATCGAGCCGAACAGCTTCCCCTCGGTACCCGCCTTGGCATGAATGGTGAGCTTGAAATCCTTGATGGCAGCCGCCCGCTCCTCCGCGGAGACCAGCTGCTCGCGCGCCAGGCGCTCGAGCTCGGCGCGGCGGGCCTCGAAGCGCGCAATGTTCTCGGGGGTTGCGAGGGTCGCCTTGCCCTGCGGCAGCAGAAAATTGCGGCCGTAGCCGGAGCGCACCTTCACGCGCTCGCCGATGCTGCCCAGATTGGCGACCTTCTGCAGGAGAATGACTTCCATCTGAAGTGCCCTCAGTGCTGATCGGTGTAGGGCAGCAGCGCCAGAAAGCGCGCCCGCTTGATCGCCACCGCGAGCTGGCGCTGGTAGAACGATTTCGTGCCGGTGATGCGGCTCGGAACGATCTTGCCCGTCTCACTGACATAGCCCTTGAGGGTGGCGAGATCCTTGTAGTCGATTGACTTCACGCCTTCGGCGGTGAAGCGGCAGAACTTCCTGCGACGCGAGAAGCGGCTGCCGCCGCCGCCGCTGCTGCTCCCGCCGGGTCCTCTGGACATTGCCATGGCTGTTATTCCTCCAAGCAGTTAGGTGCTGGCGCGCTCAGACGCTCTCGGCGACGGAGTTGTCTTCGTCGTCGGGCGGCGGCCCGAGCTCGTCGCGTGTGCGGTCGCGGCGCCGTCCGCCCTCGCCTTCCTCGTCCGCGGCCTTCGCCATCGGGGAGGGATCGGTCACGGCGGCATCCATGTTCACCACCAGATGACGCAGCACGGCGTCGCTGAAGCGGAAGGAGCCGGTGAGCTCACCGAGCGTCTTCTGATCGGTCTCGATGTTCATCAGCACGTAGTGTGCCTTGTGCACCTTGGCGAGCGGATAGGCGAGCTGGCGGCGCCCCCAGTCCTCCAGGCGATGCACGCGGCCGCCGCCGGCGGCGATCATGCCGTTGTAGCGCTCGATCATCGCGGGCACCTGCTCGCTCTGATCCGGATGCACCAGGAAGACGATTTCGTAATGCCTCATTGTGTGCTCCTTTCGGATTAAAGCCGCCCGGATTCAAGGCTTGCCCGGTGCGGCAAGGAGATGCGCGGACTTGAGCGATGTGCCGACCGCCCGCGCCCCTTTGGATAAAAAGGGGCGCGAAGCATACTGAAACGGCCTCGCCGCTGCAATGCCAGCAAACCTTGCCGCACTTATGGATCAATGAGTTGAGATCCCGGGGCTCAGGGCGGGCGTGGACCCTCAAGGCGGCGCGGGCAGGGCCATGTGCGGCGCGTACCGCGCAGCGCCTCCGCTACGGGACTTGTCCAGTTCGAGCCGACCGATCTGATTGCGGTGCACCTCATCGGGTCCGTCGGCGAGCCGGATCGCGCGCGCCTGGGCGTAGGCGTTCGCGAGATAGTCATCGCACAAGCCCGCCGCGCCGTGTGCCTGGATCGCCCAGTCGATAACCTGGCAGGCAGCGTCTGCGGAGGCGGTCTTGATCATGGCGATCTCGGCGCGGGCCGCCTTGTTGCCCACCTTGTCCATGAGCCAGGCCGCCTTGTAGACCAGGAGCCGCGCCTGATCGATGCGGATCCGCGACTCGGCGATGCGCTCGAGCGTCCTGCGGCGGGTGCGCACACCCCGAAGGGCGCGCGCTTTAGTGCGCATGCCTCTGGCGCACGGCCTCGTACAGCAGCATACCCGCGGCCACTGAGACGTTGAGACTCTCGACTGCGCCAAGCTGCGGCAGCCTGACCAGAAAGTCGCAGGTCTGCTGCGTCAGACGTCTCAAGCCCGTCCCTTCACCCCCGAGCACCAGCACCACCGGTCCCTTGAGGTCCGCCTGGTGCGCGCTCTTGTCCCCGGCGGCGTCCGCGCCGACGACCCAGAGACCGGCCTGCTTGAGAAGCTTGAGCGTGCGCACCAGGTTGGTCACGGCGACCACGGGCGTCGTTTCCGCAGCGCCGACCGCCACTTTGCGTACGGTGGGCGTGACCTGCGCGGCCCGGTCGCGCGGCACGATCACGGCGAGTGCGCCGCAGGCATCCGCGCTGCGCAGACAGGCGCCGAGATTGTGCGGGTCCTGTACGCCGTCGAGCGCCAGCAGCAGGGGTGCGCTCGCGCTCTGCAGAGCCGCCAGCAGCTCATCCTCGGTCCAGGGCGGCAGTGGCGTGATGTCGGCGGCAACACCCTGATGGGCGACGTCGCCCAGCAGCTGCTTCAGCGCCTGTACTTCGACGCGCTGCACCGGTCGATGGTGGCGCCGCGCCAGCTCGTCGATGGCGCGCACACGCGGATCCTCGCGCTGCTGGGCAATGCGCACGTTGTGCACGCGTTCAGGATGCCGCTCGAGCATGATGCGTACCGCGTGCATGCCATAGATCGTCTCAGTGCCCTTCACACGCGGCTACGCCTCTTCCGCCAGCGCGAGGTCGACCAGGCCCTCGATGGGATTCACCGCGGTCACCACCACCCGCACGTGCGCGCCCGTGCGCAGCCGCCGTCCCGTGCGCCGGCCCCGCCAGGCGTGACCGTCGTCCTCCATGACGTACTGATCATCCCGCAGGCTGTCGACGTGCAGCAGGCCGTCCACCGCGACGTCCAGGATCTGCACGAAGCAGCCAAACTCCACCACCGTGGTGATCAGCCCCTGGAACGTCTGCCCGACGCGCTCCTTTAAATAGGTGCATTTGAGGAAGGCGGCGACGTAGCGGTCCGCCTCGTCGGCGCGCTTCTCCAGCCGCGAGGTGCTCTCACCCAGTGCGCTGAGCTGCGCGGTCGGGTAGCGCACGCCCGAATCACCCTGCGCCCCGATCAGCGCCTTCAGGGTCCGGTGCACGACCAGGTCCGGGTAGCGGCGGATGGGTGAGGTGAAGTGCGCGTAGTGAGTGAGCGCCAGTCCGAAGTGGCCGATGTTGGTCGGCTGGTAAATCGCCTGTTGCAGCGCCCGCACCACCAGTGATTCGACGAACGCGCGCTCCGGGGCGTTCCCCACGCGACGCGCGATCGCCTGCAAATCCCGCGTGCTCACGGTCTTCGGTATGCGGGCGTCCAGCCCCAAAGCGGTGAGAGTTGCCGCCAGCCTCTCGAGCTTCTCGTTCTCCGGCTGACCGTGCACGCGGTACAGGGTCGGCATGTGCGCCTTCTCGAGCGCCTCGGCCACCGCGACGTTCGCCAGGATCATGCACTCCTCGATGAGCCGGTGCGCGTCGTTGCGTGCGCGCAGCTCGATGGCGCGCACCCGCTCGCTTGCGTCGATGACGAACTCGGCTTCCGCCGCGTCGAAATCCAGCGCACCGCGGTGGCCGCGCGCCTTGTGGAGCGCGCGGTAGACATCGACCAGCACCATGAGTCGCTCGAGCAGCGGACCCAGCTGGGTGCGCGCCGCCGGCAGGCCCGCGAACAGCGCATCGTGCGCGAGCGTGTAGGTAAGGCGCGCCGCCGAGCGCATGACCGCCGGATAGAAGCGTGCGCTTTTCAGGGCACCGCTGCGGCTGACCACCATGTCGGCGGCAAAGCACAGGCGATCGACCCGCGGTGCCAGCGAACACAGGTGATCCGACAGCGCGGTCGGCAGCATCGGCAGCACGCGGGTCGGGAAGTAGACCGAGGTGCCGCGCGCCTGCGCCTCGGCGTCGACCGCACTGCCGGGTCTCACGTAGTGACTCACGTCGGCGATCGCGACGATCAGGCGGAAGCCCCCGGGGTGGGGCTCCGCATACACCGCATCGTCGAAGTCCCGCGCATCCTCGCCATCGATGGTGACGAGTGGAAGCTCGCGCAGATCCACGCGCGCGTTCGCTTCGCGCGCATCGACCTGCTCACCGTGTGCCTGCGCCTCACGCAGCGCCGCGGCCGGAAACTCGTGCGGCAGATCAAAGCGTGCGATCGCCGACTCGGTGGCGAGTTCGACCGGTCGATCCGGGTCCAGACGTTTGCCGATCACCGCCTGGGCGGGAGATGCGGAGCCGGCGTGACGCGTGATCCGGGCGATAACCCAATCGCCGTCACGTGCGCCGTGCAGGTCCTGCGGCGCCACCGCACAGCGCAGCTGCAGGCGCCGATCCGCAGCGTTTACCCAGGCGTTGCGGCCCTGCACTTCCACGGTGCCGAGAAACGCGCTCACACCGCGCTCCAACACCTGCTGCACGGCGCCCGACCAGCGATCGGTTGCATCACGCGACACTTTCACGCGCAGCCGGTCCCCGTGCATCACGCCGCGCATTTCCGGCGGCGACAGGAACACGCTTTCTTTAAATCCCTCCACGCGCAGGAAGCCGTAGCCGGCGCGATTCGCGCTGACCGTGCCCTCGACGAGTGAACCCGGCCTCACGCTGGAGTCAGATGCCACGGACCTTCCGGCGCGCACGCGCGCGCGCGTGCCGTGACCTGCGGCCGCGGTTTGCCCGGCGCTCCTCGATTCAGCGCCGTGGGTCCTGCCACCGCGGCTCGGCGACGGTGCGCTGGCCGCGCGGTCGCGCCGTCCGAACTTTCCTCTACGCGCCTTCAATTGACAGCCCCCGAACCCGTGCGTACATTTCGCGGCCTTCCTCGCCTGCCCGGGTGGCGGAATTGGTAGACGCACTAGTTTCAGGTACTAGCGGGTAACACCGTGGAGGTTCGAGTCCTCTCCCGGGCATTCTAATCTTATACTTATAATACATTCCTAAAGTACTTTATTGATGCTGGATTCGTGCTTCAGGAGCGTGATTCTGCGCTTGAGCCATGCGGGGAGCATACGACTCCAGAGCAGCGCGAGCAGCTGCGCGCCGCGTTTCGCTTCACGCTCGGGACCCCCGCACCGATGCGTTCATCACCCAGGGGGGCCTGAGCCCCACCTGGGTGGCATCGCGCAACCTCAGTCATGCATGAATGGCGCTCGCTCCAGGACGTATCGGGCGACATCGCGACCCTGCTGCAGCCCCACGGTGCAGGCGCGGCGGAAATGGATTCCGACCAACATGCGCGAGAACGCGTTCTCGCGCGCAGCATCGAGCACGCTGTCGTAGGAACGCGTCAGTGTGGCATCCGGACCCGCGGCGGACGCAGTTGTCGAGGTGTGCTCGAACGGAGTGTTGGCGCCGACCAGGGTGCTCAGTACTTCAGCGGCGGCGGCGCCCGCCGCTGCATGCCCGGACGGGTAGTCGGGAACCGGCGGCGTGATGAATGCGGGCTCCCAGTAAGGATCCTTGACGGTCAGCGGATTGCCGTCGGTGTCCGCCGCGCGAATGGCCGTCAGGGGTCGCCAGAAGTTGTAGTAGAACTTGGATTCGAGCGTGGTTGCAATGGCGTCGGACATCGCCGCGTTCAGCGCCGCATACAGCCGTGCGTGCTGCATCAGTGACAGGCCGCCCGACAGCTTGCGCGCGATCCGATTCCAGGCGAATGAGCCATTCTCGTACCAGAAGAACGCGATCGCGGTCTGATCGGAGCTGCGCGCGGAAACGCCAGCCTTGCCCAGAACCGCGATCTCGTTGACATCCATGGCGTACTCGAGACTCTGCAACGAGGAATACGGGCGCGGCGCGCGGAACTGCGCCGACGAACGCACGCCGAACGTGCTCAGCGCGCCCCAGCCAGCAGCGGAGACGAAGTTTGTCGGTGGAGTAGGCTGGTAGTCGCCGGGCTTGGTGCCCGGTGTATACGGCGCGTTAAGCGCCCCGAGCACGTCTTCGTTAGCACGGCTCGCGAGCATTGCCGCGGCAGCAGCCTGGCCAACGGCGATGCCGCGATTCTCGGCGGTGCCGTCTGGAATGGCAGCCAGCTCCGCCGTGTATACGCTGTCAAAGGGCGTGTTCGAACCGAAGAATTTGCCGAACTCGACCACCAGTACGTCGTGAGCTGCAGCCGCGACGGCGGCGTCGACGCTGGTGGAGCCGGCATTGTACGGGCGCGACGCCGACTTCACGGCGTTGAGCATCGCGATGTGCGCCATCGCATAGGCACGCATCTCGACGAACGGTGGCAGAGCAAATAGCGGCAGGCCAGCCGAGAAATCGGTCATGGCGATATTCCAACGCTCGATGCTATCGGCGCTGCCGGTCGCGAAGGCGCGCGCCGGCATGAGCAAGGCGAGGCCAATCAGTACGGCGGAACAAAAGGCAATAGCCTGGAATGGACGACGTTTAATCTTCATGTCGTTCTCCTTGTGTCCTGAGATTTGAGATCCATTCAAAGGGTCGCCAGTCCGCGTCCAGAGTGCAGACTAGACTTGAAGCGCTAGCCAGCGATGTGCAGAGAAGCTTCAGTGGGAACATGGCAGTATTTTCCCGAGCAGGAGGTTGTCTTCCGGTCGGCAACGCACTGTGTTGTGGATCCGCGTGTGATGGGCGGCGTCACTTCGCCGCTATCTGCGCAGGCACGTCGATCCCGTGCGCCGCCGCTTCCCGAAGCGTATGGGTTACAAGATAGACCTGCGTGAGCAGCGGCACATTGGCGGACCGGATCGCATCTCCGAGCGCCTTCTCATAGCAACCTTCCGGATCGGGGGCGGGCGCCAGGTCGACCCGGTTGCCATGCGTGCAGGCCACCCGCGCAGCTTGCTGAAGGCGCGTATAGAACTGGTGCGCTCCGGCAGGCTGACTGAGATCGAGTCCCTGTGTGCTCACGTGAATAGCAACAGTGACCCCATGAGCCCCAGCCACAACGTTGCCGGCGAAGAGCGTGCACGCAACTGCGGCGGCGCCGAGGACGGACCGGGCACTCATGACAGCTGTTTTGGTGTACATGTGAGTCTCCTCATGAATCCGCGTTGATCGTTCGTTTCATTGACAACGAGTCCTCGGACGACGAATTGGACACCTCTGAATCGGGATGACGGGTGCCGTGGTCGGTTGGCGGGCAGGCGTGCTCGGGTGCGCCGCAAGTTTTGGTTGCCAATTTTGAGCTGGGGGACTCATATACAAAGAGGGGGAATTCTCATGCGTCGCGGTGGCCGTGGCTGACCCGAAACCATCCCTGGTCGAGCGGCTGTTTGCCGAGCACGGGGTGCCCCTACAGGCGTTCTTCCGGCGGCGCATCCGCAGCAAGGCCGATGCAGCCGACCTGGCACAGGAGGTGTACGTACGGATGCTGCGGATCAGCGACCAGGAGGCGATTCGCAATCCTGTCCACTACCTCTACACGGTGGCTAACAATCTCGTGAAGGAGAACGCGGTGCGCGACCTCCGGCAGGCGAGCGGCATCGACATCGACGGAGCTCCGGCGCAGGAGCAGCTCGAGACGCTGCCCGCGTTCGACGGGGAACTCGACACGAGGCAGCGGGTCGCGCGGCTCGGGGTCGTGCTGCAGCAGCTCCGTCCGAAATGCCGCGCCGCGGTGGTCCTGCGCTTCACGCATGAACTCACCTACCGGGAGATCGCGATCCACCTCGGAGTGTCCCGGCAGATGGCGAAGAAGTACGTGGCGCAGGGGCTGGGTCATTGTCGACGCCGCATGGGGCGGCTGGGTTGAATCCATGATCTCCAAAGAAGAGCAGGTCCGTGCCGCGATCGCCGAACAGGCGAGCGAGTGGCTCGTGACGAACGACGACGGGCCTCTGGATGCGCGGGACTCCGCCGCCCTCGCTGCCTGGCTGAAGGCCTCGCCGGTGCACGTCGAGGAGTTCCTCGGCGTGTCGGTGATCGCGCGCGATCTGCGGGAGGTCGGCATCGATCCTGAGTACTCCCTCGAGACGGTTCTGGCACGCGCACGCGCCGAGGACGACACTCCGGTCCAACCCCTCTGGCCGCGCGTTGTCACCGCTGTCAGAGAGCTACCCTCACGCCGCTGGCTAACAGCCGCAGTGACGATGGCGGCGGTCGTCGTGTTGAGTCTGGGCTTGTTCTCGTTGTGGAACGTTCGGCCCATCGCGCAGGTGTCGGCCCCCGGCGGCACGACGGCACTGCACTTTGAGACACGTCACGGCGAACAGCTGAGTCGTCGCCTGACGGATAATTCTGTACTGCACCTGAACACCGACAGTGCGGTCACCGTCCGCTTCGACAAGAAGCAACGGCTCGTCACGCTCACGGCGGGCCAGGCAGACTTTGAAGTCGCCCACGAGCCTGAACGCGCATTTCGGGTGTTCGCCGGATCGGCTGAGGTCGTGGCGCTCGGAACTAAATTCGATGTGCGCCTGGAGCATGACTCGACGGTGGTCACGGTGGTCGAGGGGCAGGTCGCGGTCGGGCCGTCCCCGCTGTTGAAAAAACTCGGCACGCACTCGGGCCAGAACCACCCACCACGATTTGTCCAGCTGGGGGCCGACCAGCAGATAAGGGTGGCCGCGGATGAGTGGCCGGCCACGCCCGCAGCCGTCGACGCGCAGCGCACCACGGCCTGGCTGCATCGACAGATTGTGTTTGACCAGGAACCTCTGGAGCGTGTCGCGGCCGAATTCAATCGCTACGCCCCGAAGCCAATCGAGATCGCCACACCGGCGCTACGGAATCTGCAGATCAGCGGGGTCTTCGCCACCGACGACACCGAAGCATTCGTTGCCTTTCTGCGCAGCCTCAAGGGTGTACAGGTCGAGGTGACTACGACGCGGATTCGCGTGTCGCAGGACCCAGGCGTCGCCGCGCCCGACTAGCCTTAACTGCCGCGCTGCGCTACGCTTCAGGTCAAGGCGCGCAGAGACGCCCGAATGGGTAGTGCATGGGGGTTCGCTCACGTCACCGATCAGCGGACGTCGCGACAGTGGTGTCCGGGGTGCTCCGCGCGCTCTCGATCTGCGCCCCCGTTGCGCTCCTTGATGCTCCGCCGACGCTAGCCCAGACCCTTCAACCTATTTCGCTCGCCGCCGATATTCCTGCGCGGCCTCTCGCGGAGGCACTTGCAGCGTTCGCCCGCCAGACCGGCCTGCAGCTGGTCTATGTCTCAGGTGTCGTGCGTAACCGCAGATCCCACGCTGCTGCTGCGGGACTGAGCGCCGATGAAGCGCTCGCTCGCCTGCTCCAGGGCACCGGACTGCGCTTCGAGTACCTCACACCGCACAGCATCCGCATCCTCGCCGCCGTGGCTACGCCGCGGGAGACTACTACGAACGCCCCCGCGCGAGACGAGCTGTACGAGGTGATTGTCAGCGCCAACCGCCGCGAGGAGGACCTCCAGGACGTACCGATCACGATTCAGGTGTTGACCGGCGACAGGCTGGCCAAGCTGAACGCCACGACTTTTGATGACTTCGTGACCTATCTGCCCGGTGTTACTGCGCATGGAGGGGGACCCGGTCAGAGCAATATCTATGTGCGCGGCCTGGCGACGGCCGTAGGCGGGATACAGTCATCCGGTAGCCTCGGTACTTTCTCGAACGTCGCGGTGTATCTCGATGAGCAATCCGCGCAGCTTCCCAACCGCAATCTTGACATCTACGCTGCCGATCTCCAGCGCATTGAGATATTGGAAGGCCCGCAGGGCACGTTGTTCGGAGCGGGCGCCCAGGCGGGCGTGGTGCGTTACATCACGAACAAGCCGAAGCTGAATGTGACTGAAGCAATCGTGAACGCAGGCTATGCAGCGACGGCGCACGGCGAGGCGAGCCAGGCTCTCGACGTGACCGTCAACATTCCCGTCATTTCCGATAAGCTGGCGGTGCGCAGCGTGATCTACAACGAGCGCCGCGGCGGATACATCGATAACGTCCCCGCGACCTTTGCACGTGCCGATACTGACCTCGGCATCGCTTACGCGGGCGGCAAGGTTCCCGCCAACAGCGTCGTCATCAACAACTCCGGCATTGCGGCCAACGACATCAATCCGGTCACCTACCTCGGCATGCGTGCAGAGGCCCTGTACCAGTTCAATGAAGACTGGAGCGCATTACTCGTACAGTCATACCAGAATCTCGAGGCGGACGGCGTCTTTGCCGAGATGGCGGCGAATTCGCTCGGCGAGCCGCAACCCGAGCTCACCGCGCAGCTGTACAACCGCTCCTACGACAAGGATAGATTCGAGAACACCGCGCTGACGATTGACGGCCGTGTCGGTGCCCTGAATCTGGTCTATGCGGGCGTCTATTTCGTTCGCAACGTCGAGCAGGTGCAGGACTACACGAACTACGCCCGCGCCGGGTTCGTGGACTACTATCAGTGCGTCAATCCAACTCCGCCGAATCCTGCAACTGCGCAATGCTTCACGCCAAGCTCGACCTGGCATGATCTCGAGCGCAACACTCATCAGAGCCATGAGCTGCGCGTAACCACCCCCGCTGACTGGCGCATCCGCGGCGTCGGCGGGCTGTTTTACGAAAACTACCGGATTCAGGAGCAGGTCGACTGGTTCTATCTCACGGCGCTTCCGTACTTCAATCCGATCGGGCCGCCCACCGGCTACTACACGCTAAACGGATCACGGTTTCAACCGAACGGTCTACCGGTCCAGTATTTCACGAACGGCGCTGTGTTCGTACCCGCACCCGTCACCTCGGGCAACCCGAACATCCGGCCGCCGGGCGTCGGCTTCTTCAACGACATTACCCGTGGGTACCAACAGCGGGCCGCGTACGCTTCGGTCGACTTCGACCTCATTCCGAGAAAGCTGACGCTGACGGGGGGCACGCGCTACTCGCGTACCGATACATCGGAGGTCGGCTCGGACGTGGGTAGTTTCGGTTGCCAGGTCATTTTTAGTCCGATGGCGCCCAATCCGTGTCTGAATCACTCTATTAGCTTCGTCAATATCAATGCAGAAGGCCTTGACCGGACTTTTTCCGGCTTCAGGAGCCGCGCGAACCTCAGCTGGAAAGTCACCGAGGATGCGCTGCTCTACTACACCTGGTCGCAGGGTTTCCGCGCGGGTGGCTTTAACCGGGAATCGTTCCCGCCATCGGGTAACTCACCGCTGACAAGAGGCCCCGATCCGTCGCAAGCGCAGGCCAGTGCGCACGGGAGCTGGACCCCGCCACTGGTCTTCGCGCCCGACAGCCTCACCAACAACGAGTTGGGCTGGAAGACGAGGTGGTTGAACCATCGTGTCCAATGGAATGGCGCGATCTATCAGGAGGACTGGAACCAAGCACAGATCGTCGTATACGCTAACGATGTCATCAACAACGGCGAAATCCTCAACGGTGGTAACTACAGAGTGCGGGGCATTGAAACTTCCGGCGTGGCGCAGGTCACCACCGGGCTCAGCATCGAGGCCGGCGCCGCCTGGAATCACAGCGAGTTGGTCAAGGAAGCGACATTCCTGTGGGCGGACGGAACACCGATCGACTTTGGTACGCTGCAGACCGCGCGCGGACGGAAAGTTTCGAATCCAGGCGGGGTACTCGGCAGCCCGCTCGCCGGGGCGCCCCCCTTTCAGGGCAGCGTCCGCGCGCGATATGAGTTCGCTTTCAACGGCTATAACGCGTTCGCTCAGCTCGGCGCTGCGCATCAGTCGCATTCCCTCTCTACGACTGATCAGCTCAGGGTTGACCTGCAAGGCAAGTCCATTGCTTACGACCTGCCCGCCTTCACGACATATGATGCGGCGCTCGGTGTCGGAAAGGACGCGTGGCTCGTGCAAGTCTACGGAGAGAACCTGACCGACACGCGGGCTGAGCTGTATGCAAACTACGCGCAGTGGTACAAAGCCATAAGGGTGAGTCGACCTCGCACCATCGGCTTGCGCTTGAGCCATAAGTTCGGCAGTAGCTAGCGTCCGGGGTCGTGGAGCATAACCGGCAGCTGCGGCGCAGGGCCTTTAGAGATCTGCAGGGTCATGCGACATCCGGCCACTGTGCAACCCAACCCTACTGGCCTCCCGCGCATCGAGGCGCGAGTGCGGCGTATACGCGCACTGGTAGAGGAACGTCAATTCGTGCCCGCGCTGGGCGCCGCGCAGATTCTACGGGCGGACGTGCCGGAAAACCGTGACGTCCTGTACCTGATTGCGGTGTGCCAGCGCTACCTCGGACGCGTCGTTGATGCGCTCGCGACGCTGGAGCAGCTGGAAGAGATCCACCCGAACTATGGCAGACTTTTCCAGGAGCGCGGGCATTGCTACCGCTCGCTCGGTAACGCGAGTGCGGCGGTAACCGCCTATGAGCAGGCGGTCAGTCGCAATCACACACTCACTGCGAGCTGGAAGGCGCTTAGCGCATTGTGGCACTCGCTCGGCCGGGAAGCACAAGCGCAAGCGGCTGCCGCTCAGGTGTCGAAACTCCTCAGCCTGCCGCGCGAGATCGTCAACGCGGCCAATATGCTTGCCGAGGGAGAACTCGGCCCCGCCGAGCAGCTGGTGCGTGGGTTTCTGCGTAACAACGGCAAACACGTCGAAGCGATGCGCCTGCTGGCGCAGATCGGGGTCAAGCAAGAAGCGCTTGATGACGCCGAATTCCTGCTCGAGAGCGTGCTCGTATTCGCACCGGATTATCACGCGGCACGTTACGACTATGCCAACGTCTTGTCTCAACGCCACAAGGACGCGCGTGCCCTCGAGGAAGCCCGCAAGCTGCTGCAGGTCGAGCCGAGCAACCGAGCGTTCCGCACCGTATATGCCAATGCCTGCGTCGGCTTGGGCAAACGACATCCCTCGCCTCGTCAATCAGCTCAATGGCCGCGAGGCAAGCGGTGAGCCGCCGCGGTACCCCGCAATCCTCGCGGAGCTTGAGCCGCAGCGTCTGCGCCAGTTGGGTGAGAAATATCTCGCCGACACTCAAGTTTACCGAGCAGGGAAGGCCTTTTTCATTGACAAGATGCCGAATAACTTCCGGCACATAGGTCTGATTCACCTGATATTGCCGAATGCGACGATTATCGATGCGCGACGCGAGCCGATGGCCTGCTGCTTCAGCAATTTCAAGCAGCTGTTTGCCTCCGGACAGGAGTTCACGTACAGCCTTGACGATTTCGGCCGTTACTACCGGTGCTATGTCGCGTTCATGGACCACTGGAATTCAGTGCTACCCGGCAAAATATTGCGCGTGCAGCACGAGGAGCTGCTGCAAGACCTTGACGGGCAGGTACGGCGGATCCCTTGATTTTGCCGGTCTTGAGTTTGAGGCCGCCTGTCTTGAGTTCTATAACACCGAGCGCAGCGTCCGTACCGCCAGTTCAGAGCAGGTCCGGCAGCCCATTTACAAAGAGGGGACGGAACAGTGGCGTCACTTCGAGCCCTGGCTCGGGCCGCTCAAGGGGGCACTCGGGGATGTGCTGCAAACCAACGTCCTTGCCTAGGTGTGGGAGTCTCAGGAACGTTATTCCTGGCCGAGGGGTTGTCCCTTCGGGGGTCTTCGAAGCTTTGGATTACCAGACTCAACGAACCAACGGAGTCCCGAATGGACGTGCGCAGGAATGCGCGGTTGACTGCGACGGTATTACGCTCGCCATGTCGTGCTTTTCACGTAGCGCAGGAGCGGGCGCGGTGTGCTGCGGGCTGGCGGACAGAACGACCGCGCCTGGCTACTGTCTATCGAATACCGTGAGTGCCGCTGTTTGCACATCATTCGCGTTGGATATCACGTAATTGATTGTGAGTGTTTTGCCGTCTTTGGAGACTGCGCGGCGGATCTTGCCTACTGGCTTGCCAGCTCTTTTCAGTGTGAATTCGACGGTGTCGGTATCGATCCGCACCCCTGAGAGGCTGTCGAAATCAGGGTTACCCATCGACGGATAGTCCTTGCCGTTCAATTTGTACGTCGCTTGCGTGGTGGTTTCCTTGCCTCCCTCGCTAACAGTCGTCATCTTCAAGGTTACGTCCGCACCAGACTGCGAGTAGGTGCGGATCTGGCTCTTATATGCCGGAATGCCTGCGAATGTCGATTTTGCGAGATTCAACTTCCAAGTGCCGATCACGGGGTCAGCGTCGGACCCAGCCGCCATGACGGCGCTGCCGGTCGTCAGAAGTGCCCCAAGAAATGCGCTCATAAGAACCCTTTTCACGAGTCTCCTCCTGTAGCTAGTTATCCGGCCATTGGTCGTCTTGCTGTGTCGGCGAACTAACGGCGGCGCGCAAACAGTATACTTGCTCGCGAGGCACGTAACCCTATTTCCCCATCGCAGGGGGCCTGGTCGATTAGACGAAGGTGTCGACCGCGGTTGCCTCCTGGTCATCCGAGCCGATAGCCACCCTGAAGCCAGGAAACGATGTTGGCCGCGTACTCCTGCGGTGCGTCTTCCCAGATGAGATGCCCACCCTCGAAAAGGATGTAACGGCTGCGCGGGAGGTTGTCCGCCAAAAGCTGTCCGTTTTCCCGAGGGGACTAGCCGAATCGAGACCTTGTCAGTCGCGAGACGCCTAACCGACTATCGGTTTCTCACGGCGTTCTTCCTCGCTCAGCGTGTACAGAGCTTCCGGAATCGCCTCAAGTCTCTCGCGCGGGATCGGTTGACCACTTATGTCGGACAAACCGTAAGTGCCTTCCTCGATTTTTTTCAAGGCACGATCAACGCGCTCGAGCCTCTGGACGTCGCGAACGACTAAGTGGCCATCCCGCTCAAGCGTGTCGAGTCGTTGTGCATCGTCCTCGAACTCGGCAGCCTCACGAGTGCTCTTCCCTCCTACATCTGCTTCATCAGATTCGGCTGCTCGAGCCGCCGCGAGAAGACTCGCGCGCAAGCGAAGCAAGTGCTGGCGCTGCCTTTCCACAAACGCTGTATCAAGTCCAACTTTGACGGTTTGCATATCTGGCTCCATCGCGGATTCCGTTCTGGTGCTGGCGCCATTATGCCTTGATTTACCGCTCTGGCCGCGCTTCACGTTGCCGCCGGCATCGTGGGCGCCTCTCGCGGCCTCCGGCAACGAAGTCGCGGCACGCTTTGGTTTGCTTCACGCTGCCCGACTACCTTATCGAGCTCTACCACGAAACCTTCAAAAACGATCTTTCGCGTATCAACGGTGACCCGAGCTGGACCGTGCCGATGCCCGGGAGCCATGTGATCGGCACGGACGGAGTGGTAGCGTACGCCGGTGTGAACCCCGATTACGCCCGCCGGCCCAACCCGGAGCGGCTGCTGGTGCTTTCAGCTATGAATAATCCGCTGCTGACTGATCGGAGACAACGATGAAAACTCATGCGTTCGAAAGCTATCGCGAAAAATATGAGAACGTGCGGATGAAGCGAGAAGACGGCATCCTCGAGGTAGGTTTGCATACTCGAGGCGGCTCTCTTGTGTTCAACGGCTACGTGCACGAGGCGCTAGTGCACGCGTTCCGCGACATCGGCGACGATGCGGACAACCACGTCGTGATCCTCACCGGTACGGGAAACGACTTCTGCGCCCGAATCTCGTCGGACGGGTTCGATTTCTTCACGCCGACGGGCTATGACAAGATCCGGCGCGAGGGTACGAAGATCCTCGAGAACATACTCGATATCGAAGTACCCATGATTGCGGTCATCAATGGACCGGTGACCGT
>Ga0210394_10001301_pt1 | contig 41106 bp, 32 predicted proteins | sample IncBWC12MmetaG_FD_160121 | JGI IMG/M metagenome (GOLD analysis project Ga0210394, IMG submission 160121) | Forest soil microbial communities from Barre Woods Harvard Forest LTER site, Petersham, Massachusetts, United States - Inc-BW-C-12-M | ecosystem: Environmental > Terrestrial > Soil >...
TCGAGGCGCGTTACGCCGCCTTCCTCGGCGCGAAACATTTCTCGCTGGCTGCCAGCGGATCCTATGCTTTGACGGCGGCGATGATCGGCCTTGGCATCGGGCCGGGGGACGAGGTTCTTGTTCCCGCCCACACCTACATGGCTTCGGCGACTTCGGTGCTGGCGGCGGGCGCAATTCCGGTAATCGTCGACATTGATGAGTCCATCACCATCGACCCCGCGGCGATCGAGGCGGCGATCGGTCCGAGAACACGAGCGGTGATCCCGGTGCACATGTGGGGCACAGCCTGCAACATGGACGCGATCATGGAAATCGCGCGGCGCCGCAAGATTCTGGTCATTGAGGACGCCTGCCAGGGAGTCGGCGGCGGTTACAAGGGCCGCAAGCTGGGTACGATCGGCGACATCGGTGCGTTCAGCTTCAATTTCTACAAGAACATGAGCGCCGGAGAAGGCGGCGGCGTCGTGACCAATGACGATGCCGTTGCGCGGCGCGTGAATTGTGCGATCGATCCGTGCCATGCCTTCTGGACCGGTCGGCGCGAGGATGCGAAGCCGTTTGCCGGCAACGGTGCGCGCGCTTCGGAGTTCATGGGCGCCATTCTGAATGTTCAGCTGGATCGCATCGACGGCATCATTGCGGCCATGCGTCGCGAACGCGACACGATTCTCGATGGGATCAAGGATCTGGCGAGCCTGGGCTTGCGCCGGGCGCCGCTCAACAGCCGTGAATTCGACTGCGGGGCCAATGTGTTTTTGACCCTGCCGAGCGCCGAAACTGCCCAAGCCTTCACCGCGACCTATCCCAGCGTGATCGCGGGCAAGACCGGTCGCCACACCTACACCGAATGGGACCAGGTATTGATGGGCGCGGGCGCCGCGCACCCGCTGATGAACCCGTACACCATGGCGGCGAACGCGGAATGCCGCAGAGACTATTCGCGGGACATGTGCGCCCGCTCGCTGCAGATTCTGAACCGCACGATTCTGGTACCGACACACCCGCTGCACACGGCCGAGGATATCCAGAACATCATTCACAACATCAAAGCGGCGACCCGCGTAGCGCTGGGCGGCGTCAAGCGCGAAGAAGCCGACGTGCGCAAGGTCGAGGCGTTGGACGCGATCAAGTACGATTTAAAGGAAGTAGCCTGGTAACGATCATCTAAAAACAGACGTTTTCTTTCGCAGGTGTTTTGCTAGGGAGCGAATCGAAGCCTCGAAACAATAATGAGAGGGGTAGCCATGAAAAGGGATAGCGGAAGCGGATATTTGCGGCGTGCATTGCTGTGCGGCATGCTCGGTGTGCTCGCCGGCGCGATTGTTTCGACTTCGGCGCTGGCGGCGCCTGCCGCTGCGGACACGGGTGCGCAGTCCGGCAATTCGTTGGAGGAAATCATCGTGACCGCGACGCGGCGCGACGAAAGAGTGCAGGACGTGCCGATCAGCATTCAAGCCTTCGGCGCGGATCAGCTGAATGCGGGCTTTATCAAATCCATCGATGAAATCGCGGCGCTCACCCCCGGCCTGCAGTTTGCAGTGCCGAATGGATTCAGCTCTGCGTTTACCACCATTGCGATTCGCGGATTGAACACCAATACCGGTCCGCCGACCGTGGGTCTGTACCTGGACGACACGGTGATTTCGAGCCGGCTTTCGGGGACTGCGAATCAGGGCAATGTCTACCCGTACGTCTTCGACTTGAATCGCGTCGAGGTGGAGCGCGGCCCACAGGGTACCTTGTTCGGCGCCGGTGCGGAGGCAGGCACGGTCCGCTTCATCACCAACCAGCCCAACCTGACCGAGGCCAGCGGACTTGCTCGGGCGGAGCTCGGGGAGACCGAAGGCGGCCGTATGAGCTACGAGACCGGAGTCGCGTACGGCGCTCCGATCATCCCGGGTGAACTCGGCTATCGGGTCAGCGCCTGGACCCGCAGCGACGGCGGCTGGGTGAACCGAATCGACCCCCTGCCGAATGACCCCGGTTACCAATCCGTTGTCGGTCGCGAAGCGAATACCATCAACAAGTCGGTCCTCAAGGGCTCACTCGCGTACAAGGCCGGCGATTGGCTCATAACGCCGGCATTCTATTATCAGTCAGTGCATCAGGACGACGCGCGGCGCTTCTACGCGGCCTTCTCGAATGCTCAGAACGGCGACTTCAACAACGGGGTGCTGTACCCGGAAACGTGGACGGACAAATTTTCCCTGCCATCGGTCAAAGTCGAAGGTCACCTGCCGTTCGCCGAGTTCACGGGAGACGTCTCCTACTTCTCGCGCACCGCCACGGAAATCCTCGATGAATCCGCATTCGTGTGTCCCGGACTGCAAACCCCGCCGGGCTCGGGGATTTCAGGCTGCGGTAATCCGTTGGGGACCGGGTATCCGGCGCAAGCTAATCAGCTCGCGTACACACCGACCGATCTCTCCGTCGAGGCCTACACCGGCGAGCTGCGTTTGGCATCGAATGCGGCCGACTCGTGGATCAGTTGGGTGACGGGAGTCTACTACGAGCATCGGGCACAGCGCGATTTTCAGATGAATTTTGACATCTACGCATACCCACAAGCTTTTCCGACGGCACCGCCGTGCGGCAACATCCTGGCGAACTGCATCATTCAAGACCAGCACGAATTGTTCAAGGACGTGCAGACGGCCGGCTTTGCGCAGGCGGACTTCCGCATCATCGATAAGCTCACCGCAACGATCGGTGGACGTGTGGCGCATGTCACGGTGAACGGCGATACCACCACCAGCATTAGCGCGCTCACCGGAGCGCCGCCCCGCGCAACGTTCAGTTCGACGAATAACCCGGTGACTTGGCACCTCGGATTGTCGTACAAGTTCGATCCGAATAACCTGGTGTACGCCACGTTTAGCGAAGGCTTCCGGCCGGGCGGCGGCAATGGCGCAATCCCCAACACGACTGGTTTTTGCGCGGGTGTCCCGCAGGTTCCTGCAACCTACTCGCCCGACAATGTGCATGCCTTCGAGATCGGCGCCAAGGATACCTTCCTGGGCGGAAGGCTGCAGATCAATACCTCCGCTTTCTACAACGAGTGGAACAATATTCAGCAATACATCAGCGAGTCCTGCGGCCCTTATGCCTATGGTACGAATGCGGGCGATGCCAAGAGCGACGGCTTCGATCTGCAGGTGCGTGCGCTGATCACTCCGGAGCTGCGGGCCGAAATCAATGCCGGCTATGTCAATGCGTACTACAGCAAGAGCGGCTACATCCCGGGACAGCCCCAGTCGCCGTCCACGCTGATCGTCGGACAAGGCGACAAGGTCGGCATTTTGCCGCAGGTCAATGCGCCGTGGAACGTGGCTGCCTCACTCAATTATGAAATACCTCTGAGCAACGGTGATAAGGTTCACTTTTGGGCCAATACCATTTACACCAGTCAGAGTCCGGGTCCGTTCATCACGCAGAATGTTGGCAGTTTGAATTACTATGCGCTGGCGGTGCCGGATCCGGCGACGCACCTGTACAACGCGCGCGCGGGTTACTTGATCAACAAACTCGATGTGTCGTTCTTCATTGACAATATCGGCAACAACACGCCGGCGTTGAGCAAGTACCAGGCGAACGGCGGTTCGAGTTTGATCAGCTACACGACGTTTCGTCCGCGCACCATGGGTTTGAGCGCCAATTTCTCATTCTAAGCGGATGCCCCGTAGGCACCGTCCCCTGAAGGGGCAATGATGAGGGCCCGCAGCTGCGGCTGCGGGCTCTCGAAGTCCTCAAGGACCGGAATTCGATTCGATAAGGAACATTTATGAGCGGTGCCGCCAAGAGACATCGACTGATTGAAGTCGAATGGCCCGAATTTGGATTGGCCGAGCACCCACCCAGCGTCCAGGCCTCCGAGCTTGAGGGGCGACTCAAAGCACTGCGCGCGGCAATGGCCTCGCTGGGGCTCACGCACCTCATCGTCTACGCGGACCGCGAGCACTTCGCGAACATGGCGTACCTCACCAATTTCGATCCGCGTTTCGAAGAGGCGGTTCTCATCGTCGCCAGAGAGGGAAGCCCCCTCATCATCGTCGGCAACGAATGCGAAGGATACTTGGGGGTGAGTCCGCTGCACGCCGCAGGCAAGCTGCGCGCCGAGCGCTTTCAACCCTTTTCCCTGTTGAACCAGCCGCGCGATGCAAGCCGCAAGATTCAGGATATCTTTGCCGGCGAGGGAATCGGCAAAACCGCCAAGGTTGGTTGTATTGGCTGGAAGTACTTCGCCGACTCGGAGCACCCCGATGGCGCCCATGCCATCGATCTTCCCTGCTATCTCGTCGATGCGCTCCGAGCGCTGGCGGGTCGCGAGGCAGTAGTGAATGCCACGGCCCTCATGATGGATCCGGGCTACGGGCTTCGAGCGCAATGCTCGCCCTCGGAAATCGCCTACTTCGAGTACACCAATGTCCTCGCCTCCGAAGGCATGAAACGCATGATCTTCGGCCTTCGCCCCGGCATGACCGACAACGAGCTGGCCCAGCTCAGCGGCTACAACGGCGAGCCGCTGTCCTGTCACATGACTTTGGTGACCGAGGCCAATCGGGATCTCGGTCTGTCAGGCCCGATCGGCGCCCGCATCCCCTTAGGATCGCCGTTGGCGACGAACCTTGCCTATTGGGGCAGCAATATCTGTCGCGCGGGATGGGTCGGCAACTCGGCGGAAGATCTGGGGCCGGCCGCGCGCGACTACGTCGAGGCGTTCGCGGGTCCGTATTTCGAGGTGATGGCCGAATGGTTCGGACTTCTCAAGATCGGCACTCCCGGCGGAAAACTCTGGGCGCTCATCGCCGAGAAGCTGCCTTTCGACCGCTTCCACATCTACCTGAATCCGGGACATCTCATTCACCTCGATGAATGGATGAGCTCGCCCATTTACGCTGGATCGGATGTGGCGCTCCGATCAGGCATGGCCATTCAGGTGGACGTCATACCATCCTCCCCGATTTACTTCTCTACGAGGATGGAGGACGGCATCGTGCTGGCCGACGCGGATCTGCGCCGCAGCCTCAGGGCACAGTATCCCGCCTGCTTTGCTCGCTGCGAAAAACGCCGTGCATTTATGATCGATGTGCTCGGCATCGATCTGCCGGAAGAAGTGCTGCCGCTGTGCAACGTGCCGACCGTCGTTCCCCCTTTCCTCCTGCGACCGAATCAAATCTTCGCCGTCAGGTGAGCGAGCGGCCCTCGATAATTGCACCGACTCCCAGCGCCGCCATTTCCACGTCCACTGCCTCCGGAGCGCCGCTGACCGCCACCGCACCGACGACGGCACCGTTGATCACTACGGGTACTCCGCCGCCCCAGCCGATATAGCGTCGATCGCCGAAGTAGGCGATGTCGAACCCAGACTGCGGGTGCCTTACCGCACGGCCGACTTCGTGAGACGGCTTTCTTTCGCGAGCGGCCGTCCAAGCCTTGTTCTCAGCGATGACGATGGAGGAGAGGGGTGCTCCGTCCATGCGCATGAGCGCAATGAGTTCCCCATGATCATCAGCAACTGTAATCACGGCGGGGAGGGCGCGGCGCTCAAGCTCCTCCGATATCGCGTCGAGCGCCCTGCGTGCGTCCTCGTAGGTCAGTATCACGGTTGCAGCCACCTGGCCTCCTGAAATGCGTTCAATCCGCCGAGCTTGCGGGCGGCGCGTCCCAATCGACCTCGCCCTCTGTAGTGCTGCTGCCGACCAGCATGGTGGCACCACGCAGAAGCGCTCCTGGAACGCGCGATTCACGCCACTGCATGTAGGCGTAGCCGACGAGGAGCGCGGCCAAGAACAGATACGGGGCGATGTTATAGGGCCACGCGGGTACCGGAAAGATGGTCACGAATAAGACGGGCAGAAGAGCCAGGGTCGCGAGCCATGGCACCACGAGGTGCTTCCAGAACGAGAAGCTGTCTGGGTGTACTCGGCGCATAAAGGAGGTCAGCGCAAGATTCGCCATGCAATAAAGAACAATGACGGCCAGCGCCGAAATCGTTTCGAGAAAGCCGAAGATATATTCGGGCGCCAACAACACGCCAACGAGGAAGACCGCCCCGATGCCGACCATCTGCTGAAAGGCGATTGCGAAGGTGGGTGTTTGGTGAATGGGATGAATCCTTCCGAAAGCGGCAGGGAGCGTGCCCGCCCGGCCCATCGTGTATAAGACCCGCGATGCCGAGTTGGTGCAAGCAAGACCGACTGCGATGGCACTGTTGACGAGAGCGACAACGACGAGCCACCAGCCCGCTCCCCACAGCGCATGGCCCAAAGCGTAGTAGGGATTGGCATTGTCGGCGAAGCTGGCCATGTCGCCGGTGCCCCAGCCGACGGCGCTTGCATAGGATGTGAATATGTAGAAGATCCCGATGGCCACGAGCGAGAGGATGACCGCCTGGCCAACAAGTTTTCCGGCGCGGCGAGATTCCTGAGCGAGCGGTGCCGGACTCTCGAAGCCGCTGAGCGAGAGGATGGAGAAAACCATCCCGGCTACAATGCCTTCGAGATGATTTGGCGCTGAGGACGGGCGCAGCGGCGCAACGTAGGACGAACCGGGCCCGGGATGGACCAGGAAAGTGACAGCGAGCGCCAACATGATCAGCAGCTCGAGCCCGCCCAATAGCGCTGTTATCCGCATCGACAGCCGGATACCGTGGCGCGTGAGCAGCCAGATCACTGCAAATGTCGCCAATGCAATGAGCCACCACGGAATGTCTATGGCGAACTGAGTTCGCAGAACGTCCGCGATCAGGTAGCCAAGGTACCCAGTAGTGCCCGCGGGGCCGAGAAAATCGTAGATCAGGTAGCTCCAAGTCGCCATGAATCCAACGCGACTGCCGAGCCCCCGAGTTGTGAATGAATAATACCCGCCGCTTGAGGGCATGTACTTGGAGAACTGTGCCACGGTATTGCCGATGAACACGCAGACGATGGTCGTCAGCAAGAACGAGAGCGGCATGGCCGGCCCCGCCTTCAGAGCGATGATTGGAAACGCGAACATCATGTTGGCCGCCGGCGCGATGTGCGTAACGCCCTGGAACACCAACTCCGGAAGACCGAGCGCATTGCGTCGCAGCTGTGGGCCTCCGGGGTTCTTTGCGTCAGCGGTCACAAGCGATCTCCCTAGTGCATGCAGTGATCGATAGTGACCTGCTGGAACGCCAGCCGCAAGCCCGACCGTGCTCTTGCATGCGTCGCTTGACCGACCGACTCCCGTTCAGGTTTACTTCAAGTCGCCGTGAAACCCATAACAATCGGTGGACAAGGAGCTCCGGCATGAAGGAGATCAAGGCGGCGATCATCGGCACGGGCGCGGCCGGACGGTTTCATCTGCAGGCTTATAACAAGTGTCCGCACACCCACGTTGCCGCAGTCTGCGGCGGCAACTTGGAAAGGGTGCAGGCATTAGGCAAGGAATTTGATGTTCACGCCTACATCTCGATCGAGGAGATGCTGCGCAAGGAGCGGCCCGATGTGGTCACCGTGGCGACCTTGGAGTGGGATCACGAAAAGCCGGTTCTGCTGTCGCTGGAGGCGGGGTGCCACGTATTGTGCGAAAAGGTAATGGCGCACACCATTGCGATTGGGGAAAACATGGTGGCTGCCGCTAAGCGCGCGGGCCGGACCCTGGGGGTGAACTATAATTATCGCTGTGTACCATCTCACGTGGTGATCAAAGAGGAACTCGTCCGCGGGGCTTTCGGCGAGCCGGCGCTGTTCACCGCCAACATGCACGCCTACCTATGGGCGCACCTGCTCGACCTGATGCGATTCTTCTTTGGCGATCCGGTGGAGGTTTGCGCGGCGATGGTGGATGATCAGCAGCGGCGACCGCCGGTTACCGCAAATTCCGGCCGCGCGTGGATGTATGCATCGGAAATGATCTATCACCCTTCCGTTGCCTTGTCGGCTTCATTTCGCTTTCGCAATCCGGCCTTCATCGCAACCCTGTCTGGTTCGGCCATCATTCCCTACGCGCAAAACTTCTGGTCGTTTGCACTATTCGGCAGTAAGAGCGCTCTGGCGGTCGATGCAGCCACCCGCGACAACCTGGGCGGCGCTCCGACGCTGGGGCCCATCGCGGATCGCTTGAAAACTCTACCCTCCTTTTCCTATCCGCAGTCGTTTGACCGGGCGGTAATGGCATTCGTGGCGGCGCTCCGCGAAGGCAGGCCTGCGCCGGTCAGCGGCGAGGATGGACTCGCGGCCATGCGGCTGGATGCGGCCATCCTCAAGTCGGCGCGCACCGGTCGCACCGTGGAGCTGGGGGGATGAGCGCTCAGCACCCGCCAGAAAGTAGTCTTGGCGCGCAGCAGTTGGCGCAATTTCGCCGCGACGGCTACGTGGTGGCGCGGCAATTGTTCGCACCCGGCGAAATCGCCGAGATTCGCGAGACGTTCATGGAAATGGCCAAGCACGGGCCGGTCGAAGGCCTGTCCGAGACCAAGCAGGCGCAGAATCGCGGCGGCAGCGCCGAGTATGCGCCCAACGATCCGCTGGCCTTCTATCCGCGGATGCTGCATCCACACAAACACTTGGATAAGCCGGTTGGACCCGTGAGCATGAAGTATATGCTGCATCCCAAGCTGGAGCCGATTCTCGCGGCGCTGTTTGCAGAGGAACCGGTGGCGGTGCAAAGCATGTTCTACTTCAAGCCTCCCGAATCTCGCGGGCAGGCCCTGCATCAGGATAATTTCTATCTGCGGGTGAAGCCCGGGACCTGCGTGGCGGCGTGGGTCGCGATCGACGATGCCGATGAAGAAAACGGCGGCGTGGAGTGCGTACCCAGTACGCAGAGCCATCCAATTCAGTGTCCGGAGCAATCAAACGTCGCAGAGTCTTTTACCACCGAGTATGTGAGGCCGCCTGCAGGGTGTCGCGCAGAACTCGTGCCGCTAAAGGCCGGCGATGTGCTGTTCTTCAACGGCAGCGTGATTCACGGCAGCGGTCCGAATCGCAGCAAGATGCGGTTTCGCCGCGCGTTCATCTCGCACTATGTGCCGCGAAACACCGTCGAACTCAGCCATTGGTACAGCACGCCGTATCGCTTCAATCGAGAATTGCTGTCCATACCCGCGGCGACGGGTGGCGGTCCCTGCGGCAATGCAGAGGATGGCCAGCAGGCACCGCATTAGCCGCTCACTCGGCCGCCGGCCGACATTCGGCGCTCTGAAAAACGGCAACCGGGCATTGTCGTGGCCGATCTGAATGCGCTGCACGCGGAATTCATCGGCCGCTTTCAGGCCGCCCCTCGGTTCTACCAGGCGCCGGGACGAATCAACCTGATCGGCGAACATACCGATTACAACTTAGGTTATGTGATGCCGGCTGCGATACCGTTATTCACCACAGTGGCGATCGCGCCGCGTACCGACGGACGTCTGCGCGTACGATCCTCAAACTTCGGCGAGACCCTGGAATTCGGGCTGTCCGATCGCGATGCCGCCGCGCCGCGCCGCCCCTCCCACTGGATCGACTACGTGCACGGCGTCGCACAATCGCTGCAGCGTTACGGCATCGCGCTGCGCGGCGCAGATTTGTTGATTCACGGCGAAGTGCCCATCGGCTCCGGATTGAGTTCCTCGGCCGCGCTCGAGGTCGCCGTGGCGCTGGCGTTGTCGAGCGAGGCCGGGCACCTGATTGAAAGGATCACGCTCGCCGAGCTGTGCCAGCGCGCCGAGAACGACTACGTCGGCATGCGCTGCGGCATCATGGATCAATTCGCCTCGGCCTGCGGGCGGGCGGGTCATGCGATGCGGCTCGATTGCCGCTCCCTCGAGTATCAGTTGTTGCCGCTCGATCGGGACGCCGCCGGCGCGGTGCGCCTGCTCATCTGCAATACGATGGTGCGCCATAGCCACGCCGGCGGGGAATACAACCGGCGACGCGAGGAATGCGAGCAGGGCGTTCGCGCCCTGGCGCGCCGGCTGAAGGGTGTTACGGCGCTGCGTGATGTTTCTCCGCATGCGCTGCGCGCGCACCAGGACGCGCTGGATCCCCTGATCTACCGGCGCTGCCGCCATGTGGTGACGGAGAACGAACGGGTGTGCGCGGCCGCGGCGGCACTTGCCGCGGCGGATCTGACGCGGTTCGGGGAGCTGATGAGCGATTCGCACCGCAGCCTGCGCGACGATTACCAAGTCAGCAGCGATGAGCTCGACCTGATGGTGCGCCTTGCGGAGCAGATTGATGGTCTGTACGGTGCGCGCATGACGGGCGGCGGATTTGGCGGCTGCACGGTGAATTTGGTGCGTGCGGATGCCGTGCAGCGGTTTACGGCGCTGCTCGCGGAGAATTATGCCAAAGCGACTGGGCTCGATCCGGAAATCTATGTTTGCGAGACTGCCGATGGGGCTTGCGCGGTGGGTCACTGATCGCGAGACATCGGGGCAGCGAGGTAGCGTGAGTACAGCTGGATTCGACCTGCAAGGCAATGTGCATCGGCGTTTGAACCCGCTCACCGGCGACTGGGTGCTGGTCTCTCCGCACCGCTCCGCGCGGCCATGGCAGGGACAGAGCGAGGCGCCACAGGGGCCGCAAGTGCTGCCCTATGACCCGGCCTGCTACCTGTGCCCTGGAAACGCGCGCGCCGGCGGCTTGTTGAACCCGCGCTACGAATCGACCTTTGTTTTCGACAATGACTTCGCCGCGCTGCGCTTCGACGAAGGTGGCGGGCAGATCAGCGTCGGCGAGCTGCTGCATGCGCGCAGCGAGTCGGGCCGCTGCCGGGTTATTTGTTATTCGCCTCTGCATCACCTCACTCTTGGTCAGATGCCGGCTGCCGCCATCCTGCGCGTCATTGATACCTGGGCGGGCGAATACCAAGCTCTTGCGGTTCTCCCCGGCATCAATTCGGTGACCATCTTCGAGAATCGCGGGGCGATGATGGGCGCTAGCAATCCGCATCCGCACGGACAGATCTGGGCATCTGACACGGTGCCGAATGAGGTGTTGAAGGAATCTGCCGGGCAGCTGAAGTACCTCGAGCGCGGCGGCTCGTGCTTGTTGTGCGACTACGCCGCGCTCGAAATCGAGCAATGCGAACGCCTCGTGTGTGCGAATGAGCGCTTTGTTGCGGTCGTGCCGTTTTGGGCCGTCTGGCCATTCGAGACACTGGTGCTGCCGCGCGCTCATACGGCGTCGCTCGATGAACTGGATGGCAGCGCTCGCGAGGCCTTTGCGGAGATCTTGAAGGACCTGACCACACGCTACGATGCGCTGTTCGATGTCCAATTTCCGTACACCATGGGATTGCACCAACGGCCCACCGATGGGCGTAATTACCCGCAGTGGCACCTGCACGCTCACTTTTATCCGCCGCTGCTGCGTTCGGCGACCGTGCGTAAGTTCATGGTCGGCTATGAGATGCTGGCCGAACCGCAGCGGGACATCAGCGCGGAGCTCGCCGCTGCGCGGCTGCGCGAGTTAAAGTGACTGGTGCACCGGCGGTTTTTAAACCAATGCGCTTGCGAGGTTTTGAGTGATGAACAGGGAATTTTTCAATGGAATTCCGCCCATTCAGTTCGAAGGGCCGAAAACCCGCCGCGCGCTCGCCTTCCGGCATTACGATCCCAACGAGACGATCGACGGTAAAACGCTCAAGGATCACTTGCGATTCTCGGTCGCGTATTGGCATGCGTTCCGCGGCACCGGTACCGATATGTTCGGCTCCCCGACGATCCTGCGCTCATGGGAAGCCGGCGGTGATCCCGTGGCCGTGGCCGAGGCGCGACTGCAGGCCGCGTTCGAGTTCAATGTCAAGATGCAGGCGCCTTTCTGGTGTTTCCACGATCGCGACATTGCACCCGAAGGCGCGGATCTGCGCGAGACGAATCGGCATCTGGACACGCTGGTCGCGCTAGCGAAACGTCTGCAGCAGGCCACGGGCGTGCGATTGCTGTGGGGCACCGCAAATCTATTCTCTCATCCGCGCTACATGTCGGGTGCTGCCACCAATCCAGACGCACAAGTGTTCGCCTACGCCGCCGCGCAGGTCAAAAAGGCGCTCGAGGTAACCTATGAACTCGGCGGGGAGAACTACGTGTTTTGGGGCGGCCGTGAAGGTTACGACACGCTGCTCAATACCGACCTCAGGCGCGAGCAGGCGCACCTGGCGGCATTTCTGCATATGGCGGTCGATTACGCCAAGGAAATCCGATTCAAGGGCCAGTTCCTGATAGAACCCAAGCCGAAAGAGCCTACCAAACATCAGTACGACTTCGACGTGGCAGCCGGGGTCGCATTCCTGCGCACCCACGGCCTCGATAAGCACTTCAAATTCAATATAGAAACCAATCACGCGACCCTTGCCGGGCACACCATTCAGCACGAGATCGAAACCGCCGCGGCTCACGGGATGTTTGGTTCGGTTGATGCAAATACCGGCGATCTGCTGCTCGGATGGGATACCGATCAGTTCAACACCGACGTGCGTGAGCTCACGCTGGCCATGATGTCGATCCTGCGCGCCGGGGGCTTGGGCCGCGGCGGCCTGAACTTCGATGCCAAACTGCGCCGCCCGTCGATCGACGCGGAGGATCTATTCCACGCGCATATCGGCGCCTTCGACGCCTACGCGCTGGCCTTCAAGGTGGCGCGGCGGATCATCGCAGATGGCGAGTTCGAGAAGTTCGTGTCGGCGCGTTACGCGAGCTACGATGCGGGCATCGGCCACGACATCGCACGGCGGCGGGTGGGTTTCAAGGAACTCGAGCAATTCACTCTCAAAATGGGGGAGCCGACGCCCCGCTCGGGCCGGCAAGAGTACCTTGAGAATCTTCTCATGCACTACGTGCATGACAGTGGCCGGTGATCGCTGAATCGACGAGCCATCCCGCATGTCACTGTTCATCGGCGTCGATAGCGGTACGCAAAGCGTCAAGGGGTTGGTGCTCGATATGGATGAGCGGCGGGTGGTGGCGCGGGCGAGCGCTCCGCATGCGCTGATTGCGGGGCTGCCGGCGCGGCATGTCGAGCAGCATCCGCAGACCTGGATCGCAGCTCTTGATCATGTGATTCGCAAGGTTGCATCGAAGATCGAGCGGTCGCGCGTGCGGGGCATCGGCGTATCGGGGCAGCAGCATGGCTTTGTACCGCTCGATGCGCGCGGCGAGGTGATACGCCCGGCGAAGCTCTGGTGCGACACGAGTACCGTGCGGGAGAGCGAGTGGTTGAATCGCAGACTCGGCGGTCGAAAAGCCGTCATTCGCCGCATCGGTCTGCCTTTTTTGCCCGGCTATACCGCGCCGAAGATATTGTGGCTGAAACGACACGAGCCGCAACACTATCGCCGCCTGCGCCACGTACTGCTGCCGCACGATTACCTCAATTTTCATCTCACGGGGCGCTACTCCATGGAATGTGGCGATGCGTCCGGTACCGCCCTCATGGACGTGCGCCGGCGGCGCTGGTCGCAGGCGGCCATCGGCGCGATCGACGAGAATCTGATGGATTGGCTGCCGCCTTTGACGAAATCGCACGAGGCCGCGGGAACACTGCGGCCCGATCTGGCGCGCCAGTTGCGCTTACCGCAGGGGATCGTGGTGAGTGCCGGCGGCGGCGACAATATGATGGCGGCGATCGGTACGGGAAATGTCCGTCCCGGCGTTGTGACACTGAGCCTTGGCACCAGCGGCACGGTGTTCGCGTTCAGCCCCAAGCCCCTGATCGACGGGCGCGGCGAGGTCGCTGCGTTTTGCGACTCAACGGGCGGCTGGCTGCCGCTGGTGTGTACGATGAACGTGACGCTGGTGACCGAGAAATTTCGGCGGCTCTTCGGCTGGACTCATGAAATGTTCGAGGCTGCCGTGGCCGCCGCGCCGGCGGGCGCGGGCGGACTCGAGCTTACGCCCTATTTTGCAGGGGAGCGTACACCCGACCTGCCGTTGGCCACGGGCTCGCTGCATGGACTGACGCTGCAGACGCTCGAGCGCCCGTACTTGGCCCGCGCAGCCGTAGAGGGGGTTTCCAAGGGCCTCAATTACGGCCTAGGCCGACTCTCTCAGCTGGGATTGAAGCCGCGCGAGATTCGTCTGACCGGGGGCGGCGCCCGATCCGCGGTCTGGAGACAAATCATGGCCGATATATTCGCCACACCGGTGGTGAAGATCGCCGAAGATGAGTGCGCGGCGCTCGGCGCCGCGTTGCAGGCCGCCTGGTGCTTAGGTAGACGCGAGAATGCGCGCGAATCAATTGCCGATTACGTGCGCCACGTGGTGAGGCTCGATGAACGGACGCGGTGTGTTCCGAGCAAGCGGCGACCCTAGGCGCCGGCCATGGTGCAAGCGCGTGCAAAAGCGCAAAAGATCGACCAAATATACTGGCATTGCATATTGCGGCTGGGCGCCGCTGCGTATACTTTAGTCTGCGTGCGCTCACCAGAACAACGCGCGAGGCGCTTTCGCCCACGAACTTGGCTTGGCCGCCCACCCTGCATTTTGAGCGGATGCCGCTGACCCCGGCACCGGCCCAAGGGGGCATTTCGAAGGGCCCGCGGCTGCGGCGGGCCCTCAGTCTGTGGGACCTGTTCCTGTACGGCGTCATCGTCACCTCGCCGGTGGCGCCCATGTCCATCTACGGCATCGTCAGCGACCGGGCGCGCGGCCATGTAGCCTCCATCATCCTGATTGCGATGTTCGCAATGCTGCTGACGGCGGTCAGCTACGGACGGATGGCGCGCGCACATCCCAGCGCCGGCTCTGCATTCGCGTACGTTGGGCAGGAGATCAATCCGGCCGCGGGTTACGTGGTCGGATGGAGCCTCGTGCTCGACTACATCTTGAACCCGCTCATTTGCATCATTTGGTGCAGCCAGCAGGCACACGTGTTCATCGCGGGCATTCCGTACGCGGCGTGGGCTGTATTTTTTGCGGTGCTATTCACGGGATTGAACGTTCAAGGCATCAAGACGTCCGCTCGAGTCAACGCGATGCTGGCCGGGGGTATCGGAATCGTCGTGGTTATTTTCTTGATCGCCTCCACGCTCTATATCCTGCATCACCCGCATGACACCAGCGGTTTTTTCAGCCAGCCCTTCTACGACCCGCACACCTGGAACGGGGCCGGCGTGTTGAGCGCAACTTCGGTGGCGGTGCTCACCTACATGGGCTTCGACGCGGTCTCCACTCTGGCCGAGGAAGCGGAGAATCCCCGTAAGATTTTACCCGCCACACTGCTGACCTGCCTCGGGATCGGCGCCATCTCTTTGCTCGAAGTCTACTCGGCGCAGCTGGTGTGGGGGACCACCGAGCATTTTCCCAACGTCGACACGGCATTCACCTTCGTCGCCCAGCGCGCTTGGGCGCCGTTGTTCCTGGTGCTCGGTTTGACGCTGATCATCGCGCAAATCGGCTCCGGAATCGCGGCCCAACTAGGCGCGGCTCGCGTGCTCTACGGCATGGGCCGCAGCGGCGCCTTGCCCACATCATTTTTCGGGGCGGTCGAACCGAAGCGGCGCGTGCCCCGCAACAATGTGGTGTTCGTCGGCGTCCTGGCCTTGGCGGGCGCGCTGATCCTGCCGCTGGCTGCCAGCGAGTCGACGGCCTATGAGCTCGCGGTCAATTTGGTCAACTTCGGCGCCTTGATCGCATTCATGGGCGTGAACGCCGCGGCATTCATGCGCTACTACGTCCGCGAAGAGAAGAAGCGCTGGATAAATTTTCTGCAGCCCGTGCTGGGCTTCCTGGTGTGCGCGCTTCTTTGGTGGAGCCTGAGCACGCCGTCGCGTCTGCTGGGTGGTGCCTGGATGGCGTTCGGCATCGCGTACGGCGCCTGGAAGACGCGCGGATTCAAGTCCAACCTCGTGAATTTCGAAGTTCCCTCCGACGTGTTGCCCGTCACTCTGAAAGCGCTGTAACCGCGGTCCGTCATGGCAAAACGCTACGATGATTACAGCCTCGTTGGCAAAGACGCGGCCCTCGCTGTTGAAAACGGGTTGGCCGAGGCAGCTTGGTATACCTCGCCCGTCCCCAAAGAGCGGATGAGCGAACTTCTACGGCGCCGGAACTGGCCCGCCGTTCGCGACACCCTGGTCTGGTTTGCTTTGATCATCGGCTCAGGCTGGATCGGTTACGAATTCTGGCAGGCCGGCAGTTGGTGGGCGGTCGCGCCGTTCGCGGTTTACGGCCTTTTGTACTCCACCACGTCGGATTCGCGCTGGCATGAGTCAGGCCACGGCACGGCGTTCAAGACCGATTGGCTCAACGACGCGCTATACGAAATCGCCTCCTTCATGACGATGCGTGAAGCCACCGTGTGGCGCTGGAGTCATACGCGTCATCACAGCGATACTCTCATCGTGGGACGTGACCCGGAAGTCGAGGTCAAGACTCCGCCGCGCATCGTCCGGTTGATGTTGGACGAACTCTTCAAAATGGAGGTAATTCCGCGGTATTTCTGGCACTTGCTGCTCCATAGTGCCGGACGGCTGACGCCGGAAGAAAAAGTGTTCATTCCGCAGTCGGAGCATGCAAGCGTGTTCATCCGCGCTCCGATCTATCTTGCGATTTATGCGGGCGTGATTGGATTGGCTGCCTACCAGCGCAGTATTCTGCCGCTGTTGTACATCGGGCTCCCGGGGATTTACGGCTCCTGGCTCCTGCCGATGTACGCGTGGACGCAACACGCGGGAATGGCCGAAAACGTTCTCGACCATCGGCTCAATTGCCGCACTGTCCACATGAATTTCATCAATCGCTATTTCTATTGGAACATGAACTATCACGTGGAACACCACATGTTCCCGCTGGTTCCCTATTATCATCTTCCGAAACTGCATGAACTCGTGAAGCCGGATATGCCGGCACCGTACAGCAGCGTGTGGAATGCTTGGCGTGAGATTGTCCCGACGATTCTGCGGCAGCTGGCGGATCCGAGCTATTGCGTCAAGCGCAAGCTGCCGCCCCCGGCCGCACGCAGCGCCACTCTGCAGAACCGCATTTTTACAGCGCAGGGGCAGCCGCGGGACGGCTGGTTCGAGGTTTGCCCCAGCGGCCTTCTGCGGCCAGAAGACGTCATTCGTTTCGATCGTGGACGGGAAACCTACGCGATTTACCGTACTGCTGAAGGAATCTTGTACGCGACGGATGGACGGTGTACTCACGGCGGCACTCATCTTGCGCAGGGTCTGGTCATCGGCACGCTCATCGAGTGCCCAAAGCACAATGGACGCTTCGATTTCACCGACGGGTCCGCGCAGCGCTTGCCCGCGTGCAAAGCGCTGAATACACACAAGGTTCGCGAAATTGACGGCAAAATTTTCCTCCTGGTGGCACTCAGGGCGTCATCACCGTGATGCCTAACGCAGGCCTCAGCCTGCGGCGAGCCCTGTCACTCAGGGACCTCGTCATTTACGGCGTGATCGTCATCTCGCCGATGGCGCCCATGACGTTCTTCGGTATTTTGAGCCAGCGGGGAAATGGCCACGCGGCGACGACCATCCTGATCGCCATGTTTGCCATGTTGCTTACCGCGATCAGTTACGGGCGCATGGCGCGCGCTTATCCGAGCGCCGGCTCCGGCTTTACCTACGTGGGCCGCGAGATCGGCCCTGCCTGGGGGTACGTGACGGGCTGGAGCATGGTGCTGGACTATCTTGTTCAGCCGATCATCAACGTCATCTTCTGCAGCCAGCAGGGGCACGTGCTCTTTCCCGCCGGCCCATACTGGGCCTGGGCGGTTTTCTTCACCCTGCTGTTCACGGGCTTGAACATCCAAGGGATCAAGATGTCCGCGCGGGTCAACGCCGTGCTCGCAGCCGGCATGGGTATCGTGGTCGCGGTCTTTTTCTTGGCGGCGACGCTCTATATCGTCCATCATCCGCACGCCGGCAGCGGGTTTTTTACGCACCCATTCTACGACCCGCATACCTGGACGACGCAGGGGATATTGAGCGGCACCTCGCTGGCGGTGCTCGCGTACCTCGGATTCGACGGAATCTCGACTCTCTCGGAAGAAGCGAAAAATCCCCGCGATGTGTTGCCGGCAACAGTACTCACGTGCGTCGCGATCGGGATGCTGTCGGTGCTGGAGGTCTACGCGGCGCAGCTGGTCTGGCCAATCGGCGAGCACTTCCCGGACATCGATACCGCGTTCACCACGGTAGCAGGACGCGCCTGGGCCCCGCTGTATGGCGTGGTGGGCTTCACCCTGATCGTCGCCTGCATCGGCTCCGGCACGGGAATGCAGCTGGGCGCTGCCCGCTTGCTGTATGGCATGGGCCGCGGCGGCGCGCTCCCGAAACAGTTTTTCGGCGCCCTCGAGCCCCGGCGGCGCATTCCGCGCAACAATGTCTTGTTCGTCGGGGCGGTTGCCTTGGCTGGCGCCTTAGGTTTGCCCGCCATTGCCGGCGAAGCTACCGGCTTCGATCTGGGCGCAAGCCTGCTGAACTTCGGCGCGCTGGTCTCCTTCATGGGCGTCAACGCGGCCGCATTCATGCGCTTCTTCGTACGCGCGCAAAAGAAGAAGTTGATCAACCTGGTGCCGCCGATACTTGGTTTCGTCATATGCCTGCTGCTTTGGTGGAACTTAAGCAAGCAGGCCTGGACGCTCGGTGCGGTGTGGATGGCCATCGGCATCGCGGTGGGCGCTTGGAAGACGCGCGGTTTCAAGTCGAACCTCGTCAGCTTCGAACTGCCGCCGGACACGTTGCCGGAAGGCTCGCCGGTACCGGCGCCTTGACGGCCAATCTGCGATGGGGGACAGTTCGTGCAAGCGCTTGCACAAACGGCCCCGGGGGTTCGGTGACGGCAATAGGAATTGGGTTGGTGGGTACCGGGTACATGGGCAAGGCGCACTCGGTCGCCCTGAAAGCGGTGGGTGCACGATTCGACACGGGTCTTCGTCCGGTCTGCGAAGTGATCTGCAGCACGACCGCTGAAGGTGCCGCGCGCAAGGCCGCCGAATACGGCTTCAATGCCTCGACCAGCCGCTGGCAGGAACTGATTGCGAACCCGCGTGTGCAGGCTATCGTGATCGCCTCGCCGCAAACCACGCACCGGGCGATTGCCCTCGCGGCATTCGCGGCGGGCAAGCCCGTATTCTGCGAAAAGCCCCTGGGCGCCTCGCTCGAGGATGCCCGCGCCATGGCGGCGGCAGCGGCTGAATCGGGCATCCCCAACATGGTCGGATTCAATTACATTCGGGCGCCGGCGATGCAGCTGGCGCATCAGATGATCGGCGGCGGAGAGATCGGCGACATTGTTCACGTGCGCGGGGAGCACGCGGAGGATTTTCTCGCCGATCCCGAGGAGCCTGCCAATTGGCGCACCCGCGATGCCTGCGCCGGCAATCTAGGCGATCTGTCCCCCCACATCATCAACGCGGTATTGCGGCTCGCCGGGCCCATCGAGCGGCTGGTCGCGGACGTCCAGACGGTCCACGCCACTCGACCGGGCGGCAAGGGTCGCGAGGCTGTCGCCAACGACGATCAGGCCAACCTGCTGTGCCGCTTCGAGAGCGGCACCATGGGCTCGATCACGGTGAGCCGGGTCGCGACGGGAAGCAAGATGCGCTATGCGGTAGAAATCACGGGAACCAAGGGCGCTCTTAGGTTCGACGCCGAGGATCAAAACGCGCTGTGGTTCTACGATGCGCGCCTGCGCCGCGGGCGTCAGGGCTTTGCCAAGCTGCTCACCGGACCCGATCACCCGGATTTTGGAGCCTTCTGCGAGGGGGCCGGACATGGCACCGGATATGGCGATCAGATAGTCATCGAGGCGCGCGATTTCTTGAGGGCGATCGAGACTCGAGCCGCGATATTTCCGACCTTTCGGGATGGTCTGGAGGTCAGCCGCGTAATCGCGGCGGCGTTTCGCTCGCACGAGGAGCGCCGCTGGGTTCGGATCGCGGAATTTTAATCTCGTTGTGTCACAGACGGAGCCATGCATGCAACTTTCGATCGGAAACGCCCCCTGTTCATGGGGCGTCGAGTTCGCCGACGATCCGCGCAACCCCTCCTGGACCCATGTGCTGGATGAGGCAAGGGCGGCCGGCTATACCGGAATCGAATTGGGGCCCTTAGGGTTCATGCCGGAAGACCCGGCCATTCTTGGGCCGGCGCTTGCCGAGCGCAATCTGACGCTGATTGGCGGAGTCCTGTTTCGGCCGTTCCACGATCCGGCGCAATGGGCGCAGGTGCGAGATGCCGCGACCCGCACCTGCCGCGCGCTGACGGCGCACGACGCCAAACGGCTGGTGCTCATCGATTCGATTTCGCCGCGGCGCGCCCCGACCGCCGGCCGCGGCAGCGAGGCCGAGCGCCTCAAGGGCAGGGAGCGAGCAGGATTTCTCGACAGAATCAAATCGGTCGCCAAGCTGGGCGCCGAGGAATTTGGCCTCGAGGTAACCATGCATGCGCATGCCGCGGGGTTCGTTGAATTCGAAGATGAACTCGAGGATGTGCTCAATGCCGTCGAACCTGGGTTGCTGGGCGTCTGTTTGGATACCGGTCACTGCGAGTATGCCGGCTTCGATCCGGTGGCTTTCTATTCGCGGCACAGCGATCGCGTTTCGTACTTGCATTTCAAGGACATTGATCCGAAGGTGCGTCGCAGGGCCATCGATGAGCGCATTGGCTTCTACGATGCCTGCGCGGCGGGTCTGTTCTGCAATCTGGGCGAGGGCGTGGTCGACTTCCTCGCCTTGAAGACCGCGCTTTCCTCGGCCGGTTTCTCGGGGTGGGGAACGGTGGAGCAGGACCGCGACCCGACAGGCGTTCGCTCGACGCTCGCGGATGCGAAGGCTAATCTTCAGTATCTGCAAAAGATCGGCCTGGCCTGACGCGATGAAAATGAATTGGGGGTTGATCGGCGGAGGAGAGGGCAGCCAAATCGGCGCAACCCACCGAATCGCGGCGAGCCTTGATGGCGCCTTTCAGCTCGCGGCCGGTGCGCTCGACATCGATCCGATGCGCGCCAGAGAATATGCGATTCGTCTCGGAGTTGCGGCGGATCGCGCCTACGGCGGCTGGCGCGAGATGCTCGAGGGCGAGAGGAGGCGTTCCGATCGTGTCGATCTGGTCACCGTCGCGACGCCTAACAGCACGCATTTTGAGATCACCCAGGCCTTTTTGCGAGCCGGCTTCGACGTGCTGTGCGAGAAGCCGTTGACGACGACCGTCGCGGATGCGCAGCAGATCGTGCGCACGGCGCGCGAGCACGGCCGGATTTGCGCGGTCAACTACGGCTATTCCGGCTATGCGCTCGTGCGTCACGCGCGCGCCATGGTCGCGCGCGGCGATCTTGGGAAGATTCGCGTTGTCGTTGCGGAGTTTGCTCACGGGCATCACGCGAACGCGGCGGATGCGGACAATCCCCGCGTACGCTGGCGCTATGATCCAAAACTCGCCGGCGTCTCCTCCATTCTCGCCGATTGTGGAATTCATGCCCTGCACTTGGCCTCATTCATTACCGGACAGCACGTGCAGTCGCTTTCCGCCGATTTCTCATCGACGATTCCGGGTCGCGAGCTCGAGGACGATGCGCTGGTCGCGTTTCGCATGTCGGGCGGGACGGTTGGACGGCTTTGGAGCAGCGCGATCGCGGTCGGAAGGATGCACGGACTGGCCATACAGATTTTCGGCGAGAATGGCGGGCTGCGCTGGCAGCAGGAACAGCCCAACCAGCTGTACTGGACGCCGGTGGGCGGCGCTACGACGATCATCGAGCGAGGCGTCGCGGGACTCTCACCCGAGGCGGACCGCGCCTCGCGAGTGACGGTGGGGCACTCGGAAGGATTCTTTGGCGCTTTCGGCAACATCTACGCCGATATCGCGGAACAGCTGCGCGCACAACGCCAAGGACGCAAGCCGGCACCTCTCGCGTGTTCCTATCCCACGGCTGAAGAAGGACTGCGCAGCATCGCGGCCGTGCACGCAGCCGTTGCTTCGGCCAAGGCGCGCGGCGCCTGGGTCGACGTCCCCACGCTCGATCCTTGAGTTCCGGGCGATCTTTGCGCTATGCAAGTCGAGCCGGTATCTTACATCGGTGCGCGGCCTGCAAGAGTAACCTGTGCATACATCAATGCCCGAGTTTGCGTGAAATCGAATATGAAGAGCGACGACCTAAGGGAGGCGCAGAATAAGGCGGCGCTCGACTATCATGAATTCCCGACGCCGGGGAAGCTGTCGATCACCGCCACCAAGCAGTTGCTCAATCAAAGCGATTTGGCACTTGCCTATTCGCCCGGCGTGGCCGCCGCCTCCGAAGCCATCGTCCAGGATCCGCTGAACGTTTTTCGTTTTACCGCCCGCGGCAACTTGGTCGGCGTCATCAGCAACGGCACTGCGGTGCTCGGGCTGGGCGCGATCGGCCCGCTGGCGGCCAAGCCGGTCATGGAAGGAAAGGCGGTGCTTTTCAAGAAATTTGCGGGCATCGATGTGTTCGACATCGAAATCGAACAGCGCGATCCGCAAAAATTGATCGAGATGATCGCCGCTCTCGAGCCGACCTTTGGCGCCATCAATCTCGAGGATATCAAAGCGCCTGAATGCTTCAATGTCGAGCGGGAACTGCGCCGCCGCATGAAAATTCCCGTGTTCCATGACGATCAGCACGGCACCGCCATCATCGTTGCTGCGGCCTGCCTCAACGGATTGCAGGTGGTCGGCAAGCACATCGCGAAGGTGAAGATGGTGGTCAGCGGCGCCGGCGCCGCCGCTCTGGCCTGCGTCGAACTGCTGCTCGACTTGGGGCTGGTGCGCGAGAATGTGTGGCTGACCGATCTGGCCGGCGTCGTCTACCAAGGGCGGCAGGAATTGATGGATCCAGAGAAGGCGCGCTTTGCGCAGCCGACGGGCGCTAGGGGCTTGCGCGAGGTCATCGGCGGTGCGGATGTTTTTCTCGGCCTGAGCGCCGGCGGGGTCTTGACCCGCGACATGGTGAGGATGATGGCGGCAAGGCCTTTGATCCTCGCACTTGCGAATCCGACGCCGGAAATCTTGCCTGAGGAAGTCAGGGCAGTGCGCGACGACGCCGTCATCGCCACCGGCCGCAGCGACTATCCAAATCAAGTCAACAACGTTTTGTGTTTTCCGTTCATTTTTCGGGGCGCCTTGGATGTCGGCGCCACCACCATCACGCGGCAAATGGAGATCGCCACGGTACATGCGATAGCCGAACTGGCGCGCCAGGAGCAGAGCGACATCGTCGCGGCCGCCTATGGCGGCATCGCAGATCTGGCGTTCGGGGCCGACTATCTCATCCCCAAACCCTTTGATCCGCGCTTGATCGTCAAGATTGCCCCCGCCGTTGCCAAGGCCGCCATGGAATCCGGCGTGGCCACGCGGCCCATCGCCGACCTGGAAGCCTACGGACAGCGTCTGCTGCAATTCGTCTATCACAGCGGGACGCTGATGCAGCCGATCTTCGTCGCCGCCCGGCAGGTGGCGCCGCAGCACAGCCGCATTGTCTACGCCGAGGGCGAGGACGAGAGGGTGCTGCGCGCGGTGCAAATCGTCGTCGATGAGAAACTCGCGGCGCCGATCTTGGTGGGCCGCCCCGGGGTGATCGAACGCGGCTTGAAGCGCTGCGGTTTGCGCCTGCGGATTGGCGAGAATCTGACGGTGGTGAATCCGGAGCAGGATGCGCGATTTCGCGAATATTGGCAGTCATATCACGCACTGACTGAGCGCAGCGGCGTAACGGCCCAATATGCCAAGTTGGAGATGCGCCGCCGCACGACCTTGATTGCCGCCATGCTCATGAAGAAAGGCGCGGCCGACGGCATGATCTGCGGAACCATCAGCACCACCGCACGGCACCTGCACTACATTGACCAGGTCCTCGGGCGCCGCGCCTCCGCATCGGTTTACGGCACCATGACCGGATTGATCCTGCCGGGCCGGCAGGTTTTCATGGTCGATACCCATATCAATCTCGATCCGACCGCCGAACAATTGGCAGAACTGACGCAACTCGCGGCGGATCAGCTCTGCGCATTTGGTCTGGTCCCCAAAGTAGCGCTGCTGTCGCACTCCAACTTCGGATCCAGCAATGCGCCGTCGGCCAAGAAAATGCGCGCTACTTTGGCGCTGCTGCGGGCGCGCATGCCGGATCTGGAGGTGGAGGGAGAGATGCACGGCGATTGCGCGCTCGATGAAGCGGCCCGGCACGCGATACTGCCCAACAATATGCTGCACGGCAGCGCCAATTTACTGGTGTGCCCCAACCTGGATAGCGCCAGCATTGCCTACAATTTGCTGAAATCCGCGGCAGGGCATAATGTCGCCATCGGTCCGATACTGCTCGGCTGCGCGGCGTCGGCGCATATACTGACGCCGGCTGCCACCGTTCGCCGCATCGTCAACATGACGGCCATCACGGTAGTCGATGCGAATCAAGCCCTCAGTATGGCCAGAAAGTAGTTGCGAGGTACCCCAATGCGATACTACAACCGTTCCTTCACTGCCGTGAGCGTAGCGATTGCGATCATCGGCCTATGCGCACGGACCGGCATGAGTTTGGCGTCAAGCGCTCCCGCAGCGGCTGATACTCAGGCGGTCGCGGGCACCTGGCAGCACCACACGGCGAAATTTCAATACTTTGGGATAAACACGCGCTACAACTGCGATGCCCTCGAAGAGCACGTGCGCCAGCTTCTGCTGCACTTCGGCGCGCGCAGGGATCTCACCGTCAAACTGAGCGGCTGCCCGATAGGGTCAATTGCGCCGCGCCGCATCGTGTTCATCGCCACAGATTTCTATACGTTGGCACCGGCCGCCGATTTCGGCGCGCCTGAGGCGGTGCAGGCTCACTGGACCGCAGTCGACCTTAGACCCTCGCGGCCGTTTTTTATGAGCGACAGCGATTGCGAACTTGTGGAACAAATGAAACAACTCATCGCCAATAATTTCGCTCTGCAAGACGTCACGTATCGCACCCAGTGCGTTCCGGACGAAATTAACGCCTTCTCGATCAAGGCGCGGGCGCTCAAACCGTTGCCGCCGGCAAATACCGCAGACGCCAGGGGCTAGTGTTGGTAGGCGCGGTTCTTCCAATTCGTGCCGCGGCCGCGCCAGAAATTCACCGCCGATCCTAAGGTTGCCCCCATATAGAACAGCGCAATGATTGGCAGCGCTGCGGTCCACCAATAGCTCCGCCCGTACCGCCTCAAAGTGGGCATATAGCTCACCGCCGCAAGAGCGCACGCACTCAGGCCGCAGATGAAGCTCCAACCTCGACCCCACAGCGCCGCCGCGGGCGGCACCAGCCAGACCAACGTCAATCCCGCCAGCGTGAGGCCCAGGAGGGGTGCTGAGTGCCGCAGCTGCGTGAATGCCGTGCGCGAAATCATGTGCCAGACATCGGCGAAGGCGGGGTAGCGTCGAATGGACGCGGCCAATCGGCTGTGGCCGAGGTAGATGCGGCCCAGCGGTTTCACCCGCCGCGCCAAGGCGACATCGTCGATGAGGGCGTCCTTGATCGATTCGAGGCCGCCGATTCGCTCGAGCATCTCACGGCGGATCAGCACCGTGCCGCCGGCGGCCGCGGCTACCGTGGAGCGGGGGTCGTTGACTTTGGCGAAGGGATACAGCATCTGAAAGAAGTACACGAACGCCGGAACCAATGCGCGTTCAGCCCAGCTGGCGCAATTCAGCTGCACCATTTCGCTCACCAGGTCCAGGCGCGCTCGCAACAACTGCGCAACGAGCGCCGCTAGATGCCGCGGATCATGCTCGATATCGGCATCCGTAAACAGCACTATGGGCGCATCGGAAGCGCGAACTCCTTGGCTCAACGCCCACAATTTGCCCGACCAGCCCGCCGGTTTCTCCTGCAGAGAGATCAACCGCAGGTTTGGCGCCGTGCCCGCTGAGGCCACCGTGGCGTCCGTGGAATTGTCATCGACCAAGGTGAGGCGAAACTTTCCGGCGTAGTCCTGCGCGAGCAGCGAGCCGATCACCGCGCCAATGGTCTCGGCCTCGTTGCGCGCCGGAACGATGATGTCGACGTCCGGAAACTCCGGCGGGACCGCGGGATTCAACTCCGGCCGGGACCTCCAGAATGCGCCGTGAGCAAAAAAAAGATAGATCCAGGCACACAATGACAGGAGCGCAACATACATGCCTAACGCCTAAGCAATTTCTAGATGGGTTCGTCCAGCGATTTGGCCAACGGCGTGAATAACTTCGGTCCGGACGCGCTCATGAACCAGCAGTCCTCCAAGCGAATGCCGAATTCCCCCGGAATGTAGAGTCCCGGTTCGTCGGAGAAGCACATCCCGGCCTGTAGCGGCGTTGCATCGCCGTGCACAAGATAGGCGGGTTCGTGGCCGTCCATGCCGATGCCGTGGCCGGTGCGGTGCGAAAGTCCCGGCAACTTGTAACCGGGTCCCCAGCCTTGGCTTTCGTAGTAGCCGCGCACGGCATCGTCGATGCTGCCCACGGGAACACCGATTTTCGCGGTTTCCAAGGCGATTTCCTGGCCGCGTTTGACGGTGTTCCAAACTTTGCGCTGCCGGGCGCTGGCTTCGCCATGCACCCAGGTGCGGGAAATATCGGACTGGTAGCCGTGAACCGCGCAGCCGCAATCCATGAGGACTGTCGAGCCTTCGCGTATTTCCTGCGGCTTTACCGAGCCATGTGGATAGGCGGATGCTTCATTCAGAAGCGCCAGAGAAAACTCCGGTGAACCGCCGAGCGCGACGGTGGCCTGGTTCATCATCGCGATCAGGTCAGCGCCGCTCATGCCGTGCTTTGCTTGCGCATGCACAAACTTCAGCGCCGCGATCGTTACATCGTTGGCCGACTGCAGCAAGGCCAATTCGGCCGGCGACTTGATCAGCCGGCAGGCGCGCACCAGCGCATCGGCTGGGACGATCTGGTACGCCCCGGACACTTGCTGGATCCCGGCAAGAATAAAGAAGCGAATGGTGGACTCAGCGGCAATCACGCCTGAATTGATGCCGCGATCCTTGAGGCCCTGCACGATGCGCTCGAAGGGGCTCTCGTGTTCATTCCACACCCGCACATCGCCGCCCACCTGGAGGGTCTCGCGAACCGAAGGTTCCTCGAATGCCGGCGTCACGACCAGAATCCCGCCGCTCGCGGGGACGATCGCCGCGGTCGTGCGTTCGGATCGATGCCATTGGATACCGGTGAAGTAATCGAGGGAGGAGCCGGGCTCCAACAGCAGAGCGGCAATCTTCTGCTGCGCCATGAGCGCTTGCACCTTGGCGATCCGCGCACGGCGCTCGTCCGCCGCAATCGGCTTGGCGTCGCCCGTCAGGGACTTAAGCGCAGCCAGCGGCGCGCTGCGCGCGAAGGCGGCGCCGGTTGCAATCAAAGGAAGCGAGGCGGCGCTGCGCAGAAGGGCGCGTCTGGACAACATGAAATTTCCCCGTGGTGAATCTTTGCCTAAGGATACTGCAATTCGCGGGCAGCTAACGCGAGGCTTTTCCCGCAGCCCTCGCGAGAATGTCCTCGGCTTTGGCGAACAATTCAGCCGCAACCTCATGCCCTGAGGCGGCGGCATTTTCGTCAATTTGATCGGGGCGAGATGCGCCGATAATTGCCGACGCCACATTGGTTTGCCGCAGCACCCAGGCGAGCGCGAATTGCGCCAGCGTCAAGCCCGCAATTGCCGCGACGGGCCGCAGCGATTGGACCGCTTCGAGCACGGTGGGTTTGAGCCACTCCTGGTTGACGAAGCCATTGATCGCGTCGTTGGCGGCGCGGCTGTCCTCGGGAAGTTTATTCCCGGGACGATACTTGCCCGTTAGGATTCCTTGTGCCAACGGCGACCAGACGATCTGCGAAATGTCGTGGGTGGTTGAAACAGGGATGAGCGCCTGTTCCGGGCTGCGGTGCAAGAGGGAATACTGCGGTTGGCTGGAGACGAATTTCTCGACACCGGGGATCGCCAGCGCGGCTTGCACCCGCTCGACCGGCCATTCGGAAAAGCCGATGTAGCGAACTTTGCCGGCGCGGACCACCTCGCTCAACGCCGTCATGGTCTCTTCGAGCGGCGTATCCGCATCGTAGCGGTGACATTGATAAAGATCGACAAAGTCGACCTTGAGGCGGAGCAGCGAGGCATCGAGTTGTTTGTATATTTGCGCGCGCGACAAGCCCTTGTCGGTGCGGCTCATCGGAAAATACAATTTTGTCGCAAGCACGTAGCTGTCGCGTTTAATCCCTGCCAGGGCCTCACCCAACACCCGTTCCGCGGCGCCGAGTCCATACACATTCGCGGTGTCGAGGAGGGTGATCCCGCGATCGAGAGCACGGTGCACGCAGGCAATGGCATTATCCTTGTGCGCAGCATCGGAAAAATTGAGCCAGGAACCGAAGGCGATTTCGGATACCACGAGATTGCTGCTGCCAAGTCGTCGATAGTTCATCGTTGCTCCGCCGTGACTTATCGTACACGAAGATCGGCTGCGTCTCGCCGCGGCGGCGTGTCCAGCAATTGCTCAGCGGCTCTTTGTCCGCTGCTGAGAGCCGCATGCACGGTTCCCCAATGTCCCTCGGTATCCGTGTGTTCGCCCGCGAAATACAGGGTACCTTCAACCGGCTGCGTCATCCGAAGCGAGGCATCCGCGGCACCGGATGGGGCGTAGCTGTAGGCGCCCCGAGAATAGTCATCGCCTTGCCAGTCGTGCGTTTGCCAGCTGACCAGCCTTGTCCTGATCGCCGCAGACGATACTCCGAAGATCCGCGCCAATACGCTTAAAGCCTCCTCGAGGAGGGCGCGCGGCTCGCGATGCGTGACTTTGCCGGCGAGCGCAACCGCCTTGGGACCCGCGACCCAAGAGGTGATCATGGGAGTCGATTCCGGCATGGCGGTCCACCACGTCGGCAGCATCTCTTGGCGTGCGAACAGGAAACTAAGATTGGCGGTTCCCCAGAACGGGCTGTCGAACAGCAGTGTCTGCCGTACCACCGGCCCCATCGCCATCCGTGCAGCTTGGTTTGCGATATCTCCGGGCTGAGGATCGAATCTTACTGCGCCGGCCTGCAATACGCCGAGCGGCAGGGTGATCACTGCCTGGTCGGCGTGCAGCTCGAATGTTTGATCCTCGCCCAGCGGGCCGCTCACGCTCACCGCGCCGCGCGTCCAGCGAATGGCGCGCACCGGCCGCTCGAATAGGATGGTGCCGCCCGATAGCCGGAATTGATCGGCCAAGAACTGCGGCAATGCGGAGTAGCCTGTGCGGATGCGGAAGATTCTGTCGGCCTGAATGTCATTCTCGGCGCGCTGCTGCCGCGCCAGGGCAGCGACGCCGATGATATTCCGGTCGGCCGCGTTGAAGCCCTCGACGTAGGCGGCGGCCCGGACTGCGTGCGCTGTCTTGATTCCTGCACGCGCCAGGTATTCGGCAAATGTCGCATCGCTGCCCGGAGGCTGCGCCGCCAGCCACTCAGGCATGCGCTCCAAAACCTCGAATGCCTCGCGGTGCTCCTCGCCGCAAGGATGCAGCAGCCCGTCATCGAAACACCACTGCGTGCCACCGAGCTCATCGGTGGCGAGTCGGGCTTCATGAACCAAGTCCCAGGTCGAGCGGGGCAATCCATGAATGAACTCGGCGCCCAGCTCCATCGGAATCGGGGCCGCGCCGCTGCCCAGCGGCCGCGGCACGGTGAATATTCGCCCTCCAACCCGATCGCGTGCCTCGACAATGACGACACGCTTGCCCGCAGCAGCCAGTTGACGACCGGCAGCCAACCCCGCGGCGCCGGCACCCAAAATCAGGACATCGTATTTCTCGCTCTTCACCGGCGCGCGCTACCCCGCGGGGATTTCCTTGGCCAGCCGATCCGCGAGCAGTCCGACGCAAGCGCTCAGCGCGGTCGCCACAGCCGCATAGCCATCCGCAGGCAGCGGCGCGACGAACACGTCGCGCTGCAGCGAGACCTTGCGATGGGTGGAGTCGGCCACCCGCCATTGGGCTTCCAGGCTGACCTCGGCGCCGCGCCGCGCTGTCAACTGGATGACATCGACCTCGATCCTGACCATGGCCGCAGAGGCTTCCGCGCTGCCCGACAAAACCGCCACATCGCCGCGCCGCCGCTCGATGTCCTGGCGCAGAGTCGTGGTCATCAGATCCGCGAGCGGCGCGGCCCAGCGTTCATGTTCCATGACCGCCACGCCGTCCGGCGTGGCCAGCACCATTTCGCTGCGATCGACGAGCGACGGCAGCGACAGGCGCAGGAAGATTTGCCGGTCGATCCCAGCGGCTGATTCGCGCGCCGCGGCCGGTTGTGCCGCGAGTACGTAAAAATGATCCGGCTGCCGGGTTGCGCAGCCTGCCGCGCAGCAAAGGACGCCAACAACCACAAGGATTTTTGTCACGGTGGGTCTCTTGGTTTGCCGCGCAGCAGCGATTCCGGATGTCGTTCCAAATAGTCGGCCAAGGCGCTGATCGATTTCGCGGCGCGCGACACCTGCAATAAGGTCGATCCCAGGTCGCTCTGCGACGGAGCATCTTGGCCCAGAAGATCCCTGGCATTCTTCATGGCGGCCTGGGCTTCGCTCAAGGTTCTTTGCACCTGCGGCGCGATGTTGCTGTCGACGTTTTGCAGCAAGTGATCAGCGCTCTTCAGCGTCTGATCCAGCGAGGCCATCGCGCTCATCAAGCGATAGGAAAGTTGATCAAAAGGCACTTTGTTGAGCTTTCTGGCAATGCTGGCGACGGAATCCTGAAGATCATCGAGTCCGCTCGAAATCGTGGGGAATTTGGCGGGCTGCTCCGACCATGCGACCTTGTCCTTCGGGGCATCCTGATGCATGTCCAAGGCGACGAACTTCTGGCCGGTCAATAAATTTCCGGTCTTCAATTCGGCGCGCAGGCCGTGCGCGACCAAACTGTCGATCAGCGCCCGGCTCGCAGTGTCGCTGTCATCGCGCGGGGCGGCGGGGCGGTTGGAGTGCCGCGCATGCCCGCGCAGTCTCTGCGGGTACAGTTCGACGTACACCGGAAATGCCAGCGAGCCCGCGCCTTGGTCGTACTCCACGTCGAGGCTTTTGACTTCACCCACGGTAATGCCATGCAATTCGACCGGCGCGCCGCCGGACAGGCCGCGCAGCGAATCTTTGAAGTACATGACGAAGGGGCGAATTTCGGCATCCGTCGGGCGCATCGCCCGATCTTCATCCGCGTACAGCGTGTATGCCGTGTCGCTCGCCGCCGGCGTTTTGCTGCCGCCGGGCAGCGATTGAAACGCAACTCCGCCCTCGAGAATGGAGGTGAGGGATTCGGTTCGCAGCCGCACGCCGTCCGAGTTGAGCGACATATCGATTCCGCTGGCCTGCCAAAACCGAGTGGCGCCGGTGACGTAGGAGTCAAATGGGGCATTGACGAATATCTTGATCGTCACCCCGGTCCCCGCTGGATCCAGGGTGTAGCCCACCACTTGGCCGGCCGAGATGTGCCGATAAAACACTCCGGAGCCTATGTCGATCGATCCAAGGTCATCGGCGTGCAGCACGAACTCGCGGCCGGGCAGATCCGAGGTGACGATCGGAGGCACCTCAAGGCCGACGAAATGATCGAGCTTCGCCGCGGATTGGCCCACATCGACACTGATGTAGGCGCCGGAGACCAAGGTACTCAATCCCGATATGCCGGCGCCCGACACGCGCGGCCGCACCACCCAAAAGCGCGTATCCTCGACCAGGTAGGTCCTCGCATTGCGATGAATGGCGGCCGTAACGATCACCTCTTTGCGATCCTCGGACACGCGAATGTCGCTCACCTCGCCGATCTCGACATCTTTGTAGCGAATCTTCGTCTTGTTCGCCTCCAGGCCCTCGGCGTTTTGAAAGCGAATTTCGATCGCGATGCCCTGGGCAAGCTTCTCGCGGATCACGACGAAGCCACCCACCAGAACCACCACAGCCGGCAGGATCCAAACGAGCGGCAGGCGCCCCCACACGGTGCGGGCGGGCACCGCCGCGGGCAGATCGTCCAGTTCCGATTTCGGCGCTTCGCTCACGAGGCGGAGTCCCACAACAAGCGCTCGTCGAATGTCCGAGCTGCAAACAGGGTTAAAACCACGACCGCGCCGAAACACAGTGCGCCCCAGCCGACGGACACGAACGCCAGAGACCTGATCTGCACCAGCGCAACCAGCAACGATATGGCGTACACGTCGAGCATCGACCAGCGTCCAATGAATTCGACCATGCGAAACAGCGCGCTGCGCTGCGCGTGCTGTCGCGGCGAGCGGCGCCAGGCTGAAACAACCAGCACGCTGAGCGCAATGATCTTGAGCAGCGGCACGACGATGCTGGCAATGAATACCAGCACGGCGATCGGCCAGGAGGAATGCAGCAATACCAGAACCCCGCTCATGATGGTATCCCTCTCATCCTCGAGTAATGATCGCGTGTACATCACGGGCAGCAGGTTTGCCGGCACATAGAGGACCGCCGCGCATACCAGCAAGGCCGCAGTCACCCCCAGACTATGCGGCTTGCGTTCAAAAAGATGTGCATGGCATCGGGGACAACGCGGGTGCCGCACGTTGAGGGCACGCACCGTCGCGTAGCACTGCAGGCAAAGCAGCAATCCGAGGCTTCGACCGGTGGGCGTCTTCACGCCCGGCTCCGATCGACCCAGCGCCAGAACTGCGCGGGGGATGTATGAGTCGTCAGTGCCGCGAGTGTCAGCATCAACAATCCGCATGACCACAGGGAGACTCCGGTCACGACTTGCGCGTAGCCAGACAGCCGCACCAGTGCTACCAGCGCACCCAGCATGAACACTTCGACGAAGGTCCAGCGTCGGATCTGCGTGAGGAGTCTGAAGACCGCGTTCTGGCCCGGCGCCTGCCGCTTGCGGCGCAAGGGAATCAAAACGTACAAAAGGCTCGCGATCTGCAGCAGGGGACCTACAACCGTGGTGATGAACACCAACCAGGCGAGAGCGGCATGACCTTGGGCGTAAAGACCTTCGGCCGCGTCCAGCAAGGTTGCCGCCCGAGTGGTCCCATTGTAATTGATCGCAACCAACGGATATGCATTGCTGAAAATGAACAACACCAGCGCTGCGGCGGCCAGTGCGATGGCTGCATCGATGTTGCCGATTTCCGGCCGCTGCAAGGACGCGCGGCAGCGCGCGCATCGGGTACGCTCCGCCGCCGGCGCCATACTGGCGCGGTGTGCCAAATCACACGCGGGACAGACTATTACCGGCATTGGGCCCTCTCCAAAACGGGCTAACGTTAACATGCGGCAAATAAACCATACCGCAAAATCGGCAACTCGCGGCATTCCTGTTTACAATCGAATCTTCGATCCTGTGGAGAACTCGATGGAATCACTCGGACGCCGTCAGTTATTGGCCGGTGCGGGCGCAGCGGCGCTGCTCGGAGCGCTCGATGCCTGTGGCGTGGCATCCCTTCAGACCAAGCGCCAATCGCTTTCTCCCACCTTGCAACTCACCCCCGTGCGCGCGAGTACCGACCGGATTACTCGCATCACGGTCTGCACGCGACCATTTCGTGCGCAGGGGCCGCGCCTCGACGTCGAACGAGTTGGATCGAAGCTCATCGTTCACAACTACGGCCACGGCGGCAGCGGCTGGTCGCTATCCTGGGGATCGAGCAGCATCGCCGTGCAAAAAGCCATGGCGAGCGGCGAGCGCGATATCGCCGTCATCGGTTGTGGTGCCCTGGGACTAACCTCCGCATTGCTGCTGCAGCGGGCCGGCGCTCGCGTCACCATCTATGCGAAGGAATTGCCGCCCAACGTGCGTTCATCATTGGCTACCGGAGTGTGGACACCGGATTCCCGAATTTGCCTCGAGGAGCATGCGACGCCCGCGTTCAAGCAGCAGTGGGAGCAAATGGCTCGCGCCTCTTTTCAGACCTATCAGAACTTCCTCGGATTGCCTGGGACTCCGGTGGAGTTCATCGACAATTACTTTGTATTCGATGATGCCTCGATGCGATTTTCTAGCGAGGCATCGGGCCGGCCGCCCTTCGCCAACCTGCAGAGGGAAATGCTCGGTGATCTGCTGCCGCAGAGTGCAGACTTCCCTCCGGGGAGCCACTCGCTCGGGCAGCGATACCTGCGGCGAAACTCACAGCTGATGTTCAATCTCACCGCGTATACGCGGCTCCTCATGGCCGAGTTCAGCGGCAACGGCGGCAAAATCGAGATTGCCGAATTTCACACGCCGGATGACTTTGCCAAACTGCGCGAAAAGACGCTGATCAACGCCACCGGGTATGGCGCACGCGCGCTGTTCGGCGATCAGTCGGTCACGCCGGTGCGCGGGCAGTTGGCGCGGGTGATACCGCAGCCGGAAGTCTCCTACGGCCTCATCTACAAGGGCGTGGCCTTTGTACCGCGGCGCGACGGATTGGTTTTTCAGGCGCTCGGCGATAGCGACTACTACGGCTATGACGATGCCACGACGGTACCCGATCGAGGCGAAGCCGAACGCGCCGTTGGCACCATTGCGGCGCTGTTCAAAAGTCCCGCCCCGCCTTAAACCATCAAGGCGTCGCTGCCCTCTAAGTGTTCAACTAGACGGGAAGGCGCAATGATTCAGACTTTGCAAAGGGTACTCGCCATGGATGCCGGCGGTGAGCCGACCGATACCATCGCCGCGGCGGCTGCCGGGGATGTGAGTGCGTTCGAGCGCCTGTACCGGCTGTTTTCGCCGCGCATTTATGCGCTGTGTCTGCGCCTCACCGGCCAGCGTGAAGCGGCCGAGGACTGCACTCAGGATGCTTTCGTAGCCGCCTGGCGCGCGCTGGCCCGCTTCGAGCGCCGCAGCCGCTTCTCGACCTGGCTGCACCAGATTGCGGTCAATGCGGTGCTATCGCGGCGCAAGGGATTGCGCGTCAAGTACGAGGTTGCAGAGCCGCGCCTGGGGCTGCCCGACCGGGCTGATCTCGGCAGCGGCGCGCCGCCGCTAGATCTGGAGCGCGCAATCGCCGCGCTGCCCGAAGGCGCGCGGCATGTGCTCGTGCTGGTCGGGATTTACGGCTACAGCCATGCCGAGGCGGCGCAGGCATTGGGAATCGCGGAAGGTACTTGCAAGGCGCAGCTGCATCGCGCGCGTGGTTTGCTGAGCGCAACTTTGGGACTGGAGGACGCATGAACGATCGCCGGGAAACTTTGGATAGGCTGCTCGCCAACCTGCCGAGGGAATTGCTGCCGGCCAGAAATCTATGGCCGGACATTGCCTATCGACTGGCGAGGGTGAGGCGCGGTGCCCCTCCAATGGCGCTGGCGGCAGGCATAGTCCTGGCAGCGGCATGTCTGGCGAGTCTGTTCACCTGGGCCGTTCTCGAGGGTAGAAACGTGCCGCGCGTGCTGCAAACGGTTTCCGCAAGAGGCTCGTTCGATGAACCGAACGATGCGAAATACGTCCTGGCGCGCGACATGATGGAGAAAACCTTCCGCGAGCGGCTTGCGCTTCTCGAACCGGCGACGCGCGTGAAAATCGAGTCCAGCTTGGAACTCATCCGCAGGGCGCATGAAGATATCCGCAAGGCTCTGGCGGCCGACCCTGAAAGCCCGGTTCTGGAGCAGCTGTTGGAAAGCACCTGGCACGATGAATTCGACCTGTACGACCGCGTCGTCCAGGCCACTCAACCCACCATGACGAGGATTTGACGATGTCACAGAATCACTTTGCAGGCCGCCGCCATCTAGGCACCCTCGCTGCGCTGTGGACGCTGGTCGCACCCTGGTCGCTTGCGCTAGCCTCGACCTCAATCGAGGAGCATCGAGCAGCGAATCCACAAGGCAGCGTTGAAGTCAACAACGTAGCAGGCGCAATCGAAATACAGGGATGGGACAAGCCTGAAGTCGCTGTAACCGGAACCATTGGAAAGAACGTGGAGCGCGTCGATGTGACGAGCGATAAGGATCGCACTTCGATCCATGTGGTACTGCGTTCGCAGCACTTCTTGGGCTCCGGATCCGACGGCGAGGCGCACTTACTGGTTCAAGTGCCCGTCAACAGCTCGATCTCCACTTCGCTGATCAGTTCGGACCTCAAGGTATCGGCGGTCCGCGGCGACCTCACACTGCAAACTGTGAGCGGCAATGTGAGCGGCGAGGCGGGCGGCAATGTGCATGCAAACGTAGTGAGCGGCAATGTCACCTTTGCAGCCGCTGGCGCCAAGGCAATCGAGGTAAGGGCCGTCAGCGGCGATGTCGTATTGACCGGCGGTGACGCGGACACTGAAGTCACAACCGTGAGCGGCAATGCGAAGATCACGCTCGGTACTCCAGTGCGCGCCCGGTTTCGATCAGTGTCGGGCAATGTAACAGCGAGTTTCGCCATAGGACCCGACGCGCAAATCGACGGCGAGTCGGTGAGCGGTGATGTCAGGTTGGAATTTGCGAAAGCACCCGCTGCCGACTTCGATATTCAAACCTTCAGCGGCGACATTGAGAATTGTTTCGGGCCGAAGCCCGTGGAGACCCGGCATGGTCCTGGCTCGCGCCTGACATTCAAGAGCGGCGATAGCCGCGCTCGCGTGAGAGTCTCCACCAAAAGCGGCGATGTGCGGATGTGCACGAAGAGCTCTTAGCGCCGGCCTTCGGCGGAAGCCTTTGCGCGCGCGTGAAGTAACCGATATAAATACTACCGATTTATCATTTAGTTATGATATTTGGTTAATGTAGTGTCTAATTAATAAAGCAAATTTCCTGCGGCGCCCCTGGCGCTAATGACGCCCCAACTCGATGCAGGCGTGGGCATAATGCAATGCTCATGAGCACTCTCCCTCGGGTTGAAGCCCCAACTATCTCCATTGCTGGGTCGAACCTGCGGTTTCCGGTGCGGCGTATCTATTGTGTCGGGCTCAATTACGCCGATCATGCGCGTGAAATGGGCAATGATCCGCAGCGGCATCCGCCATTTTTCTTCGGCAAACCCGCCGACGCCGTCGTGGCCAGCGGCAGCCGCTTGCCGTTCCCGCGCAAGACGGCCGACCTGCATCACGAAGTCGAGATGGTGGTGGCGTTGAATAAAGGCGGATCGAACATCAACGCTGCGAGCGCGGCGTCGCTGATCTTTGGCTATGCGGTCGGCATTGACTTGACCCGCCGGGATCTGCAGGCCGAGGCAAAGAAGGCCGGCCGCCCCTGGGACATGGGGAAAGGATTTGATCACTCCGCGCCGATCGGCGCGCTCACGCAGGGAATTCCGCCCGCCGCTGGCGCCATTGGATTGACCATCGACGGCCAAGCGCGCCAGGCCGGCGATCTGAAGGATATGATATGGAGTGTCGCCGACATCATTGCAGCCCTATCGAGCTACATCGAAGTGGCGCCGGGCGACCTGATTTTCACCGGCACTCCCGCGGGCGTCGGCCCGATTCAGCGCGGCGAAACGGCGCGCGCCAGCCTTGCGGGAGTAGAGCCGCTCGAAGTCTCCTTCGAATCATGAGCGCGCTGCGAAAATGCGGCCTTGATTCCCCGCGCACGGCATTGTGTGTGCTCGGCTTGATCCTCTGCATTCCGTTGACCGCGTGGGCCGCGGATGACTATCAACGTCGCATCGAACAAGTGCTGCTGCAGACGCCGCTGATCGATGGCCACAACGATTTACCTTGGGAAATCAGAGACCGCTTCAAAAGCAATTTCGCCGCCGTTGATCTGAGATCCGATACCAGCCGCCTACCGCTCGATGCGGACCAAACACCCCTGATGACGGACATACCGCGTTTGCGTGCTGGAATGGTTGGCGCGCAATTCTGGTCGGTATGGATACCGGTCAGCGTGCAAGGGTTCGAAGCGGTGCAAATGACGCTGGAACAGATGGACTTGGTCAAGCGCATGGCCGCGCAGTATCCAAAAGATTTCGAAATGGCGTATACGGCGGGAGACATCCGCCGCATCCACAAGGCCCGCAAAATTGCAGCGCTGATCGGCATTGAAGGCGGCCATCAGATCAACAACTCTCTTGCGGTTTTGCGCCAGATGTACGATTCGGGTGCCCGCTACATGACGCTCACCCACACCACCAATACCGCTTGGGCCGATTCGGCTACCGATGCGCCGGCTCACAAAGGCCTCACAGCTTTTGGCGTCGAGGTCGTCAGAGAGATGAATCGCATGGGGATGCTCGTGGACTTGAGCCACGTGTCGCCCGACACGATGCGCGCGGCGTTGGACGCAACACAGGCGCCGGTGATTTTTTCGCATTCCTCGGCGCGCGCATTGGATGATCACCCGCGCAATGTGCCCGACGACATCCTACGTCGCCTGGCGGCGAACGGCGGCGTGGTCATGGTCAATTTCGCGCCCGGTTATGTGTCGGAGGCGCGCAATCATTGGCAGGCCGACCGGGCTGCCGAGGTGACTCGCTTCAACAGCCCGCCCTTCGCCGGCTTGTACATCGGCCAACCCGATCGTGCCAAGGCGGCTCTCGAGGCGTGGGAGGCGCAGCATCCGCGCCCGGTCGTGACGCTCGCTCAAGTAGCCGATCACATCGAGCACATTCGTCAAGTCGCCGGCATCGATCATTTGGGTTTGGGGTCCGACTTCGACGGCATCCCCGATACGCCGCTGGGGCTCGAGGCCGTTGATCGGTATCCAAAGCTCCTCGAGGAATTGATGCGCCGGGGCTGGAGCGACGCCGATATCGCGAAACTGGCCGGCGAGAACCTGCTGCGTGTGATGGCGGCCGCCGAGAAAGTGAGTTTCAAATTGCGCGAATCGAGACCCGCGTCGATGGCAACACTCGAACCACCGAAGGCTCGCTGAGGTGTCGCGGGTCACCTGATGCGATGTTGATGATGTGAGCGGCGTGTTATGGCGCGTGGGCGCAACAAATCGATTCGCGCCTGCGGAATCCGCGCCGCGGATTGCCGGATCTCGGACTTCCCTCAGTCAAGTGTGTTTGTCGGTCCCCAGTTCCTGAGGGGTGATATATCAATGCCTCGAATGGGGATAGGAGGGCACTTTCGACGCGATTTGCCGCGTGCGTTCCGACCAGCAGGCGACATAAGCAGTAGTAGAAATAATTTGTCTTATCCGCTTGCGCCGATGCCGAAACCATTTCTTCACGTGCTCTTGACATTACGGCATCAACTAATCGAATAATGCGTTGCCTAGGCGCGACGCGATAAAATTAAGCGCACCGAAATGAGGCAGGACGACCGCCTTCAAGGGTCTTAGCGATGGGGTTGCATCGCTTGAGGCCGAGCGAACGGAATACCGCGAGCAAAAGGGCGGAAGTGGACAGTGTCGGATAAACGGCGCGAACCGTTTTCAGGGGGATCACGATGACGACAAGAATAGTGGCGCTGCTGATTTCATGTGCAGCTACGGTGGCAATCTCAACAACGGCGTTTGCAGAACCAGCTCCAGCTCCAGCTCCCGCTCCAGCCGCTGCCGCCGCAGCGCCGAACGAAGAAGGCGGAATTCAGGAAATCGTCGTCACCGCCGAAAAGCGCACAGAAAATCTGGAACGAGTCGCTGACGCGGTTACCGCGATCACCTCCAAAGAGCGCGACTTGATCGGCATCGAGACCTTCCAGGACATTACCAACTTCACTCCGGGTCTCGCTTACAACACATATCTGGATCGCGCTTTCATCCGCGGCGTCGGTCGTCAAACCAACAACCTCTCAACCCAGCCCGGGGTCGCCACCTACAGCGATGGGCAATTCAATACCAGCGTGGTCGCCGCTTCCGGCGATTCCCTGTTCTTGGATCACGTGGAAATTCTACGCGGACCGCAAGGAACCCTGTACGGCCGCAACTCCATCGGCGGCACCATCAATTCGATTTCCAAGCGGCCGACCGCGGATTGGGAAGCCGAGGTACGGGCTAACTTCGGCAACTACGCACTCCACAATTTCGAAGGCAGTGTGTCGGGTCCCATCAGCGATACCATGCGAATGCGCTTCGCCGGCTATCGCAATACTCAGGACGGTGGCTATTTTCGCAATATATTCAACGGCAATCCGACCGGTGGATACGGCAATTACTTCTACTGGGAAGCGCAACTCGAATGGGACATCACGCCCGATGTCGAATTTTGGATGAAGGGCGCCCAATTGGGCTACGACCAAAGCTATCTATTCACCAATGCCACCGGCTCCTACGACTATGCACCCTATCCGGTTGGAGTGCTGGCTCCAACTGGTGCGTATGGTGTTTGCGGTGCCGTTGGCGCCTGCGGGATTTTCCCGACTCCCATTGCTCCTACGCCGAGCAATGCCGCGACCCAGAATCCCGGCAATACCAATATTCGCGACTACAGCAACAACGGCCCCAGCAATGCGAAGCTGACCAGGACGTACCAATTTACTCCGCAATTCGTCTGGCACACTCCGTGGGCGGCGGACGTGAAATACGTCGGCGGCTACACCACGTATAACTACCAGCTCTATCAGGACAACGATGGGACCAGTGTGGGTTCATACATCATCCCGACGGTCTACATCCCCGGGGTTACGCCCGCCTCCTGTTTTCCGTTCCCGGGGCATGCCTGCCCGCCGTTGACCGTCTATCCTGTATACAACTCGGGCTATATGGAGAACAAGAAGTACTGGAGCAACGAAATCAACGTGACTTCGCACAGCGATTCGAACCTGCAGTGGATCGCGGGACTGTATCAGTACCAGGAGAAATTTTCGCAGCCGGTCAATGTCCAGAACAACGCTCAGGCGGGTGGGACCCAGGTATTTGGCGGGGCCTGTCCGGCCGGGGTCGGATGTCTCCCCAATCCCTTCAATACGACCGTTACAGGACTCGCGGCGCCCAATCCGAACAACAATTTTTACTATGCCAGCTCGGACATGCACGGCAACTCGTATGCGGCATTCGTGCAGACCGACTGGAAATTTCTCCCAACCTGGAAGCTCACCACCGGCGTGCGGTACACGGAAGACTTTCTGGCCGGCAGCGAATACCTGCGCGAGCTGTGTTTCGGCATACCTGCTTGTCTGGGCTTTCCGGCCAACTTTCTCCCAGCACAAATTTACGGCGCCTTTACGCCGATCAACGATATCACCCAAACCCAGATCGCCTATGGACAGTACCGCGGCGTGACCAAATTGCCCGGACTCAACGCGAATGGCACCTGGGGGCGAGGACTGGGTGATAAGTGGGATGCCGTGACGGGCACATTGGGGGTGGAATGGACGCCGAACGATACATTCCTGGGCTATGGCAAGTATACCCGCGGCTATAAA
>Ga0210394_10001302_pt1 | contig 41078 bp, 25 predicted proteins | sample IncBWC12MmetaG_FD_160121 | JGI IMG/M metagenome (GOLD analysis project Ga0210394, IMG submission 160121) | Forest soil microbial communities from Barre Woods Harvard Forest LTER site, Petersham, Massachusetts, United States - Inc-BW-C-12-M | ecosystem: Environmental > Terrestrial > Soil >...
TTCTTGCCGAGGTCACCATGGAACACCCCTGGAAAACCGACAAGTGGTTTGTCAGCCCCTGGAATTATTTGCCGGAGGTGCGACGCAACCTCGCGTTCCCTGCCAAGATCAAGATTCACGACGTTACTCTGCGTGACGGCGAACAACAGACTGCCGTCGTGTTCCGGCGCGAAGAGAAAGTCGCGATCGCGCGTCAGCTCGATGCGCTTGGCGTTCACCGAATCGAAGCGGGAATGCCCGCCGTCTCCGAGCAAGATAAGGCAGCGATTCAAGAGATCGCGAGTCTCGGTCTGAAATCGGAAATTTTCGCCTTCGGCCGCTGTATCGCTGACGAGGTCAGGACGGTCAAAGCCTGCGGTTGCACCGGAGTGGTGATCGAGATCCCAGCCAGCGAGCACCTGATTAAGAATGCCTACGGATGGACCGTCGACCGGGCGATTAAGTCATCGATCGAGGCCACACTGGCGGCAAAGGAGGCCGGTCTCTACACCGTGTTTTTCACCATCGACGCGACCCGCACGGAAGTTGAGCCATTGCTCGATATGGTCGAGCGTGTGGCGACGGAAGGCCACATGGATGCCTTCACGCTGGCTGATACGATGGGTGGTTGCACGCCGGACGCGATCTATCACGTCGTGAAGAGAGCGATCCAACGTTTGAAGAAGCCCGTGGAGATTCATTGCCATCAGGATTTTGGGTTGGGAGTGGCGAATACGATTGCAGCTCTCGCGGCGGGGGCCTCGGTGGCGCAAACCACGATTACGGGCATCGGCGAGCGGGCCGGAAACGTGCCCATGGAAGACGTGGTCATGTCGCTGCTGTGCCTCTACGGAGTGGACTTGAATATTCGTACCGAGAAACTGTGCGAGGTGTCACGCTTTGTTCTCGAACGGGCCAACGTGACAATTCCGCCCAATCGTCCAATCGTGGGCGATAAGCTCTATGAGGTAGAGTCAGGAATCATCGCGGGCTGGGTGCGCCTCGCACGGCAGGAGCACCCTCTCGAGTTCGTTCCGTTCGCACCAGACTTGGTTGGGCAGAAGCCGGTTTCGATCGTGCTTGGCAAGAACAGCGGCCCGCCGTCGATCGAGGAGTGGTGTGAGAAGTTGAAGATTAAGGCTAGCGAAGAAGAGCGTATGGCGATGTTACAGTTGGTCAAGGCGAAGTCGTTCGAGAAGAAGGACCTGCTGACCGAGGACGAATTCAAGTCGATCGTGGACCGTGTTTTGCAGAAAGCGGCAGCGCACCACTAGCAAAGACGGGGCCCCGGGGTGGCGTTTCCGCTGCTTGCCCGCACCGCAATTGCATCCATGTGATCAATGCGATACGTTTGAAGGTCGGGGTGTGTGCCGCCGGCATCGCCCGGCGTTCTGACTTGGAGTTTGAGGAAGGGAAGTTTGCCTAAAGTTAAGTTCACCTTGAACGGAAAGCCGGCCGCAGGCTCCTACGAGCCCGGGATGCACTTTCTTGAAGTCTTGCGCGAGGATTGCAACATCGTTTCTGCCAAGAACGGCTGCGCGCCAGAGGGCACGTGCGGCTGCTGCGCGATTCTGGTGGACGGTCGGCCGGTGCTGGCCTGCCTGCGCAAGCCCGAACAGATGGAAGGTCATGACGTGGTCACGCTCGAGGGCGTCTCCGAAGAGATGCGCTCTGTGTTGGGCGAAGCGTTTGTGCTCGAGGGCGGAGTCCAGTGCGGCTTCTGCATCCCCGGGATTCTCGTCCGGGCGTCAGGGTTGTTGCAACAGGGCTGCACCGATGACCGCAAGGCTGTCGCGCGGGCGCTTTCCGGCCATCTTTGTCGCTGCACCGGTTACGCGCGAATCATCGACGCCATTCAAACAGCCGGGGAAGCCTGGAACAGCGGTGGCCGCGCCCCGAGCAAAGAGCCGCGGCGGCATTTCTTTTTCGGCGAAGAGTTTGGATTGACGCGTAATCCAGCACTTACGAACGACAATCACGCGAATGGCATTGGCCAATCGCCCTTGCGTTACCGCGGACTAGAACAAGCCCTGGGTGAGAAACCTTTTGTTGACGACATGAGCGTTCCAGGGATGCTCCATGCCGCGCCAGTACTCAGCGCGCACCCGCGGGCCAAGGTCCGGGCGATTCATACTTCCGCCGCGCTGGCGATGCCAGGGATTCTCAAGATCTTCACGGCGGCCGATATTCCGGGACAGCGCGGAACAGGCCTCACGATTCCCGATTTGCCGGTTTTTGTGGCTGCCGGTGAAACAACATGCTGCGTCGGGGATATGCTCGCCGTCGTGGTTGGGGACTCCAGCTTCCGTGCGCGCCAAGCCGCGGACAAAGTGGAAGTGGACTACGAAGTACTCCCACCAGTAACGGATCCGTTCGCGGCGCTAGAACCCGATTCGCCACAGGTACATGCGCGCGGGAATTTGCACGAATGTGGGAATCTGCTCGAAACTACGGCGTTTGCACGTGGCGATGTGGATCTAGCGTTGGCTGGTTCGACGCATGTCATCGAGCAGACCTTTGAAACGCAGCCGGTCGAGCCGGCCTTTCTTGAACCGGAGGCGTGCCTGGCGATGCCTCAGGGAAAAGGCGTCAAAGTACACACGCAGAGTCAGGGCTCGGTCTTCGACCAGCGTCAGATCGCGCAAGTTCTGAAACTGCCGCTCGAGGAGATTGAAATAGCTCTCGCTGCGAGCGGCGGAGCCTTTGGCGCAAAAGAAGAGCTCTCTATCCAGGCGCAGACCGCACTGGCGGCGTTTCTGCTTCAGCGTCCGGTGAAGATGGTTCTGACGCGAAAACAATCAACGCAGCATCACGTCAAGCGCCATCCGATGACGATGCACTACACCGTCGGCGCCGATGCTGAAGGGCGCCTGCTCGCCGTGCGCGCTCGCATTGTCGGCGACGCGGGCGGCTATGCAGGTACCAGCGGCAAGTGTCTCCTTCGCGCGGCCTGCCATTCATGCGGACCTTACAGTGTGCCCAACGTGGACATCGAGTCCACGGCCGTGTTTACCAACAACCCGACCAGCGGAGCCATGCGCGGTTTTGGCACGAACCAAGCCCACTTCGCCATGGAAGGGATTATGGATCTCCTCGCGGCGCGAGTAGGTGTCGATGGCTATGACATCCGCATTCGAAATATTCTGAATCCCGGCGATGCGTTTGCTACCGGCCAGGTCATGCGGGAGAGCTGCTTGGGCCTCCGGCGATCGCTCGAAGCAGTCAAGGAGATATACAAGGGCGCGAAATATGTTGGCATAGGCTGCGGCATCAAGAGTACCGGCATTGGAAATGGAACGGTAGACAGCGGACATGTGGTAATCCGCGTGGTGGCAGGTGGCCGAGTGGAAATCCTCACCGGCTACACGGAACTGGGCCAGGGGCTTTTTACCGCCATTCGGCAGGCCGTGTGCGAAGAGACGGACCTGTCGCCCGAGATCATGACGATCTGCTGGGATAAGGATCTCGGAGTGAAGTGCGGGGAGACATGGGCATCGCGTGCGACCACGCTCAGTTGCGCAGCGGCACAGCGGGCCGCAGGTGGCTTGGCCGCCGATCTCAAGCATTCGACGCTCGAGAAACTCATCGGCCGCGAGTACGGAGGAGATTACGTCTGCGATTTTACGACCAAGCCCGGTACACCCGCTGCACTGGAAAATCCAACGACACATTTAACGTTCAGCTATGCCACGCAGGTTGTCATCCTCGGCGAGAGTGGCCGGATCGAACGCGTTGTGGCTGCTCACGACGTTGGACGCGCTATCAACCCCAGGCTGTGCGCCGAACAAATGGAAGGCGGGGTGCATATGGGGCTCGGCTACGCGCTCTCGGAAAATTTCACCTCCACGGATGGAACACCAGACTCGCTCCTGCTGCGCGACCTGGGCATCGTGCAGGCCAAGGACATGCCACACGTTGACGTTATCCTGATTGAAGTTCCGGATGAGGTCGGAGGCTACGGGGCAAAGGGAGTGGGCGAAATCGGGTGTGTTCCAACCGCCGGGGCAGTGGCTAGCGCCCTCCATTCTTACGACGGAATCCGTCGCTTCCGCCTGCCCATGCAGGATTCGCCGGCAGCAGCGCCGAGTGTTCCGAAATCCCGCCGAAAAGTCGCACTCCAACCGAAAACATAGTCACCCTAGGGAAAAGACCCAAGATTGAACCATAGGTGTTCCAGCGCCACTCCTTTTCTTTTCTGGACGGCCAAGCGGATTGCACGGTATACTCGCCCTCCTTTTCGAAAGTCTCTTTCTTGGAAGAAACCGGAAGCGTGTGACTGCGTCGTCGGACTCGCGGGTGCCTTGTTGATCCCCTGGGGAATGTTTCCTTGCGCAGACCATTCACACTTACAGGAGTGTTCTAGCCATTCTTGAATTCTAACGGGAGGATACGAGGCCGATGGATACGAGTTTTATACTAAAGCCACATGAATGGGACCCGCGGCGCGTTTACAGCCAGACCGGCGCCGATTGGCAATACCGCGTTGACTTCGATCGATTGCGGAAAGATCGCTTGCAGCGCCTCCGGGAACAGATGACCGCTCATGATCTCGGCGCATTGGTGTTATTTGCTGGCGCCAATATCCGGTACGCCACTGCGTCTTACCAGGGCAATTGGAAGTACAACATCAACATCCGTTATTGCGTTCTGCCCCACAACGGCGAGCCTGTGCTTTTCGAAACAGCGGGGTCCGATCTCGAGTGCTCCAAGATCGATCTTCCATGGATGGCGGGCCGCATCCGGCCGGCGATCACCTGGCAGTGGGCTGAGGGAGCCGTTCCGTTTATGGCTGGCCGAATGGCGGCAAGCATCGTGGATGTCTTGAAAGACCACGGCATTCTGAAGGAACGCGTCGGCATCGACAATTTGGACATGCCCGCCCTGGAAGCTTTTCAAAAGACCGGCCTGAATATTGTGAACGGCTGGCCGGCGATTTCTGCCGCGCGGGTGGTCAAGACCCGCGATGAAATCGAGCTGCTGAAGCAGGCGGCCAGCATCGGTGATGCCGCTATGTGGAAGATCAAATACGAGTGGCTCAAGCCGGGGGTGCGCGAGCGCGAGATCGAAGCCAAGGTGCATGAGTTCATGCTTGAGCGCGGTTGCGAAATCATGTACGACATCATTGTCGCTTCGGGAGGCAACACGAGTCCGTATCGCCGCTGGGCAACGGATAAGATCATCCGTCAGGGGGATCTGGTCATCGTTGATATCAACGCCGTGGGGCCGTCGGGTTACTTCAATGACTTCGTGCGTTGCTTCAAGTGTGCCGCGAAAATGACTCCAAAAGAGATCGACCTCTATCGGGAAGTCTATGATTCGATGTACGCCGGGTTGGCAAAGCTTCGTCCGGGGAATACCACCGCGGATGTGGCTGCTGCTTTTCCCGAGTACGACGACGACAAGTACCAGACGTGCACGCTGCAGCAGTTCGCCCACAGCATCGGCATTACGCTCTATGAAGGTATGTGGGTTTCGCGCGCCTATTCGCTCAAGTACCCGGCCGAAATCAAGGAGAACATGTACTTTGCAATTGAGACCTTCGCTGGACACCCGGGCCTGCAGCAAACTTGCCGGCTGGAAGAGAATGTTCTCGTGTCCGCCGACGGGCCCGTAATCTTTACACTCATGGAGCACATGGAAGAAGCAATGGCGCGCTGAAAATGCCGCAGCGGAGGGTTGCCATCTCCGATTTCGTATTTCCGAACGTCGAGCCGGTGCCCGAGAATTTGATGGACACGCTATGAAAGCCATGGTTTTGAAGGCACCCGGTGATTTGGTGCTCGATGAAGTTGCTCGTCCCCCCCTCGGCACGGGCCAGGTACTGATTCAAGTCAGTCATAGCGGTGTTTGCGGGACGGATCTCAAAATTTATAATGGCGCGATCCCCGTCAACTACCCGCGGATCATGGGCCACGAAATGATCGGAGAGGTCGTCGAAGGCGGCGGCTCTTTCCGGCCTGGGGCAAGGGTCATCATCGACCCGGAACTTTTTTGTGGCGCGTGTTTTCACTGTCGCATTGGCCAGACCCATCTGTGCCCAAATGGCATGCTCCTTGGGCGAGATACGAATGGCGGCTTTGCCGAATATCTGACCGCTCCAACAAGCCACGTCTTCCCTCTACCGGATTCGATTGATAGCCGTACGGCGCCCCTGATTCAGGTGCTGACTACGTGTTTGCACGCCCAGCGTTTGACAAACACATTCCCGGGGGAATCCGTGGCTGTGTTGGGCCTCGGCGTGACTGGCCAACTTCACGTGCAGCTTGCCAAAGCGCGAGGCGCCAATCCGGTGATCGGCATCACCCGCAACATGGCAAAAAGGGAATTGGCGCAGACGTTGGGGGCGGATCTAACCGTTGCGAGCGGCGAAGGAGCGATCCAAAAGGTCTTGGAAGCCACGGATGGCCGTGGCGCCGACTTGGTCATCGAGTCGACCGGGGTAATGGCGTCGCTGGCCGACGCCGTCAAGATGGCCCGGTCCGGCGGCCGCTTGTTGCTCTTCGGGATCATCACCGAAACCGAGGGTGCGTTGCCGTTTTATCAGCTCTATTTTAAGGAGCTTTCTCTCATCAACGCGCGCGTGGCAAAAAGCGAAGACTACCCTGGCTCCATCAACTTGGTGCAACGAGGAATCGTCCGCCTCGAGCCGCTGGTCAGCCACGTCATGCCTCTTGGGGAATTGAAAGCGGCGATCGGAATGCTGAGCGCGAACAGTGGCCAACGCATGAAGATCATTCTGGAGCACCGCTAGTCGGGCAACCAGACTCGCATGCTCGTGCTCGTCCCGCCGACTGGACCGGATTATACTCTCCTGAAGAATTCATTCCAAACGCTTTGCCGTGGAATTTCCCGGAGGATTCATCAAACACCCCGCCATCAAAATTCCGATTCCGCCTCGCCGGCACTCCGGCGCGAGAGGTCAGCATGATACCGACGGAAGCCAGTTCTTTAGAAACTTACGCACGGTCCTTGTTGCGCATCGTAGCGGGATTTACATTTTCTCTCCACGGCTGCCAGAAGCTTTTCGGAGGCATGGGAGGCGCCAAGGTGCCATTCCTTTCCTTGCACGGAGTCGCGGGCTTCTTGGAGGTTTTTGGCGGATTTTTGATCCTGCTCGATCTCCTCACAAAGCCCGTGGCCTTTTTACGGTGCACTTTCCACGGGGGATTTGGCCCATTCTCAATGGAGGCGAGCTCGCCATGTTGTATTGCTTCATATTTCTTTACTTGTTCACGGCTGGGCCCGGGATCTGGAGCGTAGACCATCTAGTGAGAAGAGAGTCGCCGTAGGGAGGTTTGCTTGGGCAGGTTCGTGCGCGGCTACGGCGCCAGGTTAGCTCCTATTTTGCAGGCTGCAGGTGCAGATGATAGGCAACAACCATATCGATCTCGCCCGATAGAAGTCTTACTACTCCACGCCGCCTTCCTTGATCTCTTGGCCATTGGACAACACCAGTTTCTGGAAACGCATCACAGTCGCGCCGTTCTTGGCGCGGTTGCCGCTAATCGTGATCTCGTCGCCAGACTTAAGTGTATGGCGGTTCCAACCAGCCCTTGACAGATGATTCGGACTCGTCGCTTCGGCCTCCCAGTGCTCGACGCCACCCTTGTCCGTCTTCACGTCGAAAAGAATCAATGTATGGGGATTGATGAACTGAAAATCTGTAATTGTTCCCTTTAGCGTCGTGACAGTCGTCATGTCATAGTTCGCCGTCCCATGGTGCGCGAACATCGGGACTGCATTCCCAAGAAGACAGACCAGCACAACGAAGGATGCCGATAATTTTCTTTTCAACGCCACACCTCCCAACGCAACATTCGATCGCGCGGCCCGCGCAACGCGGAGCACCACAAATGTGTCGGCTGTCGCCGGACAGCGCATCGCTCGACGCCTTGCCGATAGTAGCGCAGACAGGTCTGCGTGGCGGGCGAAAAATCGAAGTAAATTTTATTAACGTGGATTAAATCTAGCCCAGGCCGCGAATGTGTGTCCTGAACTGAGTGTGATGAGAATGAATCGTGAATCCTTGAAGTCTTTCTCGATCTTCCGCCTCAGCTCTGCGGCATCCCTCTCGCGATCGGAAAATGAGTCATTTGGCTCAGGAGTGCACCTGCGGTATGCTCTCGCCGCAATCTCTATGGGCTTCTCGATGTTGGCGGCTCTGCGAGATCGCTGCGGTCTCCTGTCAGATCTAGAACAGGAGCACAATGTGTTCTCCGTCAATCTCAATCAGCGAGGTGGTATATGTCGATGCTCAGCCGGGATCCAAACTCACTCACGGGCAACTCTGATGAAACCGCAAGGGAGCGAACGAGGCTGAGCCGGAGAGATCTTCTGAAGCGCACGGCCGGCGCCGTGCTGGCTGCGGCTGGCGCAGGTCTTACCGGCGCAATCGCAACACGCGCCCAAGTGTCGGGACTCACACCTGAAGGGGCCGTGCCTCCTTTCCGTCTTCCCTCCGGTTCGCTCAATTATCTTGACCGGAAGCAGTACATCCACAACATGGAAATCCACGCCCACTTGCCCGGTTCGACGATCAGTGGCGGCGAACCGCTCATGGCCATGTGGGCGAAGGGCAAGCAGCGATTGCTCCCGGCCGGCAGCGGCTTCGTGGACGTCAGTGAGCCCGGGAACCCCGTCGTGTTCAACACAGGTGTGGTCAAGGGCATGGGCTGCGTCACCTACAACACCAAGCTCAGGAAATGGATCATGATGTGTACCGCCGCAGCGCCGCTCACATCCGCCACCCCTGAATTTCCGCACGGGCAGTACGACAAGGAATTGCGAGACAAGTCTGTCGGCTACAAGGGACTCCGGGGTATTCGCAACTACGACATCACCGACCCCAACAAGCCCAATCTGCTCCAGGAATTCAACACCGGCGAGAAGGGCAACGGTACACACCATAACTTCTACGACGGCGGAAAATACGCCTACCTCGATTGTGGCTGGGATGATCAACTCCGCCTGGAGAATCATCAACGTCCCTTCAGTAATGGACTCATGATCGTAGACATGTCGGATCCGGGGAACGTCAAGGAGGTCTCGCGGTGGTGGGTTCCGGGACAGCGTCTCGGCGAGGAAGAAGAGTACCGGAAATACGTGTTCGCCAATGATCGCACCTCTTGGACCGGGAATCATGGTGCCATCAGCGTTCCAACGCGCGTCGAAGACGGAGGGACACTCGGCTACGGTGGCTTTGGCGCGTTCGGGATGTATGTGATGGATTTGACCGACATCACCAAGCCGAAGCCCTTGGGCAAAGTGCAGTATGAATTTAACGCTCTCGGTACGATCCCGTTCCACACGTGTTACCCGGTGATTTCCGACGCCGCCCATCCCGGGTTGCAGGGACTCGTTGTTGCGACTCATGAAGCGCTCGAGGCGGATTGCCGGGAGGTGTACCACACCCCCTATGTCGTTGACGTGAAGGATCCGCGGAATCCGAAGATACTTGCATTGTTCCCTCGCCCGGTGGCGCCGCCGGATGCTCCGTACTCCGACTTTTGCCTCGCACGTGGACGCTTCGGCTCGCACAACACACAATGTTGGTTGGCGCCCGGCGCCTCGCGCCCTGGCTTTATTGCCATCACGTGGTTCAACGCTGGCGTACGAATCTTCGACCTCTCCAACCCCGCGGCCCCGAAGGAGGTCGCGTGGTTCGTGCCGGCCCGCGATGGGGAGATCAGTAACTATGAGAGTTGGTGGCGCGGGACGACGGAAAATGTCTTTGTGGAGTGGGATCGAAATTTGATTTGGATCGGGACTCATGAAGGGACTTACTGCCTCTCGACCCCTTCGCTCGGCAAACCGATTCTCGAACCCCGGAAGGTAGAGCGATGGTCGGTGCCTCATTGCAATGTCGGGTGGGACGACCAGACCGCCCACAGTGTCTATTTCGGACGAGCACTGAGTCGGCTGGGCTAAGCTACTCATGCGACGTTGAAGCAACTCTACACGTCAGGTACGACCCGCGAGGTTCGGCTCCTCGTGGCGAAGTGAATCGTGAATATCGAACACTCTGGTTTTCCTGGCTCAAGGGGACCGCGGCCCCTCAGTCTGTTGCCGAGCCTGCTCCACTACCCACCGCACCTTCGCTCTCGTTGTTGGAGAATGGACATCGGGCCGATACTAGGCGGGCCGCATCGTGCACATCGCGCAGCTTTTGGGCACGAGTCCTACAAGCGTGGCATGAAATGGGCCGATTCTCCTCGAGCAGGTGACCGGGCCGGTCTGTACGACCGTCATTCTTGGTAATACGGTCTGCGTAGAGGCGACTTACAAATTGATCCGCATGAAAGGCGGCTAAACCATCAAGACTGTGATTTGCGCAGACACGCTTCACCACACATGGCAGTAGCCATCCCGATGATTGATCCGAGTAGGAAACCCAAATAGGGCGGACATTCTTTCTTCCGATAACATATCCTCTTTGCGGCCGTCGCCAGCGATCCTGCCATCGCACATCAGCACAACCCGTTCGATTTCCGGTATGATGTCGGCCGTTTGGTGTGTGACGAGCACGATTCCCACGCCAGATTGCGCCAGCTTCCTCATCGTTTCGCGCAAATCGCGCTGCATGAACAGATCCAGACTGTTGGACGGTTCGTCGAAAAGCAATGCCTGGGGCTCGTGAACAAGAGCTCGTGCGATCAGGATTCTTTGTGATTCTCCCGAGGACATTTGCACAACAGGCCTATCCGCCAGATGTAGAGCTCCAACATCTGCGAGAGCAGCATCGGCCCGCTTCAGCTGATCCGGTTCGAGGTGATGATTCGAAAAAATTCCCACACTGCTGAAGAATCCAGAAAGAACGATGTCTCGCCCCGTGGTATCAGTCCGACAGATCGCCATCAGATCATTCGAAACGATGCCCAAAAGTAAGCGCAACTCAAAGACGTTCCATCGTTGTTCCCCCATTATCGTGATCCTGGAATCCGGAGAGTAAAGCGGGTAGCATTCACGCGTGATTGTTTTGATTAGGGTGGATTTGCCGCACCCGTTAGGTCCAAGTATCGCTACATGCTCTTTCTGAGAAATGCGCAAGGTCACATTGTTGAGGGCGAGCTTATTTCCTCGCACCACGCTTATGTTCTGAAAATCGATGAGAGCGGGTATCAGAGCAGGAGTTTTCGTCTCTGCGGTTGCCTTATTTGAATCGTTCTCCGAAGACGACATCGCAGTCTGAGTTCGCTCCGTTCCATTTGTGCTCATACGGGTAGGTTACAGACCAGCCCGAGTTCTTGTTCCAGTTCGAATGAGAGAGTTTACATCACAGCCATCGGCTGCGATAGCCATCAAACCAACTCACTTGAACCCGCACGTGCCGGATTACCGGAAACTGCGGGCAGAAGTGAAAGGCGGCTCGCGCAGACATTCCGCGAAATCTACCGGGAGACGTTTGGATGCCACTGGGGTGGTGTCTCCCGGCTGTCTCTATTCGCAGTTAACTTACCAATTCTATTCGACTTCGAGCAATGATTTTTCCTCCCGCGGGATGACATTTCTCAGTGCACCTGAAGTCGGATAACCGGACAACTTCGTTCTATTACCCACATGATTGCATGAGAACGTCGGCTCCTTCCTCCCGAGACTTGGTAGTCGAACATCCAAAGTCTACTCGGGTTGAGGGAGCCGACATTGTTCTGAAATCACGTGGTTTTAACCTTCGATTCATGTCTTTCCAGAGATGTGGGCCAAGGTCTGGGACGAAGAATGGGAATATGAAGAGAATATTCAGAGCTTACTTCTGACCGGCATCGAGCCGAGCGATCTCTGTCAGGGTCGACCAATCGTGCTGGCCCATCCCGCGAGCTTGAGCGGCAAGGCACTTATCGCGGACGAGACTTGCATAGGGAAGCGGAACGTGGACCTCGGCGGCCGCGTCGAGGATGAGTCGAACGTCCTTCAAGCCGGCGTCAAGAGTGAAACCCGCTTTGTCAAAGCTTCGAGTGCTGATTCTGTCCACATACTCGTGAGCGAAGGGCATCATCGTCTTCAGCATGTCGGAGAGAAAACTGGTGTCAACACCTCGTTCTTCGGCGAACACATAGGTTTCGCCGATCAGCTCAAGCAAGCTGGCGACGAAAAAGTTTCCCGCCAACTTCATGCTCATCGCTACCGCCGGGTCCTCGCCCATCGGCATAATCCTGGTGGTAAAGGCTTCCAGGACCGGCCGGCAGCGATCGATCCAGTCGGCCTTTCCTGCGACGAACGTAAACAGCTTGCCCGCCGCGGCGGCATCGGGACGTCCTGCCACCGGAGCGGCGACGTAATGGCTGCCGTGAACCGCGTGCAACTGTGCGAGTCGAGTGCTGGCGGCCGGCGAAATAGTCGTAGTGCCCATGTGGATCGCTCCCGGACGGATGCCGGCAAGTATGCCGTCTTCACCCAAAGTGGCACTCAGTACCGAGGCGTCATCCATGAGATTCGTGACGACAATATCCGCTGTAGCGGCGGCTTCGCGCGGAGTTTGCGCAGCAATCGCGCCGGAGGCGACGAACGGTTGCATTTTCTGCCTGGTGCGGTTGTAAACTGTGAGGCGAAAGCCAGCAGAATGGATGTTATGGGCAATGCCGGAGCCCATGCGTCCAAGGCCGATGCAGGTTATTGATAGGGATTTCATAACTCTAATGCGCCTCCATTCGTTTTGAGTTACCGAGCTGCTGATGAATTCAAGATCCTCCTCAAGATACACCACCACTCCTGGACTTCGCCCGCATTATGCCAAACCGGACTCGGAAGGAACCGATCAGGATGGTAAGCCAGTGCGTGTACCATTGCCGCCTTGGGTCAACTCCCGATTCGTCGTATTACCGAACATCGTGGTTCCAGTACCAACTTTTCCGTTAACCACGTTAATCAATTGTCCCAAAAAGTTGATTTAGACGAGGTGTACTATTGCCCCAACCCGTCAGGGGTCTTGTGGAGCGTACCGCATGCCGCGTAGATGGTTGATAGTAATGATCCCACCACATCGTTCATCTTACGCTCTCGACAAGTGCATATGCCGGCCGAAAAACCGCAGGGAGGGATTCGGATGACGAAGCGACTCTTGTACGCTCTGGGCACGGTGTTGACGATGGTGTTGTTGCTGGTCGACTTCGCCTCGGCACAATCCCCGGAAGCAGGCCGCCTCTTTGAACAAAGCTGCATGACTTGTCACGGAAATGCATCTGTCGAAAAAGCACCCGATCCTTCCGTGCTGCGCCAGATGAGTCCAGAGGCGGTGTACAAAGCCCTCACCACCGGGGCGATGGCGCCGCAGGCAGCGCAACTCAGCGACGAGCAGAAGCACTTGATCGCCGAGTATCTGGGCGGCCGGAATATGGTCGAGGGAAGCGGCGATGCCGCGCTCATGCCCAACAAGTGTGCGAGCAATCCTCGCATCTCCGGCTTATCCGCTGCCCCAGCCTGGAACGGATGGAGCGCCGATGCCGGCAGCGGGCGCTTTCAGACCGCAAAAGCCGCGGACATCTCTGCCGATCAGGTGCATCGCCTGAAGTTGAAATGGGCGTTTGGATTTCCGGGAGCGACCGCCGTCTATGGCCAGCCCTCGGTCGTAGCTGGTCGCGTCTTCGTTGGCGTCAACACCGGATACGTCTATTCGCTCGATGCCGCTACGGGATGCGTCTACTGGTCATTTGAGGCACAGGCCGGAGTCCGCAATGCGATCAGCGTTGCAAAAGTAAACGTCGGCGGCTCCGCCAAGTATGCCGCGTATTTCGGTGACCTGCGCGCCAACGTGTACGCACTCGATGCAGACACCGGAGCGCTGCTCTGGAAAACTCATGTTGAACAACATAGCCTCGCCGGCATTACCGGCTCTCCCGCGCTTTACAATGGACGCCTCTATGTTCCGGTTTCCTCGCGCGAGGAAGGCGCCGGAGTCCTGGAGAGCTATTCCTGCTGCACGTTCCGTGGCAGCGTCGTCGCGTTGGATACCAGCACAGGGCAGGAAATCTGGAAGACTTACATCATTCCGGATGAGCCCAAGCCCATCCGCAAGAATTCTAAAGGCACGCAACTCTATTCGCCGTCGGGGGGGGCAATCTGGGATACGCCCACCCTCGATGAATCGCATCACGTGCTCTACGTAGGGACCGGCAACAACTACACCGAGCCTACGACGGACACCACCGACTCCATCATGGCGATGGACATGGATTCAGGCAAAGTGCTCTGGTGGATTCAGGACACGCCCAAGGACGCATGGATCGGTTGCGGAATATACGGGACGTCGGACAATTGCCCCAAGGAACTGGGGCCTGACTACGACTTCGGCTCGTCGCCGATTCTGCGAACTCTGCCCAACGGCCATCGCGTCTTGATCGCCGCACAAAAGAGCGGGATGGTCTGGGCGCACGACCCTGACCGGAAGGGGGCCGTGCTGTGGAAGGCGCAGATCGTGGAGAAGCTTGCGCTGGGCGAGATTACCTTCGGCGGAGCAGCCGATGATGAGAGCGCATATTTTGGCGTTCGAAGCGGGGGCATTAGGGCCATTCAGTTATCGAGCGGCGAAAGGCGCTGGTCTGCGCCGCTGGAGGGCGATCCGCGGACTGACCCCAGAGCGGCTCTGGGGCAAAACGCTGCGCTCAGCGCGATCCCCGGCGTGGTATTTTCCGGCAGCTACGATGGAATGCTGCGCGCTTTGGCCAGCGATACAGGCAAGGTCCTGTGGGAATACAACATGTTGGATGAGGTCAAGACCGTAAATGGTGTCGCCGCCAAGGGAGGCTCCATGGGCGGTCCGGGGCCGACCGTAGTCGGGGGGATGCTGTTTGCCGGTTCGGGCTACGTGTTCGGCGCCCGCGGCCGGCCCGGAAACGCGTTGTTGGTTTTCTCGCTGCAATAAGCGCAGCGCCAATCTCGAAAGATACGCGCTAATCCTCTTTAAGAACCCCTGGGTAATCGAGCTTCCTGGGCCGTCGGATTACAGGACATGTTGCTCCTAATACCCGATAAGCTCGGTGGTTTCAAGAGGTCGATGCAACCCGTTCTGGTGGGCATACAGGCGCACGTTACGCTCTTTCAGAATGGCCAACGCCTCGTCTAGCTTGACCGCCGGGTCCAGCCGACGCTTGCCATTTAGGGTGTAGCGGACGCCCAACTGGAAGGCGTCGGGCCGGAGGCTGGGGCTCCCGTTCTTGGCGATGTCACAAAGCACCCAGGGGAATCCTTTGGTCCGGAGGCGTTGATAGAGTCTTGCCTTGGGCTGAACCATTTCCTTATCCTCAGTGGATAATACTCAGCGTTTTGTGAATTCAGCCGAGCTACCCGAGGAAAGTGGCAACAGTGCTGGTAACAGTTGATGGGTTTTAGCGGTCTTGTTTGGGGTTTTCTGTGTTTGGTAGCGATACCGGGAGTCGAGGCTCCAGCCCGTTGAATTTTGCCGAAAAAACTGGGATTTCACTAACCTCTTCGCAAGTTCAACTTACAATCAGGCAAAGCGCCCAGAATTTTGAGCGCCTCTTTTTTGCATGTTTGAAGGGAGAATTCAACCCTCATTTTCGTGCGTTTTTTGGGACAAATTGGGACAAACTCGCTAGAGGCTACGATCCTCACTGGCACTGAAAGCTTCAAGAGCTTACCGCGAGTCACGAACCCCAAGACCTTGACAAGCAGACCGCCAACTTGTTCGATCTCCACGGGCGCTCCGGCGTTCGGGATAAAAAATCTAAACGTCGCTGACTCGGCGTCGCTAACGTTGGAGCGCCCATGAGACCATTCAGTTCTTGACCTGCTGCTCTATTTCGCTGGGGAGCGCGGGCAACGGCGGACGCTTCTTCGTAGCCTTTCCTGCGCCCTTCTTTGCCCAGTAGCCGAGATCCGGTAGCGGTAATCGCTTGGTGGCACGTCTGTCTGCTCCTGGAGGGATTGCCCAGCTACAGAATCGACCACATCTGGCCAAACACCCGGTGGCCTAGTGCCCGCATGTCACTGAAAAATAAAGCGCGCCCGGAGAGATTCGAACTCCCGATCCTCTGGTTCGAAGCCTTGGAGCCGGGAAATCTAAATACTTTCGTGTGCGTCGCTTAAGGGTACCGTCGCTCTTTCCCACATTCCTCAATTGTCCGTAAGTTGTCCGCAGGAGGCAGAACTCGGAAGTTGGAGCTAGGCACTCAAGGATTCCATGACAGACGCTCTGCTTAGAAGTCGCGTGACCACTTTAATCAAAACCTGCCGGAACGAGCGCAAAGCAGAGGACTATCAGCAAGTTGTGAGCACTGCTGATCGACTACTTGCTCCTTCCTTATCGCATTTAAGCAGCCCTTTTGCCACAATTTGTCACAACTACTAGGCCGCCGGCGCCGGCCGACTATAACCCTCTGGTTCCACCGAACTCGATTTCACAGCCTGAGGCTGTGATGTAAACTCTCTCACTCGCCGTGGTACAAAAACTCGGTCCGGTCAGCACGGCGCAGTCGGAGAATTCGAATCGGAGATCGAAAGCATGCAATCACAAAAGACACATCAGGCCGGAAGAAAGCCAGCGGTGCGCGGGATCGCATGCGTCGCGCTGCTGGTCGCCGGCGTCGCGTTTATCGCGCAGCGCGCCACCGCACAGTGGTCCGCTGTCGGCGGCGATTCTGGCAACACACGCTATTCCTCGCTCGCGCAAATCAACACGCAGAACGTCACCAAATTAGGCGCGGCATGGGTCTCGGACAAGATCGCACCGCCACCGAGGTCTCGCGCCATGCCGGTGATCGACAACGGGCTGCTAATTCTCACGGCGCCGCCTTTCGTCTACGCGGTGAACATCAGCACGGGACAAATCGCGTGGAAATATCGCTGCGCGCCTGGCGAGGGCGGCCTGTTTGGTCCCCCAGGCTCGCCCGATGCAGAAGGCGTGGCAGTTGGCGAGGGCCTCGTGTTCGTCGGCCTTTCGGATTTGAATCTGATGGCGCTTCGCGAGCAAACGGGCGAGCTCGTCTGGAAAGCTAGCCTCGCGGCACCGTCAGGCGAGCCGACCGGAAGGCCCTCGGGCGCGCCGCTATACGCCGATGGCATTGTTTCCATCGGCACGACTGCGGACTACGGATATCGAGGCCAAATCGTCGGCGTCGATGCGAAGACCGGCCACGAAGTCTGGCGCTTCTTTGTGGTACCCGCACCCGGAGAACCAGGATCTGAAACGTGGCCGAAGAATAACAACGCGTGGAAGCACGGCGGCGGCGCCGTTTGGCTTGTCGGAGCCAAGGATCCCGAGCTGGGCTTGATCTTCTATGCGACGGGAAATGCCGTCCCGCAATACGGCGGCGAAAATCGGCCGGGCGATAACCTTTACACCGACTGTCTTGTTGCCCTAGACGCCAAGACCGGGAAGCTTCGCTGGCACTACCAAATTGTCCATCACGACATCTGGGAAGCCGATGTCGCCGAGGCGCCAGTGCTTTTCGATGCGCAAGTCAGCGGACAAACTCGCAAAGCAATTGCAGCCATGCGCACCGACGGGTATCTCTTCATGGTGGATCGCGTCACGGGAAAGCCGCTCGGGCGCATTGAAGAGCGCCGCGTGGCACAGGACGCGTTCCAGAAAACATCGCCCACGCAGCCCTATCCTGTAGGCGCCGAACCTGTCCTGCCGGATTGCGACTACTGGAAAACGCAGTCCCTGCCGAAGGGCTTCGAATTGGGCTGCTTCTTCACGCCCGCATCGTTCCAGAAGCCGAATCTCCTGGCGCCGGCCTATGGCATGCGCGCTACGCCAATGGCGTTCGATCCGCAGACGCAATTCTTCTACGCCACCGGCAGTGCGAGTTTGCAATGGTTCTGGCGTGCCGAGGATCCGGACTTCTACGTTACCAACTTCAATAGCCGCGTGCCGGGCCTGAATCAATTGAGCTACGGCGTCCTCGCCGCGATCGACAGCCGCACCGACAAAATCGCCTGGAAGAAGGAGTTCCACGGTGCCGCGCGACCGAGTGGCGCTCTCGCGACCGCCGGCGGTCTGGTCTTCCAGATGCCAGGCGACGGGAACTTGCAGGCATACGACGCCGCGATCGGATCGCCCTTGTGGCAGTTTCAAACGGGCGCGGCCGGCGGAAGCCCGCCGATCTCGTTTGAAGAGGGTGGCGAGCAGTACATCGCCACGGTTGTCGGCGGCGCGGTGTGGGCCTTCAAATTGGGCGGAACGCTCCCGGCGCGTCCAGCGCTCCCGCCAGCTCCGCCTCAAGAGGAGTTTTCAGGCCCGATCACCGACACGGCCACGATCGAAACCACCTCACTTGCGCGAGACAGTGGCCTCTCCGGCGCGCACTACATCTCCGACGAATACGAGTTCAATCCGTATCGCGCGCGAGTGAAAGCCGGCACGAAAGTCAGCTGGAGAAACAATGGCACCATGACTCACACGATCATAGCAGCCGATGGCTCGTGGACCACCGGTCCGCTTCACCCTCTCGATATCGGCACGGTGACTTTCGACAAGCCGGGTACGTACACCTACATCTGCCAGGACCATCCGTGGGTCTACGGCCAAATCATCGTCGAACCAGCTCCCCAGAAAGACGGACAGAGTCAATGATTTAGCCAAAAGGAACCGGAGCCTTTTCCCGACCTTCCGCGGTTTACAACCCAGGAAGTGGAACAACTGCTGAAATCGAAAGGCAACAAGATCTGCAACGCGAGAATTCCGTCGGGGCGTGAGATCTGACAAACGCGTGCCCATTCCTGTTCAGCCCCAGTAACAGCAATTAGTAACAATTGCTTCCGTTGTTCCAGATTCCCTTTGTTTATGGGCTTGTTTGAAGACTTGGTAGCGATACCGGGAATCGAACCCGGATTTGAGCCTTGAGAGGGCTCCGTCCTAACCCTTAGACGATATCGCCGTCGCTCGCGCCTTCCCCAAATCGCTCGATGCTTCCCCGTTCTGCTGGAAGCGCAGGTCGAATCAGCGGAAGACAACCCCAACGCGTACTCGAACGCGTACTCGCAATTTTCGCATGCTTAAATCGCATGTGCAAGCGCGCCAAAACCGCGCGCTGGTTTGTGTTAGAATTCCGGATCCGATGGACAAAGCAGGAGACTTTCTAGGAAAAGTAGTGCGTCGGTTCGACCGGCCGGAAGCAACGCTTGCGTGGCTCGCGGGCGCGTGGCCGGTCATCGCCGGGAAAACCCTCGCGGCGCATACGCGGCCCGTGCGATGTGACGGTGCTTTGCTCGAAGTCGCAGCCGACGCGAAGGCATGGCAGCGGCAGATCGAAGGAATGAAGCGAGAGCTGCGCGACCGAATCAACCAAGCATGGGGCGGTAACCTGGTACGCGAGGTTTCGTTTGTCGCCGCGAAACCGGGTCCGAGGTACATGTCCCATGAGGCCGATAACGCGCACACGCCGTTCATTCGCCGTCGTCGCGCGTAGCGTCACTTCCCTTTTCTCCACAGGCGTACGCACTTGCATTGCGTCTTGTTTCTACTAAGATTAAATGCACAGCCATGAAAATTAGCCGCGAAGAAGTGTTGAGGGTAGCCGATCTGGCACACCTCGGGTTGTCCCCTGAGGAAATCGAGACCTACCGCGAACAGCTCGACGGCATCCTCTCGTACATCGACAAGCTTAACGAGTTGGAGATCGCCAATGTCGAGCCGATGTCGCAGGTGATTGTAGCGCCCGCTACGCCCGGCGCTGGCGCGAGTCACCCGGAACTGCGCGAAGACGTCGTCCGGCCTTGCGATGTCTCTGGGCCCATCCTGTCCAGCGCACCCGATGCCGCCAGGCCTTTCTTTCGCGTCCCCAGGGTAATTGACCGATGAAGCGGGCGAGGCATCGCCGGTGAGGGCACCATGGACAATCGAGGGGGTACGCGCGGCGCTTCAGGCCAAGAAGATATCGGCGCGGGAGCTTGTTGGAGAGTTTTACGCCAGGATCGACCGACGCAACGCCGAGCTGAACGCGTATCTCACGCTCTCGCCCGAGCGCGCTTATGAGCAAGCAAACCGTGTTGACCTAGCCATCTCCCGAGGCGACAAATTGCCGCCGCTAGCGGGTGTCCCCGTCGCCATCAAGGATGTCATCAGCACCCGCGGAATTCGCACCACGTGCGCGTCAAAGATTCTTGAAAACTACGTGCCGCCCTACGACGCGACGGCGGTCGAGCGCCTGGAAAAGGCAGGCGCCGTTTTCCTTGGCAAGACTAACTGCGATGAATTTGCCATGGGCGGCTCGAATGAAAACTCCGCCTACGGACCAGTGCGCAACCCCGTCGCTCCCGATCGCGTTACCGGAGGCTCCAGCGGCGGATCGGCAGCGGCGGTAGCGGCGGGCCTGGCCGTGGCAAGTCTCGGAACCGATACCGGCGGCTCGATCCGCCAGCCCGCCTCGTTCTGCGGGATTCCCGGATTTATGCCCACCTACGGCCGTGTCTCCCGCTACGGCCTGATCGCATTCGCATCGTCACTCGATAAAATCGGCCCGTTCGCCGGAAATGTGGCCGACGCCGCCGCGGTACTGTCCGTGATTGCTGGGCACGACGAAAACGATTCGACTTCAGCGGCGGTATCGGTCCCTGATTACGCCTCGGAAATCCGGAAGCCGGTCGAAGGCCTGCGCATCGGCGTGCCGGAAGACTACTTCGGCGCTGGGCTCGACCCAGAAGTCAAAGAAAAGGTCCAGTCCGGGATTGCACTCCTTGAGCGGCTGGGCTGCCAGCGGGTCCCGCTGCGAATGCCGCACACGGATTACGCGATCGCCGCCTATTACATCCTCTCTACGGCGGAAGCCAGCTCCAACCTTGCCCGATACGATGGCGTTCGCTATGGCCTGCGCGTTCCCGGCCCGACCCTCACGGAGATGTATCGCCAGACGCGGGAGCGCGGTTTCGGCTCCGAGGTCAAGCGCCGGATCATGCTTGGAACCTACGCGCTTTCCGCCGGTTATTACGACGCGTATTACCTGCGCGCGCAGAGCGCCCGCACGCTGATCGCTCGGGATTTTGCAGAGGCGTTTCAGAGGGTGGATGCGATCGTCACTCCCACGGCGCCGACCACCGCCTTTCGCCTGGGCGAAAAGAGCGATCCCCTCCAGATGTATCTTGCGGACATCTATACCGTTACCGGCTCGCTTGCCGGCGTTCCCGGCATCTCCGTGCCTTGCGGTAAAACCATGGCCGGACTTCCCGTCGGCATGCAGGTCTTTGGTCCCCACTTCAATGAGGGATGTGTTCTGCAGATTGCCCAGGCGTTCGAGCAGGCTGGCGGTTCCACGATTTGAGCGGTTTCCCGTTCTTGACCTTTTACAGCCTCGCGATGCGAAACAAATACGAAATATCTCAGAAAGATTCCACAGTTGGACTCGGATTTCCATTTAGGAGCAAAAAAATCGTGCGTTTCATCGAAACGCATTCGCTACTTTCGCATCTAAATGTCCGAATGCAAGGGCTTTTGCTGCGACCGTGGACCGGGAAGTTCTAGACCGCTAGTACGGAACGACTATTGCTGAGGAATAGGGCGGCAATTATTCTGCTGCAAGCATCGAAGGAGTCGGAGGCCAAGGCGATGGTCCGAATCAAGTCGAGCCAGAAGATTTTCACCGAGGAAGAGGTCGCCAGCCTGACAGGCATCTGCCGCGAGCACCTGCGGGGCCTGGCGCGGAACAAGCATCTCGGAACACTGGCCGGTGTCGCCGAAGCTGCCGCCGGAGCCGAGAAATGGCTCTTCAGCAACTCTGACTTAATGATTGTGACGGTGCTCCATCCCCGCTGCGAACACTAGTATTGCTATAGATCCCCCAAAGACTGTTGTGAGTGAGCACCTTCCCGGCGTATTCTCGCCCTTGTCAGACTGAATTGAATTCAACGGAATCGTGTCATCGCGCATCCTATGGTTTTAAGGGGACACTAGGGCCATGGCCAGGAACCGAAGTTCGATCCGCTCGAGTTTAGCTGGATCGACCGGTGCGCTTGTGCTGATCGCCCTGCTGATCGCCTCCGCCTCGTCCCTAGCCGTCGGCGCGCAAGACTCCGCGAGTTCTCAGACCCCTTCGTCCTCAACTGGCCAAGCGACGCCTGCCGCGGCCCCTCGCATCCTGCCCCGCGGCAAGAAACTCATGCTGACGGACGGGACCTTCCAGCTGGTGCGCGAATACAGGATCGAGGGCGACCGCGTGAGGTACTACAGCATCGACAGTTCGCAATGGGAGCAGATCCCCGTCGCCATGGTGGATTGGGACGCCACCAAGAAGGTGGAAGCCGACGAGGCTAAGACAGACGCCGCCCTCGTAGCCAAAGTGCATAAACAGGAAGCGTCGCGTCTGGCTGTGCCGCTGGATATTGACGCGAGCCTGGAAGTCGCGCCGGGTATCTTTCTGCCTCCCGGAGATTTGCTCTATGTTTACGACGGCAAGACGGTCGTGCCCCTTCCTCAAGCGGAAACCGACTCCAAGCTTTCGAAGGGCCATTTCATCGAACAGGTGATGGTGCCGATTCCGCTCATTCCGACGCGGCATTCCATTTCGATCGCGGGAGCGCACGCCAAGCTTCGCCTGACAGACGGGCGACCGGAATTCTATATTCGCGTCCCAAATGGGACTTCGCCGGAGATGGTGCTGATTCGTGCGAAGGCCCACGGGGACACCCGCCATGTCGAGAATGTGGATCAGATTTTTGGCGAAGAAAGCGAGAAGCGAGACGCAGTGCCGATGCAAAGCTGGGACATCGCGCTCGGCGTTTACCGATTTACGTTGAGCCAGGAGCTCGCGTCAGGGGAATACGCGATCGCGGAAATGGTGAAAGATGGCGGGGACAGCCTGTACGTCTGGGATTTCGGTGTTGACCGGAGTGAATCACCGTCCGCATCGAAGCAGAGGTAAGAAGAAGCAGCGTGTGATTCTACTTCGCCGGAGCTGGCTGGGGTTGCAAAAGCTCCGTCAGCAAAGCCGCTAGAGCGGAGATTTGGAAAGGCTTCTGCAGAACCCGGGCCCCCTTCTCGCGATAACGTGCCCTAACAGTTGGAGACACGAGTTCGCCGGTCATGAACACAAAGCGCGGCAGCGAACTGGCGAGCCGGGCGCGCAACTCCTCGAACATTTTGTCGCCGCTCATCCCGGGAAGATTAAAATCGCAGAGAACGATTTCGCAGGTGTTCTTCGCAAGATAGTCCAGCGCGGCTTCGGAAGTTCCCACTGCCTGCACCTTCATCCCGCGCGACGAAAGCCCCTCCTGCACGATCTCGCGAATGCTTTCCTCGTCGTCTACGATCAATACCGAATGGTCGCGCAGCGCTGTGCTACCAGGCAAAGCCGGAGCGGACTTGGCGGGCGCTGCCGTCGAAGGCCGAATTTCGGCGCCGACAGGTAGCACGACATGAATGACCGCGCCGGCGCCCGCATTGGATTCAATCTCGATATTCCCGCCGTGTTCCTTGACCACCGCCAGCGATATCGTAAGACCCAACCCACTGCCGCCTCCCGGACGTTTCGTAGTGAAGAATGGGTCAAACACCTTGCCCACAATGTCGGCGGGAATACCCGGGCCATCATCGGCGAACGCCACGCGAATTTTGTCTCCGGCGCGGGTCACGGAAATATCCAACTGCCCCTGTTCGTGGGCGGGCGAGATGGATTGTTCGGCATTGGAGAGAATATTCAGGAAGACTTGCAGTAGTAGCTTCCGGTCGCCGTCCACAGTAGGCAGATCGTCCGGCGTCGTGAATTTTACGTGGATATTTTTCTTTTCCAGGTTGGCCCGTTCGAGTTCCAAAGCTTCGTTCAGAATTTCGCCAAGTCGCAGCGTCGCCCGGCCCGGGGCGAGTGGCCGCGAAAAAGCCAGAAGATTTTGGACAATCGCCGCCGCGCGACGCGCCTGTTGCAGTACCAGATCTACCTGGCGGCGTGTGGCATCTTCCGCGGCGCGCTCTCGGAGCAGATCGCTGACGCCGAGGATGGCCGTGAGTGGGTTGTTCAATTCGTGGGCTGCTCCGGCCATCATCTGACCCATGGCCGCGAATTTTTCCTTGTCGGCGAGTTGCTGCTCGAGCTGCTTGGATTCGGTCACGTCCCGGCCGGATGAAACCATGCCGACGATCTTCCCCTTATCGTCAAATAGGGGATTCGCAATCACTCGCAAGATTTTCCAGTTGCCATTGGCGTGCTGGGCGCGGATTTCGATCTGCTCCTGACCTTTGTGGCCCGAAACGGCATTCTTGAACATCTGCGTGAGCTTCGACCGGTCCTCCGGGCCGATCCGCTGCCCGATGGGTTTGCCCACGTACTCCTCAGGCGTCACGCCGAGAATGTCGTTCACGCGATCGCTCACAAACTTGAAGCGGCCCTCGATGTCCAACACGACAATCAGATCAGGGAAGCACTCAACCAGGCTGCGGACAAACTCCTGCTCCTGCTGAAGCTTTCTTTGCATCTCGTAATGCTGGGTGACGTCACGCGTAATGTTCGAGAACCCCCGCAATTTCCCTTCCCGATCACGCAGGGCTGTAATCACCACGTTTGCCCGGAATCGCGATCCGTCCTTGCGCAGCCTCCAGCCTTCGTCCTCGCACTGGCCTTGTTCTGCCGCTCCTTTCAGCTCTCGATCGGTTTTGCCGCTCGCGAGGTCTTCCGGCGGGTAGAAGACTGAAAAATGCTTCCCAATGATTTCGTTTCCTTGATAACCCTTAATGCGTTCAGCCCCGCGGTTCCAACTGGCCACGTGTCCGTCGGGGTCCAGCAGGAAAATCGCATAGTCCGTCACTCCCTCCACCATCAGGCGGACTCGCTCCTCGCTCTCCCGCAGAGCCTCCTCCATCTTCTTGCGCTCGGTGATGTCGCGTGCCGAAGTCACCAGACCGCCGACTCTTCCATCCTCGTCGAAAAACGGTCGCGCGGTGAGCAGCAGGTCTCGGAAGGAACCATCGGCATGCGGCGAGCGAAACTCGACTTGGCCCTGGCTTTCCTCGCCTCGCACGACCCGCTGGAACATGGAGTGCAGATTCGCTTTGTCTTCCGGATTCGCGCGCGTGCCAAAGATGCGTCCCACATAGGTAGTCGGCTGCCAGCCTAGGACCTTTTCCACGTGATCGCTGATATAGATGAACCGCCCGTCGCGATCGAGAACCGCAATCAGGTCAGGAAAACTCGCTACCATGCGGCGAGTAAAACTCTGTTCCTGCTGAAGACGCTTCTCCATCTCCCGGCGTTCGGTGATGTCAATCAGCGTTCCCTGCAAACGGACGGGACGTCCGGATGCATCTCGCATCGCGAACCCCGAAGTGAGGCAATGGATTTGCCTTCCGTCCTTGCGGCGCATTACGATTTCCCGTTCGTGGACGGCCCCTTTGGTCTCGAGCTCCCGGATGATCGCGTCCCGAGCGGAAGGGTCCACATACACGTCCCGGAAATTGACAGCCTGCAGTTCTTCCTTGCTGCTGTACCCGAGGATTCTGACCAAAGCCGGATTCGCGTCGAGCAGCTGCCCGCCGGGAGTCACAAAAAGAATTCCCTCGCTAAACGTTTCGAACAGTTCCCTGAAGCGAATTTCGGATTCCTGCTGTTTGGTGACGTCGCGCGCCCATCCAATGATGGACCGGACCTCTCCATCCACTGCGGTTTGAAGCCAGCAGTCGAAGTAGCGAAGGGTTTTGTCCTTCTTGAGCCAGACCGGAATCGTTCCAGACCACGTGCCGGCCTCCCGTAATGCGGGGAGCCAGCGCTGGGCCTCCTCCAACGCGGGCGATTCGATGAAATCGCTCAGGGAGCGGCCGATCAACTCCTGGAAGGAAATACCGAGAATTTCCGAGAGGCGGAGGTTGGCGACTCGAACTTCCCCTTCGAGAGAAAGAGTAAAAAGCGCCTGGTCGAGATGGTCAATCAACTCGCGATAGTTATGCTGCGAGCGGACGATGGCCTCCGTCAGCTTCTCAACTTGCGAGTCCGAAGCCGTCGTGGAGACGGACTGCGACGGATCGCGGTGCGATAGGTCCGTGGACATGAACGCGTTCGCCCTTACTTTCTTCTCGAGAAAGCTCCCGCCGGAGCCAACCGGGTGTTGTCGTATAAAATTCTACAGACGCGGGACTTCCGGCGGGAAAAGAAAGCGGTTGGCTATGTCAAGATGCTCAACAGCCTGGGCCGCGCGGCCGTTCACGGAATGCGCTGGCCCGTAGCGGGATCAAACACGGCGTTTCGCAGGAATTGATCGCTGGTCCATGGCGGCGCATCCCCTCCCAGATATCCATGAAACCATTCGAGATGCGCGGTGTAGTAGAGGGCCATTTCATACCAGCTGGGCCAATGGCCGGCGCGAGAATAGATGAACAGTTTCGAAGGTACATTCATTTTCTGCAGTGAGGTGAAAAACTCAAGTGACTGCGTGTACGGCACCCGGTAATCGCGCTCGCCGGAAATCACCATGCACGGCATCTTGAAATTCTTCACATAAGAGGAAGGCGACCACTTGTCGTAATCCGGCGAATTCCAGGGCTGCCCCTTAAACTCCCACTCCGGGAACCACAATTCCTCGGTCGACCCGTACATTGAGCGCAAATCGAAAACCCCCATCATGGAAGCGATCGCCTTAAAGCGGTTCGTATGGCCCTCGAACCAATCCATCATGTAGCCGCCATAGGACCAGCCCATCGCTCCCATCCGGTCGGAATCCACGTAAGGCAGTTTCGCGAGCTCGTCGGTGACTTTCATCAAGTCGTCGAACACTTCACCGCCCCAATCGCCCGAGATTTCCGACGTAAAGTCCTGTCCGTATCCCGTGGACCCGTGCGGGTTGGCGAATGCGACCACGTAACCGGCACCGGGATAGATCTGCCAATCCCCGCGGAAGGCGTCCGACCACTGCGATTGCGGTCCGCCATGCACGTTGAGAATCAGCGGGTATTTTTTCGACGGATCGAAATCGTGCGGCTTGACGAGAAAGACTTCGATCTTGGCGCCGCCTGCTCCCGTCACCCACATTCTTTCGGCCGGACGGACATCAACCTCATTCATGAAGTCGTCGTTAAAGTGCGAAAGCCGTTGCGGTGCCGAGGCGCTTCCCTCGGTCAGGTCAACCGCAAACACCTCCGGCGGCGCGCCCACGGACCGCTCGACATATACCATTCGACGGCTATCCCGCGAAACGTCGAACGAGTCGATCGTTTTATCCGTCAGGATTCTCCGAATCGTGCCAGCGTCCACCGTCACTTGAAAAATTGGATTGTCACCCTCCACCGGCGCGTCGAAGTAAAGAGACTTCGAATCCGAGGCCCAGTCGAAATCCTGCACCCAGTTGCGGAATGATTCCGTGATCACCCGCGACGTGCCGCTGGCGCGATCGTAGAGCGCCAGCCGGAAAAGGTCGGATTCGTAGCCCGGCTGCTTCTGCAAAAGATAGGCAATGTACTTGCCATCTGGGGAATACTTGGGATTGCCGTCGAACGAGGGATTTGAAGCCGTGACGTCCCGCGGCGGCTCGGCACCGTTCACCGGCACGATCCACAAATCGCTGTTGGTGGAGGATGCCAGTTCTTTGCCGTGATCGGAATCAACCACCAGCTCCTTGCTGTCCGGCGAAAAATCGTATTGGAGCGGCCCGCCGAGCTGGAAGCGCGGAGAATCGAAATCTCCCGGCGTCAAGTCGCGCACCGTGCCGCTCGGAACGTCGGCCAGCAGGACGTGCGTTCTCTGGCCATCCTTCCACTCGGTCCAATGGCGATAGAGAAGTGCGTTCGCCGTGTGGGCGTGCAGAGGTCCCTTCGTCCAGCGGTCGTTGATCTTCTTGTTGCAGGCATCGTCCGCGCCGCATTCCGGATACACGTCGCTTGAAAACGCGATGGACTTGCCGTCGGGCGACCACAGCGGATCGGAAACATTCGTGGAAATGTTCGTCAGCTTCCGCGCACCGCCGCCGTTCATCGGAATGATATAGAGTTCGTCGTGGTCCCCCTCGCGGATGAAAGCGATCCATTTGCTGTCGGGCGAAAAAATCGGCGAGGAGTCGTTCGCATCGCCGAACGTGAACTGGCGTGCGTTCCCGCCGTCGCCGTCCATCAGCCAGATGTGACTGGTCCGCTTCGCCTTCCCGAGGTCATAGGCCGCGAGCGTCAGAACAATCGTCCGGCCATCCGGTGACAAGTGCACGTCGTCGACGTGCCGGTACCGGTAGAGGTCCTCGATCGAGAACGCGCGCTTCGCGGCATGAACGGGTAGAGCGAGTAGGAAAAGCGTGGTCGCAAGAAAAAGCAGTTTTCGGCGCATGGATTCTCTCAGTCTTCGTCGAAGATGCGAATCAGCTCGCGAATCTAAGCACGACTGGCATTTTGCGGGCAACCTGTGCGCCCAAGAAAAAAGGCCGCTCTGCCTTGCGGCGAAGCGGCCCTGGTTTGTCGTTGCAGATCTGAAAAAGCCCCACGATGCTAGCTTTCCGCGATCGCGTCGGTGTCCTTGCGCAGGAAATCGAGCGCCGCCGCCTCTTCCGGCGTGAGCTCGGGTTCCATCGCCTGCGGCTCCTCCTTCGGAATTTCGGTGAGGAGCTGAATATTCCGATACCGCTCGAGACCCGTACCCGCCGGTATGAGTCGGCCCATGATCACGTTTTCTTTCAGGCCGCGCAGATAATCGACCTTTCCGGAGATGGCCGCCTCGGTGAGGACGCGGGTGGTCTCCTGAAAGCTCGCCGCGGAGATGAATGAATCGGTCGAGAGCGAAGCCTTCGTGATGCCAAGGAGCAGCGGACGCCCCGTGGCGGGACGGCCACCGTCGCCGATAATCCGATCATTTTCCTCGCGGAAGCGGAACTTATCCACCTGCTCTTCGAGTAGGAACGTGGTGTCGCCCACGTCCTCGACCTTTACCCAGCGCATCATCTGGCGAACAATCGTCTCGATGTGCTTGTCGTTGATGTTGACGCCCTGCAGGCGGTAGACCTCCTGAACCGAATTGACCAGGTAAGCCTGCGTGTACTTTTCGCCGAGGACGGCCAGCAAGTCGTGCGGGTTGAGCGGGCCGTCAATCAGCGGCTCGCCGGCGCGCACGTGCTCGCCTTCCTGCACGTTGATGTGCACGCCACGCGGGATCGAGTATTCCTTTACTGTCTTGCCATCCTCGCTCTCGACGTAGGTCTTCCGCTGCCCTTTAGCGATTTCGCCGTATTTCACGACGCCATCGATTTCGCTGATGACCGCGGGATCGCGGGGCTTGCGCGTTTCAAAGAGTTCGACGACGCGCGGCAAACCGCCGGTGATGTCCTTGGTCTTCGTGGTCTCGCGAGGGATCTTCGCGAGCACGTCGCCAGGCTGTACCTCGTCGCCGTCCACGACCATCAAGTGGGCGCGTGACGGCATCAGGTATTTCTTCTTCGCGCGGCCGGCAGAATCGCGGACCAAAATCGTCGGCTGATGCTTTTCGTCACCGGGGGGAAGCGTGACAACCAGCTGCGAAAGGCCGGTGACTTCGTCCACCTGCTCTTCGATCGTGATTCCCGGCTGCAAGTCCTTGAACTCGACCGTGCCGCCTGTTTCCGTGAGGATCGAGAACGTGTACGGGTCCCATTCGACCATCGTCTGGCCGAGCGTCACTGGCTGCCCGTCTTCGACCTTGAAGCGCGCACCATAGACGACATGGTGGCGTTCTTTTTCACGGCCCTTTTCGTCCACGACCGCGATCAAGCCGGAGCGGTTCATGGCAATCAAGGTTTTTCCGCGGCCTTCGACCACCTTTAGATCAACGTATTTGACAAAGCCGTTGTTGCGGGCCTCGACCTTGGACTGCTCGGTGACGCGGGTTGCCGTGCCGCCGATGTGGAACGTCCGCATGGTGAGCTGCGTGCCGGGCTCCCCAATGGACTGCGCGGCAATGACGCCGACCGCTTCGCCCATTTCGACGAAGCGCCCGGTAGCCAGGTTGCGGCCGTAGCACCGCGCACACACACCGCGGCGGGATTCGCACGTGAGCACGGAGCGAATGTTGACGCGCTCGATGCCCGCCGCTTGAATCGCGTTCGCGAGTTCTTCGGTGATTTCCTGGTTGATCTCGACGATCACGTTGCCTTCGTAGTCCTTGATCTTTTCGAGGGACACGCGGCCGATCACGCGATCGCGCAACGGTTCGACTTCGACGCCGGCTTCGAGAATCGGTTCGACGTAAATTCCGTCAGCCGTGCCGCAATCGAATTCGTTGATGATAACGTCCTGCGCCACGTCCACCAGACGCCGCGTGAGATAACCGGAATCGGCGGTCTTGAGTGCCGTATCCGCCAGGCCCTTGCGAGCGCCGTGCGTGGAGATGAAGTACTGCAGCACGGTGAGGCCTTCGCGGAAGTTTGATGTGATCGGCGTTTCGATGACTTCGCCCGAGGGCTTGGCCATCAGTCCGCGCATTCCGGAAAGCTGCCGGATCTGCTGCTTGGAACCGCGGGCGCCGGAATCGGCCATGACGTAGACTGGATTAATGATGCCCTGCTTGTCCTGTTCCTCGAGTGCCTTGAACATTTCGTCGGCGACTTTTTCCGTGATGTCGCTCCAGATGGCGATGACCTTGTTGTAGCGCTCGCCGTTTGTGATCGCGCCGTCCAGATACTGCTGCTGGACTTTCACAACCTCATGTTCGGCTGCGTCCACCAGCTTGAATTTGACGCTGGGGATGACCATGTCGCTGATGCCGATCGAAATGCCCGACTTTGTGGCGTACAGGAAGCCCAGCTCCTTCAGCCGGTCGAGCATCACCACGGTCTTCTCGAGGCCGAAACGGAGATACGCGTAAAGAACCAGGGCCTGCACGCCCTTCTTCTTGAGCAAGCCGTTGATGAAGGGCATGTCCGACGGCAGATGATCGTTGAAAATCACGCGGCCGACGGTCGTCTGCAGGAACTGCTTCGAAAGATTCACGGGCTCGGTGTGCGAGACGTCCTGATCGTCATAAGCATTCGTCAGGTCGATCACTTCGCCGGTGTAGCGCATGCGAATCGGCGTGAGCAATTCGACTTCACCGGCTTCGAGCGCCATCACGACTTCATCGCTCGATCCGAACGCGCGGCCTTCGCCCTTGGCCTTCGGCTTCGCCTTGGTCATGTAGTAGATGCCGAGCACCATGTCCTGCGTCGGAACGGCCAGAGGATAGCCGTTGGCCGGCGAAAGGATGTTGTGCGAGCTGAGCATCAGGACCGAGGCTTCCACCTGCGCCTCGGGCGACAGCGGAATGTGCACCGCCATCTGGTCGCCGTCGAAGTCCGCGTTGAACGCCGTGCAAACGAGCGGATGAATGCGGATCGCTTTACCCTCAACGAGCACCGGCTCGAATGCCTGAATGCCAAGGCGGTGAAGCGTGGGAGCGCGGTTCAGCAGCACCGGATGCTCGCGGATCACGTCCTCCAGAATGTCCCAAACCGTGGCTTCCTGCGCCTCCACCAGTTCCTTCGCCTGCTTGATCGTGGTGCAGTGTCCCGCCGCTTCCAGCCGGTGATAGATAAACGGCTTGAACAGTTCAAGCGCCATCTTCTTCGGCAGACCGCACTGGTGCAGCTTCAGTTCCGGACCAACGACGATTACCGAGCGGCCCGAATAGTCCACGCGTTTGCCGAGCAGGTTTTGCCGGAAACGGCCCTGCTTGCCCTTGAGCGTATCGGACAGTGATTTGAGCGGGCGGTTGTTCGTCCCGCGAAGCACGCGGCCGCGGCGGCCATTGTCGAAAAGCGCGTCAACCGCTTCCTGGAGCATGCGCTTTTCGTTGCGGACGATCACGTCGGGAGCGTGCAGCTCCATTAGTTTCTTCAGCCGGTTGTTGCGGTTGATCACGCGCCGATACAGGTCGTTCAGGTCCGATGTGGCGAACCGGCCGCCGTCGAGAGGCACCAACGGACGCAATTCCGGTGGCAGCACCGGAATCACATCGAGAATCATCCACTCTGGCTTGTTGCCGCTCTTGCGGAATGCTTCGAGAACCTTGAGGCGCTTCGCGTACTTGATCCGCTTCTGCAGGCTCGGATCAATTTTCATCTTTTCGCGGAGCTCGGTCGAAAGCTTGTCCACATCCACGCGACGCAGGAGTTCCTTAATCGCTTCAGCACCCATGCGCACGTCGCACTTGCCCGGGAACTCCCGCTGGAGTTCGCGGAACTTTTCCTCGGGCAGGATTTCCTTTTCCTTGATTCCCGGCACTTCGCCCGGATCCACGCAGACGAAGGTCTCGAAGTAAAGAATGTGCTCGAGATCGCGCATGGTGATATCGAGCAGATAGCCGATGCGGCTCGGCAGCCCCTTGAAGAACCACACGTGCGAGCAGGGCGAAGCCAGCTCAATGTGTCCCAGGCGCTCGCGGCGGACCTTGCTGAGCGTCACTTCCACGCCGCACTTGTCGCAGATCACTCCGCGGTGCTTCATACGCTTGTACTTGCCGCAGAGGCACTCCCAGTCCGTCACAGGGCCGAAAATCTTGGCGCAGAACAGGCCGTCGCGCCTCGGCTTGAACGTCCGGTAGTTGATGGTCTCGGGCTTGGTTACTTCGCCGTGCGACCACGACCGGATTTTTTCCGGGCTCGCAAGGCTGATGCGAATCGAATCAAAATCCGCTATCTGACTGGCACGGTCATAAGGGCTCGATCGATACAAGGGATGATCCTCCCGTCCCGGCTTACCCGGAACAAAACCTGTTAACAAACAAAATAATCAGACGCATCCCGGGAAAACCCGGGACGCGCAGTTAGTCCGCTGCTTCGGCCTTCTCGAGTTGCGGTTTCTGGCGCTTCATCAATTCCACATCCAGGCACAGCGACTGCAATTCGCGCACCAGAACGTTAAACGATTCGGGCACTCCCGGCTCGATTCCCGGCTCACCCTTCACGATGGCCTCGTAAATCTTCGCGCGGCCATACACGTCGTCTGATTTCGCGGTGAGCAGCTCCTGCAGGATGTGCGCCGCTCCGTATGCTTCCAGCGCCCAAACTTCCATTTCTCCGAAACGCTGGCCTCCGAATTGCGCCTTTCCTCCGAGCGGCTGCTGCGTGATCAGCGAATACGGCCCGATGGAACGCGCGTGAATCTTGTCGTCAACCAAGTGCGACAGCTTGAGCATGTAGATGTAGCCGACGGTGACTTGCTGCGCAAATTCGTCGCCGGTCATGCCGTCGAAGAGCGTGATCTTTCCGCTCTGCGGCAACTTCGTGAATTCGAGCAGGTGGCGAATGTCCCCTTCGCGGGCGCCGTCGAACACGGGAGTAGCGAACGGAACGCCCTCGCGGAAGCTATGCGCCAGGTCGAGGATCGCTTCGTCGTCCAGATCTACGATCGTCTTCCAGACCGAGGTAGGTCCGAACGCGTCCTTGAAATACTTGCGCACCGATTCGACCCGCGCTTCCACGTCCAGCAGCTTGCCAATATGCTCGCCCAACTCCTTCGAGGCCCAGCCGAGGTGCGTTTCCAGAATCTGTCCCACGTTCATACGCGACGGAACGCCCAGCGGATTGAGAACGATCTCAACCGGGGTGCCATCGGGCATGTAGGGCATGTCCTCCTGCGGAACGATTCGTGCGATGACGCCCTTATTTCCGTGCCGGCCGGCCATTTTGTCGCCGACCGAAAGCTTGCGCTTCATCGCGATGTAGGCCTTCACCAGCTTGATCACTCCCGGCGGCAGCTCATCGCCCTTCTTGAGCTTGGCGATGCGCTCGTCGGTAATCTTCCGCAGCACATCGATCTGCCGCGAGGTCATTTCCTCGACCTCGTCGATTTTCTCGATGAGCAGCGGATCCTTGTCGTTCAGGCGGAGGCGCTTCAGGTTACGAGTCGAGATTTTTTCCAAGATGTCGCGCGTCAACTCCGTGCCCTTGGTCAGCAGGCGCTTGTTGGTGCGTTCATCGTGGAGGTCGGCGACCAGCTTCTGCCCGCCGAGCAAATCGTTCAAGCGCTTCAGGCGCTCGTCGGTGAGAATGCGGATCTCATCGGCGAGATTCTTTTCCAGTTTCGCAACGTGCGCCGCTTCGATGGCCTTGTGTCGCTCGTCTTTCTCCGCACCTTTGCGGCAAAAGATCTTCACGTCCACGATTGTTCCCTCGATGCCCGGAGGGCAATAGAGCGAAGCGTCGCGGACATCGCCTGCCTTCTCGCCGAAAATCGCGCGGAGAAGTTTTTCCTCTGGCGTCAGCGTGGTTTCGCCCTTCGGCGTCACTTTGCCGACCAGAATGTCGCCCGGCTTGACGGTCGCTCCGATGCGGATCACGCCGCTTTCGTCCAGGTTGCGGAGAAAACTCTCATTGATGTTGGGAATGTCGCGCGTGATTTCCTCGGGACCGAGCTTCGTATCGCGCGCCTCGATTTCGTACTCTTCGATGTGGATCGAGGTGTAGTAGTCCTCTTTCACCAGCTTTTCGCTGACCAGGATCGCGTCTTCAAAGTTGTATCCGCGCCATGGAACGAAAGCAACCAGGACGTTGCGTCCCAGTGCCAGCTCGCCGCGGTCGGTGCAGGGCCCGTCTGCCAGCACTTGGCCCTGCTTCACGCGGTCTCCCGCGCGAACCAACGGCTTCTGGCTGATGCAGGTGTTCTGATTCGACCGCTTGAACTTCGTAAGGAGGTAAATGTCGGATCCGACTTCGCGGCTCAGCACGCCGGACTGGTCCGATTCCACGCGCACGATTACGCGCTCGGAATCCACCTGGTCCACGATGCCGTCGCGTCGACAGACAATCACGGCGCCGGAATCGCGCGCGGTGACTCGCTCCATTCCTGTGCCGACCAGCGGTGCTTCGCCCTTGATCAGCGGCACGGCCTGGCGCTGCATGTTCGAGCCCATTAACGCGCGGTTCGCGTCGTCGTTCTCGAGGAACGGAATCAGGCTCGCGGCCACCGACACCAGCTGCTTCGGCGACACGTCGATGTAATCCACCTCCTCGCGGCTCTTCAGAACGACGTTGCCGGCTTGCCGGCAGTTGACGAGATCGGTCGTGATTCGCAGCTTGTCGTCCAGCGACGCGTTGGCCTGCGCGACTACGTAGCGATCCTCCTCCCACGCCGAGAGGTAGAAGCAGTGCGGCTCGACAACGATCCGCTTTCGCTTCAATTCTTCGTTCGTCTCTTCGACTTTGTCCTTTTCGACGATCTCGCCAGCTTTGAACTCGCTGTCGCCCGAATTGATCACCTGCACAAAGTCAATCACGCGCCCGCCCTTCACCTTGCGGTAGGGCGACTCGATGAAGCCGAATTCGTTGATCCGCGCATAGCACGAAAGTGAGCTGATCAATCCGATGTTCGGACCTTCCGGCGTCTCAATCGGACAGATGCGCCCGTAGTGCGTCGGGTGAACGTCCCGGACTTCGAATCCCGCGCGCTCGCGCGAAAGCCCGCCCGGTCCAAGAGCCGAAAGGCGGCGTTTGTGCGTGATTTCGCTCAGCGGATTGGTCTGATCCATGAACTGCGAAAGCTGCGAACTCCCGAAAAACTCGCGGATCGCGGCCATCACAGGCTTCGCGTTTACAAGGTCGTGCGGCATCGCCGTGGACATCTCCTGATACACGGACATCTTTTCTTTGATCGCGCGCTCCATGCGCACCAGGCCGATGCGGAACTGGTTTTCGAGCAGCTCGCCCACCGCGCGTACGCGTCGATTGCCGAGATGGTCGATGTCATCCACCGAGCCGACGTTCTTGCGCAGCTTCAGCAAGTACTTGATCGCCGCGACGAAGTCGGACGGATCGAGCGTTCGCTTTTCGAGCGGAGTCTCGAGTCCCAGCTTGATGTTGAATTTCAGCCGCCCCACTTTGCTGAAATCGTACTTGCGGGCGTCAAAAAACATTCCATTGAACAGCGCCGTCGCCGTTTCCAGCGTCGGCGGATCGCCCGGACGCAGCTTGCGGTAGATTTCGATCAGCGCTTCCTTCGGCGTGTGGATGGTGTCCTTTTCCAGCGTGCGCGACACGATGATGCCGACGTCGTCGCGGTCCGGGAAACAGACGTCCACTTCCGTGATTCCCGCTTCGCCGATCGCGGTCCACATTTCCGGCGTCAGAGGCTTGTTCGCTTCCAACAGCACTTCGCCGGTCTGCCGGTTCACCAGCTCTCCGACCGTAACCGCGCCCTCGAGATCGGCGACGCCGACCTCGACTTGCGTCACGCGCGCCTTCACCAGTTCTTTGTACAGCGCCTCGGTGATGCGCTTGTGCGCACCCACCAGCGTCTCGCCGGATTTCGGGTGCTTGATCTCACGCGTCAGTTTGCGGTCAACCAGCCCTTCCGACGCGTTCCAGTAGAGATCGCCGTCGCGCAGCGAAACCCGCTCGACCTGGAAGAACGTGCGCAGCACATCCTCATTCGACTTGATGCCCAGGGCGCGCAGGAAAATCGAGCCCAGGAATTTGCGCTTGCGGTCGATACGGACGTAGAGAATATTCTTTGTGTCGTACTCGAATTCCACCCACGATCCGCGGTATGGAATGATCTTTCCGAGGAAGTAGCTGCGGTTGTTCGCCGTCTCGAAGAAAACGCCCGGCGAGCGATGCAGCTGGCTGACGATGACCCGCTCGGTACCGTTGATGATGAACGTGCCATTCTCCGTCATCAGCGGAATGTCCCCGAAGAATACTTCCTGCTCCTTGATATCGCGGATGGACTTCGCGCCGGTATCAGGATCTTTGTCGTAAATGGTGAGCCGAATGGTGACCTTTAACGGCGCGGAATAGGTCATGCCGCGCTCCTGGCATTCGTTCACGTCGTACTTCAGCTGCAGCGTGACCGGATCGCCGCACTTATTGCAGAACGTCGGCGTGTTTTTGTTGAACGTGCCGCACTTCGCGCACAGCACATCGCCCGTCTTGTACGGGTTGGTGACCACGGAGGCGCCGCAATTTCGGCAGGTCGCGCGCAGGTGATGCAGTCCGCGCAGGTGTCCGCACTTGCACTCCCAGTTGCCAATCGCGTAGTCCACGAAATCCAGCTGCGACAGTCCGCGAAAATCCTGGATCGGGAAAACGGAGGAGAACACGGACTGCAAGCCCGTGTCTTCCCGCTCGCTTGGCAACAGATCCATCTGCAGGAAGCGCTGGTAGGACTTCTTCTGGACATCAATCAGGTTCGGAATCTGGACCGTCGTCTTGATTTTGGCGAAGTCCAGGCGTTCCCGTTCCCGCATGACGCGATTACCGTTACGATGACTCATGGATCGTCCCCTTCAGAGCTACGCCGAATGCGGCAGCGCGGATAGACACCCGCCCCGCCGATCCGGGAAGGACAACATTTGAGGTTCTGAAATCCAAAGGAGCGCGTGCGTACGCGAGTTCCTTTGCAGCCCGGCACATGGCCGTTTGCAGGCTGCCACTACTTGATATCGACCTTGGCCCCGGCGTCTTCGAACTTCTTCTTGATCGTCGCCGCTTCGTCCTTATTGATGCCCTCTTTCACCGTCTTGGGGGCACCGTCCACCAGATCCTTGGCTTCCTTCAAGCCCAGGCTGGTGACTTCGCGGACGGCCTTGATCACGTTGATTTTGTTCGCGCCGACTTCGGTGAGGACGACGGTGAACTCCGTCTTCTCCTCCGCCGCACCGCCCGCCGCGCCCGCGCCTGCCGCTCCGCCCGCCATCATGACGGGGGCCGCAGCAGCCGCCGAGACCCCGAAGGCCTCTTCCATTTTCTTGACCAGGTCGGACGCCTCGAGCAGCGTCAGACCCTTGATTTCTTCCAGAATCGTTTCCACTTTGCTAGCCATTTCCGTCTCTATCCTCCTCAAGATGAAAAACCCAAAAAGACAACGAAACTATTTTACGGAGTCGCTTCAGGCGCCGGCGCATTTTCCGGTGCGGCGCCGCCCCCTGCAAACTTGTTTGCCTTTACCGCTTCGCTCGTCACCACCGCCAGATTCCGCGGCACCCGAGCGAGCACCGTTGCGACCTGTTGCGCCGGTGCGTTCAACAGGAACATGATCTTGCTGATCAGCTCTTCCTTGCTCGGAAGCAGCGCGAGCTGATTGATCTCCTGAATCGATACGACGCGGCCTTCCACCCAACCTGCGCGGAACTGGAACGCTGGAACATCCTTCGCGACCTTGGTCAGGATCTTCGCGAGCGCAACCGGGTCTGTCTTCGTATACGCAATCGAATTCGTGCCCTTGAGGCCCTTCAGCAGACCCTCGGCCGGCGTGCCTTCCCCGGCGCGTTGGGCCACCGTGTTCTTCACGACCTGATAGTGGCCGCCGACGGATTCCACCGACCGCCGCAACTTGGTGTCTTGCTCGACCGTGATTCCTTGAAACGTCGAAAGAATGACGGTCGAAACCGTCGCAAGCTGCTTGCGAAGTTCTTCCGACTGCGTCTTCTTTTCGGCCTTCTTCTTCATGATGCCGAGCTCCCCTCGTGCCTTTGCTACCCGGACTGGTTACGCGGCGACCGCCGTGGCCGTTTCCGCCTCGGTGTGGTCGATCAAAATCCCCGGACCCATCGTCGAGGTCAGCGTGATCTTCTTAATGTACTTGCCCTTCGCGGCCGACGGCTTCGCTTTCACGATCGCCTCGAGCAACGCGTGGGCGTTATCCGCAAGACTCTTTGCCGGAAAACTGATCTTCCCGATGGGCGAATGAATCAGTCCGGTCTTGTCCAATCGAAATTCCACTTTACCGGCCTTGATTTCCTTGATCGCCCTGGCAACTTCAAATGTCACCGTGCCAGTCTTCGGATTCGGCATCAGGCCGCGCGGGCCGAGGACTTTTCCGAGCCGCCCTGCGGACTTCATCATGTCCGGCGTTGCGATCACGGCATCGTAGTCCGTCCAACCTTCGGTGATTTTCTGGACCATGTCATCGCCACCCACGAAATCCGCGCCGGCATCCTGCGCCTCTTTTACTTTTTCGCCGCTGGCGATCACCAGCACGCGCTTCGATTTTCCTAGCCCGTGCGGTAACACCACCGTGCCACGCACCATCTGGTCGGATTGCTTCGAATCGACGCCCAGATTGAGGACCAGCTCGACCGTTTCGTCGAACTTTACGAAGTGCACCTTGCGGAGCAGCTCCGCCGCCTCTTCCAGCTTGTACGGACGCGCCTCGACCAGTTTCCGTGCGCGATCGATATTTTTTCCGCCGACTTTTGCGCCTCGGCCCATGAATTTGTCCCCTTACTCCGTCACTTCGATGCCCATGTTGCGGGCCGTGCCCATAATGGACCGGACTGCGGAATCCAGATTCGTCGTGTTCAGGTCGGGCAATTTCTGCTTGGCGATTTCCACGACCTGTTTGTGCGAGAGCTTCGCTACCTTGTTACGATTCGGCTCCGGCGATCCCTTCACGATTCCCGCGGCGCGCTTCAATAGCTCCGACGCCGGGGGGGTCTTCAAAACGAATGTGAACGTCCGGTCGCTGTAGATCGTCACCAGCACGGGGATGATCATTCCGTCCGGCTCTTTGGACGTCTTGGCGTTGAACTGTTTGCAGAAATCCATGATGTTCACGCCGTGCGGACCGAGCGCGGTACCTACGGGCGGCGCCGGCGTTGCCTTGGTGGCCGGCAACTGCAGCTTCACCATCGATTGAACTTTCTTTGCCATCTCGAATCCTTAGGCTACTTTCTCTACTTGCGCAAAATCGAGTTCCACCGGCGTCGCGCGCCCGAAAATCGTTACCGAAACTTTCAGCGTGCTGCGGTCGGTGTTCACTTCTTCAACCTCGCCGGTGAAATTCGCAAACGGCCCTTCGCCGATGCGGACCTTCTCGCCGCGCTCAAAGGACAGCTTCGGCTTCGGCTTTTCCGCCGTGGTCGTCGCCCGGTTCAAAATGTTCTGCACTTCTTCTTCGCTCAGCGGTGAAGGCATTTGCCCGGACCCCACAAAGCCGGTCACCTTCGGTGTGGACCGCACCACGTGCCACGTATAGTCGTCCATGTCCATTTCGACCAGCACGTAGCCCGGATAACACATCCGCGGCGAAACTACCTTCTTCCCGCCGCGCACCTCGACCACCGATTCGGTGGGAATCACGACTTGGCCGATTTTGTCCGTCAGCCCGAACGCCTGCACGCGGCCTTCGAGACTCTCCTTCACCTTCTTCTCAAATCCCGAATAGGTGTGGACGATGTACCACTGCTTTGCCATGATTTCGTTCATCTCAGAATTTCTTGAAATATCCGTTCACGATGATGTAAAGGTGGCCAAACACGAAATCCGTAAACCAGAAGTACACGCCAAAAAAAGCTACGGTCACGGTCACGACGATGGTCGTCGACCACACGTCAAAGCGCGATGGCCAATTGACCTGCCGCATCTCCACGCGCACGTCGTGCAGGAAACTTCGCGCGTTCTTCCAATAGCCGCCGAGCTTGCCCACCGGCTCCATCAGCGAAAATCCGCTGACGTTCCGTTCGTTTTCCCGCTCTTCCCTATTCGTCTTTTTCTCGTCCGCCATTCTGTTCCCTGAGCCCGCCTGCCGTCTCCGCCGCCGAAACTGGCAGGGGAGGAGGGATTCGAACCCCCACTCTCGGTTTTGGAGACCGATGGTCTACCGTTGAACCTACTCCCCTGAATTTTCGAACCAAAGCTTCGAAAATTCACCCTGAGCCCGCGGTTCAGGGCGAAGGGTGAATTTCAAGCCCGAATCTCGCAACGAGCTCCCACTTCTTCTCTCTCCGCCAGACCTTCATCTCCGCATCACGACCTCGCGTCAACGCTTCGGTGGCGCGATCTTCCCGCTAAACCAACTTCACGGGGCGCCCGAAAGCTGTGGGTCACAAAACAATTCCCCAGTGATGCCGCCAGGCTCGCTGTGCCGAATCCTTCGCGGCGCCCAGCCGTCGCTCGAGCCAAGCGTGTCACAGAACCAACTCGGATCGGCTGCCGCCGTCGGGCGCCTGATCCTTCCAGCCGAAACGGTAGGCTCGAAGGGTGAATCCGGCGTAGCCAGAATCACTTCACTTCTTTATGTCCGGTGTGCTTCCGGCACGTGTTGCAGAATTTCTGCGTTTCCAACCGGTCCGTATGCTTCTTCCGGTTCTTCGTGGTCGTATAGTTTCGGTTTTTGCAGTCGTTGCACTGCAATGTGATTATTTCTCGCATGGTCGTTTACTCGATGATCTCGGCGACGGCGCCGGCGCCCACCGTGTGGCCGCCTTCGCGGATCGCGAACCGCAATCCCTTTTCCAGCGCTACCGGCGTGATCAACGTGATCTCCGCACTCACGTTGTCTCCCGGCATCACCATCTCCACTCCCGCCGGCA
>Ga0210394_10001303_pt1 | contig 41070 bp, 37 predicted proteins | sample IncBWC12MmetaG_FD_160121 | JGI IMG/M metagenome (GOLD analysis project Ga0210394, IMG submission 160121) | Forest soil microbial communities from Barre Woods Harvard Forest LTER site, Petersham, Massachusetts, United States - Inc-BW-C-12-M | ecosystem: Environmental > Terrestrial > Soil >...
CATCGCCGCCGCCTCCCTTGGCGCAATTCTCGAGGCTCGCGGCCTGAAGATTGCGATGGTCAAGCTCGACCCGTACATCAACGTCGATCCCGGGACCATGAGCCCGTTCCAGCACGGCGAGGTGTTCGTCACCGCCGATGGCACCGAGACCGACCTGGATCTGGGTCACTACGAGCGTTTCGTGCGCACCACGACCGGCCGTAACAGCAATTTCACCACCGGCCGGATCTACGAGCGCGTGATCGCCAAGGAGCGTCGCGGCGATTATCTGGGCGCCACGGTGCAGGTTATTCCGCACATTACCGACGAGATCAAGCGCAGCATCATGCTCGGCGCCGGCGATGCCGACGTCTGCATGGTGGAGATCGGCGGCACCGTCGGCGATATCGAATCGCTGCCGTTTCTTGAGGCGATCCGTCAGCTCGGGGTCGAACTGGGGCGCAACAAGGCGCTGTACATGCATCTGACGCTGGTGCCGGTGGTCGGCGGCTCGGGCGAGATCAAGACCAAGCCGACGCAGCATTCGGTCAAGGAGTTGCGCTCGATCGGTATCCAGCCGGACGTGCTGCTGTGTCGCTGCCGCGAGACGCTGCCCGACGAGCAGCGCCGCAAGATCGCCCTGTTCACCAACGTCGAGGAGCGCGCGGTGATCTCGGCGGTCGACGCCGACGATATCTACCGCATTCCGCTGCTGCTGCACGAGCAGGCGCTGGATGACATCGTGGTGGACAAGCTGCGCTTCGAGGTGCCGCCGGCGGACCTCGCCGCCTGGCGCCAGGTTGCCAGCGCCAAGGTAAATCCCGACGGCCAGATCGATATCGCAATGGTCGGCAAGTACGTGCAGATCCGCGATTCGTACATCTCCCTGAATGAAGCCCTGATGCACGGCGGTCTCAAGACCCGCACCCGCGTCAAGGTGCACTACATCGAATCCACCGATATCGAGAAGGAAGGCGTCGGCTGCCTGGCCGGCATGGACGCGGTGCTGGTGCCCGGCGGCTTCGGCGAGCGCGGCATCGAGGGCAAGATCCAGGCGGTGCGCTTCGCGCGCGAGAATGGCGTGCCGTATCTGGGTATCTGCCTGGGAATGCAGCTGGCGATCGTCGAGTATGGCCGCCACGTGCTGCAGCTGGCGGACGCTCACAGCACCGAATTCAATCGCGCCTCCTCGCACCCGGTGATCGCACTGATCACCGAATGGCAGGACCGCAGCCACGGCGTCCAGCTGCGCGATGAGGGCTCGCAGCTCGGCGGCACCATGCGCCTGGGAGCACAGGAGGTCGTGCTGCACGCCGGCACGCTGGCACGTGAACTATATGGCCGCGACGCCATTGCCGAGCGCCATCGCCACCGCTTCGAATTCAACAACAACTTTCTCGAGGCCTATCAACGCGCCGGAATGAAGTTCTCCGGCTTCTCGCGCGACGGCCTGGTCGAGATCATCGAGCTGCCGCCCCATCCCTGGTACGTCGCGACGCAGTTCCACCCGGAGTTCACCTCCACGCCACGCGACGGCCATCCGCTGTTCACCGGCTTCGTGCGGGCGGCGCGCGCCTATCGCGGCTCGCAGCTGCCGGCCGCGGCCGGCGCATGAAACTGGCCGGCTACGAGGTTGGGATCGACCGGCCGCTGTTTCTGATCGCAGGTCCGTGCGTGGTCGAATCCGAGGCGCTGGTGCAGGAGGTCGCCGGTACGCTCAGGGAAATCACCGCTGCGCTGGGCATGCCTCTTATCTTCAAAGCGTCGTTCGACAAGGCCAATCGTTCCTCGCGCAGCAGTTTTCGCGGACCGGGGCTCGAGGCCGGACTCAAGGCACTGCAGTCGGTGCAGAAACTATTCAAGCTGCCGGTGCTCACCGACGTGCACGAAGACACGCCGATCGGGGAAGTCGCCGCCGTGGTGGATGTGCTGCAGACCCCGGCATTCCTGTGCCGCCAGACCAATTTCATCCTGCAGGTTGCCGCCGCCGGCCGGCCGGTGAACATCAAGAAGGGCCAGTTTCTCTCGCCCTGGGAAATGCAGAACGTGGTGGACAAGGCGCACTCGACCGGTAACCGGCAGATCATGGTGTGTGAGCGCGGCTTCAGTTTCGGCTACAACAACCTGGTGGCCGACATGCGCTCGCTGTCGGCCATGCGTGCCACCGGCTGCCCGGTGGTGTTCGATGCGACGCATTCGGTGCAGCTGCCCGGAGCGCAGGGCAGCTCCTCCGGAGGCGAGCGCGAGTTCGTGCCGGTACTGGCGCGCTCGGCCGTCGCCGCGGGGATCGCCGGTATCTTCATGGAGACACATCCGCGGCCCGAGAGTGCGCTGTCGGATGGCCCGAATGCCTGGCCGCTGGCGCGCATGGGCTCGCTGCTTGGCACATTGCAGCAGCTCGATGCGATCAGTAAATCACGCCCGTTCGAGGAGTCGCTGCTATGAGTCGAATCGCCGGTGTCCACGCGCGTGAAATCATCGATTCACGCGGCAATCCGACCATCGAAGCCGAAGTGAGGCTGCTGTCGGGCGCGCTCGGACGCGCCGCGGTGCCCTCGGGCGCATCGACCGGCACGCGCGAGGCGGTGGAACTGCGCGATGGCGATCCGAAGCGCTACCTCGGCAAGGGCGTCACCAAGGCAGTGGACAACGTCAACACGCTGCTGCGCGAAGCGCTCATCGGCCGCGAGGCCGCCGACCAGGCTGGCCTCGACGCGCGCATGATCGAACTCGATGGCAGCGACACCAAGTCGCGGCTGGGCGCCAACGCGCTGCTGTCGGTGTCGCTCGCCAACGCGCATGCCGCGGCGGTTGATGCCGGGCAGCCGCTGTTCAAGCTGCTGGGCGGCAGCCTGCCGGGCGGCAGCCTGCCGGGTGGCAGCCGCGAGCCGGTGATGCCGGTGCCGATGATGAACATCATCAACGGCGGCGCGCACGCCGATAACACGCTCGATATCCAGGAATTCATGATCCTGCCGGTCGGCGCGCCGTCGCTGCGCGAGGCGCTTCGCTATGGATCGGAGATCTTCCATACGCTGAAGAAGATCCTGCACGGCAAGGGCCTGGCCACGTCGGTGGGAGACGAGGGCGGCTTTGCGCCCGATCTGCCGTCGAACGAAGCCGCGCTGCAGATCATTCTCGAGGCGATCGAGAAGGCGGGCTACAAGGCCGGTCGCGACGTCTACCTGGGACTGGATGTGGCCAGCTCCGAGTTCTTCCGCGACGGCAAGTACCAGCTCGAATCCGAGCATCGCAATTTCAGTGCGGCCGAATTCACCCGCTACCTGGCGGATCTGGTGGCGAAGTACCCGATCATCACGGTCGAGGACGGCATGAGCGAGGCCGACTGGAGTGGCTGGTCGCTGCTGACCGCGGCGCTCGGGCGCAAGATCCAGCTGGTCGGGGACGACGTGTTCGTCACCAATACCAAGATCCTGGCCGAGGGCATATCGCGCGGCGTGGCCAACGCCATCCTGATCAAGCCGAACCAGATCGGGACGCTCACCGAGACGCTCGCCGCCATCAACATGGCCGAGCAGGCGCACTACGCCTCCATCATCTCGCATCGCTCGGGCGAGACCGAGGACTGCACCATCGCCGATATTGCGGTGGCGACCGCGGCAACACAGATCAAGACCGGCTCGATGTCACGCTCGGATCGCGTCGCCAAGTACAACCAGTTGTTGCGCATCGAGGAAGCCCTCGGCGGGGCGCCACGCTATGCCGGTCGCGACGCGTTTCCGGTCAAGATTTGAGCCCGGCTGCTGTTTGAACGGTGTTACCCTAGCCCCGCCATGAAGTGGCTCGCCGTCGCCCTGTTTGCCGCACTGCTGCTGTTGCAGTATCGGCTCTGGCTGTCGAACGACGGCGTGCCGGAAGTGCTGCGCCTGCAGTCCGCGGTGGCGGTGCGGCAGGCCGACAATGCGCGCGTAGCGGAACGCAACCGACAGCTCGCCGCCGAGGTGCGTGACCTGAAGCAGGGCTATAGCGCGCTCGAGGAGCGCGCGCGCAGCGACCTGGGGATGATCGCCGGCAACGAATCCTTCTACCAGGTAGTACCCCAGAAGAGCGCCGGCCAGGCCGCAGCCCCGATTCCGCCGGCGCCGGCCGCGCAGAACCCGCAGCAGCGCACGGCCGCGGCGCGCTAGGAGCGCAGCGGGCAGCTGAAGATCGTGGTTAGATGCGCTATTGGATCGTGATGCCGGCCGCAGGGGTTGGACGCCGCTTTGGCAGTGCGAAGCAATACGCAATGCTGGGGGATCGCACGGTGCTCGAGACCGCGCTGCAGCTGTTCATCGATGACCCGCAATGCCACGGTGGCAGTCTGCTGCTGGCCAGCGACGATCCGCAGCGCCGGGCACTGGCCGCCGGCCTGCCGTTGCGCATCACCGTGACCGACGGCGGTGCCGAGCGCGCTCATTCGGTGTGCAACGGCCTGCGCTCGCTCGAAGCGCGTGCCGCGGCCGATGACTGGGTGCTGGTACACGATGCGGTGCGGCCGGCGTTGAGCGCGGCCGATCTGCAGCGACTGCTGCGCCACGGCGCCGCCGACCCGGTCGGTGCGCTGCTGGCGGCGCCGGTGGCCGACACCGTCAAGCGCGCAGGTCAGGCCGGCACTGAGATCGGCGTGCGGCGTTGCGAGGCCACCGTGCCGCGCGAGTCGCTGTGGCTGGCACAGACGCCGCAGATGTTTCGTTACGCGCCGCTGCGAATCGCGCTCGAAGCCGCATTGGCCGCGGGCCGTACGCCCACCGACGAGGCGCAGGCGATGGAATGGGCCGGCCATGCGGCGCTGCTGGTCCAGGCGCAGGACAGCAACATCAAGATCACCGCCGCCACCGATCTGCCGCTGCTGGAAGCGATCCTGCGGCAGAGGGTGATCCAGTGAGGGTCGGCTCCGGGATCGACGTGCACGCCTTCGGTCCCGGCGATTGCATCATGCTCGGCGGCGTGCGCATCGCGCACAGCCGCGGCATCGTCGCGCATTCCGACGGCGATGTACTGCTGCACGCGCTGGTGGATGCGCTGCTGGGGGCCGCCGGGCTGGGCGACATCGGTCAGCATTTTCCGGATAGCGACCCACGGTGGAAGGGCGCCGACAGCGCCCGCTTCGTGAGCGCGACGCTGCAACTGCTCGAGCAGGCCGGTCAGCGCGTGATAAACGCCGACCTGACACTGCTGGCCGAAGCACCGAAGATCGGGCCCTGGCGCGAATCGATCCGCGGCAATGTGGCAAGGCTGCTGGGACTGCCGCCGGCATGCGTCAACATCAAAGCCACGACCACCGAACACCTGGGCTTCGTCGGTCGCAGCGAAGGCCTGACGGCCATGGCCACGGTCCTGATCGATGGGCGTTGAGCCGCGCGCTAGCGGGCGCGGCGGCTCAGAGGCGGGCCAGCAGTACCAGGGTCGCACCAGTGCCGCCGGCGACCGGCCGCGCGGAGGCAAACGCCAGCACCGCATCCGAGCGTCGCAGCAGCACATTGACCGCATTCTTCAGCACCGGTCCGCGCGTACCGGAGCGCAGTCCCTTGCCGTGAATGACGCGCACGCATCGGATCTCTCTCTCGCGCGCCGCCCGCAGGAAGCCGTGCAGATGCGCGGCGGCCTGAGTGACGGTCAGGCCGTGCAGGTCGATCTCGGACTCGATGCGATACAGCCCGCGGCGCAAGCCGCGCAGCACGGTCTGCGGTACGCCGACACGGCGAAACAGCAGTTCGTCCCCGGGCTGTACGTCGTGCAGATCGAGGCCGCCGCCGAGGCTCTCCTGCAGCACCGCGTCGCGCTCGGCGCGCGCAAATTTTGCCCGCGGTCGGGGACTGCGGCGCGCGGGCGGCACGCGCGGCGCGCGCTTGAGCGGTTGCACGTCGCGCATCGCGCGCCGGAACAGCTCGCCGTCCTCCTCCTCGCGCTCGTCGTCTTTCTCGCCCATCGCAGCTCGCTCCTACCGACGCGGGCATTGAAGTATATTGGCGCGCCGCGTGCCCATTGTGCCGCTTATGGGATTGGCCGCCCTTGGTCCCTGAAAATAATCTTCCGTGAAAATACTCGTCAGTAATGATGACGGTTATCGTGCCGAGGGAATTGCCCAGCTGCGCGCCGCCATGGCATCGCTGGGCGAGGTCACCGTAGTCGCCCCGGACCGCAATCGCAGCGGTGCCGGAAATTCCCTGACGCTCGACGTACCACTGCGGCTATTTGAATCCGAGCCCGGAATCTACTACGTGGCCGGCACGCCGACCGACTGCGTGCATCTGGCGATCTCCGGCGTGTTCGAATTCGAATTCGACATGGTGGCCTCCGGCATCAACGACGGCGCCAATCTGGGCGACGACGTGCTGTATTCGGGCACGGTGGCCGCCGCGATCGAGGGTCGCTTTCTGGGACTGCCGACCATCGCGATCTCGCTGTGCACCGTACCGGGCGGCGGACGGCATTTCGACACCGCGGCGCGCGTGGCGCAGCAGCTGGTCGCCGGTCTGATGCAGCGGCCGTTCGATGCGGCAATGATCCTCAACGTCAACGTGCCCGACCGGCCCCACGCGCAGCTGGCAGGCTTCGCCAGCACCCGACTCGGATTCCGTCACCGCTCCGACGCCGTCATCCCGGCGAAGAACCCCAGAGGCCAGCCGGTGTATTGGATCGGTCCGGCCGGCGCCGGCGCGGATGCCGGCGCCGGCACTGATTTCCTGGCGGTGGAGAACGGCCTGGTGTCGGTAACCCCGCTGTCGATCGACCTGACGCGCCACGCCGCACTGCCGAGCATCGGCCGCTGGCTGGAAACCCTATGAGCCGGAGGCAATGAACGACCCGCGCTTTGCCGGCATCGGCATGACCTCGGCGCGCACGCGCGACCGCCTGGTGCAGCGCTTGCGCGAGCACGGCATCACCAATCCGGCGGTGCTGGATCGTATCCGCAATGTGCCCAGGCATATCTTTGTCGATGAGGCGCTGGCCAGTCGCGCCTATGAGGACACGGCGCTGCCGATCGGCTTCGGGCAGACGATATCGCAGCCCTACATCGTCGCCCGTATGACCGAGGCGCTGCTCGAAGGCGGTCCGCTGGCGAAGGTGCTGGAGGTCGGCACCGGCTGCGGCTACCAGACCGCGATACTGGCGCCGCTGGTGGGGCGGGTGTATTCGATCGAGCGCATCGAAGCGCTGCTGAAGCGCGCACGCGAGCGCCTCAAGGATCTGCAGATTCGCAATACGCGCTTTCGCCACGGCGATGGCACGCAGGGCTGGAAGACACAGTCGCCGTTCGACGGCATCCTGATCGCGGCGGCGCCGCTGAGTATTCCGGATGTCCTGATCGGGCAACTGGCGATCGGCGGCCGCCTGATCGTGCCGGTCGGGCCGGAGGGTGAGCAGCAGCTGGTGCGGCTGACGCGGCGCGAGCAGGGCATCGAGCGGCGCATGCTCGGAGCCGTCGCGTTCGTGCCGCTGCTGGGTGGCACCGGCTAGCGAGCGGTGCTGCGAGTCTAGGAATTACATTAAATTATCGACCTTAAAAAACGCGTATAACTATAAGATTATAAAGGTCTAAAATTCAGACGCTTGTAAATCCGTGTCGGACCGGCTTACTATCTTTGCACTGTCTGTCTTACACGACAGCTGGACTTACACCGGGAGGCGTACACGAAGAAGACACAGGGATGAACAGGGGAAGACCACGTTGAAGAGCAACAAAAAAAATCAGTTTCTATAACGAGAACAACAGGTCCGTGAAGCGGGAACAATTGCTCGATTCAGTCAGCTTCGAGTAGTTGGGGGCAGTTGGACGATCTTTCTCTCCCTGTGTCTTCTTCGGGTGCGCTTCCAGCCGCACCTTTCCTTTCTTTACTACGGGAACAACCCCGCGAGCACGTTGCGTGCTTCGCCAGCCAGAATGTTGTAAGTCCGACACGCGGCGCCAAGACCCATGCATTCCAGGGCAATCCCGCGGGTGCGAAAGGCGGCGCGGATCGCGGCGGGCGGAAATTCCTGCCGCTCTCCCGCACCCAGTAGCGCGATGTCGGCGCGCAGCGCCCACAGCGGTTCGAGCTGTGCTTCGGACAGCTCATCGATCGAGCTCGCCTCCCAATCGAGCAGCAGCTGCTGCGGCGTGACGATACAGGGGCGGGTGATGCGCTGCTCGCCGATGACGATCACCCCGGCATCGTAACGGCGCACGAGGTTGATGCGCGGATCGGTGTCGAGTGAGAGCCGCATGACCGGTACGATACGACATCGTGGCCGAACTGGTCTTTATCCTCACGGATTTTTTTTCGACCGCAGATGCGGGCGCCCAGGGTGTCGATGACCGTGCCGGTTTGCCGCGCCTGCCTCTGCTGGAGACAATCCTCGCGCGGTCGCGCGCAGCGCCTCTGGACTCGGACTGGCGCGGCTGGCTGGCCTGCCGCTTCGCGGGCGAGCCAGCGCCTGCGTCGGCGCCGGCTGCGTCCGTGGCCGGCACCGTGGCCGGCACCGTAGCCACGGCCTGGGATGCGTGGCCGGGGATCGGGCAGGCTGGCGGCCAGGTGTGGCTCGCGAGCCCGGTTCATTACTTTGCCGGCATCGACACCGTTTATCTGCATCCGGCGGGGCTGCTGCGGCTCGATCTGCGGGAGCAGGACACGCTGGTGGCGGATTTCGGCCGCGTGTTCGCCGGCTCGCCGTGGGCGCTGCGCTCGATCGGTCAGCGCGAGCTGCTGCTGTCGGGTCCGACGCTGGCGGCCAGCGGCGCCGATCCGGCGCGCTTTGCCGGCAGCGATCCTTCCGCTGGATTGCCGCGCGGTGACGGCGCGGCGACACTGCGAGGGCTGGGCGCGGAGATGGAGATGTGGCTATATGAGCATCCGCTCAATCTCGAGCGCCACAGCCGCGGTGAACTGCCGGTGACTACACTCTGGCTTTGGGGTGGCGAGGCGACTGCCAGCTTGCCACCGCCCGCGCGCGCGCGCGCGCAGCCGCCGTGCCTGTATGGGCGCGACACCTATGCCGAGGCGCTGTGGCGGCTGCAAGGCGGGGAGGCGCGATCGTTGCCCGGGTCCTTCGACAGCGCACCGATCGCTGCGGACGCCGATGCCATCTTTCTGTATTCGCTGCTGCAGCCGCAAGGATTGAGCGCCGCGCTGCTGCAATTCGAGCAGCGCTGGTTGCCCGGTGCGTTGCGGGCCCTGCGCCGGCGACGCGTGTTGCTGCGCCTGGTGGTCGGGCGGCGCACCTATGGCCTCTCCTGGCTGCAGCTGGCACGGTTCTGGCGCGCACCCGTGCCATGGTGGGAGACGCTCAGGTGACTCTCACAATCGTGCGTCGCCCGCCGTCGCTGCCCGCACCGCTGCTCGACCCGCAGATGCATCCGGTGTTGCAACGCGTGTATGCGGCGCGCGGCGTGCGCAGTTCGCAGGATCTCGCGCTGTCGATGCAGCAGCTGCTCGCGGTCGGAACCTTAGGGCAGGTCGAGGCGGCCGCGGAGCTGCTGTGCCGGCACCGTCAGGGCGGCGGGTTGGTGCTGATCATCGGCGACTTCGATGCCGACGGCGCTACCAGTACCGCGTTGTTCGTGCGTGCGCTGCGCAGCTGGGGCTTTGCGGCCGTGGACTTCCTGGTGCCGAACCGTTTCGAGTACGGCTACGGCCTGACGCCCGAGATCGTCGCGCTGGCGGCATTGCAACGCCCGGCCCTTATCGTGACGGTGGACAACGGCATATCCAGCAATGCCGGTGTGGCGGCGGCACGCGCCGCCGGTATCGATGTCCTGGTCACCGACCATCACCTGCCGGGCCATGAGCTGCCGCGTGCCAACGTGATCGTCAATCCGAACGTGCCGGGCAGCACCTTCGGCAGCCGGGCGCTGGCCGGCGTCGGCGTGGCCTTCTATGTCATCGCAGCAACGCGGCGGCGGCTGGCCGCCACCGGCCTGCTGCCGGCGGATGCGCTGATGGCTGCCGAGCTGCTGGATCTGGTGGCGCTGGGAACCATAGCCGATGTGGTGCCGTTCGATGCCAACAATCGCATCCTGGTGTCGCAGGGACTGGCGCGCATTCGCGCCGGACGCTGCGTGCCCGGCATCACGGCGCTGCTGGAAGTGGCACGCCGCAGCGCTGCGACGCTGGTTGCGTCGGACCTGGGTTTCGCGGTGGCGCCACGGCTCAACGCCGCCGGCCGGCTGACCGACATGTCGATCGGGATCCGCTGCCTGCTGAGCGATGAGCTGGCAGAGGCCCGCGCCGCTGCCCAGGAACTCGATGCACTCAACACCGAACGCCGCCAGATAGAAGCCAGGATGCAGCTGGAAGCGCTGTCCGCGATCCGGGTGCTGCGCGATCCGGGCAGTGGCGTCACGCGCGCCGGGGTGTGTCTGTTCGATGCCGCCTGGCACCAGGGCGTGGTCGGGTTGGTCGCCAGCCGGATCAAGGAGCGATTGCGCCGCCCGGTGATTGCGTTTGCCAGAATCGACGCCGCGACGCTGCGAGGATCGGCGCGCTCGATTCCCGGCATCCATGTGCGCGACCTGCTCGATTCGATCGCGGTGCGCGATCCGCAGCTGATCCAGAAGTTCGGTGGCCATGCGATGGCCGCCGGCGTGACGCTCGAGTCGGTGCGGCTCGATCAGTTCGCCAGTGCCTTCGACGCCGAGTGCAGCCGCGCACTGGCCCGGCTGGGTTCTCCGGATGTGATCGAAACCGACGGCGAACTGGCAATGGAAGAGCTGGCCCTGCCGCTGGCGGCGGCATTGCGCGCCGGCGGTCCCTGGGGACCGGGCTTTCCCGAGCCGCTGTTCGACGGTGTGTTCCGGATCCAATCCGCGCGCCTGGTGGGCGAGCGCCACCTCAAGCTCGGCCTGTGCGCACCGGAAGGGCGTGGACAGTTCGATGCGATCGCGTTCAATTACTCCGACGGCGTCGAGCAGAGCGTAGCGCTGCCCGCCGGTCCGGTGCGGCTGGTCTACCGCCTTGACAGCAACGAATACATGGGCGAGCGGCGGCTGCAGTTCGTCATCGAGCACCTGCTGCCCGCATAATCGGCGTGCCAGCCTGCTAGAATCGAACGATGGAAGTCAGCCAGCTCAAACGTACGCTCAAAGATCTCGAGGAACGCGCCGTCTCCTTGAGGGGGTTTCTTTGAGTACGACCGCAAGAAAGAGCGCCTAGAAGAAGTCAGCCGCGAGCTGGAGGACCCGCAGGTCTGGGGCTTACCCGAGCGTGCCCAGGAGCTCGGGCGCGAGCGTGCGCGGCTGGTGAGCGAACTGGGTGAAATCGACCGTACCAGCAGTGCCGTCAGTGATGCCGCGCAGCTGCTGGAGCTGGCCGAGAGCGAAAGCGACGAGTCCACCGCGCGCGACATCGAGCGCGATGCCGGGCAGCTCGAGGCCGGCGTGCGAAAGCTCGAGTTCAAACGCATGTTCCGCGGCGAGATGGACGCGCACAGCGCCTTTCTGGATATCCAGGCCGGCGCCGGCGGCACCGAGGCGCAGGACTGGGCACAGATGCTGTTGCGGATGTACCTGCGCTGGGGCGCCGCGCATGGCTTCGTGTGCGAGCTCATCGATTCCAGTCCCGGTGAAGTCGCGGGCGTGAAGAGCGCGACGCTGTCGGTGCAGGGAGAATATGCCTACGGCTGGCTGCGGACCGAGACCGGCGTGCACCGGCTGGTGCGCAAATCGCCGTTTGATTCCGGCAACCGGCGACACACCTCGTTCGCCTCGGTGTTCGTGTCGCCGGAGGTGGACGAGGACATCGATATCGAGATCAATCCGGCGGACCTGAGAATGGACGTGTATCGCTCCAGCGGCGCCGGCGGCCAGCACGTCAACAAGACTGAATCGGCGGTGCGCATCACGCACCTGCCGACCGGCATCGTGGTGGCCTGCCAGAATGAGCGCAGCCAGCACAAGAATCGCGCCACCGCGATGAAGATGCTCAAGGCCAAGATGTATGAGCTTGAAGTCAACAAGCGCAACGCCGCCGCCAAGGTGCTGGAGGACTCCAAGTCCGATGTCAGCTGGGGCCACCAGATACGCTCCTACGTGCTCGATCAATCGCGCATCAAGGATCTGCGCACCGGGGTCGAGGTCGGCAATACCACCGCCGTGCTCGACGGCGATCTCGACCAGTTTCTGGAAGCGAGCCTGAAGGCGGGACTATGACCAAACACGATCGTATCGGCCACGTGCTGCCGGTCCACACTGTACTTTGGGGGTGCGCGCGTGGCTGATGATGCGGGCGACGATGAGAATCGCCTGATCGCCGAGCGGCGCGCGAAGCTTGCCGCCTGGCGCGAGCGCGCGGTGGCATTTCCGAACGATTTTCGCCGCGACGCGCTGGCCGCGCAGTTGCTCACGACCTACACCGATCGTGACGCCGCCTGGCTCGAGACGTACCCGGTACAGGTGCGCGTCGGCGGACGCATGATGTTCAAGCGCGTCATGGGCAAGGCGAGCTTTGCCAAGATCGCCGACCGCAGCGGCCAGATCCAGCTGTTCCTGCAGGAGAGCACGCTCGGCGCGGCTTACGAGGAATTTAAGGGCTACGATGTCGGGGATTTTCTGGGCGCGGAAGGCTCACTGTTCCGCACCCGTACCGGCGAGCTGTCAGTGCGGGTCGAACGGCTGCGGCTGCTGGCCAAATCGCTGCGACCGCTGCCGGATAAGTGGCACGGACTGGCCGATACCGAGCTGCGCTATCGCCTGCGATACGTGGACCTGGTGATGAACCAGGCCAGCCGCGAGGTGTTTCGCACCCGCACGCGCCTGATGCGTTACCTGCGCGACTACCTCGACGCGCTCGATTTCATGGAGGTCGAGACGCCGATGATGCAGCCGATCCCGGGCGGCGCGGCCGCGCGGCCGTTCAAGACGCACCACAATGCGCTCGACCTGGATATGTACCTGCGCATCGCGCCGGAACTGTACCTGAAGCGCCTGATCGTCGGCGGCCTGGAGCGGGTGTATGAAATCAACCGCAATTTTCGTAATGAAGGCCTGTCGACGCAGCACAATCCCGAGTTCACGATGCTCGAGCTGTACTGGGCCTATACCGACTATAACGAGCTGATGGAACTGATCGAACGGCTGCTGCATGGGCTGGCCGATTCGCTGCTCGGATCGCGACGCGTGAGCTACCAGGGACGCGAATACGATCTGGCCAAGCCGTTCCGGCGCGTCACGGTGGAGCAGGCGATCCTGGACCACAACCCGGTGCTCGAGCGCGCGCATCTGCGCGATGTGCCGTACCTGCGCGCCGCCTGTGAGCGCCTCGGAATCGCCTACCGGGAGAGCGACGGCGCCGGCAAGCTGCAGATCGAGATATTCGAGAAGACCGCCGAGCACACGCTGTTCGATCCGACATTCGTGCATGCGTATCCGACCGAGGTATCACCGCTGTCGCGCACCAACGATGCCGACCCGTTCCTGACCGATCGATTCGAGTTGTTCCTCGCCGGCCGCGAGCTCGCCAACGGTTTCTCTGAGCTGAACGATCCGGAGGACCAGGCGGAGCGCTTTCGCGCCCAGGTGGCGCGCAAGGAGTCGGGTGACGACGAGGCGATGCACTACGACGCCGACTACATCCGCGCGCTCGAATATGGGATGCCGCCGACCGCCGGACTGGGGCTGGGAGTCGACCGGCTGGTGATGTTCTTCACCGACTCGGCGTCGATCCGCGATGTGCTGCTGTTCCCGCAGCTGCGGCCGGAAGGCTAGCCGGGGCGGTGGATCTTTCCGCGCGGCCGATCGGCGGCGCCGGCAACCTGTCGGTGCCGGTCGACCGGTTTGGGGGGCGGCAACATGAGAGGTTTTTAATGCCTGACTAACGCAGTTCTAATCTGGCTCGTATTAAATCCAGTGGCATGCGACTTCTCATTGCTGAAGACGACTGCAAGCTGGCGAATTTTGTCGCCCGCGGCCTTCGAGCGGAGGGCTTCGCGGTCGACCTTGCGGCGGACGGGCGCGAGGCCGGCGCGCAGATCGATTCATATCAGTACGATCTGCTGATTCTCGACCTGATGCTGCCGCTGATCAGCGGCACCGAACTGCTGCGCACGGTGCGGCGCTCAAACCCGACCCTTCCGGTCCTGGTACTCACCGCCCGTGACGCGACCGAGGACAAGGTGAAGCACTTCGAGGCCGGCGCGGATGATTACCTGACCAAACCGTTCGACTTCGCGGAGCTGGTGGTGCGGGTCAAGTCACTGCTGCGTCGCACTCCGGTGGAACGAACCGACGTGATACTGGTATCGAACCTGGAGGTTAACCGGCTGACCCGCCAGGTCCGGCGCGACGGCCAGAACATCGAGCTGACCGGCAAGGAGTACGCACTGCTGGAATACCTGCTGTCCTCCCCCAGTCGTGTATTCACTCGCTCGATGATTCTCGAGCACGTCTGGGACCAGAGTTTCGAGGGCGTCACCAACATAGTTGACGTGTATGTGCGCCACCTGCGACGCAAAGTGGATGATCCCTTTGAGGTCAAGCTGATCCATACCGTGCGTGGCGTCGGCTATTGCGTGCGCGAGGCGCAGCAGCCGAGAGGCCCGGAGCGCGAATGATTCGCCGCTGTTTCAGCATCTGGCCCGCGCTCCGGCCCGCGCGGCCGGTACACGCCGCTGCGCCGTGCAGACCAGCTGCGGCGACCCGGACCCTCGGCTTGAGGGATTGATCAAGTGTCGCTGGTCCGATTCGTGCTGCAGCATCCCTACACGGTAGCGGCGATGCTGATTCTCATCTGCCTGCTGGGCATCGGTGCCGGCCTTCGCATGCCGGTCGACATCTTTCCGGAGATCAACATTCCAGTCGTCAGCGTGGTCTGGACCTATAACGGCATGAGCGCGACGGATATTCAGAATCGAATTCTGTCGCTGCATGAACGGCAGATGGCCTCGCTGGTAGACGACATCTCACGTATCGAAGCCACCAGCTACCAGGGCGTCGGCGTCGAGAAGGTCTACCTGCACGAGGGCGCTGACGTGAGTCGTGCGGTGTCCCAACTGGCAAGCAGTGCGCTCGTGGTACTCAAGTACATGCCACCGAACATTACCCCGCCACTGGTGCTTCGCTACGGTGCCACCGACGTGCCGATCATTCAGCTGAGTCTATCGAGCAAGACACTGCCGGACACCAAGCTGAACGATCTGGGTCAGAACATCATTCGACCGGATCTGGCGGTGGTGCACGGCGCGGAGGTGCCGCAGCCCTACGGCGGCAAGCCACGGGTGATCATGGCGGATCTGGACGCGCAGGCCTTGGCGGCACGCGGGCTGTCGCCCTCCGATATCAGTGAGGCGCTGCAACGCCAGAATGTCGTTCTGCCGGCCGGCGACGTCAAGATCGGCACTAAGGACTACGCACTGTCGATGAACAACAGCCCCGACGTCATCGACAACATCAATGCCTTCCCGGTCGCGCAGGTCGCGGGCAGGACCGTCTTCATGCGCGACATCGCGCACGTGCACGATGGCTTCCAGGTGCAGACCAATTCGGTGGCGGTCGACGGCACGCCCGGTGCCCTGATCACCATCCGCAAAACCGGCGGCGTGTCGACGCTCGCCGTGATCGACGGTGTCCGCGAAGCGCTGACCGACATACAAAAAGTGATGCCCAGTGGCGTTACCATCAAGCCGATCTTCGATCAATCGATCTTCGTCAACGCCGCGCTGTCGAGCGTGAAGATGAGCGGGTTGATGGCCGCGGCGCTCACGGCGCTGATGATTCTGCTGTTCCTGGGTAACTGGCGGCTGACCTTGATCATCCTCGCGGCCATTCCGCTGTCGATCGTTAGCGCCGTATTGGTGATGTATATCGGCGGCCAGACGCTCAACACCATGACGCTCGGCGGCTTTGCTCTTGCGGTGGGCATATTGGTTGACAACGGCACCGTCGTGATCGAGAACATCGAGCGCCATGTCGGCCTGGGCGAGCCGCTGGCGGAGGCGATCGTCAGCGGTGCGAGCGAGGTCGCGGTCCCGACCTTTCTGGCCACCTTGTGCATCTGCATCGTCTTTGTGCCGGTATTCCTGTTGCAGGGCACGGCAAAGTACCTGTTCTCGCCGTTGTCGCTGTCGGTGTGTATATCGCTGCTGGCGAGCCTGGTGCTGTCATTCACGGTGGTGCCGGTCCTGTTCATGTACCTGATGCGCGCTCATGTCGCCGTGGAGGATTCCACCGTGGCGGCGGGTGGCGCGGCGAGGCGTGCGCGCACAAATCCCATCGCGGCGGTGCATCGGAGATTCAACCGCGGATTCGAGCGCTTTCGCGACGTCTATCGCGAGGTGCTCGCCTGGACCATATCCGAGCCGCTACGCACCGTGCTGTTCTTCGCGCTGCTGATCGGGTGCTCGCTGCTGCTGTTTCCAGCCCTCGGCAGGGATTTCTTCCCGCAGGTCGATGCCGGGCAGATGCGGTTGCACGTGCGCGCACCGCCGGGCACCCGGCTGGAGGAGACCCAGGCCGATTTCGCCCAAGTCGAGGCCGCGATCCGCGCCATCGCCGGCAGCGGTCAGGTCGACACCATTCTCGACAATATCGGACTGCCGTACAGCGGCATGAACATCGCGTTGAGCGACTCGGCGACCGTCGGACCGATGGACGGTGAGATCCTGGTGTCGCTGACGAAAAAACATACGCCGACAGCGGCTCTTACTGCGCGGCTTCGGCGCGTGTTGCCGCAGCGCTTTCCCGGGCTACAGTTCTTTTTCCAGCCCGCCGATATCGTCGATCAGGTATTGAATTTTGGCCAACCGGCGCCGATCGACATCCGCATATCAGGACCGCACGGCAATGAGGCCTACGCGCTCGCCAGCAAGCTGGCGCAGGACCTGCAACGCGTGCCCGGCATCGTGGATTCGCATGTGTTCCAGGTGCCCAACGCGCCGACGCTCAACGTAAATGTTGACCGATCGCTGGCCACGCAGATGGGTCTGCAGCAGCGTTCCACCGCCAACGATGTGCTGATTGCCACCAACAGCAGCGCCCAGAGCGCACCGAATTTCTGGATCGATCCGCGCAATCAGGTCAGCTACCCGCTGGTGGTACAGCTTCCCTCCTACCACATCGATTCCACTCACGACCTGTGGACCATGCCGCTTACTGCCGGCAGCAATGGCAAGCCGGGTCCGATGCTGATGAACGTTGCAAGTTTCGGCCGCAGCGCGGCGCCGCTGGTGCTATCACAGCTCAATATCCGACCGGTGTTCGACGTCGATGCCGATGTCCAGGGTCGGGATCTGTATTCGGCCGCGGCCGACATCGACAAGGTCATCGCCGCTGATCGGCCGGATTCCTCGAAGGCAATTTCAGTCGTGTTGAGCGGTCAGGTAGAAACGATGCGGGACAGCTACGCCGGCCTGTTTTCCGGCATGGCGTTGGCGGTGATACTGGTGTACCTGTTCCTGGTCATCAACTTCCAGAGCTGGATCGACCCGTTGATTGTGTTGATGGCGGTGCCGTTCGCGCTCGGCGGCGCCATGTGGATACTGTATCTGAGCGGCACTCATCTGAGCGTGCCGGCGCTAATGGGCACTCTGATGTGCATCGGCCTGACCACCGCCAACAGTATCCTGGTGGTGACCTTCGCCAACCAGAGGATGGCCGCGGGGGATGATGCGGCAACCGCGGCCGCGACCGCCGGTTATACCCGCTTGCGCCCGGTGCTGATGACCGCCGGGGCGATGATCCTGGGCATGGTTCCGATGGCTCTGGGGATAGGTGAGGGCGGCGAGCAAAACGCTCCGCTGGCGCGCGCCGTCATCGGCGGTTTGCTGTTCGCCACCTTTGCGACGCTGGTGTTTGTGCCGACCGTCTATCGATTGCTGCGACGGCGGCAGTCCGAGTCGCACCCGGCATCGGACCGAGGAGATCCCCTTGCAATCGACTGATACCGGACGCTCGCTGCAGCGCGCCGCCGTTGCCGTCGCCATCCTTCTGCTGCTCGCCTTCCTGATCGTGCATTTCACCAAGTCACATGCCGAGCGTGGCCTGGCGCGTGACACGCGCGCCGCGGCGGCATCGGCGCCGGCGGTGGAAGTCGTGGTGGTGCACAATACGTCGGCCACCGGGACCCTGACGCTGCCCGGTGAAAGCTCGGCGTGGTACGAGAGCAGCATTTACGCGCGCGTCAGCGGCTATGTCGGCAAGTGGTATGTCGATATCGGCGACCGGGTCAAGGCCGGCCAGCTGCTGGCGACGATCGACACGCCGGAACTGGATGCTGAGCTGGCCGCCGCGCAAGCCAAGCTGCAGGTCGCGCAAGCGCAGGTCAAGGTCAGGCAGGCCGACGCGGCGTTTGCCAACAGCACGTACGCCCGCTGGCGCGATTCCCCCAGAGGCGTCGTATCCGACCAGGAGCGTGAAGACAAGAAGGCCGGAGACGCGAGCGCGGCTGCCCAGCTCGAGGCGGCGCGTGCACAAGTGAGCCTGGATCAGGCGGACGTAGACCGCTTTGCGGCGTTCGAGCAATTCAAGCGCGTTACCGCGCCGTACGCCGGCACCATCATCGAGCGCCGGGTTGACATCGGCAACCTGGTCACCGCAGGCAGTTCGAGCGGCAGCACGTCGCTCTACCGAATTGCCCAGGATGACCCGATCCGGGTGTTTGTCGACGTTCCGCAGAGCGCCGCCGCCGACCTGATGAAAGTCGGTGTGCCGGCGAGCATCTCCAGCAACGACTTATCCGGTCGGCCCATCAGCGGCACCATCACCAGAACCTCCGATGCGATCGATCCGCAGGCGCGCACCTTCCGCGTGGAAGTGGATGTTCCCAATCCGGATCGGCGCCTGGTGCCCGGGCTGTACGTTCAGGTCGCTTTCCAGCTTCAGAACGGCGGCATGAGCCAGGTCCCCGCCGCCGCGTTGCTGTTCAGCTCCCAGGGCCCCAGGGTCGCCGTGGTGGATAGCAATGCTACGGTGCGCTTTCGGGCCGTCACGATAGGACGCGACGATGGCGATAAGGTTGAACTGAGCTCGGGCGTATCGAACGGCGAGCGGCTGGTGCTCAACATCAGCAACCAGATCTTCGACGGCGAGCAGGTCCGGGTCAGTAACGATGCACTACCCACCCCAGACGCAGCGATGAGTGCGCACTGATGCTGCAGGCAGCCAGGTCGCTGGGCATTGGCATGCTGTTCGTCTGCCTGTCGGGCTGTGCCGTGGGTCCCAGTTACCATGAGCCCAAGACGCCGATTCCCGGCGAATTTGTCGCCGCACCCGCGGCCGGCGGGCAGGCGGCGCCTGCCGCGCGGCCGGTGGTCGACTTGAACCGCTGGTGGCAATCACTCGATGACCCGGAACTCGACTCGCTGATCGATCGGGCTATTAGGGCCAACCCTGATATTGAGATTGCACTGACGCGGCTGCAGGAGCTTCGAACCCAGCAGGCTGTGCTGGTGGGCAAAGCGCTGCCGGAGGTCGCCGCCAGCGGGGCCACCGGACGTGGTACCGGCAGCGACATCACGCGCCTCGGGGCCGCCCCTGCACTTCGGGCCGGTGACAACAAGGGCTCACTCGATCAGATCAGGCAGGTGGCAGGATTGACCGCCAGCTGGGAGATCGACCTGGCCGGCGGCTACCGCCGCGCCATCGAGGCGGGAAGATATGATGTCGCGGCAGCGGCCGCGATCCGCAATGCGGTGCTGCTCGGCGTGGTCGCCGACGTGGCTCGCGATTATGTGGACATGCGCGGATTGCAGATGCGGCTGGCGATCAACCGCAACAACATCGCGAGCGCGGAGCAATCGCGCGATCTGGAGCAGACGCGTTTCGATCGCGGATTGACCAATGAACTGGACCTGCAGTTGGCGATGCGCGAACTGGGCACCCTGCAATCCGAACTGCCGGTACTGGAGAGCGAGCTCACGGCGGTCCAATACCGGATCGCCGTGCTGCTTGGTCAGTATCCGGAGGAGCTCGCAACAGAATTGGCCCAGCCGGGCAGCCTGTCCAGTCTGCCCGAGTCGGTCGCAGCCGGTCTGCCACTCGATCTGTTGCAGCGCCGACCCGACATCCGCGAGGCTGAGCGGCAATTGGCTGCTGCCACCGCGCGCATCGGGGTCGCCACAGCCAACCTGTTTCCGCACCTGGTCCTGAACGGTGGCCTCGGCACCCAATCGGCCGACATTGGTGCGCACGGCACCCACATCTGGGCATTTGGGCCCGCGGTGTATTGGCCGGTGCTGGATTTCGGCGCCCTGGATGCGCTGGTCAGTGTCGCGGATCTGCAGGCGCACGAGCGACTGATCGCCTACCGCAAGACGGTCATCGGCGCCGTGCAGGATGCGGACACGGCGATCGCTCACTACGATGCGCAGCAGCGGCGTCTGAACCGGCTTGCCGATGCCATGGTCGCGAGCGAGCGGGCAGTCAGCCTGGCTCAGCAACGCTACGACCGCGGACTGACCGACTTCCTGAATGTCGTGGATGCCGAGCGTCAGCAATACAGCCTTGAGGATGAATACACGGCGGCCCAGCAGAGCGCCGCCGATGCGTTCATCGACCTGTGTCACGCGCTCGGTGGCGGCTGGGAGCAGTATCAGAATATCCCCGCCATCCGGCGACCCGAACCGGCCGTGATGGCGGCCTTTCACCGGCTGCTTGCCGGGGATGACCCGCAAAAGTGAGCCCGTGGCGGTCATCGGTGCAGGGCCCGACAGGCGCAGCCCAAGGAGGACGCGGTGGATGCCAGCGGTAAAAACGCGCGATTACGTATCTATGTCGGTGAGGACAAACGCCACGGGGATCAGCCGCTCTACCTCGCCATCCTTCGCAAGGCGCGTCAACTTCAGTTGGCCGGCGCGACCGTGGTGCGCGGGACGCAGGGCTATGGCCGCTCCACCCGCCTGCATACGACCGATGTGGTGTTCTCCGAGGATTTGCCAGTGATCATCGAGATTGTCGACAGCTATGCCAGCATCCGCAAGTTCGCTGCACTGCTCGATGGCATCAACGAGATCGGGCTGATGACCTGCGACGATGTCGGTGTCTTGATCGGTCGGTCCGGTCCCGCCTGAATCGGCGTCGGCTTGACAGCTGCGGCAGGCCATGGGCAATATATCTGCCTAGACAGATACTGTGAAGGCAGTAAGTGGCAATGCAACATTACCGGACGGAAGGTTTTAAGGCGCGCAGCAGCGTTGGCTATCTGCTCAAGCGGGCGCATGCGCTAATGGTCGATCAGTTGGAGGCGGCCGTGGCCGGCAGCGACATCACCGCCACCCAATGGGTCGTGCTGATGCACCTGCGCGATGGGCTGGCGATCAATGCCGCTGACCTGTGCTTGCAACTGCGACACGATAGTGGCGCGCTGACGCGGGTCATCGACCAGCTCGAGGCCCGCGGCCTGGTGCAGCGCGAGCGCAGCCGCGAGGATCGGCGCGCGGTTCAACTGCGATTGACCGAGGCCGGTACCGAGACCGTCGCGTCGCTGGTCCCCAGCGTAGTGGACAAGCTTAATTTCGCGCTGCGCGAGTTCTCGCGCGCCGAGGCGGCGGAGCTGAGCCGCCTGCTGAGCAAGCTGATCGCCAGTGTCGACGCCAGCGGCGCCAAGTCGGGGCAGGCCGCATGAAACCGGTCGGCGCAGGTTTTCGATGGCTGATCGCGGGACTGGCCGCGCTGCTTTTCGCCTGTGCCACGCCGCCCAGGGGCGAAGCGCAGCATGCCGTCATCAAGGACTTGAGGCCGGGGCTGGTTGGTGCCCCGGTCACGCCGGCACCGCAAGCCTGGTGGCAGGAGTTTGGCGACTTGCAGCTCGATCGGCTGGTCGACCAGGCACTGAGCGATAACCCGGGGTTGGAGCAGGCCGCCGCGCGCCTGCGCCTGGCCGAGGCACAGGCGCAGGCGGCCCGCGCTGCGCAGCTGCCCGGCGCGTCGCTGCGCGGCGGTGAAACGCGGCTGAAGATCCCGAGTGGCTTTCCGCAGGCGATCGCCGGCGGACAGAGCGTGTGGCTGGGCGATCTGGGTGCGGTGCTGTCCTGGGATCTGGACCTATGGGGCGAGCATGCCGACGCCGCGGCGCAGACGCGGGCTCTGGCCGAGGCGGCCCGTCTTGACATCGACGATGCACGCTTATTGCTCGCCGGTGCGCTGGTGCAGTCGTATATCGACCTGTTTCGCAGCTATGCGCTGGCCGACATCGCCGAGCGTGCCGAAGGGCAGCGCGCGAACATCCTGGACATCGCGCGCAAGCGCCTGCAGGCCGGGCTCGATACGCGCGTGGAACTGCGCGAAGCCGAAGGGGCGCTACCGCAGGCGCGGCTCGCCCTGACACAGGCGCAGTCGGCGCAGGCGCTGGCGGTGCACCAGCTGGCCGCGCTCGCTGGGCGCGGCGCGGATGCCTACGCCGGGATCACGCGCCCGCAGTTGAATCTCACCGCCGTGCTGCCGCTGCCGAGCGAGCTGCCGGTGAACCTGCTGGCGCGCCGTCCGGATGTGATCGCGGCGCGCTCGCGCATCGAGGCCGCCGACGCACAGAAGCGCGCCGCCAGCGCGGCGTTCTATCCGAACATCACGCTGACCGCGCTGGCCGGTTTCGCCTCGTTCAGCCTGACCGACCTGATCGGCGCGAAATCCTTCGGCTACGGGGCCGGTCCGGGTCTGTCGCTGCCGCTGTTCGATGGCGGCCGCCTGCGAGCGGCGTATCGCGGCAGCGAAGCAGGCCTCGACCAGGCAGTGGCAAGCTACGATGACACGGTGGTGCGCGCGGTGCACCAGGCTGCCGACCAGCTCAGCCTGATCGATGCGCTGGGCGCGGAGTTGGCCGAGCAGCGCGAGTCGCTGAACGCCGCCGAGGAAGCCTACCGCCTGGCCGAGGAGCGTTACCGTGCCGGGCTGGCCGGCTACCTGACGGTACTCAACGCCGAGACCGAAGTGCTCGACCAACGCCGTCAGCAGGTTGATCTGGATGCCTCGCTGGCACTGGCCCGGGTGTCGCTGCTGCTGGCCGTGGGCGGCAGCTTCCATGCCGCGGCGGTGCAGAGCATCGCCGCCCGATGATGCACCGATGATGCTGTGAGCCAAGGCAACATTTCAGCAACGAGAATCGACATGGACCAACCCCCTGCGACCAACAACCACACCCGTAACCGCGCGTTGCTGATTCTCGCTGTCGTGACAGTCGTCGGCGGGCTGGTGTGGCTGACGCACCTGTACCTGGTGGGCCGCTATTACCAGACTACCGATGACGCCTATATCAGTAGCGATCTGGTGCAGATCACCAGCGAGGTGCCGGGCACGGTGATCGCCGTGAACGTGGACGACACGCAGAGTGTCGAGCGCGGCCAGGTGCTGGCGGTGCTCGATCCGGCGGACGCGCAGGTGGCGATCGGCAGTGCCGAGGCACAGCTGGCGCGGGCAGTGCGCAACGTGCGTGCCCTGTTCGCGCAGCGCGACCAGCTGCAGGCGCAAATTGCGCAGCGCGTATCCGACCTCGGGCGCGCTCAGGACGATCTGGATCGCCGCCAGGGCCTGCTGGCCGACGGCGCCGTGTCGGGCGAGGAGCTGTCGCATTCGCGTGACGCGCTGGCGGTGGCGCGTGCCGCGCTCAACGCCGCGCGCGAACAGCTCAATGCGACCGAAGCGCAGACCCAGGGCACCACGATCGCAACCCATCCGCAGGTGCTGGACGCCGAAGCCGCGGTGCGCAACGTCGCGCTGGCGCTGCACCGCACCGAGCTGCGGGCACCGGTCTCGGGCGTGATCGCCAAGCGCTCGGTGCAGGTCGGTCAGCGCGTGGCAGCGGGCAGTCCGCTGATGGCCCTGGTGCCACTCGATGACGTCTGGGTGGATGCCAATTTCAAGGAAGTACAGCTGCGCACCATGCGGGTGGGACAGCCGGTCACGCTGCACGCGGATCTGTACGGCAATGGCGTGGATTTCCACGGCCGTCTCGCCGGGCTGTCCGCCGGCAGCGGCAGCGCGTTCGCGCTGCTGCCGCCGCAGAACGCTTCCGGCAACTGGATCAAGATCGTGCAGCGCGTACCGGTACGCATCACGCTCGACCCGCAGGAGCTGAAGGCGCACCCGCTGCGCGTGGGTTTGTCGATGACGGTCAAAGTGGATGTGCACGACACCACAGGTCCCGTGGTATCGAGCCAGGTGCGCAACCTGCCGCAACCGACCCAGGAAAGTGCCGGCGATGACCCGCAGCTGCAGGAGCGCATCGACCGGATCGTGGCGCTAAATGCGGGACGCGATGGCAGTCGGACGTCGATAGCACGCGCCGCTGCTGTGCCGGTGCGGTGAACTCGCCGCCTGGCAGCGCGCCGCTGAGAGGCTCGCACCTCGCACTGGTAGCATTTGCCCTGGCGCTCGGCACGTTCATGCAGGTGCTCGACACCAGCATCGCGAACGTCGCCATCCCGACCATCGCCGGCAACCTCGGGGTTGCACCCGATCAGGGTACCTGGGTCATCACCTCGTTCGCGGTCAGCAACGGCATATCGGTGCCGCTCACCGGATGGCTGATGATGCGCTACGGCGTGGTGCGCACCTTCGTGCTCTCGGTACTGGCATTCACGGCGGCATCGTTTCTGTGCGGTGCGGCCTGGAGCCTGTCGTCGCTGGTGGTGTTCCGGGTGCTGCAGGGCGCGGTATCCGGGCCGATGATTCCGGGCTCGCAGGCGCTGCTGCTGGCATTGTTCCCGCCTGAGAAGAAAGGTACGGCGCTCGCCATCTGGTCGATCACGACGCTGGCGGCCCCGGTCACCGGTCCGGTTCTCGGCGGCTACATCTCCGATAACTGGAGCTGGCCGTGGATCTTCTATATCAACGTGCCGGTCGGCGTGTTGTCCGGATTGGTCTGCTGGCACTATCTGAAGCGGCGTGACACGCGCACCAGGCAGCTGCCGATCGACACCGTGGGCCTGGGACTGCTGATCGTGTGGGTCGGTGCGCTGCAGGTCATGCTCGACAAGGGCAAGGACCTGGACTGGTTCTCGTCAACACCGATCGTGGTGCTCACCGTCGTGGCGCTGATCTGCTTTGTCGCATGGCTGATCTGGGAGCTGACGGCGCGCTACCCGATCGTTGACCTGTCGCTGTTCAAGTCCCGTAATTTCAGCCTCGGTACGGTGTCCTATTGCCTGGGTTACGCGGTGTTCTTCGGCAACATCGTACTGCTGCCGCTGTGGCTGCAGACCCAGCTGGGCTACACGGCGACCTGGGCCGGCCTGGTCGCGATGCCGGCCGGCGTGGTGTCGGTGCTGGTGTCGCCGTTCGCCGGCCGCCTGATCGGTAAGGTCGATGCGCGCTGGATGGCCTCGCTCGGCTTCCTGGCGTTCGCGATCTCCTATTTCATGCGCGCCGGGCTGACCGCCGATGCGAGCTTTTCGGCGTTCGTGATGCCACAGCTGGTGATGGGCATCGGCATGGGAACATTCTTCGTCGCGATGATTTCCATCCTGCTCGACGGCTTTGCGCCCGAGCGCATGCCATCGGCCTCGGGCGTGTCGAACTTCCTGCGCATCATCTCCAGCGCCTTTGCCACCTCGATTACGACTACGTTCTGGGATCGGCACGAGGCGTTGCACCAGACGCGATTGGCGGAGAGTTCGAGCGCCTATGGTCAGAACCTGCAGGATGCGGTCGGCGGCCTGCAGGCGCTGGGCGTGGACGGTAGCCGGGCGATCGGTGTGCTGTCCCAGGCACTGGAGCACCAGGCCTACCTGATGTCGTCGCTGGATTATTTCTGGATCTCGGGTTGGCTGACACTGCTGCCGCTGGCGCTGGTGTGGCTAACGCGCCGGCCGCGCGCCACGGCGGCGGCGGCCGCTGAATAAGGTCGACGGACAGGCAAGGAGAACGGCATGAGTCGAGAGGAAGTGACTGAAAAGATCCTCGTCAGCAAACTAAGGCAGGGCGTGAAGTGGACTGATGTGGCGGCCAAGGTCGGTCTGAGCAAGGAATGGGTCACCGCGGCCTGCCTGGGCCAGATGACACTGAACGCGGAGCAGGCGGCCGTGATCGGGGAGCTGTTCAGCCTGAGCGAGCAGGAGCGCAAGTGGCTGACGGTCGTGCCTTACAAGGGATCGCTGCCCACCTGCGTGCCGACCGATCCGCTGATCTACCGCTTCTATGAACTGGTCAATGTCTATGGCACCACGATCAAGGAATTGATTCACGAGGAATTCGGCGACGGCATCATGAGCGCGATCGATTTCACGATGGAGCTGAAGCGCGAGGCTGACCCGAAGGGCGATCGGGTGCGCATCCTCATGTCGGGCAAGTTCCTGCCGTACAAGACCTACTAAAGGCCGCGGCCGGCTAATTCATCAGCGCCACGCTCTTCACCTGCGCGTACAGCGCGATGCCGGGCGCAATCGACAGCTGGGTCACCGCGCGCAGCGTAATGCGTGCCAGCAGCGGCCGCCCGCCGACGTCGATGCGCACCAGCCGCTGCGCCGGATCGCGGTCATCGCTGATGTCCATCACGCGCCCCGGGAGGATGTTGGTGATGCTGGTTTGCTCCGGCGGTCTGAGCGCCAGGCTGACATCGCGCGCATCGATGCGCACCCGGACACGCTGGCCGAGTGGTGCGTCGCGCAGCGAGATCGCGAGCCGGCCGGCGGCAATGCCGACATAGCTCAGGTGGTATTGCGCGTCGTGCTGCGCGATGACACCCTCGAATACGCTGCCGGCCTCCTCCAGATGGGCCAGCGGCAGGTCGGGTCGGGTCAGCAGATCATGGATCGGGCCGAATGCCCGCAGAGTGCCGCCTTCCAGCAGCGCGATGTGATCGGCGATGCGCGTCACCTCGCCGATCTCGTGACTGACGTAGACGATCGGAATCGACAGCGCATCGTGCAGGCGCTCCAGATGCGGCAGGATCTCGGCGCGGCTTGCCAGGTCCAGATTCGACAGCGGTTCGTCCATCAACAGTAACTGTGGGCTGGTGAGCAGGGCGCGCGCGATCGCCACGCGCTGGCGCTGACCGGCCGATAACTCGCCGGCGCGGTGAGCGAGCAGGCTCTCCAGGCCCATGAACTGCACCGCCTGATCGAAACCGATGCGACGCCGTGCGGCCGGCACACGCTGCAGTCCGTACTCCAGGTTGGCACGCGCGTCCAGGTGCGAAAACAGGCTCGATTCCTGGAACACATAGCCGAGCGGCCGCTGGTGCGGGGGTAAGAAGTGGTGATCGTCCTGCCAGACATCGGCGTTGAAGCGTACCGTGGCGCGCGGCGCACGCTCGAGTCCGGCGATGCATCGCAGCAGCGTGGTCTTGCCAGACCCCGAGCGCCCGAACAGCGCGGTGATGCCACTGTCGGGAAACTCGCAATCGACCGTCAGCCTGAAATCCGGGCGTGACCAGGAAATGTCGAGCGCCAGGCTCACACGAGGCTCACGCGCTGGCCGCGATTTCGGGTACGCGCCGATTGGCGGCGTAGACGATCAGCAGAAGTGCGAAACAGGCGATCAGCAGGGTGAGCGACAGGCGTTGTGCCGCGGCGTAATCGAACGCCTCTGCGTGATTGAAGATGACGATCGATGCGGTCTGCGTGCGTCCGGGAATATTGCCGCCGAGCATCAGCACCACGCCGAATTCCCCCAGCGTGTGGGCGAAAGCCAGCACCGAGCCGGTGATGAATCCGCGCCGCGCTAGCGGCACGGCGACGGTGAAGAAACGATCGAGCGGTGATGCGCGCAGCGTCGCGGCGACCTCGAGTGCACGCACGCCGACACTCTGAAACGCGCCCTGCAGTGGCTGTATGACGAACGGCATCGAGTACAGCATCGAGCCCAGCACCAGCCCGCCGAAACTGAAGGCCAGCGGCTGCATGCCGAGTCCATGCATCAGCCTGCCGCCCCATCCGTGCGGGCCGAGGAACAGCAGCAGGTAGAAGCCGAGCACCGTCGGCGGCAGCACCAGCGGCAGGGCCGCCATGGCCTCGCCGACCACGCGCAGCCGCGAGCGCGTCATCGCCAGCCACCATGCCATCGGTGTGCACAACAGCAGCAGTAACACCACCGTGATGGCCGCGAGCTTCAGCGAGATCCACAGCGCGACCAGGTCGTCAGGGGAATAGAAACTCGCGCTCATTCCCTGACATGGTAACCGGCTGCCTTGATGGTGGCGATGGCCTCCGGATCCTTGCGCAGCCAATTCAGGAACGCCTCGGCCGCCGCTCGTTTGCTGCTGCTGGCCAGGATCAGGGCGTCCTGATCCAGCGGCGCGTACATCGATTGCGGCGGCAGCCAGTACGAGCCGGCGATCCCATCGGCGTTGCTGAGCTGCGACAGCGCGACAAAAGCCATGTCGACATTTCCGGTGGCGGCGAACTGCCAGGCCTGGTTGATGTTTTCGCCGACGGCGAGCTTCTTGTCCTGGTTGAGCTTATCCCACAGGCCCAGTGCCGCGAGCACCTGCTGCGCGGCTGCACCGTACGGGGCGATGCGCGGCTCGGCGATGCCAATCATTCGATAACTGCCGCTGCGTAATACCTTGCCGTCGCGGTCCACGACACCGGCTTTAGGACTCCAAAGCACCAGCGTGCCGGTCGCATAGGTGAAGCGGCTGCCGGCGACGCCTAAGCCGTCGGCTTCGAGCTGCCTGGGGCGATCGGTGTCGGCCGACAACAGCACATCGAACGGCGCGCCCTCGCGGATCTGCGTATAGAACTGTCCGGACGAGCCGGAACTGAGTACCAGCTGGTTGCCACTCGCCCGCTCGAATTTCGGCGCCAGCTTCTGCAGCGTGCCGAAGAAATTGGCCGCTACCGCGACATTGAGCTGCTCGGCACCGGCCGGTAGCGCGACCGATGCAACGACCGATGCCGCGAGCAGCAGCCATAGCGCGCGCCACCCTGGTCCGATGCATGGCATGCCGCGTGGTGCGCGGCTAGTCATTGACGGCAATCAGCACGTGCGAGGATTTGATCAATGCGCTGCAGTCGGCGCCCGGCGCCAGGCCCAGCTCCTTTAACGCCTCGTTGGTGATGATCGCCGTCAGCAGCCGCCGGCCGGGCAATTGGATCTTGACCTCGGCGTTGACGCCGCCCGCGAGCACCTCGGTGACGGTGCCGCGCAGCTGATTGCGGGCGCTGACACGGATATTGGCGTCCGGCGACAGCACGATGAAACTCGCCTTGATCAGCGCCACGGCGGCGCGTCCCGGCTTCAGGTCGAGATCCTCGACCGCGTCGTTGGTGATGTTAGCGAAGATCTCCAGGCCCTCGCCCAGGTCAAGAATCACATCGGCGTTGACGGCGCCCCTGCGCACCGCCTTGACGACGCCGCGAAACTGGTTGCGTGCACTGGTTCTCATGGTGATTGCCTTCATCAGTTCGTTGAGCTTGTGGAAATCGTGCACCTGCGCCTGCATCTGATCCAGCAACTGCTGATAGCCGGATTGCAGCAGTCGATACAGCCGTACCAGCCGATGACCATGCTCGGTGAGATAGCTGCCGCCGCCATGCTGACCGCCGGTGGCGCGGATCAGCAGCGGCTTGTCGGCGACATTGTTCATCGCGTCCACCGCATCCCAGGCGGCCTTGTAGCTCAGGCCGACGTCTTTCGCCGCCGCAGTGATCGAGCCGGTGCGATCGATACTCTCCAGCAGCGCGATGCGGCTCTCGCCGACAAACTTCTTGCCCTTGCGACCCAGCCACAGACCGCCGTGAATAGCGAGCGCTGCCGGTTTTGCCTTAGGCATGCGCCCCGCCTTAATCCACGTGGGTGATCGTGACGCGCAGACTTGCAGCGGCCGCAGCACTGAACTGCAGCACCAGTTGCGGGCCAGCCGGCAGCGCGAACTGCACGATCTTATGCGGCGCGACGCATCCCGGGCGCCCCTGGAAGCCGCTCGAGCCGATCATCTTGCCGTCGGCCAGCACGTCGATCCAGGCCGGCTGGTCCATGGATATCCGGTAGCTGCCCGCCTGCGGCAGCTGCAGGCGCGCCAGGCCGGCATAGGCGGCGTCGCTAACCGACTTCTTGCCCGGCGCCAACAGCATGGTGACCTGGCCCTGATCGCCAAGCTGCAATTCGTACAGCCGATCGGGCGCCAGCAGCGGCGACGATCTCAGCTCACGGCCGGCGGCGATCGATTGCGGCGCGGCGGCGAATAGCGCGCGCTCGCGCGCCACGTTCCAGCTAAATCCGGCGCACGGGTCCTGGTCCGCGATCGCGCTTTGCGCCGCTACGGCAAGCGCGAGCAGCAGGTACAGTCGCGCACCACGGGCGCGATTCAACGCTGCGGTCAGAGGCGTCATATGGACTGTAATATAGCGAGAATCGCGCACTGGCGACGGCCTGTCGCGCCTGGAAGTGGATGCTCACCGGCTCCATGGCCTTCAGCGCACCGAACCGCCAAAGCGCATCGACAGGTCGATGGCATCGATGTTCTTGGTCAGGGAGCCGACGGAAATGTAATCGACGCCGGTCGCCGCGATGGCCGCGAGTGACTCGAGCGTGACGCCGCCTGAAACCTCCAGCAGCGCCGGCCGCGGGTGCGCGCGATTGAGGGCGACGGCGCGGCGCATGGTCGGGTGGTCGAAGTTGTCCAGCATCACGCGCTCGGCGCCCGCATCCAGTGCCTGGCGTAGCTGCTCGAGGTTCTCGACCTCGACTTCCACCGCCAGCGCGGGCGTGTTGCTGCGCGCCGCGCTGATGGCCGCGGCGATTGAGCCGGCCGCCGCGATGTGATTTTCCTTGATCAGCACCATGTCGTGCAGGCCGAGGCGGTGATTTTCGCCGCCGCCGCAGCGCACCGCGTATTTCTGCGCGCTGCGCAGGCCGGGAATGGTCTTGCGCGTATCGAGAACGCGGCAGCGCGTGCCCGCGAGCGCCTGGACGAAACGCTGCGTGACGGTAGCGGTCGCTGACAGCAGCTGCAGGAAATTCAGCGCGGTGCGCTCTCCGGTCAGTAGCGGGCGTGCCGGGCCGGTGAGCTCGCACAGAATCGAATCGGCCGGCACCGGCGCGCCTTCGGCGAAGCGCCAGTCGATCCGTATCAGCGGGTCGAGTTGGCGGAAGGTTGCATCGAACCACGGCGCCCCGCACAGCACCGCCGCTTCGCGGCACAGCACCTGGGCGTGCGCGTGTGCCGATGCGGGAATCAGGTCGGCCGAGACGTCGCCCGACCCGATGTCCTCGCGCAGTGCGCGCGACACCTGATCGGACAGGTCAGCGGGCAGCTGGTTCAGAACGGCAGCGGATGATTGGAGGCACCCATGCACAGCAGCAACGGAATCGACAGCACGAAGTTGATCCGGGAGGCCAGCGCCGCGGTCTTGCGCGCTTTGGCCTTCTCCTCATCGCTGGCCGGTACGATGCCGAGAATCCTCTTCTGGTTCGGCCAGATGAATACCCAGACATTGAAGGCCATGATGGTGCCGAGCCAGGCGCCGATACCGATGGTCATGCCGTAACAATTGCCGGCGGAACAATCCCGGCCCAAATGGCCCAGGGTGATCGCATCGAGGAAGGTGTTGGCGCGTATTAGATACCAGACGCCCGTCAGCCACGTGACCACCGCCGACCAGCGGAACCACAGCAGGGCGCGTGGAGCGATGTATTTGCTGACACCGGCGCCCCCCGGACCGCCCTTGTCGGCCGCCGCCGCAGCGAGCCCGGGCGTCTGCACGACATTGAAGTAGTACAGCAATCCGATCCACATGACCCCGGCAAGGATATGAATCCAGACGGCCAGCCCCAGTTCCGCAATTGCAAATCCTCGCGAAATGGCCACGGCGATGATCACGGCCAGGATGACGCCGATGAGGATGGCGCCACGCACGGAATTGAGGGGATTCATGTAGACCTCGCTTAAGTTGTTGTTCTGCTTGACCGGTGCAGCAAAAATGCGGTTTGAAGAATAGGCCAGCGCCCCCCATAATTCAACGTACACGTCATGGCAGGTGAATTAAGATGGATGTTAACGATCGGATCCGCAAGGAACTCGCGACCGCGCCGGTGGTGCTGTTCATGAAAGGCAACCCCGACTTTCCGCAGTGCGGCTTTTCGGCCCAGGCGGTCTCAGCGCTGCGCAACCTCGGCGCCCAATTTCATTACGTCAATATCTTCGACGACCCGGAATTGCGCGAGGCGCTCAAGCGGCACTCGAACTGGCCGACCTACCCGCAGCTGTACGTCAAGGGCGAGCTGATTGGCGGCTGCGATATCGCGCTCGAGATGTATCGCAATGGGGAGCTCAAGCAGCTGTTGCAGGAGGCGGGCGTGGTCGCGGCGGTACCGGCCTGAACTGCGCGCTTGCCGGCGAGGTCGCGCAAAGCCGTCAGGCGTCGGGCTGGCGCAGCGGAGCGGCCAGGTAGCAGCCGAACTCCCTGGCGAAATCCACCGAAACACGCGCGTGGACGCGGCCCTGGCGATCCAGAAACTCAGCATGGTCCTGCAGCGGTACGAACGCCCCATGCCACACGTTCGGATGGATATACGGGCCGTGGCTACCGTCGCACCAGAACGTGACGAAGCGCTCCGGCGTGACGTCATCACCCGGCAGCGCCAGCGGCACCACGAAGCTCTGGCCGCGCATCGGATAGACGAGTTGTCCGCCATCGGGATGATAATTGGCGCGCCAGATCAAGGCGCGCTTGCGCCGGGTCGCGGCACCGCTGGTCGTCGCCTCTTCCGGCCAGTTGCTCCAACCGAATAGGTAGCTGTCTCCCACCGCATTATTGCGCGCATACAGCGTCTCGCCCTTCCACCAGAATTCGAATACACCTTCCGTGACACCGCCCTGATCGCCGGAATTCGTGTCGATCGGCCGCCAACCGCGCGCCGGCCAGCGCACGATCTCGATCGGATAGGCATGCGGGTCGTCCACCAGGCAGCCGTAGCCCAGCAGGCTATCCCTGGTGGCAACTACCAGGGGTGTCTCGTACAGGCGCCGCACCCCGATCGTCGGCAGGTGCGAGATTCCTCCCAGATCAAAATCCATGTGCCCCTGCCCCTCGATCGATGCGCGTCAATGACTCTACATGCCTGGCATCCGGCGCGAAAGTTTGCGCTGACCGCAGCACCGCTACGCTAGCCCGTCCGGGCCGGGCTCATCCTCCGGATCCGGGGGCGATGCGGCAAGTTCCTGCCAGCCCAGCTGGCGCGCCCGCTGTTCGGCGCGTGCGTAGCTGTCGGCGAGCTCGTTGCAGATGACGCAGAACAGGTCCGCGGTGCGCTCGGCGTCGTAAGTGGCCGAGTGCGCCGAAGACTTGTCCCAGGCAAGGCCTGCGACCGTTACGGCTTTAGCCAATACCGTCTGGCCGAGCGCTGCGCCCGCCAGTGTCGCGGTATCGAAGCACGAAAATGGATGGAACGGATTGCGCTTGATGCCGGTGCGCGTTACTGCGGCATTCAGGAACGCGAGATCGAAGGCAGCGTTGTGGCCGACCAGCACGGCGCGCCGGCAGCCGTGGCTGCGAATTGCCGCTCGCACCGCACGGAAGATCCGGTGCAGCGCGTCGTTCTCATCGATCGCCGGACGCAGCGGATGCCACGGATCAATCCTGTTGACCAGCAGCGAGGCCGGATCGAGGCGCGAGTTCTCGAACGGGCGCACATGATAGGAGTGCGTTTCGCCGCGATACAGACGGCCGGCCGGATCGATGGCGATCAGGACCGCGGCGATTTGTAACAGCGCGTCGGTCCCAGGCTGAAAACCGCCGGTCTCGACATCGACCACCACCGGCAGGAAGCCCCGAAAGCGCCGCACCATCAGGGGTGGGGCTGCGACCGTGGCAGCCGCGGCGGCGGCGGCGACGATGACGACTTCCGGCGGCGGCGTGTCGCTCACGCCGGCGCACCCAGCAGGCGCCAGGCGATGGCCTCGCCGGCGCGCAGCGGCACCAGCTGACCATCGCCGAATGGATAGCTGGCCGGCGGCGACCACGGCTCGCGCAGCAGCGTGATTTCATCCTGGTTGCGCGGCAGGCGGTAGAAATCGGCGCCGTACTCGGAGGCAAACCCCTGCAATCGCGGCAGAATGCCCTCGGCCTCGAAGATCTCGGCGTACAACTCGATCCCGGCATGAGCCGAGAAGATGCCGGCGCAGCCGCAGGCGGACTCCTTGGCGGCACGCGCGTGCGGGGCGCTGTCGGTGCCAAGGAAGAAGCGTGCATCGCCGCAGGCAAGCGCTTCCAGCAGCGCACGCCGGTCGGCTTCGGTCTTGAGCACCGGCAGGCAGTACAGATGCGGGTGCAGGCCACCGGCGAACAGGGCATTGCGGTTGTGCAGCAGGTGTTGCGGCGTGACCGTCGCGGCGATCCCGCGCCGTGCGGCGCGCACGAACTCGACCGCGGCGCGCGTGGTCACATGCTCGAACACGATGCGCAGCCCCGGCCAGCGCTCGGCGAGCGGTGCCAGCACGCGGTCGATGAACCGGGCCTCGCGTTCGAACACGTCGACCTCCCCGTCGGTAAGCTCGCCGTGCACCAGCAACGGCAGGTCGAGCGCCGTCATGGCCGCCAGCGCCGGCCCGAGGCGTCCAACGTCGGTGACGCCGGCTTCGGCATGGGTGGTCGCGCCGGCCGGATAGAGCTTGCAGCCGAAGATCGCGCCGCTGGCATGGGCGCGCTCGATCTCGGCGCTGCTGGTGTGATCGGTCAGGTACAGCGTCATCAGCGGTTGAAAGCTGGCGCCGGGGGGCAGTGCCGCCAGGATGCGTTCGCGGTAGGCGAGCGCCAGCGCGGTGGTGGTGATCGGCGGCGCAAGGTTGGGCATCACAATCGCGCGCGCAAAGCGCAGCGCAGTGAACGGCAGCACCGCGCGCAGCGCGGCGCCATCGCGCAGATGCAGGTGCCAGTCGTCGGGCCGGCGCAGCCGCAGCTGATCGGTCACGTCTTCACGCGCTGGTGCAGCTTCTGCCCCAGCAGCAGCTCGAGCGTGAAGCGCACGCCGAAGCCGGTGATCTCGGAGCCGACGTGCGCCAGGCCGCCGCGGCGCGTGGCCGACGACAGGTCGACATGGACCCAGGGGTTATCGTCGCCGATGAAGCGTTTCAGGAATCGCGCCGCGAGGATGTGATCGCCCTTGCCATCGACGCTGCACTGCATGATGTCGGCCACCGGACTGTCGAGGTCACTGTCGAAGTCCTCGTCGAGCGGAAAATTCCATACGCGCTCGCCGCTGGCGGCGCCGGCGGCAACCAGCGCGCCGGCGAGCTGCGCGCGATTGGTGAAGACGCCGCTGTAGCGCTCGGTCAGCGCATGCACACAGGCGCCGGTGAGGGTGGCGAAATCGATGGTCAGGCGCGGCCGCGTGCGTGCGGCCAGCGCCAGCGTGTCAGCCAGCACCATGCGGCCTTCGGCGTCGCTGTGAATGACCTGGATCGTGACGCCATTGCTGGCGCGCACCACTTCCTGCGGCCGGTAGGCATTCGGGCCGATGTTGTTCTCGCTGATCGCGAGCCACGCATCGACATTCATCGGCGCCCGCAGCTCCGCCAGCGCGACCAGCGTGGCCACGGCGACGGCGCTGCCAGACATGTCGATGTGCATGTCGAGCATCGAGCGGTGCGTCTTGAGGTTGATGCCGCCGGTGTCGAACAGGATGCCCTTGCCTACCAGCGCAACGTCGGGCGAGCGGCCACGCTGCCGGCTGCCCGTCTTCCGGCCGCGCCAGCGCAGGTGTGCGATGCCGGCGGTGCGCGTGGCGTTGGCGCGCGCCACGGCCAGGAAGGCGCCGGCACCCAGCCGCTGCAGTTGTGCCTGCGAGTACCATCTGAGGCTCAGGCGATGGCGGCGAGACAGCTCGAGCAGCGCTCGCCGGTAGGCGCCGGCATCGAGTTTATTGGGTGGCATGGCCGTCAGCGCCCGTACCAGGTTGCCGGCGCGGGCGCTGGCGGCGATTCGATCGGCATCCAGCGCCGGGGCGGCATAGAGTTCGATCGCCTTCAGGCGCCACGCGTTGCTGCGCCGGCTGCGGTACACCGGCAATGCGAAGCTCTCGGTCCAGGCCGCGGTCAGCAATGCTTCATACCAGAGCGCCGCGTCGGGCGCCGCGCCGTTGACGAGCAATCCCAGCAGCCCGGGTTTGCGCGCGGCGAGTTCACGCAGCAGTTTGCCGGCCAGGCTCAGGCGCTCGAAGCTGCTGGCGCCGGCCTTGACATAGGCCAGCTGTGCAACGGTCTGACGTGCATTGGCCAGAGTGGTGCTGCGCGAGCTCAACGGCCCGGGCTTATCGCGCCGCTGCAGTGCCTGCCAGCGGGCCGCTTCGGGCAGGCGCCGCAGGAATGCAGCGTCATCGGGCACCGTCAGCACCACCAGTGCATCCAGAGCGGCGGCCCGGCGCCCATTGGGCAGCGTTCGCCGCCGCCGCAGCACCGCCAGGGTGCAGTCGGGCAGCGTCATTTCAGACGGTCTCCATCGACCGCCGCGATTGCTTGACCATGCTAATTAAAACTCGGATCATGCCGGCCGCCCAAGACGGCGCCGGTGCGCCTGCGCGATCCTAACACAGCGTCGCGGGAAGCCTTTTAGCACTAGAATCGTATTCATGAACGACGTCACACCCCCCCAGGACGTGAAAGCGTCCCAGGATCCGGATCCGGTCGAGACGCGGGAATGGCTGGAATCGATCGACTCGGTGCTGCGTGCCGAAGGCCCCGAGCGCGCGCACTTCCTGATCGAGCGGCTGATCGACCGCGCCCGGCGTTCCGGCGCCTATCTGCCGTATCGGCCCAATACCGCGTACGTCAATACTATCTCGGTCGGCCAGCAACCGGAGTATCCGGGCGATCGCGCGCTCGAGCGACGCATCGAAGCGTATATCCGCTGGAACGCAATCGCGATGGTGGTGCGGGCCAATCGCAAGTCCTCGGAGTACGGTGGCCATCTGGCCAGCTATGCCTCGTCGGCAACGTTATATGAAGTGGGGTTCAATCATTTCTGGCGTGCACCGGGGGACAAGCATCCCGGCGACCTGGTGTACATCCAGGGGCATTCATCGCCGGGCGTCTACGCGCGCGCCTATCTGGAAGGCCGACTGAGCGACGAGCAGCTGGCTCATTTTCGCCAGGAGGTCGGTGGGCGGGGCCTGAGTTCCTATCCGCACCCGTGGCTGATGCCGGACTTCTGGCAGTTCCCGACCGTCTCGATGGGCCTGGGGCCGATGATGGCGATCTACCAGGCAAGATTCATTCGTTACCTGGAAAACCGCGGCCTGGTCGCCCCTTCGGATCGCAAGGTGTGGGCATTCTGCGGCGACGGCGAAATGGATGAGCCCGAGTCGATGGGCGCGCTAACGATGCCGGTGCGCGAAGGCCTCGATAACCTGATTTTCGTCGTCAACTGCAACCTGCAGCGCCTGGATGGTCCGGTGCGCGGCAATGGCAAGATCATCCAGGAGCTTGAGGCGGCATTTCTTGGCGCGGGCTGGAACGTGATCAAGGTGATCTGGGGGTCGCGCTGGGACCCGCTGCTGGCGCGTGATACCCGCGGCATCCTGCAGCGCGTGATGGAAGACTGTGTCGACGGCGAGTACCAGAATTTCAAGGCCAAGGGCGGCGCCTACACCCGCGAGCACTTCTTTGGCAAGAATCCGGCGCTGAAGGAAATGGTGGCCAATATGTCCGACGAGGACATCTGGCGGCTGAATCGCGGCGGTCACGACGCGCTCAAGGTTTTCGCCGCCTATCAGGCGGCCGTCAACACCAAGGGTCCACCCACCGTGATCCTGGCCAAGACGGTCAAGGGATTTGGGTTGGGCAAGGTCGCCGAAGGGCAGATGGTCGCGCACCAGCAGAAGAAACTTGATCTCGCTGCGGTGCGCGAGCTGCGCGATCGCTTCAACATTCCGGTGTCGGATCAGGATCTGGAGGATCTGCCGTTCCGCAAGCCGGGGCAGGATAGCGATGAAATGCGCTATCTGCAGACGCACCGCACCCGGCTGGGCGGCTACCTGCCGGTGCGCAAGCCGACCGCGCCGCCGTTGACGGTGCCGTCGCTCGAGGCCTTCAAATCGATCCTGGAGGGTACCGAGCGCGAGATCTCGACCACGATGGCGTTCGTGCGCATCCTCACCGTGCTGCTCAAGGACAAGGGCATCGGCAAACACATCGTGCCGATCGTTCCGGATGAGGCGCGTACCTTCGGTATGGAGGGTCTGTTTCGCCAGATCGGTATCTACTCGGCGGTCGGACAGCTCTACACGCCGGTAGACGCCGAGACGCTGATGTCGTATCGAGAGGATCGCAAGGGACAGATGCTAGAGGAAGGGATCAACGAGGCCGGTTCGACCTGTTCATGGATTGCGGCGGCGACCTCGTACGCCAATCACGGCATCGGCATGGTGCCGTTCTATATCTATTACTCGATGTTCGGCTTCCAGCGTGTCGGCGATTTCATCTGGGCGGCCGGCGACATGCGTTCGCGCGGCTTTCTGGTGGGGGCGACGGCGGGACGTACCACGCTGGCCGGCGAAGGCCTGCAGCACCAGGATGGCCACAGCCAGCTTGTGGCAACCACGATACCGAACTGCCGCGCCTACGATCCGACCTTTGCCTATGAGCTCGCCGTCATCATCCAGGATGGCATGCAGCGCATGTATGCGCAGAATGAAAGCGTGTTCTATTACATATCGGTGATGAACGAGAACTACGCGCAGCCGGCGCTGCCCGCGGGCGCGGAAGCAGGCATCGTCAAGGGTGGCTACCTGCTGAAGAGCGGCGGGCGCGGCAAGCTGCGTGCGACGCTGCTGGGCAGCGGCACCATCCTGCGCGAGTGCATCGCCGCGGCCGAGCTGCTCGAGAAGCAATTCGGTGTCATGGCCGACCTATTCTCGATCACCAGCTTCAGCGAGCTGCGTCGCGAAGCGCTCGAATGCGAGCGCTGGAACCTGCTGCATCCGGCCGACGCGCCGCGCGTGCCTTATGTGCAGACGCTGCTCGACGGGCGCGACGGAGCGCTGGTAGCCGCGACCGACTACGTGCGCGGTGTGCCGGATCAGATCCGCTCGTGGGTGTCGCAGCCGTACCTGACGCTCGGCACGGACGGCTTCGGGCGCAGCGACGCGCGGGCGGAGTTACGTCAGCATTTCGAAGTCGATCGGAACTTCATCGCACTGGCGGCGCTCAAGTCGCTCGCGGATGCCAAGCGGATCGATCGCAAGACCGTGGTCGATGCGGTGGCAGCACTCGGCATCGATGCCAACAAGGCCGATCCTCTCAACAGCTGAAGCTTCAAGGGGATCGCCTTGGCGTCGAAAGAAATCTTGGTGCCCGATCTGGGCGACTTCAAGGACGTGGCCGTCATTGAAGTGCTGGTGAAACCCGGCGACAGCGTGCAGGTCGATACGCCGCTGCTGACGCTCGAGACCGAGAAGGCCACCATGGACGTGCCGTCCACCGATGCCGGTGTGATCGAGAAGCTGCACGTCGCCAAGGACGCGAAAGTCTCGTCCGGCAGCCCGATCGCTACGCTGCGGCTCGCGGACGATGCCAACGCCGCTACGGCAGCGGAGCCGGCCGCGCCGGCCGCTGCGCCAAAGGCAACTGCAAAGCCCGCAGCGCCGTCGGCGGCCGCCGCGGCGGCCGCTGTCCCGAGTGGCGCCGCCGCCAAGGTCGCTGCCGCGGCGCCAGTAGCCGCGGCGCCGAGTGCGCCGAAGCCAGCGGCAACTGCTACAACTGCTGCAACTGCTGCAACTGCTGCAACAGCTGCCGCTGCGGCGCCCGCGACTCCGATTGCCACGCAGGTGCTGCCGCCGATCAGCGAAGACGGTTTCGCCCGTGCCCATGCCGGCCCCTCGGTGCGTCGGTTCGCGCGTGAACTGGGCGTCGATCTGGGCCGGGTGAAGGGCACCGGGCAGAAGGGCCGCGTCACCGACGACGACGTCAAGGCGTTCGTAAAATCCCTGATGGTCCCCGGTGCCGGCGCGGGCGCCACCGGTGATGCCGCCGCGGGCGCGGGCGCGTTGCCGAAAGTCAACGTGCCTGACTTCTCGCAATTCGGCGCGATCGAAATCAAACCGCTGGGTCGCGTACAGCGCATCTCCGGCGCGCGACTGCACGCGAGCTGGGTCAACCTGCCACACGTTACACAGTTCGACGAGGCCGACGTCACCGAGCTCGAACAGACGCGCAAGGCGCTCAAGGCCAACGCCGACACAGCCGGCATCAAGCTCACGACGCTGGCTTTCATCGTGCGTGCCTGCGTCAGGGCGCTGCAGCAGTTCCCGATTTTCAATTCGTCGATCGATGCGAGCGGGGAGAACCTGGTCTTCAAGCACTACATTCACATCGGCTTCGCGGCGGATACACCCAATGGCCTGCTGGTGCCGGTGATTCGCGATGCCGATCGCAAGGACATCTATGAGATTGCGCGCGCACTGGGCGAGCTGTCGGCCAAAGCGCGCAGCGGCAAGCTCACCGGCGCCGAGATGCAGGGCGGCAGTTTCACGATCTCCAGCCTCGGCGGCATCGGCGGCACCGCGTTCACACCGATCATCAACGCGCCCGAGGTCGCCATCCTCGGCGTGTCGCGCGCCAGCATGAAGCCGGTATACCTCGATGACGCGTTCGTGCCGCGAATGATCCTGCCGTTGTCGCTCTCCTACGATCACCGGGTGATCGATGGCGCCAACGGCGCGCGCTTCACCAGCTACCTGGCAAAGACCCTGGCGGACGCACGCGGCCTGACCGAGGCGGTGCCGTGAGCCGCGCGGAAATCCTGTGCCCGGATCTGGGCGACTTCAAGGATGTGCTGGTCATCGAAGTACTGGTCAAACCCGGCGACAGCATTGAGATAGAGACGCCGCTGATCACGCTCGAGACCGACAAGGCGACGATGGATGTGCCATCGACGGCCGCCGGCAAGGTGGTCGAAGTGGAAGTCGGCAAAGGCAGCAAAGTCTCCAAGGGCACGCCATTGCTGGTGCTCGAGACCGGCACGCCGGCAGCGGCGGGGCCCGTACCGCCTGCGGCTGGTGCGCCGGCAGCCGAAGCCCCGGCAGCCAAAGCCCCGGCCGCCGCGGCCCCGACCAGCGAAGCCCCGGCCGCCGAACCCCCGGCCGCCGAACCCCCGGCCGCCGAAGCCCCGGCAGCCAAAGCCCCGGCAGCCAAAGCCCCGGCAGCCAAAGCCCCGGCCGCCGCGGCCCCGACCAGCGAAGCCCCGGCCGCCGAACCCCCGGCCGCCAAAGCCCCGGCCGCCAAAGCCCCGGCCGCCGACGCCCCGGCCCGCGAC
>Ga0210394_10001304_pt1 | contig 41067 bp, 39 predicted proteins | sample IncBWC12MmetaG_FD_160121 | JGI IMG/M metagenome (GOLD analysis project Ga0210394, IMG submission 160121) | Forest soil microbial communities from Barre Woods Harvard Forest LTER site, Petersham, Massachusetts, United States - Inc-BW-C-12-M | ecosystem: Environmental > Terrestrial > Soil >...
TCGCGGACGATGTCGAGCCGCGGTCTCGGCGAGGCGAGATGCGCGTTCTCGCGCAGGCGCCGCAGGATATTCTCGATACCGATGATCGCGTCGTCGACCAGCACGCCGAGTGCCACGGCGAAGCCGCCCATGGTCATGGTATTCAGTGTGAGCCCGAAACGATCGAGCACTGCGACCGCGGCGAGCAGCGACAGCGGAATCGCGCTGAAGGCAACCAGCGCGACGCGCCAGTCGCGCAGGAACACATAAAGCACCGCGAGGATCAGCAGCGCCGCAACCGCGAGCGACTCTTCCAGGTTGCCAAGCGCCCGCTCGATGAAATTGGCGGGTCGGTGCAGAGCGGGGTACAGAGTGATGCCCCGCGCCCGCAGCGACGGTTCGAGGCCGGCCAGCGTGCGCTCCAGCGCCTGAGTGACGCTCAGAGTGTTGGCGCCGTACTGGCTCGCGAGCGATAGCATTACACCCGGCTTGCCCATGATGAGCGCGTCCCCGGAGCGCAGTGCGGGCGCGACCTTCACCTCCGCGACATCGCGCAGCAACAGCGGCGCGCCGCCGCGCATGCCGATCACCGCGGCGCCGAGCGCTTCCGAATCGGGCGCGGGCGTCGGCGACGTGATGAGCACGCGCTGCGCGGACGTGTCGATGAAGCCGGCGCCGCGCAACGGCAGTGCCGTGCGCGCCGCATCCGCCACCTCGCCGAGAGTGATGCCGTAGGAGGCGAGTTTGCGCATGTCCGGCAGGATGTGGATCTGGCGCACGTTGCCGCCGAAGACGATGACGTGCGCCACCCCCGGCACGGTGAGCAGCCGCGGCTTGATCACCCAGTCGGCGACGTCGCGCAGCGTGTAGGCATCGACCTTGTCCGACAGCAGCCCGATCTTGAGAAGGTCCATGGTGCTCGACACCAGCGGCGACAGCTTCGGCGTGCCGACCCCGGCGGGCAGGCTGCTGCCGAGCTCGGAGAGCCGCTCCGAGATGCCCTGCCGCGCCACGTGCACGTCGATATTGCCGCCGAAGGTGATCGTCACCACCGACAGTCCGGGAATGGACTCCGAGCGCAGCGTCGTGAGTCCCGACGCCCCGTTCACGGCGTTCTCGATCGGCTTGGTGATCAGCTCCTCGACCTGCTGCGGCGCGAAGCCTGGAGCCTCGGTCTGGATCTCGACCTGGGACGGTACGAACTCGGGAAACACATCGAGGGGAGCATGCAGTGCGCCCCACGCGCCGAGCGCCAGCGCCAGCACCGTGAGCGCGGTGACGGAGCCATAATGTCGCACGCACAGTGCGACCAGCGCACGCATCATGATCAGTCGGCCGCGGGGCTGGGATTCAACTCACGCGCCAGCAGCTGTGCCGCCGAGCGCGTGACGATCTGCGCGCCGGGCGGGATGCCCGCCTTGACGAAGTATCCGTCGTCGGTCGGCATGCTGATGTCGATACCGGTGCGTACGAACGAGCCGGGCTTGACCTCGACATAGCACCAGTACTGGCCACCGCTGATGACCGCGGCCGCAAACGGCACGATCACGCCGGCCTCCGGCGCGCCCGTCGGCGCGCGCACCAGCAGCCGTTCGCCCTCGCTGGCATCGCTCGCCTTCAGCAGCGCGAAGAAGCTCCTGCCGGGAATGCTGGCGTCCGCGGGTGCGGCCCACACCGACACCGATTCAAAGCCGCTGCTGCCCGGCGCGGCGGCGAGATGCGAGAAACGCAGCTTCGCGGGTGTCGCCGCGCCGAGCGCACCCAGCGGGAAGGTGACGCGCGCCAGCCTGCCCGAGCCGGCGGCGAGCCCCGACAGCAGCGCACTGTCGTAGTTACCCTTCCACGGTGCATCGCTGCCGTAGGTCGCGGACAGGCGCTGCTCGGCCAACACCAGAGCCGCGTGGTCTACCGCGGCCTGCCGCTCGGCCGCCTCCTGCGACTCGACCGGCACCGCCCCCGGGGTTCCCGCGAGGCTGCGGCCGCGAGCGAGCGCCGCGCGGCTCGCTCGCTCCACGGCTGCCGCGCTCGTCAGCTCGGCGACCGCCTGGGCAATGGCTTCCCGCGGCATGACCAGCGCGTAGCCGCCGCTCTCGGGCGCGTGCATCGCGGGCGCGGCGGCCACGGTGACGATGCCGGCCTTCGCGACCTCCTCGGGCTCGAGGGTCAGGGCCCGCGGCTGCGTCGGGCTCTGCTCCGTGTCCGCAGCCGGCGCCGCGGCCTCGGGCGGCGCGCCCTGCCGGCAGGCGGCGAGCGACACCGCTGCGCACCACGCGGCCGCGCACCACGCCCGCCGCTGGCTAGGCCGCCGCATGCTGCTCGCCGTGACCGCGCGCCGACTCCGCCGGCGCGGCGGACGCACGCCACCCGCCACCGAGCGCCTTGCAGAGCGCGACCAGTGCCTCGAGGCGCGCCAGCCGATATTGAATGAGCTGGTCGCGCGACTCGTAGAGAATGCGCTGCGCCTCGAGCAACGTCAGCAGGTCTCCCGCGCCGTGCTCGTAGCGCAGTCGCGCGCCTTCGAAAGCGCGCGCGCTCTCCTCGAGACTGCCCTCCTGAAAGCTGCGGGTCGCGTCGAGCTGCTGCAACGCCCCAAGGGTATTCTCGACGTCGACGAGCGCCGCGAGGATCGCCGCCCGGTAGGCCACGAGCAGCTCCCGCTCGCGCGCCGCGGCCTCATCGCGCTGAGCCCGCAGGCGTCCATGGTCGAAGATCGGCTGTGTCAGGTTGGCCGCCAGCGACAGCGAGGGCCCGGCGCCGGCAATTGTGAGGACGGTGGCCGGCAACGCCGGATTCTGGACTCCCGCCGCGGCGGTGAGCGCGAGGCTCGGGAACAGCGCGGCGCGTGCCGCCGTGAGATCGGCGCTGGCGGCACGCAGATTGGCTTCAGCCGCCGCCACGTCGGGCCGGCGCACGAGAAGCTCCGAGGGAAGACCCGCCGATACCACGGGCTCGCTCAGCGAGTCGAGGGAGCTGCCGCGGACCTGGAAGTCTTCCGGGATGCGTCCGAGGAGCAGTGCGAGCGCCGCGCGCGCCTGCATCTCCTGCTGCTCGAGATCGGCAACCGCGATCTGCGCCCGATCGCGGGCGGCCTTCTGCAGGGCGGCATCCGCTGGACCGGCGAGGCCGGCGCCGAAGCGCGCCTCGACGGCCTCGAGAATCCGCTGCGCCGCTTCCAGGTTCGAGCGCGCCACAGCCAGCCTCTCGCGCAGCGCCAGCACTTGAAAGTACTCGTCGGCGACTGCCCCGAGAATGGTCAGCTGCACAGTCGCGCGCGCCGCGCGCGAGGCACCCGCCTCGAGCAGCGCTGCGTGCGCTGTTGCGCGGTTCTTGCCCCAGAAGTCCACCTCGTAGCTCGCCGACGGCATCGCCAGCCAGTCGAGCTCGTGGCCCCCGCCCTGCGCGGAATGACCGGCAAGATAATTGGCGCCGGCATCGGCACTCAGACTCGGCAGAATCGCCGCCCCCGCCTGGCGCGCGCGCGCGTCGGCCTGAGCAACCCGCTCGCCCGCTTCCGCCAGATCCGCGTTGTGACTCACGGCGAAGTCCACCAGTGTATCGAGCTCCTCGCTGCCGAAGCCCCGGTACCAGCCCTGATCCGGCCAGGCGGGACTGGCGGCCGTGGCCGCGTGCTCGAATCCCGCCGGAGCCGCCGACGGTACGGCCGCGAGCGGCTGCTCCGCGACGCAGCCTGCAGCCATGAGGCTTGCTGCGCACGCCGTTGCGGGCCATCGGCCCCGCCACGCAACCCCGGTTTTGAATCGAGTGATCACGATGCCCTGTCCCATGCTGGCGCTGCCTGCGCAGCCTGCCTCGGAAAGCTTTGGTTTTGCTCAAAGGGCGCTAAGATTCGCAGTCGTGAAGCTGCTGCTGGTCGAAGATTCGGCGCGCCTGTCCGCGGCGCTGGTGGCGGGCTTTCGTGGCGAGGGCTTTGCCGTCGACCATGCCGCCGACGGCCGCGCCGCCCTGCAGTACCTGAAGCTGCACGAGTATGACATCCTCATTCTGGATCTCATGCTGCCGCAGGTCTGCGGGCTCGAGGTGCTGCGCGCCCTGCGGAAAGTGCCGGTGCCCACGCGCGTGCTGGTGCTGTCGGCGCGCGACCAGATCGAGGATCGCGTCGGCGCTCTCAACCTCGGCGCCGACGACTATCTGCTGAAGCCCTTCGATTTCGCCGAGCTCAAGGCGCGGGTGCTCGCGCTGCTGCGCCGCCATTACGGGGAGATCTCGAGCAAGCTCGTCTGCGGCGATCTCGCCCTCGATACCAACGCGCGCGTCGCCTCCTCGCGCGGCGCGCCGTTGCCGCTCACTCCGAAGGAATATGCGCTGCTCGAGACACTGCTGCGGCACCGTGGCCGGAGCTTCACCCGCGCTGCCTTGTTCGAGCGGCTCTACGACGGCCTCAGCGATGCGTCCGACCGGGTGATCGAGGTGGTGATCAGCACCTTGCGTGCCAAGCTGGACAAGGCGGGGCTCCCCACCCTCATCGAGACGCGCCGGGGCTTTGGCTACCGTGTTCCGTGAATGGGTCAGCCGCTCGCTGCGGCGCCGGCTGCTGTTCTCGCTGCTGCTCGGCGTGGGACTGAGCCTGGCGGCCTTCCAGCTGGTAGTCGATCAGCTCGTCGATCGCAATATCGTCAGCAGCTTCGAGACGTCCGCGGGCGCCAGCGAGCGACGTGAGCTGCTGCTGCACGAGGTCGATGTCATTCTGCTCGCCGGCTTCGTGACCGTGCTGGCCGTGTCGGCCCTCGTCACCGTCGTGTCGGTGCGGCGCGGACTGCAGCCACTGGAAGCAGCCACCGCCGCCGCGCGTGCGGTGTCTCCCGAGCATCCGGCGCACGCTCTGCCGCTCGCCGGGCTGCCGGCGGAGATCCGGCCCCTCGGCGAATGTATCAACGAGCTGCTCGAGGGTCTCGCCGGCTCGCTCGAGCGCGAGCGGCGCTTCTCCGCCGATCTCGCGCACGAGCTGCGCACTCCGCTGGCCGAGATTCGCGCCCTCGCCGAGGTCGGTGCCGATGAGCGGCACGAGGCGCCGGAGCTGCGCCGCTTCCTCGGGCAGATCGCCAGCGCCGCCGTGGGCATGCAGGGGGTGATCGAATCGCTGCTGGCGGTTGCGCGCGCCGATCGCACGGCGGTGCGCAACGCCCTCGAGCCACTGCAGGTGGCGTCCGCGGTGCACGCCCGCGTCGAGCGGCTGCGCGTAATTAACTCGGTGACCCCCGGGCGAATCGTCGCGCGCGTTCCGGCCGCGGCGTGGATCCAGTCGGATCCGCGTTTGTTCGATGCCCTGTTGCTCAACCTGCTGACCAACGCCCTGCAGCACGGCGACCCGCGCGAGCCCATTGAGGTCGACTGGCTCGATCGGTCCGCCGGCGCGGCCCTGCGCATACGCAACCTCGCGCCGGACCTCTCGCCTCAGGACCTCCCGCACCTCACCGAGCGTTTCTGGCGGCGCGCGGCGCGCGATCAGCCCGCCGCTCCGGCCGGGCTCGGGCTCGGGCTGTGGGTGGTCGCCGGGTTGTGCCGCGTGCTCGACTTGAGCCTGAGCTTCGACCTCGATGCGCAGCAGAGGTTGAGCGTGTGCATCAGCGGATTTCGCAGCGTCTAGTCATGACGGCGCGCACCCTGACCGGCCGGGGCATCGGGGCTAAACGCCGCTGCCGCTGGGCGCAGGGCGCAGACGCCGACATGCAGCGTTACCACGACGAGGAGTGGGGCCGCCCATCGCACGACGACCGGCACCTCTTCGAGATGCTGATCCTCGAGGGTGCCCAGGCCGGCCTCTCGTGGTCGACGATCCTGCACAAGCGTGCGGGCTACCGCAAAGCGTTCGCCGGCTTCGCGCCACGCAAGGTGGCGCGTTTCGACGCGCGGCGCCGCGCTGCCCTGATGCGGAACCCGGCCATCGTGCGCAACCGCCTCAAGATCGAATCCACGGTCACGAACGCGGGCGCATACCTCGCCGTGCAGCGCGAGTTCGGCTCCTTCGACCGCTATCTGTGGTCCTTCGTCGGCGGCCGCCCGGTCGTCAAGCACCGCCTGGGCAGCGCCGTCCCGGCGCGTACCGCGCTCAGCGACCGTATCGCGAAGGACCTCGCGCGCCGCGGCTTCCGTTTCGTCGGTACCACCATCGTCTACGCCTATCTGCAGGCGGTCGGGGTCGTCGACGATCACGCGCGCAGCTGCTTCCTCGGCCGGCAGTAGCCGCCGGCCCCGAGCGCCTCTTAAGATAGCGGTCCTTTTCAATCCGTCCGGGAAAACAACGTATGAAAGTATTGCTTGCCCTCGCCGCCACGGTACTCGCCACCGGTGCGGCCTACGCCGACTGCCCCTACCCCGCTCCCCCTGACAAACTCCCGGACGGCGCGACCGCCACAATGCAGGACATGCTCGCCGGGCAAAAGGCCGTCGCCGAATACAACAAGTCGATCGGCGACTACACCGCCTGCATCGACAAGGAGCTCGATGCAGCCGTCGCCAAGGGTGGCGACAAACTCAAGCCCGAACAGAGGGCCGACATGCAGCGCATTGCCAACCAGAAGCACAACGCCGCCATCGACCAGCTGCAGAGCGTCGCCGACCGCTTCAATGAGCAGGTGAAGGTCTTCAAGGCGAAGTCCGCGGACGCCAAGAAGCCTTAAAGTTGCTGACGCCCGCCGAAGCCGACGCGCTGATCGGGCAGCACCTGCAGTGCCTGCCGATCGAATCGCTGCCGCTCGTGCAGTGCGCCGGCGGCGTGCTGCGCGAGAACATCTACGCCGAGCGCGACCAGCCGCCCTTCGACCGGGTCGCGATGGACGGCATCGCGCTCGACAGCCACGCGGTCGCCGCCGGTTGCCGTAGCTTCCGCGTGCAGGCCACGCAGGCGGCCGGCGACCCGCCACTGACACTGGCCGCGCCGGGTGCCTGCATCGAGGTCATGACCGGCGCGGTGCTGCCGCTCGGCTGCGACAGCGTCGTAGCGGTCGAGGAAATCATCAGCAGCGGCGGCGAAGCCGCGCTCGCAGCGGCGCTGCGGGTCGAACCCTGGCACAACGTCCACCGGCGCGGCAGCGACACGCGGCAGGGGACACTGCTGGTCTCGACGGGGACACGGCTGCACGCGCCCGAGGTGGCGATCGCCGCCGCGGCCGGCATGGCGCGCATCCGCATCAGCAGCCAGCCGATGCTGGTCGTCATCTCGACCGGTAACGAGCTCATCGAGCCGGGCGAGCCGGTGCTGGCCCACCAGGTGCGGCGCTCGAACGCCTACGCGATCGTGAGCGCGCTGCGCGAGCACGGCTTCCAGCGCGTCGCCGACGATCACGTCCAGGACGACGCCGAGGAGCTGCGCGAGCGGTTGCGGTTTCACCTCGAGACCCACGACGTGCTGGTGCTCTCGGGCGGAGTCTCGATGGGCCGCTTCGACCTCGTGCCGCAGGTGCTGGAAGAGCTCGGCGTGCGCACGATTTTTCATAAAGTCGCGCAACGGCCGGGTAAGCCGCTGTGGTTCGGCATGGCGCCCACCGGCGCCGCGGTGTTTGGACTTCCGGGCAATCCCGTCTCGACCCTCGTGTGCCTCGCCCGTTACGTGCTCCCTGCCCTGCTCGCGAGTCTCGGCCAGAGTCCGCCCGCGCCGGAAAGACTGGCGCTCGGCGCGCCCGTGACGGTCAACCCGCCGCTCACTTACTTCATGCCCGTGCGCATCGAGCAGGACGACTGGGGACGCCCGTGGGCGATGCCGGCTCCGACCAACGGCTCGGGCGACTTCACGGCGCTTGCCGGAACCGATGGCTTCGTCGAGCTGCCGCCGGGCCCGAACACCTATAAAAAAGGCTTCGTCACGCGGCTGTTCCGCTGGTCGTGACGCCTGGGCGAGGCGCGCCGCCTCCCCCCTTTGGGCCGATAGCCAGCGCCGCGCCGCGGTCTCATACTGCCGGGGTGACGGTACCCGAGGTCATCGTTCCGCTCACGCGGCGGCGCGCGCCGCGCGACACACTGCGGCGCCCGATGCGCGACCTGCGCATTTCGGTGATGGACCGCTGCAACTTCCGTTGCCCCTACTGCATGCCGCGCGAGACCTACCACGAGAAGTACCGCTTCCTCGGGTCGCACGAACGCCTGTCGTTCGATGAGATCGTGCGTCTCGCGCGCCTGTTCGTGCAGCTCGGGGTGCGCAAGCTCCGTCTCACGGGCGGCGAGCCGCTGCTGCGCGCGGGACTCTCCGACCTGATCGGCGACCTGACCGCGATTCCCGGCGTCGAGGACGTCGCGCTCACCACCAACGGCGTGCTGCTCGCGAGGTACGCGAGCGAGCTCAAGGCCGCGGGGCTCAAGCGCGTCACCGTGAGCCTCGACAGCCTGGACCCGGAAGTGTTCGCGCGCATGAGCGGCGGCTTTGGCAGTCCGGCGGAGGTGCTCGAGGGCATCGAGCACGCGCGCCGCGCCGGGCTCGAACCCGTGAAGATCAACGCCGTGGTACAGCGTGGCGTCAACGACCACACGGTGCTCGATCTCATCGAGCGCTTCCGCGGCAGCGGCGTGGTCGTGCGCTGCATCGAATACATGGACGTCGGCAACCGCAATCACTGGAGCTCGGAGCTGGTGGTTCCCTCGAAGGAGCTGGCGGCGCGCATCGCGGCGCGCTGGCCGCTGACTGCGCTCGAGCCCGGCTACCTGGGCGAGGTGGCGGAGCGCTATGCGTTCGCCGACGGCCAGGGGGAGGTGGGATTCATCTCCTCGGTGTCGCAGCCCTTCTGCGGCGACTGCACGCGCGTGCGCCTCTCCTCCGACGGCATGATCTACACGTGTCTGTTCGCCACGCATGGCACGAGCCTGCGCGATGCCTTGCGCGGCGGTGCCAGCGACGACCGGCTGCTCGAGCTCATCGACGGCGTGTGGCAGCGGCGCGCCGACCGCTACAGCGAGCAGCGTGCCAGCCTGCCGCACAGTCAGGGCGAGCCGCCCAAGGTCGAGATGTTCTACATCGGTGGCTGATGCCGCGCCCGCGCCTTTCGCATCTCGACGCACGCAATCGCCCGACCATGGTCGACGTGGGGGCAAAGGAGGTCACGCAGCGCGTGGCCGAGGCGCAGGCGCGCGTGCGGCTGCCGCCCGCGGTGGCGCGCGCGCTGCGCGCCAGCGGTCATCGCACCAGGAAGGGCCCGGTATTCGACACCGCGATCCTCGCCGGTGTCATGGCCGCCAAGCGCGCCCATGAGCTGATCCCGTTCTGCCATCCGCTCGCGCTCGAGAGCTGCCAGGTCGAGATCGCGCAGCGCAGCGCCGGCGTGCTCGTGGTGCGCTGCCGGGTGTCGGTACATCACCGCACCGGTGTGGAGATGGAGGCGCTCACCGGCGCCGCCGTGGCGGCCCTCACCATCTACGACATGTGCAAAGCGCTCTCGCACGACATCGAGATCACCGACGTACGCCTGCTCGCCAAGAGCGGCGGGAAACGCCGCTACCGGCGCGCGCGCAGCGCGCGGCGCCCATGAGCGCGCCGCTCTACGGACTGGTGCTCGCCGGCGGGCGCAGTACGCGCATGGGCGCCGACAAGGCCGCGCTCAGCGTCGCCGGACGCACGCAGCTCGAGCAGGCCATGGCGCTGCTGGCGCCGCGCGTAGCGCGTGCCTTCGTGTCGGTGCGCGCCGATCAGCGCGCCGAGCCGCTGCGCGCAGCGTTCGAGCAGATCGAGGACAGCCGCGAGAACTTGGGTCCCATCGCCGGAATCCTCGCCGCTCTCGAGCGCCATCCCGAGCACGCCTGGCTGGTGCTCGCCTGCGACCTGCCGCTGCTCGATGGCGCCACGCTCGACCGGCTGGTGCGCTCGCGCGCACCCACGCGGCTCGCCACCGCCTTCCGCTCGAGTCACGACCGGCTGCCGGAGCCTCTGTGCGCGGTGTACGAGCCGGCGAGCGGCGCCGCGCTCGCGGCCTACGTCGCCGCCGGCGGCAACTGCCCGCGCAAGTTCCTGATGAGCGCCGACGTCGAGCTGCTGGACGAGCCGAACCCGCGGGCGCTCGACAACGCCAACACTCCCGAGGAGTATGCATCCGCCATGAGCGCACTCGCCGACAGCGCCGCCGCCGCGACCCGCCGCGTGACGGTGCAGTACTTCGCACTGCTGCGCGAGCAGGCCGGGCGCGGCGGCGAGACCCTCGAGACGCGCGCCCGCACCCCGCGCGAGCTGTACGGCGAGCTCGCGCGCCGCTATCCCTTCTCGCTCGATGCGGCGCAGCTGCGCGTGGCGATCAACTCCGAGTTCGGCGACTGGTCGGCAACGCTGCGCGACGGCGATGCGGTGGTGTTCATTCCCCCGGTCGCGGGCGGCTGAGCTCACGGGAGCCGCCGGCCTCATGAGCGCACCCTTCAGTTTCAGCCGCACGCCGCTCGACGTGAGCGCGCTGCGCAGCGCGCTCGCCGACCCCGCCTGCGGGGGCTATGCGGCATTCGAGGGCTGGGTGCGCGATCACAACGAGGGCCAGCGGGTGCGGCATCTCGAATACGAGGCCTATGAGGCGCTCGCGGTGCGCGAGGCCGAGCGCATCATCGCCGAGGCCGGGGCGCGCTTCGGTGTGGCGCACGCCGCCTGCGCGCATCGCGTCGGCGACCTCCAGGTGGGCGAGCTCGCCGTGTGGGTGGGGGTGAGCGCCGCACACCGCGACGAGGCCTTCCGTGCCTGCCGCTATATCATCGACGAGATCAAGCACCGCCTGCCGATCTGGAAGAAGGAGCACTACGTCGGCGGCGACTCGGGCTGGGTGAACTGCGAACGCTGTGCGGTACCGTCCGCGCACGAGCACCGTCACGAGCACGAGCACTCCTGAAGCGCCGCTCTACGGACGGATCTGGCCCGCCCCGCGTACCACGTACTTGTAGCTGGTGAGCTGCTCGACTCCAACCGGGCCGCGCGCGTGGAAGCGGTCGGTCGAGATGCCGATCTCCGCCCCCATGCCGAACTCGCCGCCGTCGGCGAACTGCGTCGAGGCGTTGTGCAGCACGATCGCGCTGTCGACGCGCTCGAGGAAACGATCGGCGGTGGCCTGATTGCCGGTGACAATCGCCTCGGTGTGCGCCGAGCCGTAGCGGGCGATGTGGGCGATGGCCGCATCGACGCCATCGACTACCCGCGCGGCGATGATGGCGTCGAGATACTCCGTGTACCAGTCGTCCTCGCTCGCCGGCCGCACCCGCGGATCGGCCTGCTGCACTTCTGTATCGCCGCGCACCTCGCAGCCGGCCGCGAGCAGATCCTGCACGATGGGACGGAGGTGCGTCGCCACACAGGCGCGGTCGATGAGCAAAGTCTCGGCGGCGCCGCAGATGCCGGTGCGGCGCATCTTGGCGTTGAGGGCAATGCTGCGCGCCATGCGCACATCGGCATCGCGATCGATGTACACGTGGCAATTGCCCTCCAGGTGCCCGATCACCGGCACGCGCGCCTCCTGCTGCACGCGCGCCACCAGCGTCTTGCCGCCGCGCGGCACGATGACGTCCAGATATTCGGTCATGTCCGCGAGCATGTAACCGACCGCGGCGCGGTCGGTGGTCGGCACCAGCTGAATCGAGCTTACCGGGAGTCCGGCGGCCTCCAGGCCCGCGACCAGACACCCGTGCAGCGCCGAATTCGAATGACGGCTCTCTGAGCCGCCACGCAGGATCGCGGCGTTCCCCGACTTCAGGCACAGCGCCCCCGCGTCCGTCGTCACGTTGGGGCGGCTCTCGTAGATGATGCCGATGACTCCGATCGGCACCACCACACGCTCGATCGTGAGTCCGTTGGGCCGCCGCCATGTGGAGGCGACGCTGCCGATCGGATCGGGCCGCGCAACGACGTCCTCGATGCTCGCGGCGATCGCCGCGACGCGCTGCGCGTCGAGCTCGAGCCGCTCGCGCCGCGCACCGCTCATGTCGAGCGCGCGCGCGGCCGCGAGATCGTGGCCGTTGGCCGCGAGAATCTGCGCACTGCGCGCGCGCACCGCGGCGGCGGCCGCCGCCAGCGCGGCGTTCTTCTGCGCAGTGGGCGCGAGCGCGAGCGTGCCCGCCGCGAGCGTCGCGGCCTTGCCGAGCCCTGCCATCAGTTCGCCGATGCGCTCGCCGCTCATGGCCTCACAGCACCTGACCGGCAGCGGCGGCGGGCGCGCCCGAGGCGGGCACGGCGTCGCGCATCAGCACCAGGTCGTCGCGATGAATCATCTCATCGCGTCCGCGGAAGCCGAGCAGCGCCTCGATCTCGGAGGACTGGCGTCCCATGATGCGGGCCGCATCCGCGTCCGAATAGGCGACGATACCGCGGGCGATCTCTGCGCCGTCGGCCGCGAGCACGCTCACGGTGTCGCCGCGCTCGAAGCGGCCGCGCGCACCGGTGACCCCGGCGGGCAGCAGGCTCTTGCCCTCGAGCAGTGCGCGCTGCGCGCCCGCATCGATAGTGATCGCGCCGGCCGGGCGCAGCGTCCCGGCGATCCACTGCTTGCGGGCCGCGACCGGGGTCGCGTGCGGCACGAACCAGGTGCACTCGGCCCCCTCCTCCAGGCGGCGCAGCGGGTGCTTGTGGTAGCCCGCGGCGATGCACATGTGGCAGCCGGCGGCGACCGCAATCTTCGCGGCCAGGATCTTCGCCGTCATGCCGCCCGAGCCCAGCTGCGAGGCGCTGCGGCCCGCCATCGCCTCGATCTCCGGGGTGATGCGCCGCACCTCGGGCAGGATGCGCGCACGCGCATCGAGGTTTGGATCGGCGCTATAGAGTCCCGCCACGTCCGACAGCAGCACCAGGCAGTCGGCGCCGGCCATCTGCGCCACCCGCGCGGCGAGGCGATCGTTGTCACCGTAGCGGATCTCGGCGGTGGCGACCGTGTCGTTCTCGTTGATCACCGGCAGCGCGCCGAGCGCGAGCAACGCCTCGAGCGTCGCACGCGCGTTGAGGTAGCGGCGCCGCCGCTCGCTGTCCTCCAGCGTCAGCAGCATCTGCGCCACGGTCACGCCGTGCTCCTCGAACAGTTCCTTGTAGGCGTGCACCAGGCGGATCTGCCCGACGGCCGCCGCCGCCTGGCTCTCCTCGAGCCGCAGCGCGCCGCCTCGCAGGCCCAGGCGCCCGCGACCGAGGGCGATGGCGCCGGATGACACCAGGATGACCTGCTGTGCGCGCTTGCGCAGGCGCAGCAGATCCTCGACCAGTGTTTCCATCCAGGCGCGGTTGACGCGCCCGCTGTCGCCACCCACCAGCAGCGCCGAGCCCACCTTGACGACGAGCCGCCGGGCCTTCACCAGGGGCGCGGCGTTGCTGCGAGCTGGGGCTGTCATGGTGCGAAAACTATACGCATTCGACACTGCGTTGCCCAACCTCCGGCCAGCCCCTAAACTGTTGCGCGGCGGAGAAGCTCGAGAGAAGGGTGGCAGCGCGGTGAGCAGAGACTACGAACCGGTTCGCGGACAGTGGTACGAGAACCTTGAAGAAGAAGAACAGTTCCGCGTGCTTACGGTCGATGAGGACTCGGAGCTGATCGAGATCGAGTATCTCGACGGTGACATCGAGGAGCTCGACCTCGAGGCGTGGCACGAGATGGACCTCGAGCGTATTCAGGAGCCCGAGGGCTGGTCCGACGACGACGACGAGGAGTCGGACGAGGACGAGGAGTGGGACGAGGAAGATGACGAGGACGATGACGACTGGGACGACGATGACGAGGAAGACGGCGACGAAGAACAGGACGAGTATTGACCGCCCCCGGCATCGACAGCTGGTATCACGAGAAGGAATCCGCCTGGCTGTACCGGCGCGTGGCAGCCGCCGAGCCTGACGCCCACAAGCGGCGGCTGTTCGAGCAGCTTGCCACCGCCGCCGAAGAGCAGGCCGGCAAATGGGCGCAGGTGGCCGCCAAGAGCGGCGCGGCTCCCCGCACCTTCACCCCCTCGCTGCGCGCCCGCATCGTCGAGCGTCTGCTCGGGCGCTTCGATCCGGCCTCGCTCCGTACCGTACTGGCGGCGATGAAACTGCGCGGCCTCTCGGTCTACAGCGCGCTCTCCGGCAGCATCGCCGGCCACGCCATGCCCACGACGCTCGCGGAGGTCGGCGCCCGCCACCGCAGCACCATCGGCGGGAGCCTGCGCGCGGCGGTGTTCGGCGTGAACGACGGCCTGGTATCGAACCTGTCGCTGGTGCTCGGCATCGCGGGAGCCGGCGCCGCGCCCGGCTTCGTGCTGATGTCGGGCGCCGCGGGACTGCTCGCCGGCGCGCTCTCCATGGCGGCGGGCGAGTACGTCTCGGTGCGCTCGCAGCGCGAGATGTACGAGTACCAGATGGCGCTCGAGCGCGAGGAGCTGGCCGAGTACCCCGAAGAAGAAGCCGAGGAGCTGGCGCTCATCTACCAGGCGCGCGGCGTCGACCTCGAACAGGCGCGCGCCGTGAGCCGCGCGTTGCTCGCGCACCCGGACAAGGCCCTCGACGTGCTCGCGCGCGAGGAGCTCGGACTCAATCCCGACGACCTCGGCTCGCCGTGGCGCGCGGCCAGCGCGTCCTTCGTCACCTTCGCGCTCGGCGCCGTGATTCCTCTCATCCCGTTCCTCGCGCACATGACCGGCACCGCAGCGGTGATCGCGGCGGCGAGCGTGACCACGGTGGCCCTGTTCGTCGTCGGCCTCAGCCTGTCGCTGTTCACCGGGCGCGACGCGCTGCGCAGCGCGCTCCGCATGGTGCTGATCGGCGGCGGCGCGGGAGCTTTGACCTACCTCGTGGGCCGGGCACTCGGCGTGGCGATTTCCTGAGCGAGCGCGGGCCTTGAAAAACGCTCCGCGGCCCCAACGCTGGCGAGTGAGAAAGGCTAACGGTACAGTGCCACCATGAAACGCATCCTGTTGTTCCTCCTGACAAACCTGGCCGTGCTGCTGGTGCTGTCGATCGTCGCCCACCTGATCGGCCTCGACACCTGGCTCGCCGTGCACGGCGGAAGCCTGTCGGGATTACTGGTGTTCGCCGCCTTCGTGGGCTTCGGCGGCTCGTTCATCTCGCTCGCGATATCGAAATGGATGGCGAAGCGCTCGATGGGCGTGCGGGTGATCGGCACGCCTGCCAACGCCACCGAACAGTGGCTGGTCGCGGTCGTGCAGCAGCACGCCCAGCGCGTCGGTGTCGGCATGCCGGAAGTCGGCATCTTCGACTCGCCCGAGCCGAATGCCTTCGCCACCGGCGCCAACCGCAACGCCGCGCTGGTCGCGGTCAGCACCGGGCTGCTCGAGCGCATGAATCGCGAGGAGATCACGGCAGTGCTCGGTCATGAGATGACGCACGTCGCCAACGGCGACATGGTGACCCTCACGCTGATCCAGGGCGTGGTGAACACTTTCGTGATCTTCCTGTCGCGCGTCATAGGCAACATCGTCGACCGCGCCCTGTTCCGCTCCGACGACGGACGCGGCATCGCCTACTTCGCCACGGTGCTGGTGACACAGATGCTGCTGAGCGTGCTCGCCACCATGATCGTCATGTGGTTCTCGCGCTGGCGCGAATTCCGCGCCGACCGCGGCGGGGCACAGCTCGCCGGCACATCGAACATGATCGATGCGCTGAACGAGCTCAAACGCGTGCACGAGCCGCTGCCGACGCAGCAGCTCGCGGCCTTCGGCATCGCCGGCGGCGACATCGGCAGCGGGTTGAAGCGGCTCTTCATGAGCCACCCGCCGCTCGATGAGCGCATCGCGGCGCTGCGCGCGCTCGGCCCCGCTAACTGATCGGGCGGGCTTCCAGGCGGTGGACCTTCTCGGGACACTGCGCGGGATTCTCGCCGAGGGCGACTTACTCAGCGGCGAGGCCTGCGAGCCCTACCTCGCCGATCACCGCCGGCTGTATCGCGGACGCGCGCTCGCCGTGGCGCTGCCGCGATCGGTCGAGCACGTTTCGCGCGTGCTCGCGGCCTGCGACGCGGCGCGCGTTGGCGTGGTGCCGCACGGCGGCAACACCGGCTACTGCGGCGGCGCCACTCCCGATGAATCGGGCACGCAGCTGGTGCTCTCGCTGAAGTATCTGAACCGCATCCGCGGCGTCGACCCCGACAACTACTCGCTCATCGCCGAAGCCGGCTGCGTCCTCGCCCGGGTGCAGGAGGCGGCCGAAAGCGCGGGTCGCTACTTCCCCCTGAGCCTGGGCTCCCAGGGCAGCTGCCAGATCGGCGGCAATCTTTCGACCAACGCCGGCGGCGTGCATGTGCTGCGCTACGGCATGATGCGCGACCTGGTGCTGGGGCTCGAGGTGGTGCTGGCCGACGGCCGCGTGCTGCCGGGGCTCACGGCACTGCGCAAGGACAACACCGGCTACGACATCCGCGGCCTGTTCCTCGGCGCCGAGGGCACGCTCGGAGTGATCACGGCGGCGAGCCTGAAGCTCTTTCCGCAGATCAGGAGCACCGCCACTGCCCTCATTGCCCTCGCCGACCCGCGCGCCGCGGTCGCGCTGCTGGCGCGGCTGCGCGCGGCGAGCGGCGACGCCATCAGCTCCTTCGAGCTCATTCCCCGCCTCGGCATCGAGCTCACCACGGCGTACATCCCCGGCGTCGTCGATCCGCTCGGCGCCCCGCATCCCTGGTACGTGCTGTGCGAGCTCGGCTCGGCGCGCGCCGCCGAGCCGCTCGAGGCGCTGCTGACCGAGGCGCTCGGCGCGGCACTCGAGGCGGGGCTGGTACGCGATGCGGTGCTCGCGCGCAGTGAGCGCGAGCGCGCCGCGCTGTGGAAGATCCGCGAGACGATCCCCGAGGCGCAGCGTCACGAGGGGCCGGGACTCAAGCACGACATCTCCGTGCCGGTGAGCGCGCTGCCGGAGTTCGTCGAGCGCGGCGGCGCCTGGATCGCCGCCCACGTGCCGCAGGCGCGCCTCATTGCCTACGGGCACGTCGGCGACGGCAATCTGCACTTCAACCTGCAGGGACGTCCGGGCGCCGACGGCGCGGCACTGCTCGGGCGCGCCGCAGAGGTGCGCCGCATCCTGCACGATCTGACCGCCTCGCTCGGCGGGAGCTTCAGCGCCGAGCACGGTATCGGGCGGCTGAAAGTCGCCGAGCTCGAGCGCTATGCTCCCGCCACCGAGCTCGCGCTCATGCACGCGGTGAAGCGCGCGCTCGACCCGAACGGCATCATGAATCCCGGCAAGGTCCTGCGCAGCGGATGAAGGAGAGGCGGATGGCGTATCGCGCATCGTTACTGGTGATCGCCGCGCTCGGCCTCGCGGCCTGCGGCCACCGCGGCCAGCCGCCCGCGGCCAGCGCCGCGGCGCCCACCGCCGCACCCGCCGACGAAGGACCGCGCATCGTCATGTCGGACGACCTGGTCCACCTCGAGTACCGCGTCCTCGGGCACGGCGAGCCGGCGGTGATTTTGATCCACGGCTGGTGCGGCAACGCCGACTACTGGCACGCGCAGTTCGATGCTCTCAAGGCACGTTACACGGTGGTGGCCGTCGATCTCGCCGGCCACGGCGCCTCGGGCGCCAACCGCACCGACTGGTCGATCGCCAACTACGCCGGCGACCTCGCCAGCATCGCGCGCCAGCTCCCCAGCACCCGTATCGTGCTGGTCGGACATTCGATGGGCGCCACGGTGGCGCTGGCCGCGGCCCCCCGCATCGGCCCGCGCGTCATCGGCATCATCGCCGTCGATGCGCTGCGCTCGGTCGGCATGCCGCCTCTCAGCGCCGGGGAGATCGCCGCCAAAGTCGCGCCGTTCCGCTCCGACTTCGTCGGCGCGACGCGCGCGCTGGTGACGGATTCGCTGTTCGAGAAGGGTGCCGATCCGCTGCTGGTGCAGAAGGTGGCGTACGACATGTCGCTGCGCTCGCCGGCGGTGGCGGTGCCGACGCTCGAAAAGCTCCTGGGCCTCGACCTCGCGACGCTCCTGCCCAACGTGCGCGTGCCGGTCTACGCCATCAACTCGGATCTCGCGCCTACCGACGCCGAGCGCATCAGGAAGTCGCTCCCGGACTTCACACTCGACGTGCTGCCGCACACCGGGCACTTCCTCATGCTGGAGGCTCCCGGGAGTTTCAACCCGCTCCTGATCAAGGATATCGACGCGCTCGCCGCGCGCGCGCCGCACTGAGGCGTGCGCTAAGGGCGCCGTCCTCAGCGCTGGCGGATCAGCCCTTCCTGCGCGGCGCTCGCGACCAGGCGGCCGTCGCGCGCGAACACACTCGCCCGCGCGAAGCCGCGCGCGCCCGAGGCGCTCGGGCTGTCCATCGCGCACAACAGCCAGTCATCGACGCGCAACGGCCGGTGGAACCACATGGCGTGATCGATCGTGGCCATGATGAGCGAGGGTTTGAGGAAGGAGGTGCCGTGCGGGAGCGTCGCGGTGTCGAGCAGGAAGAAATCCGACACGTAGGCGAGCAGCCGCCGGTGCAGCATCTCGTCATCGCCCAACCGGGCGACGGCGCGCACCCAGATCTGCCGCGCGGGCGGGGCGGGCTTAGGTCTGAGATAGTCGACCGGCTGCACCAGGCGGAACTCGAAGGGCCGCGGCTGGGAGAAGAAGCGCCGCACCTTTTCCGGCAGCTTCTCCAGCAGCTCGGGCGCCGGGGCCGGGTCGGGCAGACTTTCAGGGTCGGGGACTTTGGGCATGTCGATCTGGTGATCGAAGCCCCCCTCGGTCACCTGGAACGAGGCAGTCATGTTGAAGATCTGCTCGCCGTGCTGGATCGCGACGACCCGGCGGTTGGTGAAGCTGTGGCCGTCGAGGCTGCGGTCGACCTGGTAGACGATCGGCGCGTTGATGTCGCCGCGCCGCAGGAAGTATGCGTGCAGCGAGTGCACCACGCGGTCCTCAACCGTGGCGGCGGCGGCGGTCAGCGCCTGACCGAGCACCTGCCCGCCGAATACCTGAGGCGCGCCGATGTCGCGGCTCTCGCCGCGGAACAGATTCACCTCGAGCGGCTCGAGCTCGAGCAGCTGCAGCAGATCCGTGAGTCGCTGGTCCATGGACCTCAATCCGGCACGCCGAGACGCTGATGCATCACCGGGCTCGTGGTGGTGTATTGCAGGAACTGCTTCTTCTGCGGATAGAGGTGGTGCTGGATCGCGAAGGCGGCGAGCGCGGCTTCGTGGAACCCGGAGAGAATCAGCTTCTTCTTTCCCGCGTAGGTGTTGATGTCGCCGACGGCGAACACCCCGGGTACGCTGGTCTGAAACTTCTCGGTGTCGACCCTGAGCGCCTTCTTCTCGAGCGCCAGGCCCCACTCGGCGATCGGGCCGAGCTTGGGGTGCAGACCGAAGAACACCAGCAATTGATCCGCCGCGAGCGGCTGCACGGTGCCGTCGCTCGCGCGGATGTTGACACCGCGCAGTGCGCCGTCGGCGGTCAGGAGTGAATGCGGCAACGCCTCGAAGAGCCGCATGCGACCCGCGGCCACCTGCTCGCGCATGCGCGCCACCGAGGCCGGAGCCGCGCGGAACTCCGCGCGCCGATGCACCAGGTCGAGGCTCGCGGCGCGGCCGAGGAGCTCGAGCGTCCAGTCGAGCGCCGAGTCGCCGCCACCGAAGACCACCAGGTGCTTGCCGGCGAGTTGGGCGGCGTTCCTGACCCGGTACTGGATGGCGCCGCCCTCGAAGGCCTCCGCGCCCTCGACGCCGATGCGGCGCGGCTGGAACGAGCCGAGACCCGCGGCGATCACTACCGCGCCGGCATCGAAGCGCACGCCGCCGGCGGTGGCGAGCTGGAAGCGTCCGTCCTGCGCGCGTGCAAACTCGGTGACCTCGTGCCCGAGGTGCAGCTGCGCCTTGAAGGGTTTGATCTGCTCGAGCAACCGGTCGACCAGCTCCTGCGCGCCGCACACCGGCAACGCCGGGATGTCGTAGATCGGCTTGTCGGGGTAGAGCTCGGCGCATTGCCCACCCGGATGCGCGAGCGAATCGATGACGTGCGCGCCGATACCGAGCAGGCCCAGTTCAAACACCTGGAACAGGCCGCAGGGACCCGCGCCGATGATGACCACCTCGGTGCTGATCGGCGCCGCGCTGGCGTTGGATGAGGTCTGCGTCAAGGTGTCGGTTGCGGTGCGGCCGCGTTAGTGTTGCCGGGCCTTTTATTCTAGTGGGTCTTGACTGCGCCCGCATGCGATCAGGGTATAGTAAGCATCCAAGGCCTGTCGCCCGGCGCGGCGCCTGACCCTCTACTCCAGATCTGAAGGATCCGAGCCTTGACCTCCAACGCCGAACTTCACGCGCGCCGCCAGCAGGCCGTGCCGCGCGGTGTCAGCAACTCGCTCGCGGTGTACGCCGAGCGCGCCTCCAACGCCGAGCTCTGGGACGTCGAAGGCAAGCGCTACATCGACTTCGCGAGCGGCATTTCGGTGCTCAACACCGGCCACGTGCATCCGAAGGTGAGTGCGGCCATCGCACGGCAGCTCGAGAAGCTCACTCACACCTGCTTCCAGGTGACTCCCACCGAGAGTTACGTGGCGCTCGCCGAGGCACTGAATGCGCTCGCGCCGGGGGCGGGGCCGAAGAAAACCATCTTCCTCACCACCGGCGCCGAGGCGGTCGAGAACGCCATCAAGATCGCGCGCTTCCACACCAGGCGCTCGGCGGTGATCAGCTTCTCCGGCGGCTTCCACGGCCGCACGCTCGCCTGCATCGGCCTGACCGGCAAGGTGCAGCCCTACAAGGCAGGCTTCGGACCGATGCTGCCGGAGGTGTATCACCTGCCCTTCCCGATGCCCTATCACGGCGTCACCGTGGAGCACACGCTCGATGCCCTCGAGCAGCTCTTCAAAGCCGACGTCGATCCGGCGCGCGTCGCGGCGATCATCATCGAGCCGGTGCTCGGTGAGGGCGGTTTCTACGCGGCGCCCGCGGAGCTCCTCAAGCGTCTGCGCGGCGTGTGCGACACGCACGGCATCGTGCTGATCGCGGATGAGATCCAGTCAGGCTTCGGCCGCACCGGGCGCATGTTCGCCATCGAGCATTCGGGCGTCGAGCCCGACCTCATCACCATCGCCAAGAGCGTCGCGGGCGGCGTGCCGCTTTCGGCGGTGACCGGCAAGGCCGAGATCATGGATGCTCCCGGGCCCGGGGGCCTGGGCGGCACCTTCGCCGGCTCGCCGCTCGCGTGCGCCGCGGGGCTCGCGGTGCTCGAGGTGATGCGCGAGGAGCAGCTCCTGAAGCGCGCGCAGGACATCGGCCGCTTCCTCGCCTCACGCCTCAAGGGCCTGCAGGTGCGCTTCCCGTGCGTCGGCGACGTGCGCAACTCAGGCGCGATGGTCGCGCTCGAGCTGGTGCGCAACATGCGCGCCGATGCGCCCGACCCCGAGCTCACCAGGAACCTGGTGCAGGCCGCCGGCCGGCTCGGACTCATCATTCTCTCGTGCGGCGTCTACGGCAACGTAATCCGCTTCCTCGCACCGCTCACCATTTCGGACGCGCTGCTCAAGGAAGGCTGCCACCTCTTCGAGCTGGCGCTGGAGGAAGTCGCGGGTCCGGGGCTTAAGGCGCGCGCCGCGGGCTGACGGCGCACGACACTCGGGCGTAGCCGGCAAAAACGACGCTTTTTGCCGGCGGTCGACGGAGTTATGTCCGCCGGAATCACTATCCTGTGATTCCGGCCAATAGAACAATAGAATCACGCCCGCCCGGCGTTCGCGTCGGTCGGCGTGTGGAAGTACTCGCTCTCGGAGGCGAGCTGCTCGATCAGGCGCTTGAGCTCCGCCATGCGGCCCTGCGCGGTACTGATTGGCAGGCAGTCCTGGCAGCGCGGGTCACCGCACGGCTGCCGCGAATACAGCCAATACTGCAGGGCGCCGGCCAGCAAGCCGTCGGCGATGTCCCACAGGTCCGCGTCCTTGTCCTTGTCGGCGATGCGATTGCCGAGATCCACGGCCTTGGAAAACGCCGCATCGAACGTATCGGCGAGTGATTCGCTCATGCTTGCTAGTATAGGACAAACGTCCATCCGCCCATCAACGGCTTATGTTGCATGCGCACGACGAGCCCTGAAACCGCCCGCCCGAGTCCGCCGCCCGCCGCGCCGCGGCGGCCGCGTGCCGCCTGGCGCAAGCGTATGCCGCGCCTCGGCGTCGGCTCGCGTCTCGCGCTCGGGCTCGCCGTGGTGGCCGCGGTGCTGGTGGTGGGTGAAATGCTCGCGACCCGCACCGCCCGTGAGGCCGTGGACGCGGTGCGCACCATGCAGAACGAGGACGAGCCGCTCGCCGGCCGCGCGAGCGCCGTGCTGGTGAGCCTGGTCGGCTTCGACCGCGCGGTGGGCGACTACGTGCACGCCCACCCGGCCGCCGACTTCGCCGGCGTCGCCACCGCCGGCGCGGCACTCGAGGAGGCGCTCGGCGGTTACTTCGACGGCTCCCCGCGTCCGTCCGTCACGCCCGCCGCGCTCGAGCTGCGGGCGCGCCTCTCGCAGCACATCGCGGACGGCCGGGTCGTGGCCGGCGGTGCCGCGCAGCGGGCCCAATGGGTCGAGGAGCGCCGCGTGGCGCTCGAGGACGTCTACCAGCGCATCGCCACGGCCGGCGGCTCGGGGCTTGCGATCAACGGCACCCAGGTGGTCGCGCGGCGCTCGCTCGCGGAGCTGCAGTCGGCCATCGATGACATCCGCGGGAACGCCGACTCGACCGCGGTCGCGCGCCGCGAAAGGGACTTCGCTGCGGTACTGAACGCGCACGCCGCCGAGCTCGAGAGCTCTCCGGGGCGCGCCTGGGTCGGCGTGGTCAGGCAGGATTTCGTCGCAGCGGTGCGGCTGCGGCAGACGATCGCACACTACGACGAGCAAGAGAGCGGCGAATGGCACCGGCTGCTCGAGGCGAGCGCGGCACTCACCGCCGACGTGCAGGAGCTGCTGCAGAAGCCGGCGCGGCGCGGCCTCATGCAGGCTTCCGAGCATGCCGCCACTGCGGCCGCGGTCGCCGAGCGCACGCTCGCGCTCTCGGGCGCGGCGGTGCTCGCGCTGCTGCTGGTGGTGTCGGTGCTGCTGACACTCAGCATCAGCCTGCCGGTGCGCCGGCTCACCGCTGCCACCCGACTGCTCGCCGGTGGCGACCGCGGTGCGCGCGCGCCGCGCGGCGGCTCGGCCGAGATCGACGAGCTGGCCGAATCGTTCAACACCATGGCCGACCGCATCGTGCGCGCCGAGGGCGAGCTGCGCGCCCACCAGGCGGAGCTCGAGCGCCACGTCGACGAGCGCACCCGGGCGCTGCATCACCTGGCGCATCACGACCCGCTGACCCAGCTCCCCAACCGCCGGCAGCTCTCGGCGCGGCTCGCCGCGGCCTTGGCGCGCGCCGGCACCCGCTCGCGGCTGGCACTGCTGTTCGTCGACGTCGACAACTTCAAGTCGATCAACGATACCCTCGGACACAGCTTCGGCGACCGCGTGCTGCAGCAGATCGCCGACCGGCTGCACGCCGCCACCGGCGGCACGGGGCTGCTGGCGCGCCTGGGGGGCGATGAGTTCACGGTGCTGCTCGAGGACGTCGAGTCGAGCGAGGAAGTCACGGCCTGCGGCAACCGCATCGTGAGCACGCTGCAGCAGCCGCTCACCGTCGACGGCCGGCTGCTCACCACCAGCGCCAGCGTCGGCGCGAGCCTCTACCCGGATCACGCCGCCGATGCGGAAGGCCTGCTGCGCGCCGCCGACGTCGCGCTGTTTCGCGCCAAGGAGCTCGGCCGCAACCGCTTCGCGCTCTACAGTCCCGAGTTGTACGACGCCGCGGCGCAGCGCTTCCGGCTCGAGCAGTCGCTGCGGCGCGCGGTCGAGGGCGGAGAGCTGCTGCTGCTGTTCCAGCCGATCGTGGCTCTGCAGAGCTGCGAGACCACGGGGCTCGAGGCGCTGCTGCGCTGGCGGCGGCCCGACGGGCGGCTCGCGACCGCCAACGAGTTCATCCCGGTCGCGGAGCAGTCGGGACTGATCCACGAGCTCACCGGCTGGGTGCTGCGCACCGCGGCGAGCACGGCGGCCGGCTGGCGCGCGCAGGGCTGGCAACGCGCCTGCGTGGCGGTGAACGTCTCGCCGGCGCAGTTCTTCGAGAGCGACTTTGTCGAGCAGGTGGCGCGCACGCTGGAGGCGACCGGCCTGCCGCCGAGTGCGCTCGAGCTCGAGATCACCGAGAGCGTGGTGCAGACCGGCAGCGCCACGATCGAGTCGCTTCACCAGCTGCGCGCACTCGGCGTCTCGATCGCGCTCGATGATTTCGGCATGGGCTACTCCTCGCTCACCTCACTCGAGCAGCTCCCCATCACCCGCGTGAAGCTCGACCGGCTGCTGGTCGCGGGCGTCGATACCAACCCGCGCTCCGCGGCCATCGTCCGTTCGATCGTGGCGCTGTGTCATGGCCTCGGACTGCAGGTCGTGGCCGAGGGCGTCGAGCGCGCCGCGCAGCTCGAGTTCTTGTCCCGGTGCGGGCCGGTGAGCGTGCAGGGCTTCCTGCTCGCCCACCCGGTCGAGGCGCTGGCGGCGGCTACCGAGTCGCAGGCCGCCGCCGAGCGCGCCCGCCACGCACTCGCAGCGGCGCAGAGCGGCACCCGTCACGAGGCCGACGATCACCTGGTATTCGTCGGCAGCTCGGGCCGCCGCCGCCGGCCGTAGTCCGCGGTCTTCCCATGTTCCTCACCGAACAGGACATCTATCACTTCCGCGAGGGCACCTACTTCCGTGCCTACGAGCGGCTCGGCGCGCACGCGCTCGGGCGCGCCGGCCGCCCCGCCACCCACTTCGCCGTGTGGGCGCCGAACGCCTCGGCAGTCTCGGTGGTGGGGGACTTCAACGGCTGGGAGCGCCGCCATGATCCGCTCGCTCCCCGTCACGATTCCTCCGGCATCTGGGAAGGGACCATCGAAGGCGTCGGGCCGGGGGCGCTCTACAAGTATCACGTGGTGGCCGGCGACGGCCACGGCGCCACCGACAAGGCCGACCCTTACGCGCTGCGCGCCGAGCTGCCGCCGCGCACCGCTTCGGTCGTCTGGGACCTCGACTACGAGTGGCAGGATGAGAGCTGGATGCGCGCGCGCGCGGGCGCCAACTCGCTGAGCGCGCCGTGGTCGATCTACGAGGTGCATATCGGCTCGTGGCGGCGCGTCCCCGAGGAAGCTAACCGCTCACTCAACTACCGCGAGCTCGCCCACGCGCTCGCCGACTATCTCGCCGAGACCGGCTTCACCCACGTCGAGCTGCTGCCGGTGATGGAGCACCCGTTCTACGGCTCGTGGGGCTATCAGGTGACCGGCTATTTCGCCCCGAGCGCGCGTTACGGTACGCCGCAGGACTTCATGTACTTCGTCGACTATCTGCACCAGCGCGGCATCGGCGTGGTGCTCGACTGGGTCCCCTCGCACTTCCCCACCGACGAGCACGGGCTCGCGCGCTTCGACGGCACGCACCTCTACGAGCACGCCGACCCGCGCCAGGGCTTCCACCCCGAGTGGATGAGCTCGATCTTCAACTACGGCCGCGCCGAGGTGCGCAACTTCCTCGCCAGCAACGCGCTTTTCTGGCTCGAGAAGTACCACATCGACGCGCTGCGCGTGGACGCGGTCGCCTCGATGCTCTACCTCGACTACGCCCGGCGCGCCGGCGAGTGGATCCCAAACCGCTTCGGCGGTCGCGAGAATCTCGACGCGGTCGAGTTCCTGCGCCAGCTCAACCTCGCCGTATACCGCGACCACCCCGAGACGCAGACCATCGCCGAGGAATCGACCGCCTGGCCGATGGTGTCGCGGCCGACATACCTCGGAGGACTTGGTTTCGGCCTCAAGTGGAACATGGGCTGGATGCACGACACGCTCAAGTACTTCCAGCAGGACCCGGTGCACCGCAAGTACCACCACAGCCGCCTCACCTTCAGCCTCTGGTACGCCTTCACCGAGAACTTCGTGCTGCCGCTCTCGCACGACGAAGTGGTGCACGGCAAGGGCTCGCTCATCGGACGCATGCCGGGCGATGAGTGGCAGCAGTTCGCGAGCCTGCGCCTCCTGTTCGGCTACATGTGGACCCACCCGGGCAAGAAGCTGCTCTTCATGGGCGGGGAGTTCGGGCAGCGGCGCGAGTGGCAGCACGAGGAAAGCCTCGAGTGGCACGTGCTCGAGTACCCGCTGCACGCCGGAGTCAAACGCTGGGTGCGCGACCTGAACCGCCTCTACCGCGAGACGCCGGCGCTCTACGAGCTCGACTTCAGCGAAGCGGGCTTCAGCTGGATCGACTGCGACGACGCGGACGAGAGCGTGATCGCGTTCCTGCGCCGCGACCGCTCCGGCGGCGTCGCGGTGATCGCGTGCAACTTCACGCCCGTGCCGCGCGAGCGCTACCGCGTCGGCGTGCCGCACGGCGGGCGCTGGCGCGAGCGCCTGAACAGCGACGCCGTCGACTACGGCGGCAGCGGCCTCGGAAACTTAGGCGCGCTCGATGCCGCGCAGATTCCCTCGCACGGCCACGGCTTCTCGCTGCACTTGAAGCTCCCGCCGCTCGCCGTGGTGGTGCTCACGCCGACCTGAGGCTCGGCGCGCGCCGCACCGCAGGGTGCAGCTCCCGCGACTCAGCGATAACCCCGCGCCTGCAGCGCGAAGAGGTGTGCGTAGCGGCCGTCGAGCCGCATCAGCTCCTCGTGGGTGCCGCGCTCGACGATACGGCCGCGGTTGAGCACCGCGATCTGATCCGCCATGCGCACCGTCGAGAAGCGGTGCGAGATGAGGATCGTGATGCGGTCGTGGGCGAGCTGCCGGAAGTGCTCGAAAACTTCAGCCTCCGCCTGCGCGTCCATCGCCGCGGTCGGCTCATCGAGCACCAGGACGTCAGCGCGCGTACGCATGAAGGCGCGCGACAGCGCGATCTTCTGCCACTGGCCACCGGAGAGCTCGCGGCCGTCCTTGAACCACTTGCCGAGCTGCGTGTGGTAGCCCGCCGGGAGCGCCGCGATGAACTCGCTCGCCCGGCCCTTGTCGGCGGCACTGCGCCAGCGCGCCTCGTCCTCGAAGTAGCGCTCGTCGCCGGCGCCGACATTCTCGCCCACCAGCATCTGATAGCGCGCGAAGTCCTGGAAGATGACGCCGATGCGCTCGCGCAGCGTCGCCTCGTCCCACTGCGCCAGATCGCGCCCGTCAAGCAGAATGCGCCCGGCGGTCGGCGCGTAGAGGCGCGTCAGGAGCTTGATGAGCGTGGTCTTGCCCGAGCCGTTCTCGCCGACCAATGCGAGGCTCGCCCCGGGTTGCAGGTGCAGCGTGACATGCTCGAGCGCCGGCTCCTCGGCGTCCGGGTAGCTGAAGCTCACGTCCTCGAAGCGAATGCCGTCCGCGGGATCGGGGCCGCGCCCGGCGCTGCCGCCTGCGGCCGGCACCGGCGTCTCGAGATACTCGTACAGCGTCGAGAGGTAGAGATTGTCTTCGTACATGCCGCCGATGGCCGAGAGCATCGCCGACACGGCGGATTGCCCCTGGCGAAAGAGCGCGAGGTACATCGTCATCTGCCCGAGCGTGATGAGGCCGCGCACCGTGCTCACCGCGATCCAGGCGTAGGCGCCGTAAAGCGCCGCGGTGGCGATGAGCCCGAGCGCGAAACCCCAGACGTCGCGGCGCACCGCGAGCGCGCGATCCTCGCCGTACAGCCGCCGGAAGATGGCGCGGTAGCGCTCGAGGAGCCGGGGGCCCAGCCCGTAGAGCTTCACCTCCTTGGCGTGGTCCTCGCGGCCGATCACCGTCTCGAGATACAGCTGCATGCGCGACTCGGGCGAGCGCCAGCGGAACAGGCGAAACGCATCGCCCGAGAATTTCACCTCGGCGATGAAGGCCGGCACGCCGGCGAGCAGCAGTACCGCCACCGCCCAGGGCGAGAAACGCGCCAGCAGGACCGCGTAGCTCGCGAGCGAGATGCCGTTCTGCACGAGCCCGAAGGTGCGCGTCACGAGACTCAAAGGGCGGGTCGAAGCCTCGCGCCGCGCGCGCGTCAGCTTGTCGTAGAACTCGGAGTCCTCGAAATGCGCGAGCTCCAGCGTGAGGGCCTTCTCGAGGATCATCACGTTGACGCGCTGACCGAGCTGCGCGCGCAGCAGTGACTGGCACAGCGACAGGGCGCGCTGCGCGCCGGCGATGGCGGCGATCAGCATCCCCTCGAGCACCACCAGCTCGACCACGTGCGCCGGGGAGGCGCCCGAGCGCATCGCCGTCACCACCGCGTCGACGATGAGCGCACCGACGTAGGCCACCGAGGCCGGCAGTACGCCGGCGACCAGCGTCACCGCCGCGATCGACAGCGTCAGTGCCCGGCTCGTGCTCCATACGAGCCCGACCGCGCGGCGGCTGTAGCGGAAGACGCCGAAGAAGCCGCGCAGCGTCAGCCCGTCAGGAGCTGCGGGGGTCAGGCGGGGAGCGCCCGGCGGATGAGAGCTGGTGGCCACTGCCCTCGGATGTGGGGACCGTCAGGGAGAATTCCAGCCGGCGGCGCGCCGCAGCAGGCCTTCCACCCACACCTCGCACATCGCCACCGCCTCGCGCGGCTTGAACCTGCCGGGTTCGAGGCACCACTCGAGCCACAGCCCATCGATCAGCGCGGTGAGCCCGATGGCGGCGAGGCGCAGATTCACGGCCCGGCCGCGCCCGCGGGAACCGGGGCCCGGCTTGCCGAGGATGTCGGTGAGGAGCGTGCGAATGAGCCGCACATAGTCGGCGTAGGTTTCGCGCTGCACGCGCTGGATCGGGCGCGAGTGCCGGTACAGGCCCCAGAACACGACCCACACCGCCAGCACGTCGGCATCGAGATTGGGCGGGGAGAAGGAGGCCTCGAGAAAGGCGCGCAGACGTGCGGCCGGCGATCCCGGGCGCGCCGCGGCCGCCCTGAGGCCGTCGACCAGCTCGCGGTTGAAGTGCCGGAAGGCCGCCGCCACCAGCTCGTCCTTGTTGGGGAAGTGGTGGTTGATGAGTCCGACCGAGACGCCCGCCTGGGAGCTGATGGTGCGGATCGAGAGTCCCTCGTGTCCGTAGCGCTTCAGGCACTCGATGGTGGCGGCGATGAGCGCCGCGCGGCGCTGCTGCGGCAGCTGGCGCTGGAAGCGCGGCCGGCGGGCCTCCCCGGGCAGCGCGGCTGCGGGAGCGGCGGCCGCCGGCGGCCGCACACGCGGGGCCTTCAAGCGACCCGCCGCAGTCGCCCGCGGCGGAAGTCGGCGAGGATCTCGCGCGCCGCGTTGTGGCCGGGTGCACCGGTGACGCCGCCGCCGGGGTGCGTGCCGGCGCTGCACATGTAGAGTCCGGCGAGCGGTCCGCGATAGTTGCCGTAACCGAGCATGGGCCGCGCCGAGAACAACTGATCGAGGCTGAGCGCGCCGTGGCCGATGTCGCCGCCGACCAGGCCGAAGGTCCGCTCGAGATCGAGCGGACTCATGATCTGCCGCCCGAGCACGGCGGCTTTGAAGTTGGGTGCGTAGGCGTTCACCGTGTCGATCATCAGATCCGCGACCGTCTCGCGGTGCGCGTCCCAGGAGGCGCCGCCGGGCAGCTGCGGCGCCACATGTTGACAGAAAAGGCTCGCGACGTGCTGACCCTTGGGCGCGAGGCTGTCATCGAGCGTCGAGGGAATGACGAGCTCGATGATCGGCGCACGCGACCAGCCATGGGTGCGCGCGTCGAAGTAGGCGCGCTCCATGTAGCTGAGCGTCGGGGCCATGATGATGCCGGCGGTATGGTGATCCGCGGGCTGCCTGCCCGGCAGGCAGCTGAAATCGGGGAGCTCGGCCAGCGCCACGTTCATGCGGAACGTGCCCGAGCCGCAGCGGTAGTGCTGCATGCGCTCGCGGAACTCGGCGGGGAGCGTGTGCGGCTCAAACATCTCCTGGTAGAGGAGCTTCGGGTTGAGGTTGGAGATCACCGCCGCGGCGCGCAGTGTCTCGCCCGAGTCGGTCACCACGCCTACCGCGCGCTCGCCCTCGACCAGCACGCGCCGCACCGCCGTCTCGAGACGGATCTCGACGCCGCGCGCACCGGCGGCTTGCGCCATCGCCTGGGTAATGGCGCCCATGCCGCCAAGCGCATGACCCCAGGCGCCCTTCTTGCCGTTCACCTCGCCGAACACGTGGTGCAGCAGCACGTAGGCGGAGCCTCCCGAATAGGGGCTGGCGTAGTTGCCCACCACGCCGTCGAAGCCGAACACCGCCTTGATGGGGTCGCTCTCGAACCAGCGGTCGAGATAGTCGCCCGCCGACATGGCGAGGAGCGACAGCAGCTCGCGGCGCAGCGTCATGTCAAGCCGCGTGAGCCGGCCGCCGACCCGCGCGGCGCGCACCAGCTCCGGCAGCGCCGTGCGCCAGCCACCCTCGACGGCATTGGGCGGCGTCACCAACACCAGGTCCCGCAGCACGTCGGCGATCGCCTCCAGCCGCTCGCCGTACTCAGGGATGCGCGCCGCATCGCGCGCCGAGAAACGCGCAACTTCGGCCTGCGTGCGCCCGTCTCCCGTCATGAGATAGCGTCCGTCCTCCGTCGGCAGGAAGTTCGCGCAGCGCCGCTCCACCACGCGCAGCCCGTGGCGCGGCAGCTCGAGATCGCGGATCACCTTCGGGTTCAGGAGCGAGACCGTGTAGGCGGCCACCGAGTTGCGGAAGCCCGGGTGGAACTCCTCAGTTACCGCGGCGCCGCCGACCACCGCGCGCCGTTCGAGCACCAGCACCTTGAGTCCGGCGGCCGCGAGATAGGCGCTGCACACGAGTCCGTTGTGCCCCCCGCCGATGATCAGCGCGTCGTAGCGCTGCGCCACCGTGCCGGCCTCGGTGCGCTGCACGGTACCGGTTTTCATGGCGGCAGGATCCCGGAGTCTGGGCTAATTGAACGATCGTACGAGAGCGGTGGCGCGGCCCGCAACCGCGCCGGGATTATGATAGAAGATGCGCGGCGCCGCTTGAGGGGTGGCGCGGCACAGCGGAGGCTGAATGGATATCGCGCATGTAGTCCAGTCGTCGGTCGCGCCGGTGTTTCTGCTCACCGGCGTCGCTTCCACGCTCAGCGTGCTCACCAACCGCCTGGCACGGGCGGTCGACCGGGCGCGCAGGCTCGAGGAGCAGCTCGAGCGCGAACCCGCACGGCGTGGTGCGTTGCTTGCCGACCTGCGGGTTCTCGAGCGGCGGGCACGCTACATGAATGCCGCGATCTCGATGTGCGCGGTTGCGGCACTGCTGGTGGCGCTGGTCGTCGTCTCGCTGTTCGCGGACGCGTTCCTCGGCCTCGAGCTCGCCAAGGCGGTGGCGCTGCTGTTCGTCGCGGCGATGCTGTGCCTCGCCGTCGCCTACATCGCCTTCTTCGTGGAGGTGCGCATCGCGGTCGCGGCGCTGCGCATCGGCATTCCGCATAAATAGAGCATAATCATATAGTTAGATAGATGCCGGCGCCTCTTCGGGCGTTCTGGTACCCTGCGCACCCTTTTTCGCTGGCCCCCGCCACGCGGCCTTCCGATGCACCGCCCGATCCGCAACATCGCCATTATCGCGCACGTCGACCACGGCAAGACGACGCTCGTCGACTGCCTGCTGAAGCAGTCCGGGACGTTCGCCGAGCACGAGCGGATGGGCGAGCGGATCATGGATTCGAACGACCTCGAGCGCGAGCGCGGCATCACGATCCTCGCCAAGAACTGCGCCATCGAGTACGGCGGCACGCGCATCAACATCGTCGATACGCCGGGGCACGCGGACTTCGGCGGCGAAGTCGAGCGCGTGCTGTCGATGGTCGACGGCGTGCTGCTGCTGGTCGATGCCGTCGAGGGCCCGATGCCACAGACCCGCTTCGTGACGCGCAAGGCGCTCGCGCAGGGTCTCAAGGCCATCGTGGTCGTCAACAAGATCGATCGGCCCGGCAGCCGCCCTGCCTGGGTCGTCGACCAGACCTTCGACCTGTTCGACAAGCTCGGCGCGAACGACGCGCAGCTCGACTTCCCGGTGATCTACGCCTCGGCGCTGCAGGGCTGGGCGAGCACCGATTACACCGAGCGCCGCCCCGACATGGCGGCACTCTTCGAGGCGATCCTCGCGCACGTGTCGCCGCCGGCCGCGCACGAGGATCTGCCGCTGCAGCTGCAGATCTCGACGCTCGACTACAACTCCTACGTCGGTCGTATCGGCATCGGGCGCATCCGCTGCGGCTCCGTGCGCACCGGGCAGACGGTGGCGCTGCGCTACGGCAATGAGGAGCGCGGCGAGGCGAAGATCGGCCAGGTGCTGACCTTCACCGGGCTCGAGCGGCTGCCGGTCGAGGAAGCGAGCGCCGGCGACATCGTCGCCGTCACCGGCATCGAGGCGGTCAACATCGGGCTCACGATCTGCGACCGCGAGCACCCCGAGGGCCTGCCGCCGATCGCGGTCGATGAGCCGACGCTGCAGATGAATTTCCAGGTCAACACCTCGCCGCTCGCGGGGCGCGAGGGCAAGTTCGTCACCAGCCGCCAGCTGCGTGAGCGCCTCTACCGGGAACTGCAGTCCAACGTCGCGCTGCGCGTCGAGGACACCGAGGAGCCGGATGTGCTCAAGGTCTCCGGGCGCGGCGAGCTGCATCTCACCATCCTCATCGAGAACATGCGCCGCGAAGGCTACGAGCTCGCGGTGTCGCGTCCGCACGTGCTCACCAAGCTGGTCGATGGCGAGGTGCACGAGCCCTACGAGGCGCTCACGGTCGACATCGAGGAAGACCACCAGGGCGCGGTCATGGAGGCGCTCGGCACGCGCCGCGCCGAGCTCGCCGACATGAGCGTCGACGGCAAGGGGCGCGTGCGGCTCGAGTACCGCGTGCCGGCGCGCGGGCTCATCGGCTTCCAGGGCGAGTTCCTCACGCTCACGCGCGGCACCGGGCTCATGAGCCACATCTTCGACGGCTTCGCGGCCGTCAAGGGCGAGATTCCCGACCGCCACAACGGCGTGCTGGTGAGCAACGAGAACGGCGAGGCGGTGGCTTACGCGCTCTTCAACCTGCAGGAGCGCGGGCGCCTGTTCGTGAGCCCCGGGGAAAAGCTCTACGAAGGCATGATCGTCGGCATCCACAGCCGCGACAACGACCTGGTCGTGAATCCCATCAAGACCAAGAAGCTCACCAACATCCGCGCCGCCGGCAAGGACGATGCGATCCTGCTGACACCGCCCATTCAGCTCACGCTCGAGTACGCGGTGGAATTCATCGCCGAGGATGAGCTGGTCGAAGTGACGCCCGCCTCGATCCGCATCCGCAAGCGCTTCCTCAAGGAACAGGACCGCAAGCGCGCCGCGCGCGCCGACGCCGCGCTCACGGCCTGAGCGCGACGCCTGACCCGCGTGTCGCACGCTGGGGACACTTCGCACGGGAACCCTCAGCGCCTGCCGCGGGTCGAATCCCCCGTCACGCAAACGCGTAACCAGGAGGATCAAGCAATGGAAGCTGGCATGTGGGAACAGATCAAGGGCCGCGTCAGGCAGCAGTGGGGCAAGCTCACGGATCAGGACCTGGAGCGGCTCCAGGGCCACGTCGAAGAGCTGGCCGGCAAGATCCAGCAGCGCTACGGACTGGCAAAAGAGGAAGCCGAGCGGCAGGCCAAGGAATTCCGCAGCCGTAACAACTGGAACTGATCGGCACAGCCCGCGCCGCGGGAGCGGCGCGGGTTTCCCCTGCAGCCGCGGCGGCTACACCTCGCGCGCGCCGCCGATGCCGATGAAGCTCAGGAACTCGGCGCGGGTCCGGGCATCGCTGCGGAAGCTGCCGTTCATGCGGCTCGTGACCATCGAGACGCTGCGCTTGTGCACGCCGCGGGTGGTCATGCACTCGTGCGCCGCATCCACCACTACGCCGACGCCGCGCGGCTTGAGAACTTCCGATATGCAGTCGGCGATCTGCGCCGTGAGCTTTTCCTGCACCTGCAGCCGCCGGGCGTAGCCGTCGACCACGCGCGCGAGCTTACTGATGCCTACCACCTTGTTGGCGGGCAGATAGCCGATGTGCACGCGCCCGATCATGGGCGCCATGTGGTGCTCGCAGTGCGACTCGAAGGAAATGTCGCGCAGCACGATCATCTCATCGTACCCGCCGACCTCCTCGAAGGTGCGGCGCAGGTACGCGGACGGGTCGATCTGATAGCCGGAGAACCAGTCGCGGTAGGCGTCGATCACGCGTTGCGGCGTGTCGCGCAATCCCTCCCGGGTCGGGTCATCGCCCGCCCAGCGCAACAGGGTGCGCACGGCGGCCTCGGCCGCACGGCGTGAAATCCTCGCTCGCTCCCTCGCCATGCCACCCTCCCCGCAAGCGGCGCGCGCGGGCGCCGTCGCCGCGCAGTCTAGCGTGTCGGGGTCGCGCTCAGTGCGCGAAGTGCAGCAGGGTGAGAGTGAGCGTCAGGCTGCACACCCCGACCAGGGTCGCCACCACGAAGCCGGCCGCGAGCGGCCGCCAGCCGATGCGCCACATGTCGGTAAAGGACACCGAGAGACCGACCGCCGTCATGCCACAGGTGAGGAACAGGTCCGAAGCCGTGTAGCCGGTATTGATGAGCGCCTGCCAGAAGGCGCCCTGGTGCAGCAGCGCGTCGCCCGCGGTGCGCGCTACGATGAAGCCGATGAAGGCGAGCACGAACAGCGGCACGAGTTGCGCGTGCGGCGCGAGTCCGCGGTGCGCGCCCTCGCCCGCCTCAAGGCCAGCACCGCCGCGCGCCTCGTGGCGCCGTGCGAGCCAGGCCGCGAGCGGCACCAGCACCGCGATCGAGAGATTGCGCAGCAGCTTCGCGACGCTCGCGGCAGCGAGCGCCGCCGGCGCGTGCGCCTGTTGCGAGTACATGAGCCCCGCGCCGATCACCTGCGAGGTGTCGTGGATCGCGGTGCCGAGGAAGATCCCGGCGTGCAGCGGCGAGGCGGCGAAGAAATGCCCCGCGAGCCACGGGTAGGTGAGCATCGCGGCGCAGCCGAACAGCACCACGCAGGTGACCGCGAAGGCGGTCTCGGCGTGGCGCGCCCTGATTACCGGTGACATCGCCACCACCGCAGTGCAGCCGCAGACCGCCGTGCCGATGGCGAGCAGCGCACCGAGTCGGTTACTGACGCCGAACAGGCGCGCCAGCCCCCAGCCCGCGAGCAGCCCCACGGTGAGACAGCTCAACGCGACCGGGAGAGCCGTGAGCGCGATGGAGCTCGCGCCCGCCAGTGTCAGGCGCAATCCCACCAGCGCGATCCCGGTTCGCAGCAGCTGGTGCATCGCCCACTTCAGCCCGTTGGTAGCCCACGCCGGCACGCCGAGCGTGTTCCGCCACAGCATGCCGAGCACCACCGCGCACATCACCGGACTCAACGGCAGCTTGGGCAAACCGAGCAGCCCGTGGGCAAGCGCGTCGGCGATGGCACGCGCCAGCAGGGCCAGCGCGACGGCAGCAGCGATTCCGGGAGCCGCCTGGCGGAGCGACGCCAGCACGACTAGAGCGGCAGTCGCGGGGTGCTGGCGAGCGGCACGGAGCGGCGCCGGTTGACGACCATGCGATCGTTCAGCTCGGCTATCGCGACACTCCCGGTGCGCGCGAACAGGAAGGGCAGCAGCGCATGCACCAGGCAGGCGATCCCGGCGCCGATCATGCGCAGTCCGAAGCAGCCGGCCTGCGCCAGGTGCTCGGTGTAGGTCTCCCCGACCGAGGCCGGATGCTCGGTGAAGGCGCGCAGCGGATTCATGACCCATCCTAGCCCTCGCTCCCTGCGACGCGGTTGCGAACCTGTGGCGCAAGGGGGCGGGGTGCGCAACAATGTTGCGCGTCCGAGGGGTCGGACGAACCGAAGTTGCAATGGACAAACTGGACGCGAGAATCCTCGAGCTGCTGCAGGGCAATGGCGAGCTGACCGCCGCCGAGATCGCCGACCGGGTGGGGCTGTCCAAGGCGCCCTGCTGGCGGCGCATCCAGAAGCTGCAGCAGGAGGGGGTCATCCGCGCGACCGTGGCGCTGCTCGATGCGCACGCGCTCAACGTCGGCACCACGGTGTTCGTGACGCTGAAGACCGCCAATCACAGCGAGGTGTGGTTCGCGAAGTTCGTGCGCGCGGTGCGCGACATCCCCGAGGTCACGGAGATCCACCGCATGTCGGGCGACGTCGACTACCTGATCCGCATCGTGGTGCCCGACATCGACGCCTACGACGCGGTCTACAAGCGCCTCATCTCCTCGGTGGACTTCCTCGACGTCAGCGCCAGCTTCGCGCTCGAGACCATCAAGTACACGACGGCGCTCCCCTTGTGCTACCTCAAGACCGAATGAGCCGCGCGCGCGGCTAGTTGCGCGCCACTGGCGCAGCCGGCCGGGCACCGGTGTTGTCGCTGATGATTGCCGCGATGCGTGCCTCGATCTCCGAGAAATCCGTGTCGTAGGCGCTGGTGGCCAGCACCGGCTCGCGACGCGGCGCGGGCGCGAGCTGCGCACCGGAACTGTCGCTCACGTCGATGCGCACGCGGGTCGAGAGCCCGACGCGCAGCGGGTGCTGCTCGAGCTCCCTGGGATCGAGCGTCACGCGCACCGGCACGCGTTGCACCACCTTGATCCAGTTGCCGGTGGCGTTCTGCGCCGGCAGCAGCGCGAACGCCGCGCCGGTGCCGAGCCCGAGCCCCTCGACGGTGCCGTGATACTCGACAGCGCCGCCGTAAAGGTCGGCGATCACGCGCACCGGTTGACCGATACGCATGCGGTTGAGCTGCACCTCCTTGAAGTTGGCATCGATCCGCAGCCGTTCGAGCGGCACGATCGCCATGAGGGGGCTGCCCGGGGCGATGCGCTCGCCGAGCTGCACGCTGCGCCGGGCGACGTACCCCGACACCGGGGCGTGCACGCTGGTGCGCTGCACGTTGAGCCAGGCGCGCTCCACCTGGGTGGCCGCCGCGCGCACGTCGGGGTTGTCGGACACGCCGGTGCGTCCGACGAGCGCGACGCCCGCGGCGAGGTTCTTCTGCGCCGCGGTGAGCGCATCGCGCGCGGCGTTGACCGTATCCTGCGCGTGGCCGAGCTCCTCGGTCGACACCGCCCCGCTCGCGGTCAGCCCGCGGCGGCGCGCGAGATCGGCCTGGGCGCGCTCGAGATCCGCGCGCCGCTGCGCAACCAGCGCCTCGAGCTCGTCGCGGTTCGCGAACACGGTATGCACCTGCCGCACGGCGCGCGCCAGCTGCTGCTCGGCGTCCTGCAGCGCGATGCGGTAGTCGGTCGCATCCAGCCGTACCAGCTCCTGCCCGGCCTGCACGCGGTCGGTCTCATCCGCCGCGATCGACACCACCGTGCCGCTCACCTGCGACATCGCGCCCACCAGGTCGCCGGCGACGTAGGCGTCGTCGGTGCTCTGGTAGTGACGGTCGTAGATCCACCACCAGGCGAGCGCCGCGAGCGCGATCACGCCGAGCGCGATCGTCAGGCCGATGAGCCAGGTGCGCCGCTGCCGCTGCAGTTGCGCCGCGGCCGGGGGCGAGGCGGTACTCACCGATGCATCCATGGTCGAAGAGCTCCCTCAGCCCGCCGGTGCGCTCGGCGCGTAGCCACCGCCAAGTGCGCGCACCAGGCTGACGCTGAAGGTGAACCGCTGCGCGGCGAGCTCCGCTCCCACCGCCTGCGCCAGCAGCAGCTGGTTCTCGGTCGAGAGCACCGTCAGGTAGTTGTCGAGCCCGGCGCGATAGCGCTCGGTGGTGAGATCGTAGGCGCGCTGCGCGGCGGCGAGCGCGGTCTGCTGCTCGGCGGTCTCACGCTCGAGCGCCCGCCAGTTGGCGACCACGTCGGCCACGTCGTGCACCGCGTCGATGAGTGTCTGGTTGTACTGTCCCACGGAGGCGTCGTACTGCGCCTGGCGCGCCTCGAGCTGCCCGCGCAGCTGCCGGCGGTTGAATACCGGGAGGCTGAACGCCGGGCTCACTCCGACGATGGTCGCGGAGCCTTCGAACAGCTTGTCGAGGCCGATGCTCTGCAGCCCCGCGAACGCCGCGAGATTCACGTTGGGGTAGAAGTCGGCCTCGGCGGCCTTGACGCCCTGCGCGGCGCCCTGCACCTGGGCGCGCGCGGCCGCCACGTCCGGGCGGCGGCCGAGCAGGTCCGCGGGCAGCGTCGAGGGCAACGCCAGCGTCGCCGGCGCCATGAGATGCGGCCGCGCGAGCGTGAGTCCCCGATCGGGGCCCGCCGCGACGAGCGCCGCGAGCTGATCGCGTGCGAGGTCGATGCTCCCCTGCGCCGCGGCGATGCCGGCGCGGGTCAGCGCGAGATTGCCCTCGGTCTGCTTGACGCGCGCGACGTTCTCGAGCCCGGCATCGACGCGCTGCTGCGTCAGATCCATGATCGAGGCCTGCTGCTTGAGCTGGTCGTTGGCGACGTCGAGCAGCGCGTACCAGAGGTCCAGCTGCACGTAGGCGCGCACCACCGAGACGGCGAGCGCGAGACGCGCGGCCGCGCGGTCGGCTTCAGCAGCGTCGACTCCGGAACGCGCCGCGGCGAGCAGCGCGCGGTTGCGGCCCCAGAAGTCGATGTCGTAGCTCAGATCGAAGGCGACGCGGCCGTCGTTGTAGTAGTTGCCGGCGTACGGCGGCGGGTACAGGCCATTCTCCGGATAGCGCTGGCGATCGAGCTGCGCATCGAGGGCCACGTTGGGGAGCTTCAGCGCACCGGTGGCGAGCGCCTGTGCCTGCGCGGCGCGCAGCCGCGCTTGGGCCACCGTGAGGGAAGGACTGCCGGCGAGCGCCTCGTCGACGAGCTGGTCGAGCTGCGGATCGCCGTAGGCGTGCCACCAGCCGTCCGCGGGCCAGGCGGCGGTATCGACGGTCGCTGCCGCGAGCGAGCGCCCGGCGGCGAGCTGCTGCGGGGGGACCTGCGCGGCGGCGTGCCAGCCGCCGCGATCCACGCAGCCGGCGAGCGCGGCGATCAGCATGCCGGCCAGTACGCTGAGGGTGAGGGACCTGCGAGTCTTCATGCCTGCTTTCCGTTTTCGATCATGCGACCGAGATAGGTCTTCAGATTCTCGACCTCGCCCGCGCCAAAGCCGGCCAGATGCCGCTCCAGCACGCGGCTGCCGATGGCCCGCAGGCGCGGCAGCTGCGCGCGGCCGGCCGCCGCCACACGCAGCAGCACCACGCGCCGGTCGTCCTGGCCGCGCTCGCGGCGCAGCAGTCCCTTCTCCTCGAGCCGGTCGAGGATGCGCGTCATGGAGCCGGTGTCGTAGTACATGTGACGGCACAGGTCCGCGGCGCTGCGCGCATTGCCTTCGGCGAGGTGCTTGAGCACCGCGTATTGCATGGCGTTGAGCCCGAAGGGCGCAAGCTCGGCGTCGAGCCCGGAAAGGAGCGATGCCCGGGCCCGCCCGAGCAGATAACCGACGCTCAGGCCCCCTTCCGGGAGTTGCGCCGACGGCGCCGGATCGGCTTTCATGGCTGCTCTGCGACTCACGGGATGCTGGCCTTGGCGGCGGACCGCCGCCACGGGTAAAATCACTGCTTATAACAATACTGCCTCGGCAATCATCTGTCGACTATACTTTCGGGAGAGCTCCCCCAGTGGATCACGGCCGGCGCATTTCCTCGCGTAACACCTTCTTCCTGAAGAGGGTTCTCCCGGCGCTGGTGTTCGGCGTGCTGGCACTCGGGGTCGCGGCGCCGCTGCTGCTCACCCGCGGCAACGCCGGCGCCCTCCCCTGGCCGGCGCTCATCGCGCCGCTCGTCATGGCCGTGGTCTTCTACCTGTTGCTGAAGCGCCTGGTGTTCGATCTCGCCGACGAAGTGATCGACGAAGGCGATGCGCTGCGCGTGCGCTTCGGCGAGGAGGTCGAGCGCGTGCCACTCGGCGAGATCATCAACGTGAGCTACTCGGGCATCACCAACCCGCCGCGCATCACGCTCACTCTGCGCAACGCCGGCCGCTTCGGTCGCGAGATCACCTTCTCGCCGCAGCAGGGGTTCCTCAGTCCTTTGTTCCGCCCGAACCCCCTGGTCGGGGATCTCATCGAGCGGGTGGATGTGGCGCGGCGCCGCTGAACACGTCGGCGCCGAACACCCGCGGGCCGGCCGCGGCGGCGTAGCCGAGGGGCTTCAAGCCAAAGAGCGCCTCGACGGTCTTCAGCAGTGCGTAGTGGTTGTAGGGCACCGCCGACACCGTGCCCGCCTTCACGAACCGTGACAGCACTACCGCCCCGACGCGCCCACCGCCGGGCCCATTGAAGCCGGGGGCGTAGCGCGCACCCGGGAGGGGCCGCTCGCCACAACAGGCGCCCGAGCCCTCCGCCCCGACGCCATCCCCCTCGTCGAAGGTGACGATGAGCATGCCGTCCGCCTGGTAGGCGGGCGAGTCGAGAATCAGCGGTACCCAATGCGTGAGGAAGGCATCGATCGCCACGAGCCCGCCGTCGCGGCCGTCCACGCACTTGGCGTCGTGCCCGTCGTTGCAGAGATTGGGAGTGATGAACACGTAGTTGGGCGTGGTGGCGGCGCTCGTGAGGTCCTGCGGCAGGTGGGTGAGATTCACCACGTGGCTCGCGCAGCGCGCCTGGTTGTCGATGATCGAATGGAAGTAGACGAATGGGTCGTGCTTGGCGGCGTACTGATCGCCGCGCTGCGCGAGGCTGGTAGGATCGGCCGCGCCCACCGCGACATGCCCGCAGGTGGCGGGCTCGCGGTGCGGATCGTTCCCCATGTCCTCCATGTAGGCCTTCCAGCTGAAGCCCGCCGCCTCGAGCTGATCGGGGAGCGTGCGCACCAGCGGCGGGTAGACGCAGCCCGCGCCGAGCGCCTGGCCTGAAGCATCGAGCGCCGGCGCACTCAGGCGAAAATCGCTGAAGGTCGGACAGTCGAGCTGCGTCTCCTGATTGGGCGCCTGGCCGCTCACCAACGCGAGGTAGTTGTCGAGGCTCGCGTGGCCGACCGCGTAGTACTGCGTGAGCAGCGCCCCCCGTGCCGGGAGCGTCCGGGCGAGATACGGCGCATCCGAGTCCGGTGCAAAGGTGTGCGAGTAACTCATGTTCTCGAGCACCAGCACGAACACATGGTGGATCGGCGGCAGGTCCGGGGCGGGTGCGGCCGAGGCCGCCGCCGCGCTGAGGAGCGCGCCGAGGAAGAGCGAAGATGCACGCAGGGACATTCAGCCTCCGGGAGTAACAGAGGAATCGGGTGCCGCCGCCGGCGCGAGCCGCAGCGCCTTCGCAAACAGGGCGCCGCATCCCACGGTCAGCAG
>Ga0210394_10001305_pt1 | contig 41059 bp, 46 predicted proteins | sample IncBWC12MmetaG_FD_160121 | JGI IMG/M metagenome (GOLD analysis project Ga0210394, IMG submission 160121) | Forest soil microbial communities from Barre Woods Harvard Forest LTER site, Petersham, Massachusetts, United States - Inc-BW-C-12-M | ecosystem: Environmental > Terrestrial > Soil >...
GGTGATGCAGGACACGTTTCGTCCGCCCTGGTTCCACCGCAACGTGGCGAGCGAGTTCATGGGGCTCATCACCGGCGTCTACGACGCCAAGGCGGAGGGTTTCGTTCCCGGGGGCGCCTCGCTCCACAACTCGATGAGCGGCCACGGACCGGATGCGGCCACCTTCGCCCGGGCGACGCGCGCGAACACCTCGCGCCCGGTGCATATCGGCGACACCATGGCGTTCATGTTCGAGACGCGCGCGGTGATCCGGCCGACGCGCTTCGCGCTCGCCGCGCCGCAGCTGCAGCGTGACTACCAGGGCGTCTGGCAGGACCTGCCGAAGAACTTCACGCCCGACGACCGGGGCGCAGGCGCGCGCCGCGCACCTGCGGCGGGCGGAGCGCGCCCCGCGGCCGGCAGGCGGCGCCGCGTCTGAGCGGCTGGCACACTAGCGATATGTCGGGCGTCGACGCGACTCACGATCCCGCGCTCACCAGCTGGGTGGCGGCCGCCAATCGCGACGGCGGCGACTTCCCGGTGCAGAACCTGCCGTTCGCCGCCTTCCGCCGTGCCGGGAGCGGGGAAGCCTTTCGCGGTGGCGTCGCCATCGGCGAGGACATCCTCGACCTCGGGGCGCTGGCTGCCGCACATCCCTTCGAGGGCCTCGCATCCGAGGCACTGGCCGCGGCGGCGCAGCCGACGCTGAATGCGCTCATGGGCGCAGGGGCGCCGGCCGCGGCGGCGCTGCGCGGCGCGCTCTCGCAGGCGCTGCGCACCGGGAGCCCGCACGCCGCGCGTCTGCGCGCCCTGCTGGTGCCGCAGGCAGCCGCCGAGTATCGCCTTGCCGCCGCGGTCGGCGACTACACCGACTTCTACGCCTCGATCCATCACGCCACGGCGGTCGGGCGGCTGTTCCGGCCCGACAACCCGCTGCTGCCGAACTACAAGTGGGTGCCGATCGCCTATCACGGCCGCGCCTCATCGCTGCGCGTCTCGGGCTACGACTTCGCCCGCCCGCGCGGCCAGCTGCTGCCGGCGGGCGCGACGGTGCCGGAGCTCGCCGCGACGCGCCGCCTCGACTACGAGCTCGAGGTCGGGATCTTCATCGGCCGCGGCAACGCGCTCGGGGCGAGCGTGCCGCTCGCTTCAGCCGAGAGCCACGTCTTCGGACTGTGCCTCCTCAACGACTGGTCGGCGCGCGACGTGCAGTCGTGGGAATACCAGCCGTTAGGTCCCTTCCTCGCCAAGAACTTCGCCACTTCGGTGTCGCCCTGGGTCGTGACGCTCGAGGCGCTGGCGCCGTTTCGCGCTGCCTGGCAGCGGCCGGCGGGCGAGCCGCCGCCGCTCGCCTACCTCGACGGCGCGCAGCAGCGCGCCGCGGGCGCGTTCGACGTCGAGCTCGAAGTGTGGCTCGAGACGGCGCGCATGCGTGCCGCCGGCGGCGCGCCGCAGCGCCTCTCGCACGCCAACTTCCGCGACTCGTGGTGGACGGTGGCACAGATGGTCGCGCACCACACGGTGAACGGCTGCAACCTCGAGCCCGGCGATCTCCTGGGCAGCGGCACGCAGTCGGGGCCGGAGCCCGGGCAGGCCGGCTCGCTCCTCGAACTGTCCGCGGGCGGCAAGCGGCCCGTCACGCTCGCGAGCGGCGAGCAGCGCACCTTCCTCGAGGACGGCGACCGCGTGACGTTCCGCGCCTGGTGCGAGCGGCCGGGATTCAGGCGCATCGGCTTCGGGGAGCTCACCGGTACGGTGCTGCCGGTCGCGTGAAGACCTATCGCTACTACGACCTGATCCTCGGCGCCTACGTGTGCGTGCTGCTGTGCGCGAACCTGATCGGCGCGGCCAAGGTGTCGGTGGTGACGCTGCCGTGGCTCGGCCCGCGGACCTACATGGCGGGCGTGCTGTTCTTCCCGATCTCGTATCTGTTCGGCGACATCCTCACCGAGGTGTACGGCTACGCGCGCGACCGGCGCGTGGTGTGGAGCGGGTTCGGCGCGCTCGCCTTCGCGGCGCTCATGTCGGCGGTGGTGGTGCACCTGCCGCCGGCGGACTTCTGGGTGAGCCGCCAGGGGGCCGTCGAGCAGATGTTCGGCAACACGCCGCGCATCATCGGCGCCTCGATCGTCGCCTTCTGGTGCGGCTCGTTCGTCAACAGCTACGTACTGGCGAAGATGAAGATCTGGACCAGCGGACGCTGGCTGTGGACGCGTCTCATCGGCTCGACCGTGTGCGGCGAGCTGGTCGACACCGCGCTCTTCTACAGCATCGCTTTCGGCGGCTTGTGGAAGAACAGCGATCTCATCCAGGTCGCCCTCGATCAGTACGTGCTCAAGTCGCTATGGGAGGTGATCGCGGTGCCTCTGACCTACCGCGTCGTCGCATTCCTGAAACGCGCCGAGCAGGAGGACTACTACGACCGCCACACGAACTTCACGCCCTTCTCGCTCAAGGCGTAGCAAGCTTCGGGTCGCCGGCGCGGAGCGCAGCGTCTACGCTCCGGCCGGTGACACCCGAGTCGGGGACTTACTTGCCGATCTGCTGGCTGACCTGGTTTTCCTGCTGGTTGAGCGCCTTCTGCTCGGTCTTAGTGATGTGACCGCCGTTGGTGCTCGCCATGGTGCGCTCTTCCCCGCGGATCGCGTGATCCTCGCTGTGCAGCTGCTGAGCCTGCCCTTTGGTGATCTCGCCTTCCTTGCGCTCCTGCTTGATGCGCTGATTCTGGTTCTTCAGCCGGCTGTTCACCTGGGTGCGGCGCGGGTGATCCTTCTGCCACTTGGTCTCGTCGGCCATGGCCGGGGCGGCGAGGGCGCCGAGGGTCACGGCCACGATCGAGGCCATGAGCACGGTACGGATGGATTTCTGCATGGACATATCCTCCTCTGGGAGTCGGTTGCGTGGACGCTATTTCGCCGGAAGGCCCGGCTTCCTGGCGTTAACAACGTCGCAGCTTGCGGGGCGCTGACCTTTGTTACGGAAAGTTAACGGCGGGCACACTGTGACGCACTTCACAACACGCTTCTGGCTGTGCGCGGCGCTGCTCGCGCTGGTGGGCGCCGCCGCGCGCGCGGACGATGTCGCGCCGGTGACGCCGCGCGAGGCGCTCGCCGATGCCTGGTGGACCGGGCCGCTGCTCGCGCCCAATGCCTCCTCCTTTCCCGCCGGCCATGCGCTCATCGAGCCCTACGTGTTCGACGTGATCAACAAAGGCCAATACGACACGAGCGGCCACCACGAGCCCGCCGCCGGCGGTCACGAGACCGGTTCGCTCACCTACCTCATCTACGCCGTCACCGACCGCGTGTCGGTCGGCGTGCTGCCGCGTTTCGCCTACGACGCGCCGGACGGCGCGCCGAGCAGCTCATCCCCCGGCATCGGCGATTTCGGGGCGCAGGTGCAATTCGGGCTCACGAACTTTCACGAGGGCAGCTGGGTGCCCTCGACCGCGGTGGTGGTCGGCGAGACCTTTCCCACCGGCCGCTACGACCGGCTGACCAATACGGCCGACGGCTTCGGGGCCGGGGCCTACACCACCGCGTTTTCGTGGTATTCGCAGGAATACCTGTGGATGCCGAACGGGCGGATCCTGCGCGTGCGGCTCGACCTGACCTACGCGATCTCGAGCTCGGCGCACGTCGCGGACCAGAGCGTCTACGGAACCCCAGTGGGTTTTCGCGGCCACGCCTGGCCCGGCGATTCCTTCACCGCCGATGCGGCGGCCGAATACAGTATGACGCGCAACTGGGTGCTGGCGACGGACCTGGTCTGGGTGCACAACTCGAGCACCCGGGTCGCGGGCAGCGAGCCCGCGGCGACCGGCGTCCCGGCGCTCCTGGACACCGAGAGCGGCTCGAGCGAGTACCTGGCCGTGGCGCCGGCGGTCGAGTACAACTTCACCGGCGCCGTGGGCATCATCGTCGGCGCGCGCATCTTCGTTGCCGGGCGTAACACCGGCTCGAGTGTCACGCCGGTCGCGGCGATCAACCTGGTTTTCTGAACGGCCCCTGAAGAGGCCTTAGGCATTGTAAAGGCGTGGCGCAGCCCTCAGGGAACGGGTATACCCGAGGCGCGTTTTGACAAAGCGTCAACGCCGCGGGAGGTGACCGCGTTTTAATGAGCGACGACTTGAACGGCCCCGGGAAGCGGGGGTCTAATTCGACAAGGAAACGACCTCGGACTGCCGGCTTGCAGCCGCGATCGAACTGAGGTGACAGCTGTGAACAAAATGAGCGTTTTGCGAGCCCTGGGTACGGTGCTGCTGGGCGTGGCGGTGGCGGGCGCCCCGGCGTTGAGCTATGCGCAGCACAGCGGCGGCGGCGGCGGCGGCCACTCCGGTGGCGGCGGTGCGCACTTCGGTGGTGGCGGTGGCGGCGGTGCCCACTTCGGTGGTGGCGGCGGCGGAGCGCACTTTGGCGCCGGGCACTACTCGGGTCGTGCCGGCGGCTTCGCCGGCGGCTACGCATCGGGTGGCCACTACGCCTATGGCGGCGCGCATGGCTACGCGGCGACCCACTACAGTGCGGGCTATACCGCGGGCCGCGTGAGCGCACCGGCGGCGGTCGCGCACGGCACGGGCTTCGCGCACGGCACGGGCTTCGCGCACGGCACGGGCTTCGCGGCGGGCCGTGTCTACTACGGGCACGGTGTCTGGGGCGGCGGCCACGCCTGGGGCGGCGGCTACTGGCACGGCGTGTTCTGGCCGCGCTGCTATTACTACCCCGGCTTCGCGTGGTGGCTGGGGGCGCTGCCCTTCGGCTACGCGACCTTCTGGTGGGGTGGCGTTCCGTACTACTACTACAACAACCTCTACTACACCTACAGCCCCGCGGACAGCGGCTACGTCGTGAGCGAGCCGCCGCCGACAGCGGGAGATGACCCGAGCCAGGCGGGCAGCGCCACGCCGCCCGAAGGCCCGGCCGAGGGCCCGGCCGCGGGCCCGGCCGCAAACATCTACCTCTATCCGCGCAACGGGCAGAGCGACCAGCAGATGGCGAACGATCGCTACGAGTGCCACAGCTGGGCGGTGAACCAGACGGGCTTCGACCCGACCAAGGGCGGACCACAGTCCGGGAGTACGGATGACTACCGGCGGGCGATGATTTCCTGTCTCGACGCCCGCGGCTACAGCGCGCGGTAGGTTGATTGGCCGGAATCGCGGGAAGCGATTCCGGCGGACATCACTTCGATTGGCGCAACGCGCCCGCCTGTTCGGCGGGCGCGGTCGTTTTGGGCTTTGGAGTTAGTTGCCGACTTTGGAGTTAGTTGCCGACCTGCACCGGGTTGGCGAACGTCCCCGGCATGGCGGCGTTCTGCAGCATCACGGTTGCGCTCGTGCCGTCGGCGGCGGCGATGTCGGGATGCCCGTCGCCGTTCAAGTCCCCGATCGCGACGCTCAGCGGCTGCCCGAAGCCCGGGTAGACCGTGGCGGCGCCGAACGTGCCGGCCGTCGCCGCGTTCTGCAGCAACACCGAGATCGCGCCGGTGGGGAAGGGACCATAGCTCGCCACCACCAGATCGGGCTTGCCGTCGCCGTTGAGGTCCCCGACCGCGACGTCGACCGCGCCGAAGGGCGTCTGGTAGCTGACGGGGGCGAGGAACGTGCCGGGATGGGTCGCATCCTGCAACAGTACCGACACCCCCGGCATGCCGGTGCCGTCGGAGCCGGGACCGAGGTTGGCGACGATGAGATCGGGGAGGCCATCACCGTTGACGTCCGCGATGCGCACGGCCTGCGGCTGCGCGCCGGCGGGATAGGTGACCGCCGCTGCGAACGTGACCGGGCTGGCAGAGGTCTCGACGAACACGTAGACCGCACCGTTGTTGCCGTTGGCGTCGTAGCTCGTGGCGACGACGGCCACCTGGCCGGTGGCGATCGTGCCCACCGCGACGGATGCGGTGTAGCCGTTGGTGGGGAGCATGACGGGCGCGAGGAACTGGCCGGGGTTGGCCGCGTCGTGCACGAGCACGATGGCGTTGCCCGCGAGGCTGTTGTCGGCGAGCACCAGGTCACGGCTGCCGCCGCTGCCGGTGAGGTCGCCGGCGACCACCTGGTTGGGTTGGCCGCCGGTCACGATGTTCAGCGCCGGCATATAGGTTCCGGGCGTGGCACCGTGCATGAGTACCGAAATGCTGCCGGAGCCGAAGTTCGCGACGACGAGGTCGAGGCTCCCCGAGCCGGTGAGATCGGTCGCCACGATCCCCGCAGGGTTGGAGCCCGTGGTCGTGTACTGCACGCCGGCATCGAAGGTGCCGGGCGACGCCTTGCTGTTGAGGATGACGTTGGCGAAGCCCGGGTTGCTCACGAGGCCCTGGTCGAGGGTGGTCGCGACCACCAGATCCGGGACACCGTCGCCGTTCACGTCGGCGATCGCGATCGAGTTCGGAACGTTGACCGTGGGCGGCGGGCCGGGATTGCCGCAGCCGTAGCAGTCGTAGCCATCTCCGTAGCCGCCGCAGCCGGAGGCCGCGAGCAGTACCGCGGCGCCAGTGCCGAGCAGCCGCGGGCGAACGGACGCTACGCGGCTCAGGAACGACTCGGATCTCATGATGAACCCTCCGTGCAGAATACGCCCAAAACGCCCGGGGTAACGCATTCCGGAGCACCCGGTTGACCGGGCGGCCGCAAGGCGTGTTCCCCGGCAGCGTACACTGCGCCCGCGGACCCGCGCGGAGCGTGAAGCAAGTGGCAGATTCGGGAACTGTCTTCCTGTTCGACGTGGACAACACGCTGCTCGACAACGACGCGGTCCAGGCCGACCTGAGCGCACACCTGGAGCTGAAGTTCGGGCGCGCCAGCCGCGACCGTTACTGGGCACTATTCGAGGAGCTGCGGGCCGAGCTCGGCTATGCGGACTACCTGGGCGCCCTGCAGCGCTACCGGCTCGAGAATCTCGACGATCCGCAGCTGCTGCAGGTGTCCTCGTTTCTGGTCGACTACCCGTTCGCGCTGCGACTCTATCCGGGCGCGCTCGCCGCGCTGGCGCGCTGCTCCCGCCTCGGTACCACCGTGATCCTCTCGGACGGTGACGTCGTGTTCCAGCCGCGCAAGGTGCAGCGCGCGGGCCTGTGGGACGCGGTGGACGGCCGCGTGCTCATCTACCTGCACAAGGAGCAGATGCTGGACTCGGTCGCGCGCCGCTACCCCGCCGCGCACTACGTGATGATCGACGACAAGTTGCGCATACTGACGGCCATGAAGAACGCCTGGGGTCAGAGGCTCACCACCATCTTTCCGCGCCAGGGGCACTACGCGCTCGATCCGCGCGAGCTCGCCGCCTGGCCGCCCGCCGACCTCGCGATCGAGGGCATCGGCGAGCTCGCCGAGTACCCGCTGGAGCTCCTCAAGGAGGCGAGATGAGCGCCGAACGTCCCTGGCTCGAAGCGCTCGGCGCCGCGAGCACGGCGCTGCAAGCGGTGCTCAGCGCGGTGCTCGAGGCTGAGCGGCGGTTCGCCCCGTTCGCCTCGCCTCTCGAACGACTGCAACACATCACGACCGACCCGTCCTGGGCGTGGCTGCAGCCGCTCTACGGGCTGATCGCCGACGTCGATCACGCGCTCGCGGTAGCGCGCGATCTGCCGGAGAGCGAGGCCGCCGCAATCGGCGCGCACGCACGCGAGCTCCTGGCCGGCGGCGGCGGGCCGGCCGAGCAGCAGTTTCTCGAGCACTACCGCGGCATGCTGCAGGCCGACCCGGCGATCGCGATGGCGCACGCGGGCGCGCTGCGCGCTCTGAGGGCGCTGCCGCCCGAGGCGGGCGATCCCGCCGACCGGCTGCACGCGCGTCACCAGTGGAACGAGCGCCGCAGATTCCTGCGCCTCGGACCCCGCGGGCGGGGCGCTTCCTGAAGGAACCCGGCGTGGGCCCGGCGGCCGAGGTGCTGCGCGTATTCGCCGGGCTCGGCGTGCGTTCCTTCGGTGGCCCGATCGCGCACCTCGGCTATTTCCGCGAAGAGTTCGTGGTACGCCGCCGCTGGCTCGACGAGGCGACCTACGCCCATCTGGTCGCGCTGTGCCAGTTCCTTCCCGGTCCCGCGAGCAGCCAGGTCGGGTTCTCCATTGGTCTGCTGCGCGCAGGCTACCTGGGGGCGCTCGCGGCCTGGGTCGGCTTCACGTTGCCCTCGGCCGCGTTGATGGTGGCTTTCGCCCTCGGAGCGCATGTGCTCGCGGGGGTTGCCGGCGCGGGACTCGCGCACGGGCTGCAGCTCGCCGCTGTCGCCATCGTCGCCGCTGCCGTGATCTCCATGGCGCGCGCACTGAGCCCGGACCGTACCCGGGCTTCGATCGCTTTCGCGGCGCTTGCCATCGTGCTCGCGGGCGGCTCGGCGCTCGCGCAGCTCGCCGCGATTGCCGCCGGTGGTGCCGCGGGGTTCGCGTTCTGCCGCGGCGCTGCGCTGCCCGCCGCGCCGGCGCGCGCGCTGCCGGTGTCGCGCCCCGCTGCGGTCACCGCGCTCGCGCTCTTTGTCGCGCTGCTGGTCGGGCTGCCGGTGTTGGGCGAGGCGACCCACTCACAGACGACCGTGCTGTTCGCAGCCTTCTACCGCAGCGGCGCGCTGGTGTTCGGCGGCGGCCACGTGGTGTTGCCGCTGCTGCGCGAGGCAGTCGTCGCACCCGGCTGGCTGAGCGATGCGGCATTTCTCAGTGGCTACGGCGCGGCCCAGGCGGTCCCGGGGCCGCTCTTCAGCTTCGCGGCCTACCTCGGTGCGCTCGTCGACGTCGGCCCGCGCGGCATCGCCGGCGCAGCGCTGGCGCTGCTGGCGATCTATCTGCCCGGGATGTTGCTGTTGCTCGGAGCGCTGCCGCTGTGGCAGGGGCTGCGCGGTGCGCGCCCCATCGCGGGCCTGGTCGCCGGGGTGCACGCCGCGGTGGTGGGGCTCCTGGCCGCGGCGCTCTACGATCCCATCTGGACCACCGCGGTGCACGCGCGCGGCGATCTGCTGCTCGCGGCTTTGTGCTTCGTGCTGCTGGTCGCCTGGCGTGCCCCGGCGCTCGTCGTCGTGGCGACCGGAGCGGCCGGAGGACTTGCGCTCGCCGCACTCGGCGCCTGAGCGCTACCGCGGCCCCGCCGGTGCGGCCGTCATTACAGCTGCCCGCGGGTGAGGCGGATCTGCAGCTCGCGCAGTTTGTAGTCGATGATCAGCACGTCGAAGGAGCCGAGCAGATCCATGCCGAGGAGCAGCACGGGCTTTTGCGTCAGGTGATAGTGCTCGAACAGGTACATGTCGCCGAAGGTGACCCGTACGCCGCTGATGGTGAGGCCGCCCATCTCGATCGACGGAGCCGCGAGGCTGTCGCCGGTCTGCACGTCGAGCGTCACGCCGACGATCTCGGTGCGCTTGACATCGCGCGGGTGGCGCATGAGCGCATCGCGCAGCTGCAGATTGCCGACCGTGCCCTGAGCGCCGGTATCGATGACAGCCTTGCAGTGAACGCCTCCGACCTTCACGTCGGCGATCAGCAGCCCGCCGTCGCCGATCTTGAGCGGCACTCTGCTGAAGCCGATGTGTGCCGACTCGGAGTGGGAGGTGTAGATCTCGAGGTGATCGCGGCTGAAGTCCGCGACGATGCGCCGGCCCGCCAGGCCCTCGTTGCCGAGCACACCCTGCGCGCCGCCGAAAACGTCGGCGACCACCGGCAGCGTCGTCGGCCCGAGCATGAGATCGCCGACCTCCATGCGCGAAACCGAGATCGTCGGCACCACCGCCGAGCCGGTGAAGCCGGTGACCACCATGGCGTTGGCGGCTCCGGGTGTGCCGAGCGCCGCGGCGGTCGAGGGAATGACCGCGGAGTGGTTTGCGCCGGTGTCGAGCACCAGGCGGAAGGGACCCTTGCCGTCGATCAGCACCGGCGCCCAGATGCGTCCGATGCGGTCGCGGGTGGTCTTTGCCACGAAGCGCGGCTCGGGTGCGTCCACGATCACTTCCGAGAGCGTCTCTTCGGCGCCGGGAGTGGCGGGTGTTGGATTGGGTGCGGGCGCGGGCGTCGCAGCCGGCGGTGCCGGGGTTGCAGCCGGCGGTGCCGGGGTCGCGGCCGGCGGTGCCGGGGTCGCGGCCGGCGGTGCCGGGGTCGCGGCCGGCGGTGCCGGGGTCGCGGCGGCCGGCGCGGCGGGCGGGCTCTGTGCCGCCGGCGGGTTCTGCGCCGCTGGTGTCGATGCGGCGCCACCCGCCAGTGCCAGTGCGAGCAGCGCTCCCCGCGGGAAGCTCTGCAGGCGGCAGAAGTGAATTCCGTTCACGCGATACAGTAGAGCATGGTGCCTCGCGCACCTCCAGCCGCCACCTTAACGCTTCGCCGCACGCACCGGAGGATACAACGAATCCCCGCGTCGCGAAGGTCGTTACAATACCGGCATGACACGAACAGGCGCGCCGCACGAGGCGCCGCTCAGCCACCTCGAACGGCTCGAGGCCGAGAGCATCCACATCATCCGCGAAGCGACCGCCGAGTGCGAGAAGCCGGTGTTGCTGTACTCCGTCGGCAAGGACAGCGCGGTGCTGCTGCATCTGGCGGTCAAAGCCTTCTTCCCTGCGCCGCCGCCGCTGCCGCTGTTGCACGTGGACACGACCTGGAAGTTCCGCGACATGTACGCCTTTCGCGACGCCACGGTGCGCCGCCTCGGGCTCGAGCTGATCGTGCACGTGAACCAGGAGGGCATCGCACGGGGGATCAGCCCGGTTACGCACGGGTCGCAGGTGCATACCGATGTGATGAAGACACAGGCGCTGCGCCAGGCGCTCGACCGCCACGGCTTCGACGCCGCCCTCGGCGGCGCGCGCCGCGACGAGGAGAAGAGCCGTGCCAAGGAGCGCATCTTCTCGTTCCGCTCGGCACAGCACCGCTGGGATCCGCGCGCACAGCGTCCCGAGCTCTGGGCGCTCTACAACGCGCGCAAGCGCGCCGGCGAGAGATTCAGGGTATTCCCGCTCTCGAACTGGACCGAGCTCGAGGTGTGGCAGTACATCCGCCGGGAGGCGATCCCGCTGGTGCCGCTGTACTTCGCCGCCGAACGGCCGGTGGTGGAGCGCGAGGGCGCGCTCATCATGGTGGACGATGAGCGGCTGCCGCTCGCGCCCGGGGAGCGGCCGAGGCTGCGCAAGGTGCGCTTCCGCACCCTCGGCTGCTACCCGCTCACGGGCGCGATCGAGAGCAGCGCCGACACGGTCGATGCCGTGATCGCCGAGATGCTCGGCACGCGCGATTCCGAGCGCGCCGGACGCGTCATCGATCACGACGCCGCCGGTTCCATGGAGGTCAAGAAGCTCGAGGGCTATTTCTGATGGCGCGCATCCCGCTGCCCGCTCCCGGCGACGTCGCCGCCTGGCTCGAGGCACACGAGCGCAAGGGCCTGCTGCGCTTCATCACCTGCGGCTCGGTCGACGACGGCAAGTCGACCCTCATCGGCCGGCTGCTCTATGAGACACAGGCGATCTTTGACGACCAGCTCGCCGCACTCGGCACGGACAGCCGCCGCTTCGGTACGCGGGGTGCCGAGCTCGATCTCGCGTTGCTGGTCGACGGGCTGCAGGCCGAGCGCGAGCAGGGCATCACGATCGACGTGGCCTACCGCTACTTCTCGACCGAGCGGCGCCAGTTCATCGTCGCCGACACGCCCGGGCACGAGCAGTACACGCGCAACATGGTGACCGGGGCCTCGACCGCCGACCTCGCGGTGATCCTGATCGATGCCCGCAAGGGGGTGCTGACGCAGACCCGTCGCCACAGCTACCTGGCGCGCCTGCTCGGGATCCGTCAGGTCGTGCTGGCGGTCAACAAGATGGACCTGGTGGGTTACGCGCGCGAGGTCTTCGAGGGCATAGTGGCCGATTTCCGCACCTTCGCCGCGCGCATCGACCTCATCGACGTGACGCCCATTCCGCTCTCGGCGGCGCTTGGCGACAATGTCACGCGCGCCGCGGACACCATGCCGTGGTATTCGGGTGCGACGCTGCTCGCGCACCTCGAGGCGGCGCCGGGCGATGCGCGCCTCGCCGCCGAGCCGTTCCGGTTCCCGGTGCAATGGGTCAACCGTCCCGACGCGGACTTCCGCGGCTTCGCCGGACGCATCGTGAGTGGGAGCGTGCGGCCGGGCGAGCGCGTGCGGGTCCTGCCCTCGGGGCGCGAAGCGCGCGTCGCGCGCCTGGTGACCGCGGACGGCGACCTGAGCGAAGCGGCGGCGGGGCAATCGCTCACGCTCACCCTCGACGCCGAGGTCGACGTCGGCCGGGGCGACGTGCTCGCATCCGCCGACGCCGCGCCCGAGGTCGCCGATCAGTTCGAGGCGACCATCGTGTGGCTCAGCGAGGAGCCGATGCTGCAAGGGCGCGCCTACCTCATGAAGACCGGGACGCGCACCGTGGCAGCGACGGTGACGCCGCTCAAGCACCGCATCAACGTCGACACGCTCGAGCACACCGCCGCGGAGCGCCTCGAGTTGAACGACATCGGCGTATGCGAGCTCGAGCTCGACCAGCCGATTGCCTTCGAGCCCTACGAGCGCAGCCGCGCCCTGGGCGGCTTCATCCTCATCGACCGCATCAGCAATGCCACCGTCGGTGCCGGCCTGATTCATTTTGCGCTGCGCCGCTCGCACAACATCCACTGGCAGGCGCTCGACGTCGACAAGCAGCTGCGAGCGCGGCAGAAGGGGCAGCGCGCCTGCGTGTTGTGGCTCACCGGGCTCTCGGGTGCCGGCAAGTCGAGCATCGCCAACCGCATCGAGAAGCAGCTCACCGCGCAGGGGCGGCACACCTATCTCCTCGACGGCGACAACGTGCGTCACGGCCTCAACAAGGACTTAGGGTTCGCCGCTCAGGACCGCGTCGAGAACATCCGCCGCGTCGCCGAGGTTTCGCGCCTCATGGTCGACGCCGGCTTGATCGTGCTCGTCTCCTTCATCTCCCCGTTCCGCGCCGAACGCAGCATGGCGCGTGCGCTGTTCGCGCCGGGGGAGTTCTTCGAGATCTTCGTCGACACGCCGCTCGCGGTGGCCGAGGGCCGTGACGTGAAGGGCCTGTACGGCAAAGCGCGCCGCGGCGAGCTCAGGAACTTCACCGGCATCGATTCGCCCTACGAGGCGCCGGAGCACCCCGAGATCCGCATCGACACCACGCGCATCAGCGCCGATGAGGCGGCGGATCTGGTGGTGGCGCATCTCAAAGCGGCCGGAGTGACGGGAGCGGCATGACGGCGGCACCCGGGCCGCTCGCCGAGCGCGTCGCCGCGATCGCGCGTGCCGCGGGCCGCGAGATCCTGGAGGTCTACGCGCGGGGCGCTTCGCAGGCGATTCTCAAGGAGGACGCCTCGCCTCTCACGGAGGCGGATCTGCGCGCGCACCGGCTGATCGTGGCCGCGCTCGCCGCGCTCACCCCCGGGGTACCGGTGCTGTCGGAGGAAGCGGCGCGGCCGCCCTGGAGCGAGCGCGCACGCTGGACGCGCCACTGGCTCATCGACCCGCTCGACGGCACGCGCGAGTTCCTCGCGCGCAACGGCGAATTCACCGTGAACATCGCGCTCATCGAGAACCACGCACCGGTACTCGGCGTGGTGCACGTGCCGGTGAGCGACACCACGTACCGGGGCGGCACGGGGGAGGGCGCCTGGCGGCAGCGCGCCACAGATCGAGCGCAGGCACTCGGGGTCGCGGCGCGCGCCGGCGATCCGGTGCGCGTGGTCGGCAGCCGCTCGCATCGCGGCGACTCGCTCGCGGGCTTTCTCGAGCGCCTGGGATCGCATGAGCTCAAGTCCGTCGGCAGTTCGCTCAAGCTCTGCATGATCGCCGAAGGCAGCGCCGACGTTTACCCGCGCTTAGGTCCCACCAGTGAGTGGGACACGGCGGCCGCGCATGCCGTGGTGAGCGCCGCGGGCGGCGTGGTCGTCGAGCTGAGCGGCGAGCCGCTGCGCTACAACACCCGTGAGTCGCTCCTCAACCCCTTCTTCGTCGCCTACGGCGATCCGGGCCGCGACTGGCTGGCGCTGCTGCGCTGATCGCGGGCGTCTTCAGAACTTGAAGGTCGAGAGCAGGAGGCTGGTCTCGGTCTGCGAGATGCCCTCGATCAGGCGGATGCGGGCCAGCACGCGATCGAAGCCCTCGAGGCTGTCGGCGCGCAGCTCCGCGACGATGTCCCAGCGCCCGTTGGTGCTATAGAGCGCCGCCACCGCCGGCTCCCCGCGCAGCGCGCGGATCACGGCGTCCACCTGGTTGCCCTCGACGGCGACCGTCATGAAGGCGCGCATGCGCTGCTCTTCCACGTCGGGCTTCAGGCGCACGGTATAGCCGACGATGGTGCCGTTGGCCGTGAGGCGTGCCAGGCGGTTCTGGACCGTGCCTCGCGCCACTGCCAGGGTCTTGGCGAGGGAGGCAACCGAGGCGCGGGCGTCGTTGCGCAGCAGTCCGATGAGCTGCCGGTCGATGTCGTCCATTGCGGGCCTCCTTCCGGCTGCCATTGATCAAAAAGGCATTAATTCATGTCTATATGATCAACTAACTGCAAGATATGATCAAGTTTCTGGCTTTATTTTGGTTCGGCCGACCCGGACCATGGGCATTACGGTCATCCGGAGTGCAGTCATGGTGGATTTCATCGGTATCGAGCGCATCCAGGAACTCGTCGCGCGGCGCGGTGCGGCGCGCTTCATCGAGGAGCTCGCGCGGGAGATCGAGAGCGACTTCCTGCGCTGGAGCGAGTTCGAGAAGTCCGCGCGCCATGCGAGCCACTCCCCGGTCGGCGTGATCGAGCTCATGCCGGCCTCCGACGGCCGCCTCTATACCTTCAAGTACGTGAACGGCCACCCGAAGAACACCGCCGTCGGCCTGCTGACGGTGACCGCGTTCGGGGTGCTCGCTGACGTCGAGACCGGCTATCCGCTGCTGCTTTCGGAGCTGACGCTGACGACGGCGCTGCGGACCGCGGCGACGTCCGCACTCGCCGCGCGCCGCATGGCGCGCCCGGGAAGCCGCGTCATGGCGCTCATCGGCAACGGCGCCCAGAGCGAATTCCAGGCGATCGCCTTCCATCACCTGCTCGGCATCCGCGAGCTGCGTCTCTACGACACCGACCCGGCCGCGACCGACAAGCTGATGCGCAACCTCGCGCGAGCGCGGCTCGCCGGGCTCGAGGTCGTGCGCGCGGGCTCGACCGCCGCAGCGGTCGCGGGCGCCGACATCGTCACCACGGTGACCGCGGATAAGCGCAACGCCACCATCCTGACGGCCGCCATGATCGCCCCAGGGATGCACCTGAACGCCGTGGGGGGCGACTGCCCCGGCAAGACCGAGCTCGACGCCGACATCCTGCGGCGCGCCGATGCGCGCGTGGTGGTCGAGTTCGAGCCGCAGTCGCGCATCGAAGGCGAGATCCAGCAGCTGCCCGCGGACTTTCCGGTCACCGAGCTCACGCAGGTGCTCGCCGGGCGCGCGCCCGGGCGCGCGAGCGCGAGTGAAGTCACGATTTTCGACTCGGTCGGCTTCGCGCTCGAGGACTTCTCGGCGCTGCGCTATCTCATGCGCATCCACCAGCAGCAGCGCGGCGGGGAGCGGCAGATCGACCTGGTGCCGGACCTCGAGGACCCGAAGGATCTGTTCGGCCTGCTCGCGGGCGAGCCGCTCGCGGCCGCGGCGCGCGCCCGGGTGACGGCATGAGCCCGAGCCAGCGCACGGCGAGTCTCATCGGCGCGCCCACCGACGTCGGCGCCGCGGACCGCGGCGCCTCGATGGGTCCGGAGGCGCTGCGCGTCGCGGGGCTCGCGGCGGCGCTGCGCGCCCGCGACCTCGAGGTCGTCGACCTCGGCAATCTCAACGGCCCCGGCAACCCCTGGGAGCCGCCGCAGGAGGGCTACCGCCACCTGCCGCAGGTGACGCGCTGGAACGAGCTGGTGCACGAGGCCGTGTACGGGGAGCTGCGCGCCGCGCGGCTGCCGATCCTGCTCGGCGGTGATCATTCGCTCGGCATCGGCTCGATCAGTGCCGTGGCGCGCCATTGCCGCGAGCAGGGACGCAAGCTCCGCATCCTGTGGCTCGATGCGCACGCCGATTTCAACACCCGCGAGCTTTCCCCGAGCGGCAACCTGCACGGCATGCCGCTCGCGGCGCTGTGCGGCTTCGGGCCGCGCGCGCTCACCACACTCGGTGGCCGTACCCCCGCCATCGACCCCGCGTGGGTGCGCCAGGTCGGCATCCGCAGCGTCGATGCCGGCGAGAAGCGTTTCGTGCACGAGCAGGGGCTCGACGTGTTCGACATGCGCCACGTGGACGAGATGGGCATGCGCGCGACCATGGAGCAGGCGCTCGCCGGGCTCGACCACGACACCCACCTGCACGTGAGCTTCGACGTCGACTTCCTCGACCCGGCTATCGCCCCGGGCGTGGGCACCCGCGTGCCGGGCGGGCCGACCTACCGCGAAGCGCAGCTGTGCATGGAGATGATCGCCGACACGCGCCGCCTCGCCTCCCTGGACGTCGTCGAGCTCAACCCGGCGTGGGATGAGCACAACAAGACCGCGGTGTTGGCGGTCGACCTCATCGAGTCGCTGTTCGGCAAGAGCACGCTGGTGCGCCGGCCGGTGTGGCCGCGCGCGGTCGCCGCGCGCGCTACTCGCGCTGCATTTGCAGACTGAACGCCGCTACCCAGCGTCCGCCGAGCTCAAATTCGGTCGCCACTGCGTAGCTCGCCTCGCCCGAGCGCTGCCAGCGGCTGCGCACGTTCATGGACTTGCCGCCGTCGACGTACGGCGCCTCGGGAAACACCAGCGTCTGCCCGTCCGTGCCCACCGTGCCGCGGATGAAGCCCCCGCCGCTCTCGATGTAGAGATACTCGAGCTGCCCGGCGGCGGAGTTCCACACGTAGAGCGTCTCCCCGAACTCATCCGGCGCCCCGTCGCGATGCACGACGTGCTCATCGCGCAGGAATTTTCCGCCGTAGACGCGGCTGAAGCAGTGCTCATCCGTCCGCGTGCTCTGGGGAAATGTGCCTTTCCAGCAATGCCCGACCAGAAATTCGAGCGGCTGGTAGGGGTCGGCGGGCGCCGTCGGGGCGGCTGCCGCGGCAAGCGCGCAAGCGGCGAGCGTCAGGACGAGGGCGGCGGCCGGGCGGGCCAGGGGCTCGAGCTTCATTTGCGCTCCTTGGTTTTTCGCAGGTGGCGGGCACGGGGGGCCCGGCGCGCCGGCGCGGGTCGCGCCAGGCGGTCGAAGTGGGCACGCAGCTGGCGCACGGCGGCATCGAAGCGGTCGATGTCGCGGAAGGTGCGCGCGAGCATGACGCCGCCCTCCATCGTGGTCAGTACGAAGAGCGCGAGCTCGCGCCGCTCGAGGTCGCGCGGCAGCCGCGCGCCGGCCTCCACCAGGCACTGGTGGATCGCCTCCACCCAGGCGGCGAAGTTCGCGGCGAGGCGCTCACGGACCGCGGGGTCGGGTTCGTGCAGCTCGAGCGCCAGCGAGCCGATCGGGCAGCCGTAGAAGCAGTCAGTGTCGGTGAGTGAGCGGCGGTAGCGGGCGAGGAGGGCGAAAATGCGCTCGATCGGATCCTCGACGCCGCGCCAGGCGGGCTCGAGCAGCATCGGGCCGATGCCGCCGTGATAGGCGTCGAGCACCGCCAGCAGCAGCTCCTGCTTGCCGGGAAAAAAGTGGTAGAGGCTGCCGCTGTTGACGGCGGCCGATTTCAGCACGTCGGCGACGCTGGTCGAGCCGTAGCCCTTCTCCCAGAAGAGGTGCATGGCGGCGAGCACCAGGCGGGTACGCGTGTCGGGGGCGGGAGCTGCAGCCGGCATCGGTGGCACTTGATTGAACGATCAACCAAGAGATTAACAGCCGGCGGGGACGGGCGTCAAGCGCCCCGCGCGCCGCTTGGCGGCGCGCAGCGTTTCGGCGCACACTGCCATGAAAACAAGCGCGCCCCGCCCCGGGGACGAAAGGTGAGCAAGTCATGGCCGAGAGCGTCTACAAGATCGTCGAGCTGGTCGGCACCAGCAGCGAGTCCTGGGAAAAGGCGGCCGCGGCCGCGGTGAGTCAGGCCGCCAAGAGCCTGCGGGATCTGCGCATCGTCGAGGTCAAGCAGCTCGATATGCAGGTGCAGAACGGCAAGGTGAGCGCCTACCGCGCCCGGGTCAACGTGTCCTTCAAGTTCGAGAGCAAGAAAGGCAAATAACGCGCGCCGCGCGCGCCGCTCATGCGGCCGGGCGCTGCGTCGCGCGGCGCAGTGCCGCGCGCGCCAGCAGCCGCGTGGAATCGAGCGTCGGCAGCGGGGAGTTGTCGTCGTTGACGACGAGCGGGATCTCGGTGCAGCCGAGCACCACCGCATCGCAGCCCGCGTCCCGCATGCGCGCGATCACGCGCTGAAAAGTCGCGACCGCCTCGGGCTTGAATACCCCGCACACCAGCTCCTCGAAGATGATGCGGTTGATCTCGGCGCGTTCCTGGCTGGTCGGCCGCTGGAACTTCACGCCCCTTGCGATGAGCTTCTCCGGATACACCTCGCTGTCGACCAGGTAGCGCGTGCCGGTGATGCCGAGCGTCGCGAAGCCGCGCTCGACGGCCGCCGCAGCCACCACCTCGGCGATGTGCAGCCACGGGAGCGGTGAGCGCCGCACGACCCAGGGAAACGCCTGGTGGATGGTGTTGTCCGGGCAGATGAGGAAGTCGGCACCGGCGCGTGCGAGCTTCGCGGCCGAGGACAGCATGAGCTCGGCGACTCCCGGCCAGTCACCGGCGTCGATCGAGCGCATGTAACGCGCGAACGAATGGTTGTGCAGCGAGACTTGGGGATGATCGAGGGCGCCGAGGTATTGCGCGCCCTCGAGGCAGACCGTGCGGTAGCAGAGCGCCGCGCCCTCCGCCGAGCAGGCCACGATGCCGATGTGTTGCGGCATGGGTGCGATCTTACCGTGGTGCCGCCGCGCCGGGCAGGGCACAATCGCCGCGCATGCAGCGTTCGCATCGCTCGATACTTCCCGGCGCGTGTCTAGCCGCCACACTCGGCTGCCTGGCCGCGGCGGCTGCCGCCTTGCAGTATCCGGCGGCGCCGCGCGGCGACGTCGTCGACACTTACCACGGGACCGCCGTCGCCGATCCCTACCGGGGGTTCGAGGAGCTCGACTCGAGCGCGACGCGTGCCTGGGTGCTGGCCGAGGCGAAGCTCACGGAGGGCTACCTCGCCGGGATTGCGCAGCGTCCGCAGCTGCGTCAGCGTCTCGCGGCTCTCTACAGCTACGGCCGTTTCGGCATTCCCTTCCGCGCCGGCGGGCACTACTTCTACCCCGCCAACAGCGGGCACGAGGGCCAGAGCCGCCTCTACACCGCCAGCCGCTTAAGCGGTCCGGAGCAGCTCGTCGTGGATCCGAACACGCTCTCGCCGGCGGGGGTGGTGAACGAGCGCAGCGGCTACGTGGCGAGCCGCGACGGGCGGCTGATCGCCTACGGCGTCTCGGTCGGCGGCTCCGACTGGACCGAGTGGCGCATCCGCGAGGTCGCGACGGGTAAGGACCTGCCCGAGGTGCTGCGTTACACCAAGTACTACGCGCCGGTGTTCACCCGCGACGGGCGGGGAATCTACTACAGCGCGTTCCCTGCACCTGAGCCCGGCGCCGAGCTCAGCACCCGGGATCTGGACGACGCGGTCTACTACCACGCGCTCGGCACGCAGGTTTCCGCCGACCGACGCGTGCTCTACGACGGTGCACACGCCGAACGGCAGTACCAGCCGAATCTTTCCGAGGACGGGCGCTGGCTGCTGGTCCGCGCCGGGGAGGGCGAGGTCGGCGACAAGGGGCGCGAGAACCTCTATCTGCTCGACCTCGAGGCGCCGACGCCCGCCGCGGTGGCGGTCGCTGAGGGTTTCGATGCCGCCTACAACTACGTCGGCTCGGATGCCGGGCGGCTCTATCTGCTCACCTCGCTCGCAGCGCCCAACGGCCGCGTGATCGCCATCGATCCCGGGAATCCCGGCCGCGCCAGCTGGCGCACGGTCGTGGCCGAGGGGAGCGACGCAATCGACCTCGCGGAAGCGAGCGTCACCCTGGTCGATCACCAGCTGATCGTCCGGAGCCTGCACGACGCGCACAGTCGCGTGGTGCGCTATCGACTGGATGGCGCCCCGCTCGGAGAGATCCTGCTGCCTGGGCCCGGCACCGCGCGCGGCTTCGACGGCCACGCCGGCGATTCCGAGACCTTCTACTCCTTCAACGACCTGGTGACGCCTCCGACCGTCTACCGGTACGACCTCGAGTCGGGCCGCGCCACGCGCTGGCGCGCGCCGCAGGTGGCGTTCGACCCGCGGCGCTTCGAGGAGGAGCAGGTGTTCTACCCGGCGAAGGACGGCACGCACATTCCGCTGCTGCTCGCCTACCGCAAGGGCCTGAAACTCGATGCCGAAAACCCGCTGCTGCTCACCGGTTACGGCGGCTTCGGCATCAACAACCTGCCGCGCTTCGAGCCCTCGCGCATCGCCTGGCTCGAGATGGGCGGCGTGTTCGCGGTGGCGAGCATCCGCGGTGGGGGCGAGTACGGCGAGGCCTGGCACCGGCAGGCCATCCTCACCCACAAGCAGGTCGTGTTCGATGACTTCATCGCCGCCGCCGAGTGGCTGATCGCGCACCACTACACCTCGGCGCAACGACTCGCGATCCACGGCCGCTCGAACGGGGGCCTCCTGATCGGCGCCTGCCTGGTGCAGCGCCCGGAGCTCTTCGGCGCCGCCATCCCGCAGGTGGGCGTGCTCGACATGCTGCGCTTCAACCGCTTCGGGCAGGGCGCCGGCTGGGAAGGCGACTACGGCTCGCCCCGGGATCCCGAGCAGTTCCGCGCGCTGTACGCCTACTCGCCGGTACACAACGTGCGCGCCGGCGTGCATTACCCGGCGACGCTCATCATCACCGCGGATCACGACACGCGCGTCATGCCGATGCACTCCTTCAAGTTCGCCGCCGCGCTGCAGGCGGCGCAGGCCGGCTCCGCACCGGTGCTGCTCGACGTCGAGATCAACCACGGCCACGGGGGCGGGGAGGCGCTGCAGCAGTCGGCGGCGCTCGATATCTACTCCTTCCTCGCGCGCAATCTCGCCATGAAGCGCGGCTCAACCCCGTGAGCTCGCCTGCATGAACGCCGAGCTGCCAGAGGCATCGCCGCCGGTGCCGGTGCGCTCCTGGACGCGGCGCCGCGAGGACAAGGCGCAACGGCTCGCGGGCATCGCGCAGCACACCGACGGCAAGCTGGTGCGCCGCGCCGACATCGTGGCGGTACTGCAGGGCCTGCTGCGCAGCGGCGACCGCGTGGCGCTCGAGGGCAACAACCAGAAACAGGCGGATTTCCTCTCGCGCGCGCTCGTCGAGGTCGATGCGAAGCAGGTCCACGATCTGCACATGCTGATCTCCTCCATCACGCTTCCTGAGCACCTGACGCTGTTCGAGCGGGGCATCGCGCGCCGCGTGGACTTCTCCTACGCCGGTCCCCAGAGCCTGCGCGTCGCACAGCTGCTCGAGGACGGCAAGCTCGAGATCGGCGCGATCCACACCTACATCGAGCTGTACGCGCGCATGTTCGTCGATCTGACGCCGCAGCTGGTGCTGGTGTGCGCGGAGAAGGCCGATCTTGCCGGCAATCTCTACACCGGCCCCAACACCGAGGAGACGCCGACGCTCATCGAGGCGGCGGCATTCCGTCACGGCATCGTGCTGGTGCAGGTCAATGAGGTGGTCGACCGGCTGCCGCGGGTCGACGTGCCCGGATCCTGGGTCGATCTCATCGTGCCGGCCGACCGGCCGTTCGCCATTGAGCCGCTCTTTACGCGCGACCCACGGCAGATCAACGAGCTGCAGATCCTCATGGGCATGATGGTGATCCGCGGCGTCTACGAGCGTCATGGCGTCACCGCGCTCAACCATGGCATCGGCTTCGACACCGCGGCCATCGAGCTGCTGCTGCCGACTTACGCGGAGTCGCTTGGACTGAAGGGCAAGATCTGCCGCAACTGGATCCTGAACCCGCACCCGACGCTCATCCCCGCGATCGAGAGCGGCTGGGTCGAGAGCGTGCACTGCTTTGGCGGCGAGGTCGGGATGGAGGACTACGTGCGCGCCCGGCCCGACGTGTTCTTTGTCGGGGCCGATGGGAGCCTGCGCTCGAACCGCGTGCTCTGTCAGCTCGCCGGGCAGTACGGGGTCGATCTGTTCATCGGCTCGACGCTGCAGATGGACGCCGACGCCAACTCCTCGACCGTGACGCTCGGGCGGCTCGCCGGCTACGGCGGCGCTCCCAATATGGGCCACGATCCGCGCGGGCGCCGCCACGCGAGCCCGCCGTGGCTGAGTCTCGTGACGGCCGAGGGTCCGATCGTCCGGGGCCGCAAGCTCGTGGTGCAGCTGGTCGAGACCTTCAACCGCGGCGGCGTGCCGGCGCTGGTCGATTCGCTGGAAGCCGTGCAGGTGGGGCGCGAGGCCGGCATGCCCATCGCGCCGGTGATGATCTACGGCGACGACGTGAGCCACGTGGTGAGCGAGGAGGGCATCGCCTACCTCTACAAGGCGGAGGGTACGGAGGAGCGCCGCGCGGCGCTCGCAGGTATCGCGGGGGCCACCAGTATCGGCCGCCGGGCGGACCCGAAGCGCACCGCCAGCCTGCGCGCGCGCGGGCTCATCGCCTACCCGGAGGATCTCGGCGTGCGCCGCGGCGAGGCGCGCCGTTCGCTGCTCGCCGCGCGCAGCATCGAGGACCTGGTGGCCTGGTCGGGCGGGCTGTACCGGCCGCCGGCGCGTTTTCGCAGCTGGTAGCGCATGCGCGCCGCGCTTGGCTTTGAGCACCCCGCGGCACCCTGGCGCCGCGCCCCCGAGCGCCCGGCCGCCGCGCTCGCCGCGCGTGCGGTACGTGCCCTCATCGAAGAGGCGCTGCTGACGCCGAAGCCGGCACTGGTCGACCGGCGCGGCCCGGGTGCGCACCGCGACCTCGATCTCGGCAAGCTGCTGCGCTCGGCGTGCGCGCTGCGCGAGAGCTTCGAACGCATGGCGCTCGAGGCCGAAGGCGCGAGCGCAGATCTGCCGCTGCGCGAACGGCTCGGTGCGCTCGGCCGCCAGGGCGAGCGCGCGATGCTCGCGGCCACCGGCGGCAGCAATGCCCACCGCGGTGCGATCTGGGTGCTCGGACTCCTGGTCGCGGCGCGCGCGCTCGCGGACTCCGGGGCCACCGTCCACGAAATCGTAGAGATCGCCGCGCACCTCGCGCGCCTGCCCGACCGGTATGCGCCGCCGCTCGCGAGTCACGGCGCGCGTGCCTGCCGCGAGTTCGGGGTGGGCGGTGCCCGCGGCGAGGCGGTGGCCGCCTTCCCGCACGTGACCGAAGTGGGGCTGCCGGCGCTCGCCGCGGCCCGGCGGCGCGGCGCCACCGAGTCGTGCGCGCGGCTCGATGCGCTGCTCGCGATCATGTCGAGCCTCGATGACACCTGCCTCCTGCATCGCGGTGGCTGGGCGGCGGTCGAGGCGGCGCGCAGCGGGGCGCGGCAGGTACTCAGCCTCGGCGGCAGCGGCACCGCGGCAGGCGGCAAGGCGCTCGCCGCGCTCGACGCCGAGCTCCTGCGCCGCAATGCCTCGCCGGGCGGTTGCGCGGACCTGCTTGCCGCGTGTCTGTTTCTCGATGAGGAGAACCCACACCCATGGAACGCCTGAGCTTCACCTATCCGGCCCGCCAGACGGTGGCGCGGCGCGTGCACGTGGGCGTCGTCGGCTCGGGAGATCTCGAGGTGCTGCTCGAGCCCTCGGCCGACGCGCAAGCGCACGTCGCCGTCACGACCAGCGTCGATGGCTTTGGCACCGTGTGGCAGCACGTCCTCGATCGCTTCTTCACGCGCTTCGACGGTGCCGCCGCGATCGAGATCAACGACTTCGGCGCGACGCCCGGCATGGTGCTGCTGCGGCTCGAGCAGGCGGCGGAGGCGCTGCGCGCGTGAGCACGCCGCCGGAGCGCGCCCGCTTCCTCGCCCGCGACAGCTTCATCGAGCTCACGGCGCGCGAGCGCGCCGCGTGCGTGTTGGATCCAGGTACCTTTCGCGAGCTCGCCGGGCCCTTCGACCGGCTCACTTCGCCGTGGTTGCCGCTGCAGGACATCGTCACCCAGGCCGACGACGGCGTGGTGATTGCGCGCGGCACGCTCGACGGGCATGCGGCGGTGGTCGCCTCGATCGAGGGCGCCTACCAGGGCGGCAGTGTCGGAGAGGTCTCGGGAGCGAAGCTCGCCGGTGCGCTCGAGCTTGCGCTGCGCGATGCGCAGCGCGGCGCGCCGGTGCGGCCGGTGCTGCTGCTCGAGACCGGAGGCGTGCGGCTGCAGGAGGCGAACCTGGGGTTGGCGGCCATCGCCGAGGTCCACGCAGCCATCGTGGCGCTTCGCCGCCACGTGCCGGTGGTCGCGGTGGTGGCGGGCGCGGTCGGCTGCTTCGGCGGCATGTCGCTCGCGGCCGCACTCTGCAGCCACCTGATCGTGACCCGACAGGGGCGCCTCGGCATGAACGGCCCCGAGGTGATCGAGCAGGAAGGCGGACTCGCCGAGCTCGACGCGGGCGATCGAGCGCGGATCTGGAGCCTCATGGGGGGCGAGCAGCGCTACGCCACCGGCTTCGCGGACGTGCTGGTGGAGGACGACACGGCGGCGATCGGCACCGCGGTGCGCCGCGCCTTCGCGGGCGGCGCGGGTGCCGCGGCTGGCACACCCCGGAGCGCGCGGGTCGAGGCCCTGAGCGCGCGTCTCGCCGCTATCGACCCGGCGCACCCGCCCGAACCCGCGGCGCTGCGCGCGCTGTGGGCGCGCGAGGAGGGCGCGTGAACGCCGCAGCCCTTTCGCAGGTCGGACTCACCTGGCTCGAGGCACTCGCCGGGTCCGCGGGACTCCTCGATGCCCTGCCGCGCACGGTGCGCGTCGCCGATGCGCCGCTCGGTGGGGAGCGCGCGCGCTTCATCGCGGTCGTACCCGATGCCGACAATCGCTTTCCGCGGGCCCGGGCCGGTGAGGCCGGACTCGATGAGGCGCTCGCGCTGGCACGTGAGGTGCGCCGGACGCTCGCCGAGGATGAGGGGCGACGGCCGCGGCCGATCATCGCCCTGGTCGACGTCACGAGCCAGGCCTACGGTGTGCGCGAGGAGCTGCTCGGCATTCACCTGGCCGCCGCGGCGTCCGTGGACGCCTACGCGAGCGCCCGGCTCGCGGGCCATCCGGTCATCGCGCTGCTGGTTGGCAAAGCGATCTCGGGCGGCTTCCTCACTCACGGCTACCAGGCTAACCGGATCCTCGCGCTCGACTCACCGGGCGTGCAGCTGAATGCGATGAGCCAACAGTCCGCGGCGCGGGTCACGCGCCGCACGGTAGAGGAGCTCGAGCGGCTCGGCGAGCGCGTGACACCGATGGCCTACGACGTGGGCTCCTTCGCGAAGCTGGGGCTCGTGCACCGGCTGATCGGCGGGATCGATGCCGCGCATCCTACCGTCCTCGACGTCGAGCGCGTGCGCGATGAGCTGATCGCGGCCGTCGCCGACGCGCGCGCCGGTGCGCGCGACCTCGCTACGCGGCTGACCTCGCCCGCGGCCGTTGCGGGGCGCGCCGCCTCGATCGCCGTCCGGCGCCGCCTCGCCGAGCAGTGGGATGCCTCCTGAGGTGACGACGCACGCGCTCCTGCGCGTCTGCGGCGCGGACTCCGTGCTATGGACCGACCCACCGCCCGCGTGGGCGCTGGCCGCGCTCGCGCGCGCACCCTGGGTGGTCGTACGGCGCGCGCGTGGCGCGGGCCTGATCCCGGTGGGGGTGCGCGGCGCGCTGCGCGCGCAGCGGCTCGCGGCGTGGCTGCATCCGGGCCAGGTGCTCGAGAGCGTAACGCCGACCGGTCTCGCGGAGCGGCGCGGGTGGTTGACGAGCGAGCGCCGCACGCGCGTGCCGGCGCTGGCCGCGCTCGATGCGGTGGATGCGCTGCTGCGCGACCGCGGTATCGGCTGGGGGCCGTGTGGGAGCGTCGGCTTCGAGCTGGCGAGCGGCACCCCGACGGCGAGCCCGGCGAGCGATCTCGATGTGATGATTCCAGCCGCCACACCGCTCCCGCCGGCCGACGCGGTCGCGCTGCTCGCAGCCCTGGCGCGGCTGCCGGTGCGCATCGACGTGCAGCTCGAAGTACCCCACGGCGCGGTGGCGCTGGCGGAGTACGCGGCGGCGCGCGGTCCACTGGTGCTGCGCACGGTCGACGGCGCCCGTCTGGTGCGCGACCCCTGGGGGGCGGTCGTGCCCGCGGCGGCCTGATGCGGATCGCGCTGCTGTGCCCCGGCCAGGGGACGCACACGCCCGGTTTCCTCGGCCGCCTGCCGGCGCACCCGGCCGTGCGCGCCACGCTCGCCGAGGCACGCGCAATCCTCGGTCCGGGGTCGGAACACCTCGACGGCGCCGAGGCCCTCGCCACGACCGCCGCGGTTCAGCTCACCACGGTGATCGCCGCGGTGGCGGCCGCGCGCGCGCTCGCAGCGGAAGGCCTGGCGGCTGATGCAGTCGCGGGCCTCTCGGTCGGCGCCTTTGCAGCCGCGGTCGCCTGCGATGCACTCACCTTTGCGGACGCGCTGGCGCTGGTGAAGCTGCGCGGCGAGGCGATGGCACAGGCGGTGCCACACGGCCACGGCATGAGCGCGATTCTCGGGCTCTCGGAGCGCGATGCGCGTGCGCTGATCGCGCGGGTGGGCGAGAACACGCCGCTCTGGCTCGCGAGCGTCAACGGCCCGAGTGAGGTCGTGGTCTCGGGCGCCGATGCGGCGCTCGAGCGCGCGGGGGCCGCGGCGCACGCCGCGGGCGCGAGCGTCCGGCGGCTGCGACTGACGATCCCGTCGCATTGCCCGCTCATGGCGGGCGTCTCGGAGCGGCTGCGGTCGGCCATGCAGGCAGTGGCGGTGCGCGATCCGCGCGTCCCGTACGTGAGCAACACCCGGGCCCGCGCCGCGCACACGGCCGAGGAGGTGGCGGAGGACCTGATTCTCAACGTTTCGCGAACCGTGCGCTGGCACGACTCGGCGACGCTGCTTTACGAGCTCGGCTGCCGGCTCTTCATCGAGACGCCGCCGGGATCCGTGCTCAGCAACCTCATCAAGGACTCCTTCCCCGAGGCCCGCGCGGTCGCGCTCGAGGACACGGCGATACCGAGCGCGGTGGCGCTCGCGTGCTGAAGCGTCTGCTTCAGCGCGGCGGTCGCGTGCGGCGCAGCCACCGCGAGGCGGCCAGCTCGCCCACGATGCCGCGGCGGAAGGACAGCACGCAGGCGACGAAGATCACGCCGATGATGGCGATGACCCAGCCGCCCACGAGGTCCGAGAGATACTGCTGCAGCGTCGTGACCACGGCGGCGCCCACCACCGGGCCGAAGAAGGTGCCGGTGCCGCCGAGCAGGGTCATGAGGATCACCTCTCCGGACGTCGACTGCTGCACGTCCGAGAGCGTGACGAAGCCGAACACCAGCGCCTTGAGCGACCCGGCGAGCCCGGCGAGCGTCGCCGAGAGCACGAACGCCACCAGCTTGTAGCGATTGATCTCGTAGCCGAGGGAGATGGCGCGCGGCTCGTTGTCGCGGATCGCCTTCAACACCTGGCCGAAGGGCGAGTGCACCACGCGGCGGATGAAGAGGAATACGGCGACGAAGACGCCGAGCACGACGTAATAGAGCACGAGGTCGGACTTCAGCGGCAGCAACCCGAGGAGCTTGCCGCGCGGTACGCCCTGCAAGCCGTTCTCGCCGCCGGTGAAGGGGGCCTCGAGGCACACGAAGTACACGAGCTGCGCGAGCGCCAGCGTGATCATCGCGAAGTAGATGCCCTGGCGGCGGATGGCGAGCGCCCCGACCACGAGCCCGAGAAGAGCAGCGACCATGACCCCGGCGAGAATCGCCGCCCCCGGGCCCCAGGCGTGCGCGGTCACGAGCCAGCCGGTGGCGTAGGCGGCCGAGCCGAAGAATGCCGCGTGGCCGAAGGACAGCATGCGCCCGAAGCCGAGCAGCAGGTTATAGGCGCAGGCGAACATCGCCACACACAGGAGCTGCATCATGAACACCGGGTAGATCCCGAGCAGCGGCACGCACAGCGCGAACAGCGCGAGCAGGGCGTAGACGGCGGCGGTGACGCGCACGGCGAGCCTCTAGTCCCGGCCGAACAGGCCCGCCGGACGCAGGATCAGCACCAGAGCCATGATGACGAACACCACGATGTTGGAGGCTTCCGGGTAGATGACCTTGGTGAAGCCCTCGACGATCCCGAGCGCCAGCCCGCCGACGATCGAGCCGAGGATCGAGCCCATACCGCCGATGACCACCACCGCGAAGACGACGATGACGAGCGAGCTCCCCATGTGCGAGTTCACCAGTACGATGGGGGAGGCCAGCACTCCGGCGAGCGCCGCGAGCGCCACACCGCCGCCGAAGGTGCCCGCCATCAGCAGCGGCACGTTCACTCCGAAGGACTGCAGGAGCGGCGCGTTCTCCCTGGCGGCGCGCAAGGTGGCGCCGAGGCGGGTGCGCTCGATCACGTACCAGGTGCCGAAGCACACCACGATGGACACCGCGATCACCCAGGCGCGGTACAGCGGCAGGAACATGAACCCCAGGTTGAACCCGCCGGCGAGCGCGGCGGGCACCGGATACGACTGTCCGCTGGCGCCGAACACCTGGTTGAGCGAGCCCTCGCAGATGAGCGCGAGTCCGAAGGTGAGCAGCAGGCCGTAGAGTGGATCGAGGCCGTACACCCGCCGCAGCAGCAGCCGCTCGACGGCCATGCCGAGCGCACCGACCACGAGCGGCGCCACGATCAGCGCCACCCAGTAGTTGATGCCGAGCAGCTGCAGGCCGAGGAGCGCGGCGAAGGCGCCGAGCGTATAGAAGGCACCGTGGGCGAAGTTGACGACACCCATCAACCCGAAGATCACCGCGAGCCCGAGACTCAGCATCGCGTAGAACGAGCCGTTGACCAGGCCGAGCATCAGCTGGCCGAGGATCACGGCCACGGGCATGCCGAAGATGCTCGTCACGTCGTGCGACGCCGTGGCCGGAGCTCGAGACGGCCGCGTGCTACTTCGGTGCCGGCGCGAGCGGACACAGCCCGGTGATCGGGCCGAAGGCCTCCGCGCCCGCCATCTTCTTCACGACCTTGTAGTAATCCCACGGGTACTTCGACTCCTGCGGCGTCTTGACCTGCATCACGTACATCTCGTGGACCATGACGCCGTCGGCGCGGATGTAACCGTCCTTGGCGAACATGTCGTTGATCTTCGTTTTCTTGAGCTCCGCCATCACCTTGTCGGAATCGGTGGTACCGGCAGCCTTGACGGCCTTGAGGTAGGTGAGCGTGGCCGAGTAAACGCCCGCCTGGTCCATGGTCGGCATGCGGTTGACCTTGGCGAAGAAGCGCTTGCCGAAGGCGCGCGTCTCCGGGTTCAGGTCCCAGTAGAACCCCGTGGTGAGGTACAGGCCCTGCGCAGTCGAGAGGCCGAGGCTGTTGATGTCGGTGATGAAGGCGAGCAGCGCCGCCGGCTTCATGCTCTTGGTGATGCCGAACTCATTGGCGGCCTTGAGCGAGTTGCTGAAGTCGCTGCCGGCATTCGACAGCCCGAGCACCTGCGCGCCGGAGGCCTGCGCCTGCAGCAGGAACGAGGAGAAGTCCGCCGCCCCGAGCGGCACGCGCACCGCGCCGACGTTCTTGCCGCCGTGGGTCTCGACCACCCTGGAGGCGGCGTTCTGCAGCTGCGTACCGAAGGCGTAGTCGGCGGTGAGGTAGAACCAGGTCTTGCCGCCGGCGGCCAGCATGGCGGTCGCGGTGCCGTTGGCGAGCGAGGTCGTGTCGTACACGTAGTGCACCGTGTAGGCGGTGCAGTCCTCGTTGGTGAGGGAGGCGCCCGCGGCGCCGATCACGAAGAAGGGCACCTTCTTGGCACCGGCCACCTTCGACATGGCGATGTTGACGCCGGTGTTGGAGCCGCCGAGCAGCACGTTGAGACCGTTCTGATCGGCCCACTCGCGGAACTTAGCCGCGCCGATGTCCGGCTTGTTCTGGTGGTCGGCGGTTATCAGGACGATCTTGCGGCCGAGCACCGTATCGCCGAAGTCGGCCAGCGCCATCTTGATGGCCTCGACGCCCGCGGCGCCTTCGACGTCGGCATAGACCCCGGACATGTCGTCGAGGTCGCCGATCACCACCTCATTGGCCGCCCGTGCCGGGCCGCCAGCCGCGGCCGCGAGCGCCACGGTGGTCACAAGGGTCAGCATCCGCAATTTCATGAGTTGTGCTCCTCGGGTTGGTCTTGAGACGTCACACGCCCAGGTACTGGTGCAGCAACGGCATTTTGTCCTGAAGCTCGCCTGCTGCGAACCCCGCCACCATACGGCCGCGCTCCATGATGTAGAAGCGGTCGGCGAGCGGGGCCGCGAAACGGAAATTCTGCTCCGACATGACGATCGTGTACCCTGCCGCGCGCAGCCGCCCGATGGTGCGCCCGAGCGCCTGCACGATCACGGGCGCGAGTCCTTCGGAAATCTCATCGAGCAGCAGCAGCCGCGCGCCGGTGCGCAGGATCCGCGCCAGCGCCAGCATCTGCTGCTCGCCGCCGGAGAGGTTGGTGCCACGGCTGGCGCGCCGCTCCTTTAAATTGGGGAACATGGCGTAGATCTCTTCGACCGGCATGCCGCCAGCGGCCACGGTGGGCGGCAGCAGCAGATTCTCCTCGGTGGACAGACTCGCGTAGATCCCGCGCTCCTCGGGGCAATAGCCGACGCCGAGCGCGGCGATGCGGTGCGGCTGCAGGCCGATGGTCTCGCTGCCGTTGATGCGCACCGAGCCCGAGCGGCTGCCCACGAGTCCGAGCAGCGCTTTCATCGTGGTGGTGCGCCCGGCGCCGTTGCGCCCCAGCAGTGTCACGACTTCGCCGCGCTCGACGTGACAGTCGACGCCGTGCAGCACGTGCGACTCGCCGTAGTAGGCGTGCAGCCCCGCGATGCGCAATACCTCTTCAGTCATCAGTGCGTGTTCCGTAGCTCGGTCTCGGTCGAGCCCATGTAGGCCTCGAGCACCTGGGGGTTGTGCGACACCTCGGCGTAGCTGCCGCTCGCAATGATCTGCCCGTGCTGCAGCACCGTGATGGTATCGGCGATGGTGGAAACCACCCGCATGTTGTGCTCGACCATGAGGACGGTACGGTTGGCCGCGGCGTGGCGGATGAGGGCGGTAACCCGCTCGACGTCCTCCTGCGCCATGCCCTGCGTCGGCTCATCGAGCAGCAGCAGCTCAGGGTCCATTGCCAGCGTGGTGGCGATCTCGAGCGCGCGCTTGCGTCCGTAGGGCAGCTCCACCGCGAGCGCCCCGGCGAGCGCGCTCAGGTCCACGAGCTCGAGGAGCTCGCGGGCCCGGGCGTCGAGCACGCCGAGCGTCGCCTCGTGCCGCCAGAAGTGGAAGGTCGTGCGCAGCGAGCGCTGTAGCGCAATGCGCACGTTCTCGAGCGCCGTCAGGTGCGGGAACACCGCCGACAGCTGGAAGGAGCGCACCATGCCGGCGCGTGCCACCTGCGCGGGCTTCTCGGGGGTGATGTCGCGGCCGCGATAGATGATCGCGCCGCGCGTCGGGATCAGGAACTTGGTCAGCAGGTTGAAGAACGTCGTCTTGCCGGCACCGTTCGGGCCGATGAGCGCATGGATGTGACCGCGGCGCACCTTGAGGTCGACGTTGTTGACGGCGGTGAAGCCCGAGAACTCCTTGGTGAGTCCGCGCGTCTCGAGGATGAATTCGTCGGCTGCGGGCGGCACGGCGGCTGCCATGGCGGTTGCTCCACTCGTTTTCTTATCTGGCAGCGTGGTTGCGCGGGTAGTATGCCCGGTGTGAGGCGCAAGGGGAAAATGACGCTGGCGGCGCTGCTCGAGCCCCTCGGCCGCCGCGGCGGCGCCCGCCGAGTTGCCGCCACCGGCGCGGAAAACCCGGCACTCGAGGCCATCTGGCACGCCGTCTGCACCATTCCGCGCGGGCGGGTCTCGACCTACGGCGCGGTGGCGCGCGCAGCGGGGCTGCCGGGACGCGCCCGCCAGGCCGGCTACGCGCTGCGGGTCGCCGGCGACTCGCTCGACCTTCCCTGGCACCGGGTGGTCGGTGCGGGCGGCCGCATCGCCTTCCCGCCCGCATCGCGCGCCCATCGCGAACAGACGCGGCGGCTGCGCGCCGAGGGCGTGCGGGTCGCGGACGGCCGGGTAGAGCGTGCGGCGCTCACCGACCTCGAAGAGGCTCGCCTCTAGCGGCCGTTGTATTCGAGGCTGATCATGTCGACCACCCGCGGCACCCCGGGGGTCTCCCGCGCGACCGTCTCGGCGGTGTCGCGTTGCAGGTCGGTGGCGACTTCGCCGCTCAGGTACACCACGCGATCGAGGGTGCTCACGTACACGCGGTTCGGGGCGAGGAGCTCGGGGTACTCAGCGAGCCGCGCGCGCACCTGCGCGCTCATCTCGGTATCGCCCGGACAGCCCGCGCCGCACTTGTTCCAGGTCTCGACGGCGGCGCACCCGCCGAGGCTCACCGCGACCGCGGCGACAAGGGCAAGCGGGGCGGCGCGACTCGAAGCGCTCATGGCAGCACTGTAGACCATCGCCGCGCGACCGGGTTCATGCCTGGCGTCGCGGCGGCACGCGCGCTCGTTCCCCGGCGCGCTTGCTGCCCCGGGGTGGCGCGACTACGATGCCGCGAAATAGGGGGAGCCGAACCATGACAACATCGGGCCTACTCGCCGTGGGCGGGCTGCTGCTGCTTGCGGCGGCCGGCGCCGGCCTCGCACAGGATCCGGTCAAGGCGGCGTCCGCCACCCACAAGGTACTGCTCGAGAACGAGCGCGTGCGGGTGCTCGACATCCACGTGCCGGCCGGCGGCCGCGCCCTGACCCACACGCATCCGACCGGCTACGTGGCCGTGGCGATGACCGACTGTCACATGCGCTTCAGCTACCCGGGCGGCAAGGTCTCCGAGTCGACGCTGCACGCCGGGGAGGTGGTGTGGCGGGACCCGGTCACGCACAGCGTTGAGAATCTCGGTCCCGGCGAGTGCCACGTGCTCAACATCGAGCCCAAGGACGCACAGGCGGCAAAGAAATGACGGACGGCGCGCTGCTCGCCGGCTGGGATAACTTCTACGTCATCGTGGGATCCACGGCGGGCGGGCTCACCGGTCTCACGTTCGTGGTCATCGCGCTGATCCGCGACTCGAGGCCGGGCGTGCGACCGACGGGTGTCGGCGCGTTCCTGACCCCGACGATCGTGCACTTCTGCGGCGTGCTGGCGCTCGCGGCGTTCATGAGCATGCCGCACCAGAGCCCGCCGACCGTGTGCGTCGGGCTCGCGCTCGGGGGTCTCGCCGGTGTCGTGTACGGATGCCTGATCGGCACCAACATGTGGCGCATCGGCAGCGGCGGCACCGCGTACATCCCGGTGCGTGAGGACTGGATCTGGAACGTGATCGTTCCGACCCTGATCTACGCGAACCTGGTCGCCATGGCGGCGCTCATCTGGGACCGCCTGACCCGGCCGGCACTCTACAGCGTGGCGGTCTCGGCGCTCGCGCTGCTGTTCATCGGCATTCGCAACGCCTGGGACCTCGTCGTGTGGGTGTCCCTCAATCCCCCGAAGGCGCCGCCCGACAAGCCGCCGCCGGACAAATCCTAGGGAGCGCGCGCCGTGGCCGACATCATCCAGGAGTTCACCGTCAGGACCGGGCCGCCGCGGGTGTTCCATGCCATGGCGACGCCCCAGGGGCTGACGCACTGGTGGACGCTGAGCTCGACCGGCAAGCCCCAGCAGGGCGGCGAATACCAGCTCACCTTCGGCGCGGACTGCGCCTGGCGCGCCCGGGTGACGCGCTACGAGCCCGACGCAGGCTTCGAGCTCGAGATGATCGAGGCGCACCCGGACTGGATGCACACGCGCATCGGCTGCGAGCTCAAGCCCGAGGGCAAGGAATCGACGCGCGTGCTCTTCTATCACACCGGCTGGGCGAGCGAGGGTCAGCACTGGCGCATGTCCTGTTACTGCTGGGCGATGTACCTGCGGATCATGCGCCGCCACCTCGAGTACGGTGATTCCGTTCCCTACGACCGACGCCTCGATGCGTGAGGAGCATTCATGAACAGGAAATTCATCATCGCGTGGATCGTGATCCTGGTCGCCTGGTTCCTCGGCAGTTTCCTCGTTCACGGGGTGCTGCTCGGCGCCGACTACAAGGCGCTCGGCGCGCTGTTCCGCACCGACGCGGACGCCCAGCAGTACTTCCCGCTCATGATTCTCGCGCACGTGCTCCTTGCGGGAGCGTTCACCTGGATCTACGCGCGCGGCGTAGAGGCGAAGCCCTGGCTCGGACAGGGGGTGCGCTTCGGCGTCGCGGTCGCGTTCCTCACCACCATCCCGACCTACCTCATTTATTACGTCGTCCAGCCGATGCCGGCAGCGGTGGTGGCCAAGCAGATCCTGTTCGACAGCCTGCTGATGGTCGTTCTCGGGGTGATCGCCGGCTGGCTGTACCGGGGCGGCAAGGCCTGACGGGGCCGGTTAACCCCATGGGGGCGGCTGCGCCGCTTATAGCTCCGGGAACTTCAAAACGGAGCTGGCATGAAGCACCTTACATATCTTGCGGCCTGTGCCGCGCTGGCCATGAGCGCCGAGACACACGCGCTCGGAAGTCTCGCGACCGTTACCGTCGTGGACCGTGAGAGCGACACCGTGCTCCCGACCTACTATCACCGTGGCGAGTATTGGGTGGCGGGCCATCCCGGCGCGCGCTACGCGATCGAGATCCGCAACGGCGCGGCGGGGCGTCTGCTGGCCGTGACATCCGTCGACGGTGTCAACGTGCTCTCGGGGGACACCGCAGGCTTTGACCAGGCCGGCTATGTGTTCGACCCGGGTGAGCAGTACCAGATCACCGGCTGGCGCAAGAGCAACTCCGAGGTGGCGGCCTTCACGTTCACCGCTTCAGAGGACTCCTATGCGGCCCGCACGGGCCGGCCGGCCAACGTCGGCATCATTGGCATCGCCTTGTTCCGCGAGCAGCCGCGGCAGGTATCGGAGACGCCGAAGGTGGCGCCCGGAGCGCCCGCGCCCGCGCAGCTGCAGGAGGAATTCAGCCGCTCGCTGGCCGCGGACAGCGCCTCGATCATCGCCGGCGCGCCCGGGGTCTCACGGGCGATGCCGGCGCCGGCAGCCGCGGCCGCGGAACGTCTCGGAACCGGGCACGGCGCGCGCGAAGGCTCCTACGTCGTGGACACGGAGTTTCACCGCATGCAGCGCGAACCGAACGAGGTCATCCGGATTCGCTACGATAGCCTCGAGAACCTGGTCGCGATGGGCATCATCCGCAAGCCGCATCCGGCGCCGCGCACGCCAGACGCGTTTCCGGGCTCAGAGCAGCGGCACTTCGTGCCCGATCCATCGGGCTGAATGAGCGACGCCGATCCGAGTGACGAGACATTGATTGCCCGCTATGCGCGCGGCGATGCCGAGGCGTTCACGGCGCTGTACCGGCGGCACGAGCTGCGCGTGTGGCGCTACCTCGAGCGCAATCTCGGGAATCGCGCCTGTGCGGAGGAGTTGATGCAGGAGGTCTGGTTTGCCGTGGCGCGTGACGCCGAGCGCTACCGGCCGACCGGGCGCTTCACGACATGGCTCTTCACCATTGCGCGCAACCGCATGGTGGATGCGCTGCGAGCGCGCCGCCCCCAGGTGAGCCTCGAGGCGCTCGGATTCGAGGACGCCTCGGTCAGCGAGCGGCTGACCGCGGACCCGGCCGCGGGTCCGCTCGCGGCGGCCGAGGCCCGCGACGAGGCGGTGGCGCTGCGGGCAGCGCTGACGCAGCTTCCGCCCGAGCAGCGCGATGCCTTCCTGCTGCAGCTCGAAGGCGACCTGAGCGTCGAGGACGTCGCGGCCGTCACCGGCAGCAGCTTCGAGACCGTCAAGAGCCGCCTGCGCTACGCCCGCAACCGGCTGCGTGAGCTGCTGAGCGAGTACGCATGAAACCCTTGCCACCTCCGCACGACTCCCCTGACGACGCCGACGAGCGCTACCGCCGCGCCTCGGAGCTCGACCCGAGCCGCCCGAGCGAGGCCACACGCCATGCCGTGCTCTCCCACGCCGCGCGTCTTGCGGCTGCGCGCGCCCGGCGCGGGGCACCGCGCGGCTGGCTGTCGTTGGCGGGTATCACGCCCGGCTGGCGGCCGGCGCTCGCCGGCACCATCGCCGCGGTGCTCATCGCCGGAGTCGTGGTCGCGCCGCAGTTTCTCGCACCCGCGGTCGCGCCGCAGGCGCCCTTGACCGTGCCGCCGACACCCGTCGAGTCGGTGCAACCCGTAGCGTCACCGGCAACCGCTGCCTCGGCGCGTCGCGCCGTGCCAGCGCAGCCCGCGGCGTCACCGGCGCCCGTTGCGCCACCGGAGTCCGTCGCACGGTCGCCGCGTGGTGCGCCGGCAAACGCGATGACGCGTGTAGTCGTTAGCGGCTCTGTCAATCGCGGGGCCCCGAAGGTTTCGACGCCCGCGGGCGCCGCGGCGCCGGCATCGGCACCCGCCGCGGCCGCGAGCAGCGACGCCGCGACCGGCGCGATGTTGCAAGAGCATGTAGTGGCCGGCAGGCTCGCCGTCGCGCCGGCCGCCGCCGTCTCGCGGGGTGTGCCCGCTGCACCGGCGCCACCGGAGGCACCGGCGGAGGCGCTGCGCCGCGCCGCGGCGATCGGTGACCTGGCGACGCTCAGAGCGCAGCTCGCACGCGGGGGCGATATCGATGCACGCGACGCCGCGGGGCGTACAGCGCTGATGCTGGCGACGCTCAACGGGCGTGCGGACGCCGTGACGCTCCTCCTCGCGCACGGGGCCGACGCGAACGCCGCCGATGAGCGCGGCACGACGCCGCTGGCGGCGGCGATCGCCGCGAACGAGTCCGGGATTGCCGCGACCCTCAGCCGCTACGGCGCCCGATAGAGAAAGGCACGAACGGCGGGGTAGTAGAGCGGGCTTAGTTGCACGTCGTTATGCGTCGCGCCGGGCACCAGCACAGTGTGCCGCAGCGCCGGGGCAATCGCCGCGATCAGCGAATCCGAGCGAGCGCGGAACACGACCTCGTCGTGCTCGGCAACCATCACCAGCGTTGGCGCGGACACCCGCCCAATGCGTGCCGCGGAGTCGTAGCGATCGCGCACGAGTGCGCGCGCCGGGACCCAGCGGAAATGGTCGGCAGCGACGGCCGCAATGCTGTCGAAGGGCGTAATGAGAATCAGCCGCTCGACCGGGCGGACTGTGGCCAGCGCCACCGCGACGCCGCTGCCGAGGCTGCGGCCCATGACGGCGATCAGCGCGTGACGTTCGCTCACTAAGTCGAAGACTGCCGCGGCATCGGCGATCAGCGCGGCCTCCGAGGGCCGGCCCGTGCTGCCGCCGTAGCCGCGGTAGTTGAGGAGGTACACCGCCCGATCGGGGAACGCTGCGTCGAAGTCCGGGATGTTGGCACCGACGTCCTCGGCGTTGCCGCCGAAGTAGAGGAGCGCAGGCTGCGCCGCGCCGTGCAGTTCCCACACTTTGAGCGCGGCAGCGCCGCGTTCGAGGCGCAGCGCCGGTACTCCAGGGTGCGCCATCTCGGGGGTAGGCAGATACAGCAGCCGATCCTGCAGGAAGTACAGCAAGGCGCAACCCAGCCCATAGGTGGAGACGGCGACGAGCCCCAGGCGCAGAGCAGCGTTCACGCAACCAGCACGAAGCGCCCCGTCACGCCGCCCTGGCCGAGGGTGCTGAGCGCGCTCTCCGCTTCCGCGAGCGGGCGGCGGGTGATCGGGATGGGAGGTATGCGGCCGGCGCGTACCAGCGCCATCATCTCGTGCGTTTCGGCGAGCGTACCGGTGTTGGACCCGATGATCGAGATCTGGCGCAGCGGAATCATCGGCAGCGGCAGCTGCAGCGCGCCGCCAAAGAGACCGACGACCACGATCCTCCCGCCCCGGCGCACGACGCGATTCGCGAGCGCGAAGCTCTTCTCGGAGCCCACGAAATCCACGACCGCGCCGGGACCTGCGCCGGTGTCGGCGCGGATGCGCTCGGCCGTGCCGGCATCGGCGGCGTCGTAGGCTGCGCCGGCGCCCGCCTCGAGCGCCGCCTGGCGGCGCCCGGCATCGATGTCCGCGACGAGTGGTGCGCCCTCGAAGAGCGCGCGCGCGAACTGGATTCCCATCATGCCCACGCCGCCGCAGCCGATGAGGAGGATGTGCTCGTCGCGCTCGACGCGACCGGCCTTCTTCAGCGCCGAATAGGCGGTCAGCCCCGAGCACATGCAGGCGGCGGCGAGCGCAGGCTCCACCGCGCCGTAGTCGATCAGGTAGCGCGGATGGGGCAGGAGGACATGCGTGGCGTAGCCGCCCGGACAGCCGCTCGAGCAGCCGAGCTGGCGCGGCTCGCCGAGACAGATGTTCTCCTCGCCGCGGCGGCAGGCGCTGCAGCGGCCACAGCCGATCCAGGGAAACACCGCGTAGCGCGCGCCGACCGGCACGCCCTTGGCAGCCGGGCCGGCCGCGGCGACGCTGCCCTCGATCTCATGGCCGAGCACGTGGGGCAGGGCGAGTTTCGAGGCGAGACGCTTGCCACCGCCGAGATCGAACGAGCCCTCGCGCAGGTGCAGGTCGGTATGGCAGACGCCGCAATGGTGCACCTCGATGAGGACCTCGGTGCCGTGCGGTGCGGGAGTGGCAGTCTCGAGCTCCGCCAGGGGTGTGCCGAACTCGCGTACGACGTAGCTTTTCATAAACCGCTCCCGGGGACCTCGAGGGGCGCGCCGGCCGCTTTCCAGGCGGCGATACCGCCCTGCAGATGAGATGCGGTACGGATACCGGCGTCCTGGGCTGCCTGGACGGCCATCGCCGAGCGCTCGCCGTACGCGCAATAAAAAAGCAGGCGCTTGCCGGTCGACTGCGCCAGGGCGTGCAGCGTGCCGCCGGCGCGGATGCTCTCCTCGAGGCCGGGGTAGGCGATGTGCAGGGCGCCGGCGATCGAGCCGTGCCGTTCACGCTCGGCGCGCTCGCGCAGGTCGATGATGATGACCTCCGAGCGAGCGATGAGTGCCCGGGCCTCCGCCACGCTCGCCGCCCAGCCGCGTGATGCGACCTCATCCTGATGCAGGCCCACCTTCATGTTGGCGGGCACCGCCACGTCCATCATCTTCGGATTGGCGAGCTTGAGGTTCCCCATCAGCTCGACGTACTCGTCGACCGATTTCACCTGCAGCCGCGGGTTCGAGCGGCGCTCCTCGCCGATCGTGCTCACGGTGTCGCCCTTGTAGTCGTGCCCGGGATAGACGGCCGTCTCCTCGGGGAGCTTGAGCAGCCGCCCGAAGATCGACTGGTACTGGGCGCGAGCGTCGCCGTTCTGGAAGTCGGTGCGCCCGGTGCCGCGGATGAGGAGCGTGTCGCCGGTGAACACCCGATCGTCCATGCGAAAGCAGTAGGAGTCGTCGGTGTGGCCCGGCGTGTAGAGCACCTCGAGCCCGAGGCCCTCGATCTCGAGCCGGTCGCCGTCCGCGACGCGCATCGACACCACGTCGACGCAGCTGCGCTCGCCCATCACGGTGATGCAGTGGGTACGGTCGCGCAGTGCGCCGAGGCCGGTGATGTGATCGGCATGCAGATGGGTGTCGACTGCCTTGACGAGCCTCACATCGAGCTCGCGCAGCAGCTGCAGATACCGGTCCACCCGCTCGAGCACCGGATCGATGATCAGCGCCTCCCCGCCGCGCCGGCTGGCGAGGAGGTAGCTGTACGTGCTCGAGGTCGCGTCGAACAGCTGCCGGAAGATCACACGCAGCGTTCCCCGGAACGCAGGTTCCTCACGAGCGTGGTTGCGGCACGATGCGGATATAGGGGCGCGGCGCCTTCCAGCCCTGCGGGTAGATCTTCGCCGCCTCGTCGTTCGACACCGAACCCGCGATGATCACGTCCTCGCCCTGTTTCCAGTTCACCGGGGTAGCGACCCGGTGCTTCGCGGTGAGCTGCAACGAATCGATGACGCGCAGCACCTCATCGAAGTTGCGCCCGGTGGTCATCGGGTAGACCAGGATGAGCTTCAGCTTCTTGTCCGGCCCGATGACGAACACGTTACGCACCGTCTGGTTGTCGGCGGGCGTGCGCTTGGACGGATCGCCGGAGGCGCTCGCCGGCAGCATCTCGTAGAGTTTGGAGACCGCGAGATCGGGATCCCCGATCATCGGGTAGTTCACCGCGTACCCCTGCGTCTCCTTGATGTCGTTCGCCCACTTCGCGTGACTGTCGACCGGATCGACGCTCAAGCCGATGATCTTCACGTTGCGCCGATCAAACTCGGGCTTGATCTTGGCCATGTAGCCGAGCTCGGTAGTGCATACCGGGGTGAAGTCCTTCGGGTGCGAGAACAGCACCGCCCAGGAATCGCCCAGCCAGTCGTGGAAACGCATCCGGCCCTCGGTCGTGTCCGCCTCGAAGTCCGGTGCAATGTCACCAATCTTGAGAGTCATCGCATCCTCCTCGGATCGCTTAGGACGGCTCACGATCGCCAGCCCGCCGGTGACGGGGACGATCGGAGGCCGCGTGGGTCGAAAGGTAGTGTAACGCGGTGTGATGCGGGTCACGAATCCAGCGCGCCGCGCGGCGATTTCACTTAGTCGGGCGAGGCGGGTGCCGAAAACGAGAGGTAGGGAATCTCGCGGGGACTGCTTTCATGCACATTCATCAAGACATGTACGGCTACTGGAACGCCGTGTGGGGCGCGCCCGCTACGCAGGCGGACGGGCCCGTGGGTGCGCGCTGGGCGAGCGCGGACGGCGGCGCCAACGGCGCGCCGGTTACGCAAAACGCGCCCGAGGACGCCGCGCACGCCGGCGGCGGCAACCCGATTCTTCAGGCGCTGGCGCAGGCGCTCGAATTCCTCGGCCTGTCGCTCTCGGCATCGGCACCGGCACCAAATCATGAGATCTCTTCCGAGGAACGCACGATCGCGGGCGATGTCCGTCACCTCATGCATGCGCTTTTCGAGGATGTGCGCGCGGAGAACCTGCTGGCAACGAGTTCCGGCTCCGCCTCGGCCAGCTCGACG
>Ga0210394_10001306_pt1 | contig 41009 bp, 26 predicted proteins | sample IncBWC12MmetaG_FD_160121 | JGI IMG/M metagenome (GOLD analysis project Ga0210394, IMG submission 160121) | Forest soil microbial communities from Barre Woods Harvard Forest LTER site, Petersham, Massachusetts, United States - Inc-BW-C-12-M | ecosystem: Environmental > Terrestrial > Soil >...
TCCGCCTCCGCCATAATAACCACCCCCACCACCGCCACCCGGACTGGCGTTATTCCATCCTCCACAACCACCGCCTCCCCCGTTTGCAAGGTAACCCGGAGAACCCCCGCAACTACCAGAACCAACACCGTAGCCGCCGGACCCGCCGGTCGAGAGCGATCCGCCGCCTCCGCCTCCGCCATCGTATTCTCCGACAAGCGTCCAGCCACCACCACCGGGATTCCCACCGACGCCTCCTTGTTCTCCTCCGCTTCCTCCCCCTCCCCCCGCGACAAGAAGCGCCGTTGACGTAGTGAACGAGCTATTCGCGGAGAACCATGTCATGCCACCGCCGTTGCCGCTCGTTATGGCATAGTTGTCTATATTCTGGGCACCCGCGCCTCCGCCTCCAGCGCCATTCTCGCACCCGGCGCTTATGTAGTAGGTTGTCCCCGATGTCACCGAGAGCGTTCCTCCAACTTCTCCACCCAACCCTCCGCTACCTCCGGCGCCCTGCGCCCCATATGCACTGATCACAAGCTGCGTTACCCCCCCAGGAACGGTATAGGTCTGCAGCGTGCTGGAACACGAGAATGTTATTCCGGGACCTGCTGGCGGCGGACCCGGTGGAGTGGATCCTCCACCATTTCCACCAAGGAGCGCGGGCGTGAATCCGGAACCGTTGTCGGTCGTTACCGTACTGATGAGCCGGTAGAGCCGCGTCGGGTCATACGTGTTCACGGTCGTCACGCCGTTCGCATCCACCTGCATCGTTATTTTGTCCATCGGCGAATAATCGAGGCTTGTTACGATGGTGCTAAAGCTGCCGCCCGGCTCTTCTTCCTGGATGCTCGTCGCGAGCCCTCCCGTGCCGTACGTATATTGGACTTCGGAGTTATCGGGGTTCGTAATCGTAAGCTGGTCCCCTTGGCGGTCGTAGGTATAGCTCGTCGCATAACTCGTTCCGTTGATCGTCTTCGTCTCGCTCGCAAGATCGCCCTCCGGATCATAGGTCCGTGTTGTGAGCGATACCGCATCGGTGCTCGACACCGAACACAAGCGGCCGACGCCGTTCGTGCAGGTGTCATACGTATAGGTGATTGCGGTAGTGGACGCCCCCGTGTAATCCTCCGTGAGCACGCGGTTGATGCCGTCGTACGTCCAGTTGACGGTCTGACTCTTCGGGTCAACACGCGTCGTGAGATTTCCGGCATTGTCGTACGTATAGTTCCATATGCCATAGGTGGCATCAGCCGATGCGTGGAGGTCGGTCGAGGAGACCATTCTCCCCAAACCGTCGTAAACGAAGTTTCGAATATTGCTGTTCGCGTCCGTGAGGCTCAAAAGATCCTGAAGCCCATCGTAGGTGTAGTAGGTGGTATACGTGCTCGTCCCGTTGTATTCATTCACCTGCACGAGGTTGCCGTAGGCGTCATGGATTTCATCTTTTTTGTTGCCATTCGGATCGGTGACGGTCGTTTTCCAGTTCACGTAGGCATCGGTCGTGGTCCCAGCGGCGTTCAACGCCGTGAGCACCCTTCCCAACGGATCGTAAGTGTACGTGGTGAATAATGCCGCTGTGCTCGTAGCTGTCGCTTTCGTGGAGCCGCTCGCAAAATACGGCACGGATTGTTTTTGGACTAGACCGACGGTGTTATATGATTGGTCGCTCGCTTTATATATTCCCGCGTCCGTTGCCGTCTTCCGGGTCTGAATCAACCGATCAAGGCCGTCGTAATAGCTGTACGTGCCGACGGTCGTCGTCGAAGTCAAATAATCCGTTTCCTCGACGCTCACCGCACCCGACGTATCGGTGTATGCATAACCAGTTTTCTCGTCGAGCGTCGAGGTCGTCACTTGATCGGGCTGCAAGACTTCAAGCGTGCGCCCCAAACCGTCATATTGTGTCTGGAACACGAGATGATTCGGATCGATCATCTGCCTGACCTTGCCCGTTGAGTAATCGTACTGATCGTTCGTTGTTTGGCTTAATGGATTCGTCGTCGTAGCAGGGTACAGGTTATACGTGTCGTAGGAATAGGTCGTCGTGTTGTTGCGCGGATCGAGGGTTTGCGTGACGAGGCCGTAGTTGTTATAGGTGTTTCGAGTGGTCGTCGCGTACGTCGTCCCGCTGATCCAATCGTCCTGCATGGTGAGATTGCCCGTGGTGCTTACGCTCCCCAGGGGCAAACCATCGTAGTAGTATTGCGTCTCCTGAATTTTCGTACTGCTTTCATTGAGCATCGTCTCGTCCGCCACTTTGCCGATGACGTTCGAGGTCGTACTTGAGGCATACGTATAGTTCGTCGTGTATTCGTCGTTCGTGCTCGTCGCGGTGAAACTGCCATTGTTACTCCCTACGACTTGGCCCCATTGTATTTTCTGCGTCTGGTTTCCGTTCGCCCCGTTCCACGTGTAGGATTGCGCCGAGTCTTCGTGGGTCGAGAGGCCGTCATAGTCCATTTCGAGCGTCTGATCAGGGAAGACATAGGCGGCGTTTCCGCCGGTGCTCGTGCTGTCCCACTTCGTGATCGTCACCTTATAAAGGTTGCTCGCATTGTCATAATTTTCGACACGGTAGGCTTTCCCGATTTTCCAAACATTGTCGTTGTATTGCCCGAGCGACGTGTTGCTGCCGTTCGACGTGTCGTAATACGTCTTCGTGACGTTGCCTGCGCCGTCGGTTTGGGTAACCATACTGAATCCGGCGAACTCGTGGTCGACGGGGCTGCCATAATAATAGGTGCCGCCGGAATATTGGTAGGTTGAAGTGGAATAATCTCCGAGGTCGTCGTTCGTCGTAATGCCCGACACGACATACACGGGATACGGCGCGTAATTCACGATCCCCGAAGCACTCCCGGATTGTGCGGCCGCCTGATAGGTTATCGCTGAGCTGCCGCCTTGCGGATAACCGATAGCGGTCAAGAGGTCCGCGCGGCTCGTATTGTTGTTGGTCCATGCCGCGTATTGATTCGCGCCCAGATAATTTACGTTGCCCTGAATAATATCTGGCAAACCGCTGCCTTCCACATCGACAATCCTCGTCCCCGCGTCGTATCCGCCGTCCGTGTCAAAAAGTGCGGGAGGGTTCCACACGGTGCTTGTGGCCCATCCGCTACCGGTGTTTATATATGAGGCATAATGAGGATTACCGCTGATATCGGTATATCCGGAAATGATGTCCGGAAGACCGTTGCCGTCAAGATCGGCGAAGCGAACGCCATTATCCCATCCCCCGCTCGTCACGAATGGGATGGGCGGATTCCAAATGGTGCTCGTAGCCCAACCGTCACCGTCATTCAGATACGCGGCGGAGACCTGTGTGCCGCTCGCGTTCGTGTAGCTTTGGATAAGGTCGGGAAGACCGTCGCCGTTCAGGTCGGCGATTCTCGTACCCTCATCTTGTCCTCCGCTTCCGACGAATGGAATGGGAGGTGCCCATACCGTGCTCGTCGCCCATCCGGTTCCGGTGTTGATCCACGCCGCATACGTAGCGGTTCCGCTTGCAGATCCCTGGACGATGTCGGGCAAACCGTCTCCGTTTACGTCGGCGACGATCGCGCCGGTACTCACGCCGTTATTTGCGAAACATACCGGTGAATTCCAGGTTGACGAACTGACCCAACCACTTCCGGCATTGATATACGATCCGCTGCACGAGATGATGTCGTCCAACCCGTTGTTGTTCACGTCGACGACCCGATACCCGTTATCGCCTCCGCTGCCGGTCGTGAAGGACACGGGCGAAATCCATGTGGACGAACTCGTCCAGCTGTTTCCGGTATCGACCCACGCAGCGCTATTCGAAATGATGCCAGGCAGACCGTCCCCAGTGAGGTTCCCGATGCGAACACCCTCGTCCACGCTGCTTGATGAGACGAACGGCGTTGGCGGATTCCATGTAGAAGAAGGCACCCATCCAGCAATTCCGGTTTGATACGAAAACGTGGACGATGGCAGCGACACTACGGTTCCCGAGGCGTTCTCTCCCGATTCTGCGATGGAACTTAGGAGCGCGGTTGTACCGTTGTCGCCCGGAGAATATCCCAGGATATATTTCCGCACCCAGGTACCGTTCACCTTCACATCAATCTCGCTTATGCGGTAATTGGAATTGACCGCAAACCCGGTCGCGGAGGAGGTTGCATTATCGGTACTCGACCCACGCTGGAAATCGACTTCGAAGATGCCGGTTGTGGAACTCGTGTTGGTATACGTGGTGCTCGATGGGTAGATCTGGCCCGAATTTTTGAAATAACTGTACGTTACGATATTGCCGTTTGGGTCCGTCACCTGCTGGAGCATCCACTTGTAAACCTGAGCCGAATTGTTCGGATTGCTCTCCTCGCTACTTGAGGTCGAACCGAACACGTACTGCGTGCCGTTCTTGTCAGTCATCGTCCAACTGTCGGTGGAACTCGCGAACGCATATTTATTGAACGTGCCATTCTCAGTGCGAGCGACATAGGTTGCGCCTGTGGAAGTCACGGTCGTCGTGGAAACGATCTCGCCGTCGAGTGAGGAGGTGAAATAATTGAGGGTGCTCGTGCTATATAACTGGTCGACGCCGCTTTTGTTCAGGCGAGCTATGTAAGGAATGCTGAGCGACCACCCTTCACCAAGGATGCTTCCGAGCTGAGCATTTTCGCTGTTATATACGAGGCTCAAATTCGGTTGGAGGCCGTTCCTCCCGGGCGGAATGTCGAGTGGGAACGACGTATCGAGCGCACCCGTATTTTGATCGATTTTTACTTGATTCTGGTTGAAGGAGGTATAGACGACGGGTTGGATGTCGGGTGCCGTTGCTCCACTTGGCGGGGGTGCAGCGGGAGGAGTATTGTTGTTCGCGTTTTGATTGGTGTTGCTTGTCGGATTCGTTGTGCTATTCGCCGGAGCGTTCGTTGAGCCGCTCGTCGTGAGTGGAGAAACGGGAGACGGATTGGATGTCGGTGCACTTCCCGAAGTCGTATTGCCTGTCGGACTCGGAGTGTTGTCCGTCGTCGATGGCTGGACAGTTGAGGTATCGACGTTCGTTTGGTCAGGACTGAGCGACGGCGTACCGCTCGTCGCTGAATCAGAACTCGTGCCCGCCGACGCATCCGTGCTGCTTTGCGCGAACGCGGATTCCAGAGGAGTGAAAATAACGAGGGCGATAAGAAAAAAGGCCGCCAGATTAAAAGCGGCCCGATACAAGCATTGTTTCTGTTTTCCCTTCCGTCTATCCCAGATCCGGTGAAGCGTCATTAAAGTGAAGTTGGTATTACATGGAGTCGCCGCGTTTCACTGTCTTTAATATGGGTGTTGTCTTTAAGCGTAACAAAGCGGACATTCACGCCTCTGTGTATAAGTGTTGCGAGCCGATGTAGTTATTCGGTTATCTCCCGAAGCCTGGCTGCTCCTGTGGCTTGCGAATTACGCCCATTGCTGCACCTTCTCGCCGCCGAGGGCATCCGCTAGTTCACGGCGATTTAATTTGCCGATCTCAACTTATCGTAGATATAGCGGAAATCGCCGTACTTCCCTTCGTTGTCCTCATCCGCAAGATATCTTTTGATCTGTTCATTTTCGTAACTGGCACATATGTAATAACCAAAAGCCTGTTTGATGATTCCAAGATCAATAAGGCCCCGTTTGTGATACCAACCCAGGTCGTCAAAGAAACCCAGGAGCAAGTCGTCTACCTCAAACGCCGAGTAACCACTTCTCTCTTTATCGATTGGAACAATCCCCTTGAGTTGTTCAGCCACATCGTTCTTGATTCGCAAATAAGGCAGCCGGTCGATGACCTTCCCGGCCTCGTCTTTTATTTCTAAAACATCAAACTGCAAAGCCGAATTCATAAGGAGGGCAAACAGCGTCCTCGTCTCGGGAGCGAAAAATGAATCCAAAAATCTCTTGGCAAAATCTGCTCGCGAAATCTTCTTTATGCCACCCAGCTGTATGAGCGCAATGACCACTCCCACCGCAGCCACAATAACAGCGATCCCAGTCCAGAAAGCGCTTCGATCGATATAGTGGTTCGAGCCGAACAGGGAATAGAGAATACGAGTCATCCCGTTTTCTCCCATGGTCCTTCAGCCCGGATTCCTGTGGCTTCATTCACATTACGGTTGTCGGCACTTTCAGGACTCGATGTTCCCCTCTCTAGATTGAACATTTTGCTTAGGAAATCATCTTTTCCGACCTTGAAGCTCAGGTCTCCATCGGAACCCTTGATTGAGTACATTTGCCTACGATTTCTCGTGGCGCTAATCCACTCCACTCCCCCGTGTGTTTCGTTGAGGACCTGCCTGAATTCGTCAAATGTCAGAATAACGATCCCGTCGTCGTTACAAACCAAGAGAACAAAGACGTCGCCCACCCCGCCTTTCATCGCCAGTATTTGGTCCCGGTGTTTCTGTTGGAATGAAAAGCGCCAGGGGGACAATCGCTTCGAAGAGTATTTGATGTAAATGCCTATCGATCCGTTTACAACATAAGCGGCATTATCCGATGGCGAATAGGGCTTAATCGCCAGTTCTTTCTGCACGACATGCAGCATGCGAGCAAAGGCCACGCCGTGATAAAACTCGAATTCGTTGATCATGGTTCTTTCGATGTTCTCAAGAAACGGATATTTCCCTGGTACTTGTAAAACACGCGAGCCTTCCCGACGAGTTCATTGAAGAGGATGTTAATGTGATGAATGGCGTTCGGATACTTCGCTGGTTCGAGTTCCCTCTCCCCGATGAAACCCTTGGTACGAGTGATCGTTGCCTTATCAATCTCTCCCGGTTTGTCCGCGTAGCCGGCGATACTCTTCGGACTGTGGATCGCAATTGACTCATCGCCGGCAGGGCAGAAGTTCTGCATGTAATTGATGAGGTACTCAGGCAAACAGTTCGGCCCCAGGAGTGCGGCCAAATGCTTCGTCTTCTCTAAGGCAGACTCGTTCATTTCCAGCACCTTCTTAATACCAACCTGGTCGTACTCGAACAAGTCGAAGCTCATTTCACCCCTGTCGACTAAGATGTTCGTCTTGTCGATACTCGAACTGGCTGATGCCGTGATTCGTTCGCCATCGAGCCATACCGGCGAGCGATTGTTTTGCTTTCTCGCCTCCAAGGACAGCCGATGAAAAATAAAGCATCGTTGCCAATCGAGGTACAACGTCTTCGGGATCGTCAATTCAAAATAATTCAGGTAAATTTTGCGCGACCCGAACATTCGCGCCCGCTGAATATAGGTGTCCTGCTGCAGTTTGTGTTTGACATCCCTCGTAAAGAACATGGAAAGTAGGTTGTTGAATGTCACGCCACGCGAGATGATGTTCCCGCCGATAATCACGGTGAAGGGAGCGGACGGATTCGTCCCGGTTCTATTGTCGGCCGCGTTCACCTCTTTATCGCTGTTCATCACGACAACATTATTGCGGTCACAGGTTGAAAGTACGTACTTCACGATGTCGTTGGCTTTTGCCGGATACATAGCGACGGCCAAATCCCAGAGCCGCTTGTAATAGGCTTCGTTGTTCTTGTTCTTGTCGTCGCGAAGGGCCTCGAAAATCTTCACCACTTGCTTATAGTCGATTACGTGGTCGTCTTTCCGGCCACTCGTATGGATCAGGAGCGAGTAGTTCTGTTCTGAGGGGTTGACGTTCGTATTAAGGTAGGCAACGCGAATCAAGAACCGAAACAACGCCTCGCGAAGATATTTCGGAAGGTCCCCGGTATCAGGAAGGAATTCGATGGAAAATTGCAGGTTCTCAAGGGAAACGGGGAAGAATACATCCTGACCGACATAATTCGGGTGAGGGGGAAAGTCTATCCAGTATTCGTTCTGATTCTGATGTGTTCTGTTGAGGTCCAAGCGGGCCGGCGTCGCGGTCACTCCGATGTACACGCCAGCCTTTCCGATCAGACGTTCCGTCAGCTCATTTATTCTGCTTTTCTCCTTTTGATTTATCTTCGAATTGGGGGTGGCATAATCCGCTTCGTCGTCAACGATGACTCTATCCTGCTGCCCATCGATTTTGTTTATGAGCTTTTGAAGGTCCTTCGCGTTCTTCTTACAGAAGATAATCCACTGCCGATCCCCGATGACCATTTCTGGAGGCAATAGCTCGCTGAATTTCTTCGGTGATGGCGATAGGCCAGACCGCTGAAAGCGTTCGAGATTCTGCCCGAGAAGCTGCACGCTATCGTTCAAGAGTACGACGATTATTTTGTGCCCTTCGTCGAGCAGCTTTGCCGTCAACGCGATCATCATCTCGGTCTTCCCGCTCTGAGGTTCACCGTAGATGACGAATGATCTCTGCCCAGCCCTAATATTCTCGATTGCCGTTTTGACCACAGCTTCGATTCGATCTACTGCCTGGCCCTCGGCCACCAACTGAGAAAGACGCTTCTCGTAGCGATTGCCAACCACCGCTTCTTTCTTCAGATTGTTAAGGTTGAAATCCATTGTCGTTTATGAGGCGTCTATTGGTGCGTCAAGTCGTTCTCCGTTGGGCTATGGCTTTGAAAACACGAGTACCACTTCTTTGCGCATGCGAGCTCGGAGCTGTCTGCCAGAACCCTTGCGTCCTGGGGGTGGAAGATAGCGCCGGTTGTCAGGCAAAGAACGCCGGCTGGTCGAGTGCAGGCTAAGTCCATTTCTCACTCCCAAGAAAACCAGGCAACGAGAATTCTGGACAAAAATGTCCCGAATGGTGGAATCGCCTACAACGAGAACCGCTTCGCCACCTTTCTTGAGCACACGGCTAATCTCTGCGAGAACCTTGTTCATGTCAACAACGTAACGCGCTAACATCCCTTTGACTCGGGGTTCTAGTAGCTGGACCGAACCCATTTCGCCCACTGCCTGAGCCACGAACTCTTGCTGGTGAGCGCGCCCCGACAACTCAGCCCCGACATTCGTGCTACGCAGCTTTCGAATCTTGCCGACGCGGTGACCCATCCACACCAAAGAAAACTTATGGCCTCTTAGATAGTCGATCGCATTCAGGTAGGGAGGAGAAGTTATGACGTAGTCCACCGTTCCAGTTCGAATAGGCAAGCGACGAGCGTCGCCTTTACACACAACTGCACGCGGTTGCTTTTTATCATCCACGAATGGCGCGCCTCGTAATACCGCATCCACCGACTGCAAGAATTTATCGAAGGGCCTCAATGGCGCGACATCATAAACCTTGTGGGGCCGACTATGCGATACATCCATTGCCAACGAGGCACCGATACTTTTTGTGATGATCAGACGGGAAAAGGCACACCAGAAAAACGTGCGTCGGTCCTTATTCCTTATTCGGCTGATCTCTGACGCAAGCGCCGTCAGCTGCCGCCGATTTGTCCGGTCGAACCAATACCGCACGAACGCACGCGTTTCCTCGTCGGCTCCCCCAGGATAAGCCTCTCGGAGTGGAATTGTGCGCGACTTCTTGATCGCTCGAGCAAGTATCCGAGGGGCCATTTTCACAATTGCCGCACGATCCACATCCGTTGACCAGGCCTCAGTGATGAGCAGGGCAAGCGGATCGGTATCAAACGCCAATGCGCGATGCCCGAGCAAACGTGATACGACGACCGTGGTGCCAGAACCCGCCATCGGATCGAGGACCCGTGACGATTTTGTTACCCGCCGCAAACGACGCCAAACGATCGACGAAGCCATTCGCGCAGGGAAAGGATGTACCGGTCGCAATTTCGAAAACTTAAGGGGTATGGTCGCCACGGTTGTTAAATCATGCCTTTCGTTTCGTTTTCCGGATATTCCTCGAGTACCGAACCGATGAACGCGAGCACCCGGTCAGGACGCTGGCTCAATTCAATGGACCTCACTCGTGCAGCAAGCATTTGAGGAGCCAGACGTGACATCGCTTTACAAATTTCAGTGAGCTCGGGCTTCGGAATATTTATGGAGTGTTTCCCCTTCTGTAATGCCACCGCTAGGCCCGAATATTCAACGGTCTCACTCGGACGCTCATCTTGAAGCTCCCAGATGGTTTCCAGAATGACTTTGTATGGAACCTTTGCGACCTGTTCGGCGGCGAGTTTGTCAACCCAGACCCTTGATTCCTCTGGAGTCGTGCAGGAGTCGAATAATTCTCTGATTTTCTCCAGGCCAACTCGCTTCAGCGGCACGAGACGCACCAACTTGGCAAGATCGGACAAACGTATCAGCGTGATCGTCTTGCCTGTTGCTTTCCGGTCACTTGCGATCTCCTTTACGAGTGCAGACTTCTCGCCCTCGCTCGTCGGGAAATCCGGACCGGCGACAAGGGCGTAGTCACACCCGTGGTCGTCTCGCTGTCGCGCAATTGCGGAAACTCCAACAGTTTTTGCGGCGACTTTGGTACCCTCTTTCTCCTTGCTTTTCGATTCCAGGCTAACTTTGTAGCGGTGCGGCTTCCCCTTTGCGTCGCCTGCCAAACGCGCCGCCGCGATGCCGTCTGGCCTCTTGGGACCTCCGAGTGGTACGGCATCAAACCCCATGCTGTCGAATGCCGCTACTAATGCAGTTTCCAGAGCGTCCTTGTCGGTTGATGCGTCAGTCAGTTCTTGAGCGATAGCGCGGGCGTTTCGTTTCCCTGTTGACCTTGCAAGGTAACGCAGCGCCTCGTCTCTGCGATTTAACAAATCGTCAACGTCGTCTTCTTTCAATACACCCTCATACAAATGGGCTTCGAGCAGAACTTCGGACATCGCGAGCAATTCCAGGGGAAGGCTCCGTCTCTTGTCTTCGTAATCATCGAGAAAATGTGCGACGAACGGGTGCAGCGTGTTTATCTGAAGCACACCAGATTCAACATCCAGGATTGCGATTCCTTGATCTTGGGACATCTCCAGAAGCTGGACATCACGGACAAGACCTTCGTCAGTTTCTGACCGCTCCTCCAACTGCTCGAGGAATGTTTCCTTTTCGGACGCGCTAAGGTGTTCTGGATACGAAACATATTTGGGACGGGCTTGTCCCTTGAGCGCGGACTGTACAAGACCGATGATCGGCCGACGCGTCAGACTCCCTGGGGTACCTGCTATCCGGGCGGAAATGCGCACCGCAGCAGATTGTTCAGTTTCATGTTTTTCAAGGGCGACTCGCGCATGATTAAAGACACCGTGCAGAACGTTCTGCGCAATAGAAATCAGTGGACCGACCCGGAGGGATTCGCGAGATGATCTGAGCTCGTCGTCCAATTTGTCAATGTGCACTACCATCCGAAACCTGGAAAATGTTCCGTGCCTCAGGAGATTTCTGTTGATCCCAAAGCCGGGATCAGCAATGTTCACGAGACGGCCACGGACATAGACGAAAAAACCGTTGCTCCTTTCAATTTCCGTTGATTTACCGGTGTCGAGAGGATCTTCATAAACCTCGGCATACCCCGTGATGCGGCCAAGTTCAGGATGAGTTAGGCCATAGCGAAATTCTTTACTAGCCCCCGTGTCTTCAGTGACCTCCAGATTGTCAGGCGCGGGTTTTGGAATTTTCTTCAGGTCCTTACCCAACACCCAATGTCCGACCTTCTTTGCGGTCAGCTTGGAAGGCGGAACCTTGTCACCGTTCAGATAAAGAGCGAAGTCGTCCCGAAGCGGCATTGCCGTCTGCAAAATCCATCGCAGCCTGCCACGCTGGATTTCAGTCGCCATGTCTTTTAGATCGGACATGACAGCAACGGTCCATGTGTTTGGCGCACGAGGTCCGAAGAGCTTAATGGCCTTGTAACCTGGTTTCGTTCCCACAATGAGAGAGCCGACTGCCTGTTTTGCTTCCTGTTCGGTCAGCGTTCGCAGTGGCAGCAGCACTTTTTCTTCATGAATACCGCCACTATCTCTCGATGGGATTTTTGAATAATCCATGCTGGTCGAGTAGTACTTCTTTCCAACTTTGCAGATGTGAGTCAATCGGTTTGCGAGGACGTATGTGGCGAGCTTTCCAATACCGAACTTACCAATTTGCTTTCTGCCCTTCGGGAGTTTGGGGAGGCCGCGCTTATTGCTCACGCCGATCAGCCAATGTGCGGCGAGGCCTTTTTCATCCATTCCGATCCCGTCGTCCACGACCACGATGGCGCTGTCGCGATCAGTGAGATCAGCTGGCAAAATCACGTGAACGTTTGTCGCGCCGGCATCGAACGAATTTGAAACGAGTTCCTCAAGTGCCTTGTTGGGACTTGAATACAAGCCCTCGGAAAATAACTGGATAATCCGATAGCTGATTCGAACTTCAATGTCAGACTTCTTCCCGCCTGCGTTGTAGAAATCTTTCCTCATTTAAGGTGAACTGTGCCCTGCGGGGCGTATCGCGTCGGTTGGATTTTAGACACTAAAATGGCTACAAGTATCACATTATCAGGAAATTAGAAGCAAATCGAGTGTGTCGATTATCCCCGGATACGAAATAGAGAGCGGTTGCGGGAACGAATTCAACCTTCAACCGCTCTGCCCTGGGAGGACGCGTGGAGGTGTCTTAAACATCTGCGCCGGCGTCGTGAGACTCAGCGCTATCGTTCAGAACGGGAGACCGGGAGCGCCGTTTTGATGTTGGGGACACTTCCGTTCAAAAATGTCCGCCCCATTTGCTCCGTAGACGCAGCCGCATTCGCTGCAGGCAAGTTGATAAATCGACTGCCCGTGATCTGTCCCGGGCTTGCCAGTGTTGCGTATAACTACTTGCCCATTTCGATTCACGAATCCCACGTTCGTGGTGCCTCTCATAATTCGCTCTCCTGCAGCCTCAAACACCATCGGGCGGCTTACTCTGTTACGTTTCGGATACATAAACACGGCAAAAATCAAAGGCGACGCCGCTTATTAAGCCGCGTTCTGACAAAGCATTTGCTGGGATCATACTGAATCGATGAGCGAACAAGCCAAAAAAAACTTTGGTCATTTCACGGAGGTTGCCGAATGGCTGGGTCCGAGGCGTCGAACACAGAAACCCGAAGCGATGCGATTGTGATGGCGCTGCACTTTGGATGAGCCTGGAGACCAAGTCTATTGCGACCTCGTGCACAACCAAATCAGAGGGCTTAATCGAGGCTGCAAAGCCGCAATTCCGAAAGCAGCAATAGCGAGGAGGTGCGAAATCGCGCCCGAGAAGACGCGACCGTTACGAAATCGTCTACACCGTTGTAGACGGAAAACCAGAAGTGCCGTTTATCTGCTTGAAAAGATTGGTCGGGGAGAGAGGATTTGAACCTCCGACCCCCTGGTCCCGAACCAGGTGCTCTACCAGGCTGAGCCACTCCCCGACAATTCGCGGACCGCACAGAGGCAGGAAAAACACAGCGCGGCCGTGCCTGCCCGAAGGCCGTGGCACACTCGGATTATAACATTCAGGGGTTGAGCGGTAATTCGTTGCAGATGCGCAGCAAGCTTCGCGAAAGTGTCTGGAAACAGGCTCGCTGATGAGTCAGGGCAAAGGCAATTGCGCTAGAAGAATTATCGGATGTGCGCGGCACTCCTACAAAAATGGCGTCTAGTTGGGCTTGCGGTTCTTGCCGTCGGCAATGAACTGCAGCAAGGCGGCGTCGGTCGCGTGCTTAAATTTTTCCACCAGAGAAGCTTCGGGACTTACTACATTGCCTTCCGAAGTTTGCCGGATGCTCTGCCTCAAGCTGTCGCCGACCTCTGACTCGTTGGTCATAACCTGAATGTAGAACCACAGAAAGTGGCGCATCTGGTCAAGAGCCGATTTCAACACCTGCAGCGATTCCATCTCCGGCAATGTGGTGAGGGCTTCCATCAGTTCGGGATCGCCCGGGGCTTCCATGGCGGCGCAATTCAACTCCCGTTGGATGGCGCGCAGGTCTTCGGTCACGCGCAGGATGCGAAGGTGAACGTCGTCCAGATATTCGTCTTCTTTTCCCATGAACCTCTGCTTCCTCAATGAAACGGCAGATTCACCATCTCATCACTGGCCAGATGCGGCCAGATGTCCCACGTGCATGCGCTTTGGTAAGCCGTAGTATTACTTTGGTATGAAGCACCGCGCTTAAGGCGATTAGGCGGCCGCGGCGCGCGGGAAGACGCCCCCAATGGGCGCAATTTCGGGGTTTCGCGGCTGGACATTCGCCAAGTTTGTGATACAAACGCGCCAGTGCCACTGAAGAATAAAACCGGGCTGGTGAGGGCCATTGGCCGCTGGAGCCTGGCGGCGCTGGTGGTGAACTCGATCATCGGGAGCGGTGTGTTTGGGCTGCCTTCGGTTGCGGCGGGGTTGCTGGGAAAGTCCAGTGTAATTGCCGTGTTGCTGGCAGGGGCGGCAGTGGGCGTCATCATGGCGTGTTTCGCCGAAGTGGCGTCGCAGTTCTCCCAGGCGGGTGGGCCATATCTTTATGCGCGGGTGGCATTCGGCAGATTGATGGGCATTGAGATGGGCTGGATGCTCTGGCTGGCGCAACTGGCAGCGCCTGCGGCCAATGCCAATCTCTTCGCAATTTATCTAGGTGAGTTCTGGCCTGCTGCCCGCGATCCGCTGCCGCGGTTCGTGATTCTCACGCTCTTGGTTGGATTGCTAGCACTTGTGAATTACCGGGGCGTAAGCGCTGGGACGAAAATAAGCAATGTGTTTACAGTGGCGAAGCTGCTGCCGCTGGCCATCGTAATTGTTGCAGGATCGGTTTATCTGTTCACCGGACATCGAAGCGCCGGTGCCAGTTCGCCGCCCGCGGGGGCCGATGCATGGCTGAAGGCGATGCTGTTGCTGGCTTTCGCTTATGGCGGCTTTGAAACCGCACTCACTCCCATGTCGGAAGCGAAGGATCCGAAGCGGGACACGGTGTTTGCGCTGTTTGCCGCGCTGATCACCTGCACCGTTTTGTACACCCTGATTCAGTGGGTGGTGGTCGGTGTGCTTCCGGGCGCGGCGCACAGCGAGCGCCCGTTGGCGGATGTGGCCCGACTGGCGCTGGGACGAGGAGGCGCTGCGTTCATCACGGTCGGCGCGCTGATTTCGTTCTATGGCTATCTCAGCGCCAAAATTCTTGCGGTGCCTCGGGTGACGTTTGCCTTGGCTGAAGAGGGAGATTTTCCTTCGTGGTTTGCCGCAGTGCATCAGAGGTTTCATACGCCCTATGTTTCGATTCTGGTGTTCTCAGCGCTGGTCTGGTTGTTGGCGTTGTTCGGCAGTTTCTCTTGGAATTTGACCTTGTCAGCAGTCGCTCGCCTCTTCTATTACGCCGTGGGCTGCGCGGCACTGCCTGTCTTGCGGAGGAAGCAGCCTGGAGCGGCGTGGTTCTGCTTGCCGGGAGGCGATTTCTTTGCGGTGCTAGGCGTCTTGATCTGCGTGGTGCTGATTACGCGAGTGGACCTGAGCGGTTCGTTGATCCTAATTGGAACGATTGTGATAGCGCTGCTGAACTGGCTGTGGGTGAGGGAGCGGCCGCCGCGAACTGCTGTATAATCGCGCGGTTCCGGGAGGCTTGGTTGATACCTCGCAAGATTCTGCTGATTCTCTGTACGTTGCTGTCCACGGTGGCCCTCGCACAGCGCGAGCCGGTGCTCAAGCAGATTGACCTGCCGCATCCTTATTACTATCGCGAAATGTATCTGCCGCAGCTCACCACCGGGCCAAGCTCCGTGTGTTGGCTGGCGGACTCGCAGTCGGTGTTGTATTCGATGAAAGGGAGTTTGTGGGCGCAACGACTGAACTCATCTGTTGCCGCGCAACTCACCAGCGGCGCTGGATACGACTATCAGCCAGACTGTTCACCGCAAGGGTCCTGGGCGGTTTACGATTCCTACTCGAAAGGCGCCATCGAACTCTGGGCGTTGAATCTCCAAACCTTGGAGACGAAACAGCTAACGTCGAATGGCGCGGTTAATGTGGAGCCGCGCTTCTCGCCGGATGGCAAGCGGATCGCCTTCGTTTCGACCTCGTATCACGGGCATTTTCATATCTTCGTGGGAAGCTTTCACGACGGAGAACTGACTGACGTGCAGCGCTTCGCGGGAGAGAGTCGCAGCCCACTGCCTCGTTATTACTACAGCGAATTTGACCATGAGATCAGCCCGGCGTGGTCGCCGGATGGCACTGAGATTCTTTTCGTCTCCAATCGTGGACATATCTACGGCACCGGCGGTTTCTGGTGCATGAAAGCAGAGCCGGGCGCGGAGACGCATGAAATTCACTACGAAGAGACGGCATGGAAAGCTCGTCCGGACTTCTCTCCCGATGGCAAGCGCATTGTGTACGCGTCATATCTAGGACAGCAGTGGCACCAGCTCTGGCTGATGCCCGCGGAAGGTGGCGACGCGTTTCCCATTTCCTATGGAGATTTCGACAACATTAATCCACGCTGGTCGCCCGATGGAGAGAAGATCGCGTTTATCTCCAATCGCGGCGGCATTACCTCGCTGTGGACGCAGGAGATCCCCGGCGGCGCGCAAACCCAACTTGTTTCCAAAAAAAGAAACTATTTGCACCCCATGGGGCAATTGACGATTCGCGTCGCCGACGAGAGCGGCAAGCCGTCGTCGGCGCGTGTCTCCGTAACAGGCGAGGATGGCCGCGCCTACGCGCCGGACGACGCGTGGCTAGAGGCTGACGACCACATCATTCCCGCCGACGGGCTGTTTGAAGCGCACTATTTCCACGCGGATGGCGTGAGCAAGGTCGCGGTGCCCGGGGGCCGCGTGAGCGTAGCGATAATGAAGGGCTTCGAGTATCCCGTGGAAAAGAGGACATTGAACGTTTCCGCCGGCGGAAATGCAAGACTGGACATTAAATTAAGACCGTTGCAAATTCCCGTAAACGTGAATTCCCACTGGGTCAGCGGCGATGTTCACGTTCACATGAACTATGGCGGAACGTATCGCAATACCCCTAAGCATCTTGTCGCCCAGGCGGACGCTGAGAACCTTTCGGTTGTCGAAGACCTGATTGTTAACAAAGAGCAGCGCATTCCGGATATCGCTTATTTCAGTTCCACGCCAGATCAGGCTTCGACCGCGACCCAACTGCTGTTGCATGGTCAGGAATATCACACCAGCTACTGGGGACATCTTGGACTGTTGAATCTCACCAAGAATTTTCTGCTTCCCGGATACGCGGGTTATCCCGGCACTGCGGCCGCGAGTCTTTTCCCTATGAACGCAGATGTCGCGGATATGGCGCATGCGCAGCAGGGGCTGGTGGGGTATGCGCATCCTTTCGAAACGGTGGCTGACCCGATGAAAGATGCTCGCGAGTTGCCGGTGGATGTGGCGCTTGGCAAGGTGGACTACATCGAAGTAGTGGGATTTTCCGACCACAAATTGACTGCCGAGATATGGTACCGGTTGCTGAATTGCGGCTTTCGTCTCCCCGCGGCGGCCGGCACCGATGCCATGGCAAACTTTGCATCGCTGCGCGGGCCGGTAGGGTTGAATCGGGTGTACGCGAAAGTTTCAAACGGTCCACTGAATATCGGCTCGTGGCTGAATTCTTTGAAGCAAGGCCGCACGTTCGCTACGAACGGGCCACTAATAGGATTCACCCTGGGCGGGCGCGAGGCGGGCGAAACGTTGCGCCTGCCTGCGGGAGAGAATCGCGTCAAGTTTGCGGCTTGGCTGCGCTCGATTGTACCGGTTGATCACTTGGAAGTGATTTGCAATGGCGAAGTGGCCGGCACTCTCAAACTGAATGCCAGTGGCGACTCTGCCGACGCGGAGGGAACGATTCCCATTTCACAGAGCGGATGGTGCCTCCTACGAGCGTGGAGCGAGAAGGCGGAGTATCCCGTGCTGGATGCCTATCCGTATGCGACGACCAGTCCGATTTATGTGACGGTTGAAGGGTCGCATCCGAAGGCCGCGAAAGATGCGGCGTATTTCGGAGCATGGATTGATCGACTGACTGAAGAAGCCAAGGCGAACAAGGATTGGAATACTGAGGCGGAAGAGGAATCGGTGTTGAAGATGCTGGATGATGCGCGGGAAGTGTACAGAAAGGTGCAATAAAATCAGCCACGGATTATCACTGATAAGTGCTTAGGGTCTATCCGTGGTAATCCGTGAAAATCCGTGGCCCGGTTTTAAGCTTGTTCCATCTCCAGCAATGTTTTCTTTCGTTCCATCCCCCAGCGATAGCCGCCCGTCTCGCCGGTTTCGCGGACGACGCGATGGCACGGAATCGCCACGGCGACTGGATTGGTCGCACAGGCTCGGGCCACGGCGCGGCTGGCTGTCGGCTGGCCGATCGCTTTGGCAACCTGACCGTAGGAACGAGTTGCGCCGAACGGGATTCGTTGCAGATACGACCAGACGCGGCGCTGAAACGCCGTAGCCTGAATGTCGAGCGGCAGGACTGAATTGAGTTTATGCCCGCGCATCTGGCGCAGCAGATCCTGCTTCCAGGTTTGCAGAGCGCTGTCGTCGCGTTTTCGATTGGCAAAGGGAAATTCGTGTCGCAGCCCTTGTTCGAGTTCGTCATCGGAGTCGGCGAACTGGATGGCGCAAATACCTTTGTCGGTGGCCGCGATCAGCATGCGTCCCAGCGGAGAATCGGCGCAGGTGTAGCGGACTGGCGCCGCAATCGCGCCACGGCGGTACTTGTCCGGAGTCATGCCAAGTTGCGAAGCGGTGCGCTCGTACAAACGGCTGCTGGAACTGTATCCGGCGTCGTACATGGCGCGCGTGACCGAATGCCCGGCGCGCAGATTGCGTTTGAGTTCGTTCATGCGGCAGGAATCGGCATAAGCGCGCGGTGTGATCCCGAGCACCGATTTGAAGGTGCGTTGCAAATGGAACGGGCTTTGGCGAAACTCGGAACCAAGCCGCGCCAACGTGACCGCCTCGTCAAGATGCTGCTCGATGTATCGGCAAACGGCTTTCACCATTTGCATCTGTCCATTGCCGCCTGCCGATCGCGGGCGGCAGCGCAGGCAGGCGCGATAGCCGGCGCGTTCAGCTTCATCGGGCTGGCGAAAGAACATGACGTTCTGGCGCCGTGGCCGCCGGGAAGGACATGAGGGCCGGCAGTACACGCCGGTGGAAGACACGGCAAACACGAAAGACCCGTCACGGCTGGGATCCCGGGCTAGCACCGCCTGCCAATAGCCGTTTTGGTTGCTCTGGGCCATCTCTGTCGCTGAATTTACATTGAGTATCGCATTGGTTGTCATAATGATGAAAGCTTAGAGCCGCGCGTAATCGTGGGCCATCCGGTTCTTGCGGTCAGAGTGATTTTTGCTGAGACGATGCGAGAAACGATATAAGTCAGTTCGTACGTATGACTACACAAGATGCTTCTGCTGGAGGAATCGGCTCCGAAATTGTGGCCGCGCATGTGGATCGCGAGATCGCCCTTGATGCGGGCCATCCCGCCGCTGAGTGGCAAAACGCCACGCCGATCAGGTTTTTCTCTGATTGGCAGGGAAAGAATCCCGATCCGCAACGCGAAACGAGGGTACGCGTTTTGTGGTCTTCACGAACCTTGTATCTGCGATTCGAGTGCCTCTATCGCGAGCTTTACGTTTTCGAAGATTCCGAGCCGAACGGGCGGCGCGATCATCTCTGGGAGCGCGATGTGGCTGAGGTTTTTCTGCAACCCGATCCTTGCCGCGAACGCCTCTACACGGAATTCGAAGTCAGTCCGAACGGCATGTGGCTTGATCTGGACATTTTTCCCGGCGGGCTCGGCGACCTGAAAAGCGGCTTACGGAGTTCGGTGGTTCTGGATGAAGGCACGCATACCTGGAATGCCGAACTCGCGATCCCTTTAGCAGCCTTGACGGTGAACTTCGATGCGAGAGCGGTTTGGCGGGTCAATTTTTACCGCGTTGAAGGCAGGCAGGAGCCTCGGGCATATCTCGCGTGGCAACCCACACATACGGCACAGCCAAACTTTCACGTGCCGCGGGCATTCGGCAAGCTGCGATTCGCGCGCTGCGCCACCTACCACCAGAGTCTTCCCGCAACCTTCTAATCCACCAGAGGGGACAACGGCCCGAAGATCGGGGTGATTCCCGAACGCTTGCGCAACTCCGCCAACAGCGCGTTGGCGGCATTCTGGTAGGTTTTGGTGGGATCGGAGGGGTCGGCCCATACCGCGTCATAAACCACCTGGGCGGCTTCCTTTACGTCCATGTGGAGGGCAGCTTCGAGCACGTCCACGCGTTCCTGCAGGTGATCGTAGCAGCCCTGGCAAATCGCGGCCGGTTCAAAGCCGGCTCCGTGATTCTCCTGTTTAACGCATTGCAGACTGGAGGTGGCATTGATTTGCATTTGCGAGGCATAGGTCTGGGCTTTGAACTCACGCAGAAAGCGTTCGCGCTCTGCTTCCAGAGCTACGGGATCGGGCAATTGTTCGTTAAGCTTGGCAGCGGCCGGAATGGAAGCCACCGTGGGTGAAACGCGCTCGGTTGTCTTGCACACCGGACATGCGCCGAGATTGGCTGCGTAGTAAGTCTTGCACTTTGCGCAAGGCATGCCGTAGCCCGATCGCTTGGCTTCGCCTTGAACTGGAGCGGATTGAGCGCCGTAGGCGGCGCGCTCTGCAACCTGAGTATCCGGGCTGGGTTGCAGGACGGGAGAGGTCAATCTGCTGGTCTCGCTGAGCGGCGCAGTTTTCGTCGAACTCATGATGGGATCTCCATGGCTATACCCCGTGAGAAGGGTGACGGCCTGTGGTCATTCTAGGAGTGGCCGGGCCGTGTGCCGAGGGCACAGTAGTTCATGTCTGCAAGATGGCCTACCGTAACAGGCGGTTGCGCAGCCAGTCGAACGATTAGGGAATGAATAACTTACGAGCCACTGTCCCATGGCAGCGTCTTTCGATTGACGGAAACAAACGGCCTCTGTAAGGTAAAGAAGCGGGCGCGTTTAACGGAGGTTCATATGTTTGAAGGCCTTTTTCAACCGATGCATCTGGCGGTGATCTTCTTTATCGCTCTACTTATCTTCGGCCCCAAGAAGCTGCCGGAACTGGGCAAGAGCATCGGCGAAGGCATTCGCGGCTTCAAGGAAGGCATGAAAGACCACAAAGATCCCGCGGAACCCGCGGAGCAGGCCAAGAGCTTGAGTGCCGAGGTTAAAAACACCGACGTTAAAAGTTGAGACCCGCGTTACGGCATCTTCCCTCGCGCCGCTGCCGGCAGTTTCCTGGATTCCTCAGCACTCCAAATTCCTCGCTCTGATCGGATGACAAGAAATTGATTTGTCTAACAAGCTGAACCGGGATTTGCGAATCCCCAGCGTTTGCTACACTGCCGCCATGAAGCCGAAGACAATCTACCTAGCGCTGTGTTTCGTCGGGATAGTCTTGCCCTACTGGAAGTTCGTTCCCTGGTTATTCGAACACGGCTTGAGTCCTGCGTTGTTCTGGCAGGAACTCTTCGCCAACCGAATCAGCGGGTTCTTCGCCATGGACGTTCTCGTCTCCGCTATCGTGTTTATCGTATTCATGCGAGTCGAAAGTGTCCGTCTCGGCATCCGGGGACGGTGGATTGCAGTCCTAGCCGTCCTTACGGTTGGAGTTTCGCCGGGCTTGCCCTTGTTTCTCTACATGCGGGAACTGAAACTGGAGCGCGACGGCCGATCAGCGGTAACGACCACACCGTCGGGCTAAAGCACCCTTCGGCTCCGCTCAGGGCAGGCTCGCGGGGAGCCGGCGTCTACATTGGCGATTTCTTCTTCTTCCGATTCGCCGTCTTCGATCCCGACTTCCTTCGTGCCCGCGCCTTCGCGCGTCTGGCGAGTTCTTCCATCGAGTACATGCTGCCGCGGCAATTTTTTGCGCCGCAGGAACAAAGCGAAGGATCGGTCGGGTTTCCGTCATACAGGTTGTAGTCGTAGGTAATTTCTTCCTCCGGCGGAATGTCCCGAATGGCGGTGATCAGGATGCGTCCATTCACTTCATCCACTTCGCAATTGGGATCACAGGAGTGGTTAATGAACGCCCCCACGCCTTCACCGTCAATTACATGCTTGCCGTCGGCCAGACCGAAGAGGTAGGTGCGGGAAGCGTGCTCATATAAGGCATCCGCTTCCTTTATGGTGAGGCGTGGCCCCGTGTATTCGATCACAAATTCACCCTGGCGGATCGGCCTGGTGGTGTAGCACCCTTCCGTATCAATTCTCGAGCTGCGAATGGCCAGATGCGGCGGACCATCGCTGCGCTTGCGAGCGTGGCGGGCTTTTTCTTGCGGAAATGACTCTTGTTGGGATTGCGTTCTGGGCATGCGGTAAGCAGTGAGGAAGTTGGCTTCAATCAGAATATCGGAAAAACCGTGGGGCGAGCCCCGGGCAGCATAACCTCGGTAACACAGCGGTCGCGTTCCGGCAGCTAATCCTAGCCTGTGAAACCAATCACCAAACCTGCAATCAGAAGGAGAACATCACTTGCAAATCAATGCGGCGGCTGGCGTTGCCCGAGGAACTGAATGGCCCGGGTGCCAGTGAATAGTACTTGCCTGCCAGGGGTGAATCGATGTCGGAGATCGGCGGTCCAAGATTCAGCCGGTTGACCGAATTGCGAGCTGAGACGCTGAAGGTCAGGTTGTAACGGCGGTCGGTGGGGGACGTTCCGAACGGATTGGCACCACCGCCTCCGGTCAACCCGCGGCCACCTAACCCTCCGCCAGGCGGCCCACCGCGTCCTCCACCTCCGTAGCGCGGGCCGCCGCTGGCACCCGCGCCCTTTGTTTCTGGGCCAAAAGCGAAGCTCTTGCTCAATCGCAGATTGAGAGCAAAATTTGTGGGCCCAGTACCCGAGTTGATGGGAACGACAGCCTGGGCGAGCGCGGGCGAGTTATTGAAAGTGCCCAGTGGAGTGCAAACCTCATTTCCGGATTGCACTCTGGCGGCGCAGGTAGCAGAGGACACAAAGGCCGGCCGGTCATTGAACGTGTCAAAACCGTAAAGATCCTGGCCGACCGTGAGGTTGTAGGGCGAGCCGGAGTTCACCACCATGAATGGGCTCAGGCGAAAACCGTAAGGCAAAGTGATGGTCCCGCCCAGCAATCCCCGGTCATGGGTGTCGAAAGCCGCCCGACCGTAGTCTGCCGCGGGATCGTAGGGATTCGAAACGAACCCGGGAGTGCTGGTTGAGCCCCCGGAGCTAAATCCTCCTCCGCCCCCAACGGCGCTGGGGCTGCCCGTGCCCAGGTCGCTATTGGCATAATTCAGAGTGTAAAAGCCAAAGAGCGAAAGCTTTGTCCCAATGTTGACTCTGAAATTCGCGATCAACTCATTCTGGCGATAGACCCCATCGGAGTCGTACTGAAACAGGTTGTCATTTCCGTAGGCACTGCTCAGCGGGCGTACGCCGCTTCCGGGGATTGATGGATCATACGTGCCGGGAAGTGGCGCGTTGACATTGCGGATAAAGAATTGATGATCTCCCAGTGAGTTCAAGTAGGTGACCGCCACCGTCGCACTCTTGGTGAGCTGGCGCTCCACGCTGACTGCAGATTGAATGGTGTAAGGCGCGCGCAAATTAGGAGCAGTCTGATAGTAGGTGGGCGAGGTAGTAGAAGAGGCAATCAGGCTGGCAATCTGGCTGGCGGTCGGAGTGGGATAATACGGGGGATTCGTCGCCACGTATTGGGTCTGCCCGGTGCCATTGGGGTTCAAGCGCTCCGACTGGAGCACCAAATTGTAGGCGAACCGATTATAGAAAATTCCGGAGCCGACGCGAATGACCGTTTTCGGTGCGGTCTTCTTCGTGCCTCCGAGTCCCCACGCGAAACTCACGCGGGGCGCGAAGTCGGCGTGGTCGCTGATGCCGTTTTGCGTCTCGAAGCGCAAGCCGTAGTTCAGCGTCATGTTGGGACGAATTTTCCATTCATCCTCGGCGTACAGCCCGGCGTCCACAAGCGAAACCTGGAACTGGGCCTGCCCCCTGGCAATGGAGAACTGGGTGGGACCGCAGGGATTTTGCGGAGTCGGCGTGCAGGCGATTCCACTCACAGCATTGGCATACGCAGTCAGCGAGGGGAAAGTGTACATGCCGTTGAAATCACTTTGAGCTTGATTGGTGTCGGTGGTGGCCCGCAGGCGCGCGCCGAATTTGATCAGGTGGTTGTGATGAACGACGGAGGTATAGTTCTGGAGCTCGAAATGATTCTGATAGTCGAGAACGGTTCCAGTGTTGTTTCCTCCACTGGTAAATCCTCCGAGGACGGAGAGAGTCAGCGCGGGAGTGATCAATGGCGACTGGTTGTTGCTGTCGCGAATGTATTGGAAGCGGGTTTCGTTCACTACATTGCTGCTTATGACCTGGGTGTCACTGATCTGGAGGGTGTGCTCGGTGTCAGTTGTGTTGTAGGCCTGAGAAGGAAAAAGAGAAAACTGACCGATGCCCTGGTTTTGTTCGCTGTTGCGAGTGAACTGATAGCGAACTGACAACGTGTTGTTCTTGCCGAGCTGGAAATCCAAACGCGGGCTGACGTTGGTACGGGTTTCCGGATTGGAGATTGCCTGGTTCAGCGGGACCGGAAGAAAACTGGAATTGAGCACGGTAGCGGTCACGATGCTCACGCTGTTAATATTGCGCCGCTCGGCATTCACGAAGAAAGAAGCGTTCTTGCCCAGAGGGCCGCTGAAGTCGCCATTGAAGATTTCGGAATGGTAGGGTGGTTGTTCGACTTCGACCGGGCTCCAGATTGCATTGAACGCCGAGTCATTGCCATTCACGAAAAAACTGCCGTGATATTTGTCGGTGCCCGGCTTGGTGAAGATCTCGATACGGCCGTAACCGAGCGTGTCATACTGCGCCGAAAACGGATTCTGGTTGATGCGAATCTCGCGAATCGAAGATTTGGGCGGAATCTGTCCGCCGGTAAATCCGTCAATATAAATCTGTCCGCCGTTCGGTCCAGCCGAGGGGCCGGCGAGCGCTTGCAATTCCGACTGCAATTCGTCGGGATCGTCTGATAGAGCTTCGAGGTCTTTGCCCTTGATGATGATCGAGGTCGCGTTCTCTGAGGGACTTACGCCGACGGTCGTGCTCTCTTCCTGCACCTGAATTTTTTCCGTTTCCACGGCGATCTCGAGCGCGAAATCGAATGGCTGCGTCTGTCCCGCAACAATGGCGACGTTTTGCTCGGTATCCACGGCGAAGCCTTTGGCAACCGCGGTGACCGTGTAATTACCTGGCGCCAGGCCTTTGATCTCATAGACTCCTTGATCGTTGGTGACGGCACTCGCCGTTTTTCCGCCCGGCGCTGCAGCCGTGACGGAAGCCTGCGGGATGACAGCCCCGGAAGGATCAGTGATTTTCCCGCGCAGAGTTCCAGAAGGGTTTTGCGCGAGCAACGGAAGTGTAATCAAAACAAAAAAAATGAACCACTTAAATAAATGCATTTCGAACTGGCGAACTGTCATTAAGTCTCCGAAAACCATTAGAGCTGGTTTCACAAATGCCGGTGTACCCCAGGACCCGTACGACAGCGGCTAAAGCCGGGTTCATTCTGCAGGGCACCTACGGCACACGTAAACTCGTGTCCTTCCCGAAAACCACAAGCGATCGATTTTTCCACAGCCTGTGAAACCGAGACAAACTCGTTCAGGAAGTCGGCAATTCAGCTCCAGTAGTGACGGTCTCACGGGTTTGGACCTGCCGCATCTCCGCCCCCGCCGCCGAGGTTCCAGGGCGACAAGAGCATGGCGGCTTGGCCACCGTTCGGAGCAGCGGATAGGATCGGCTCGACCCCGGTCAATAGCGAAATAGCTGTTGGCTGAGAGTTGGCCGAGCCTTCGGTCGCGACAATCATGACCGCATCGCCCTTTTGCAAATCCGCGAGCACCACGGCGGGCATGTGATTCAGCATCTGCTGAAAATCTCCTCCGCCCGAGCGAAGCCCTCCGCCGTTGCCAGTGGCAGATTCACCAGCTTTCGCAGACCCCGCGCTTCCGACGGCGGCGGGTGGTGGACTTCCAGAGGTTTGGCCTGCGCCCGATGCATTGCCGCCGGCACCACCTCCTTTTACTCTGGCGGCAATACGTTGCGCGGCTTCCGGAGGCAGCTTGTGCATCTGCGAGTCGGTGGTGATCTTCAGGGTTACCGGCTTCTTGGTGATCAGGTCCATCACTTTTACCGTACTGTCGCCGGGTGAGAGCGAAATAACCGTCCCCGCAATATTCTGGAACGTTCCAGAGACAATTTCCTGCGCCGCTAGCTCGCTTCCATCGGCGCTGCGATCTCCGCGGGCTCGCAATTGATCGCCCGGCTTGATCTGGTCGAGCGTGCTGGGCCTGGCGTCGTCGAACTTCACCGAATCGGGCGCATAGCGGCGGATGACGGTGTCTTTGGCGATGTGCACAGCGATGGTTTTGTTGACGCCCACAGCTGAGGTTGACAACGTAATGGTTCCGCTCGTTGCATCTGCCGCCTTCACCAGCCCACCCGTTCCGCGCTTCTGCCAATCCTGGCGTTCCCGTTCTTGCTTGGCGGCGATATCGCTTTTCGTCATAACGATAATGGACGAGGCCGCAAGCGACTTTCCGTCGGCGGACGGGGCGCCACGCACCAGCATGCGGTCTCCGACTTGCAAGTCCTGTAACTGGATCGCGGTCGCGCCCTCAAGACTTTTCTGCCCGGGAGCGGTGCGCACCATCCGCGTGGAAGCTTCCACCACAACGGTGACGTTCGCTCCTGTGTCAGAGATAAGAACGATAATGCTGCCGTCAATCGTCTTCACAGTTCCGACAGATTTGGTGACCGAGACTGTTGAGGCAGATGGCTGGGCCGGGAACTGTGACGCCTGAATTAGAGCAGCACACGGAAAGGCTGGCGAGGCGAAGACAGCAAAGATCGCCGCCAAGCGGATTAGTTCTGTTGTTCGCTTCGAAATCATCTTTGCGCGATCTCTGGTTCCGCTGGCTCGACGCGACCTGGGTCTGCCGCAGAAGGAACGATTCCTCATTTTAATTGTATTCATGCCGGACGGTGCTCTTGTGTCACACGAATGTCTATAGTAAAGCCGCCTTATCGTGATGAGAGTGCGATACAGATATTGGACGTGATCAGCTTTGCCTGCGCGGTAAAGAATCGTCAAACAACTGTAAAGTTCTGTGGGAGGTGCAGAAATCAGACGGGGCGCTTCCCTATTCCACCCTGATTTTCGATACCGCTGGCAATCTCTACCGCACGACGGTCGAGGGCGGCCGCGGTTTTTGTGACCTCGGTTGTGGAACGGTGTTTGAGATCACACCTTAGCTTCGTTGCTCCTGCCCGCTGAGTGGCGCACTCGCGCCATGCTGGAACGGCTGAAATTAACGCTGGAAAATCCACCCGGAATGGTATAAGGTCTTAACCCGAGAAGCGGCATTCATACGTTTTAATGAATGCTTTCATTGTGATTTCCCTACCGTGGGGTGAAATATGTTCCTGACCGGCAACTTCCCCAATCGAGCTTTTGTTCTGCGGCTCTCTGCGATCGCCATCGCCGTTACATCTCTGCTTTTCGCGTCCTCCTCGGCGTATGCCACGAATTCCGCTTACGTCCGTGTCAACCAGATTGGATATGAAGCCGCTAGCGCGCCTTTTCAGGCTTACCTGATGTCCACGGCCTCGGAATCCGGGGCAACCTTCGACGTCATCAATTCTGAGGGGAAGATCGAATATTCGAGCGCCATCGGCGCGCTGCTCGGTACATGGAGCAACAGCACCAAGCTGGTTTATGACGTGTACGCCCTCAGCTTTACTGTCCCCGGCGGTGATATTTACACCATCTCGGTGCAGGGTCCGGTAGCAGCAACGTCGCCACGGTTCGCCGTTAATACTCCGGCGGTGCTTTATCCCGGCTTGCTCCTGAACACGCTTTGGTTTTACGAAACAGACCGCGATGGACCGAACTACATTCCCAATGCGCTGCGCACTGCACCCGGCCACCTCAATGACGAGCACACGACCGTCTATGACACTCCGCCGCTGGATGGCAACGACGTGATCACCACCACCGGGAGTCCTCTCACTTCAACGGGAGCGGTGATTGACGGCGCGGGCGGGTGGTGGGACGCGGGTGACTACATGAAGTATGTGGAGACGGTGAGCTACACGACCGCTCTTGTGGAAATTGGGGTGCGTGATTTTCCCAATCAGATGGGGCTGAATGCTCCCCAAAATCCTCCGGCGCCTCCGGCTTCGATTTCTTACGCAGGCAATGCGTCGGGGGCGCCAACTTCGTCAGACTTTTCGGCGGAAGCGCAGTTCGGCTTCGCCTGGCTGATGCAGATGTGGGACGACACAAGCAAGACTCTCTACTATCAGGTGGACAACAGCCAGAGCTGGAAGAATTTTTCCAATCTTGTGACCGAGTATGACATCTGGACCCTGCCGCAAGCGGCGGACCACTACATGGGCTGCACCACTGATTATTTCTACATCTGCTACCAGCCCGGATTTATCGCCGCTCCGGCCGGTTCACCTATCAGCCCGAATCTCGCCGGCCGAATGACCGCGGCTTTCGCAGAGTATTACCAACTTTATCGGACTACCAATCCGACAACTGCCGCGCAGGCGCTGCAAAACGCAGAAGACATTTTCGCGCTGGCCAACACTTCCCTTCCCGACCCGGCGAAGTCGGTAAGCGGCGGCAGTTGCGGTTCTGGCTGTTTGCTCACCATTATGCCGTTTGACGGCTATCCCGAGACGGTGTGGGACGACGACATGGAACTGGGCGCAACCGAGCTTTATTTCGCCATAGCTTCGGCGCAGGGAGAATTGCCCGCGGGATTACCAGTTACGAATCCGAAGACTTATTTGGCCGCCGCCGCGCAATATGCCTCAAACTACATCACCAAAATTTATGACACCGGCAATGGAGACACGCTCAATCTTTACGATGTGAGCGGGCTGGCGCACTTCGAGCTGTATCGCGCACTGGGCATGGCGGGCAATCCTCATGGGCTAGCGGTTAATCAATCAACCATGCTCAATGCGCTGAAGAACGAGCTTAGCGGGCCGGTTGCTCAGTCCGGAAAAGATGTATGGGGGTTCGGCATACCCTGGCAATACGGTGACACTACCTCGCACGCCGCCGGGCTCTCGGTAATGGCGAGCGAGCTCTATTATCTGACCCATTCGAGCAGCTACAACACCTACTCGCAGCAATGGCTGGGCAACGTACTCGGCGCCAATTCCTGGGGATCGTCGTTCATTGTGGGCGACGGCAGCACGTTCCCCAATTGCATCCAGCATCAGGTGGCGAACCTGGTGGGAGCACTGGATGGAACCTCGGGTGGAACGCCGATCCTGTGGGGAGCGGCGTCGGAAGGCCCGTCGAGCCAGGCCACGTCCGGCACTTTGCCGGGAATGATTCTCTGCCCGGCGAACAATGTGGATACTTTCAAAATATTCAACGGCAATGATGGCCAGTACAACAGCTCGCAAGCGGCGGTTTACAAAGATAACGTTCAGTCCTACAGCACAACCGAACCGGCCATTGACCTGACGGCGACGTCATTTCTAATGTGGTCATGGCGAATGGCTGGCGCCCCAAATCCCCTGCCCTGAGCGACTCGGTGTCGAGCGCGGAGTTGCGAGGGTTGAACCACTGATAATCTGCCAAGAATCTCGGTGAAGATAATTGATAGTTATGGTAGGCCCGAATGGACTCGAACCATCGACCTCTTCCGTGTCAAGGAAGCGCTCTAACCAGACTGAGCTACGGGCCTACACGCGAACCGCTGGTGGGTTCAATTCTACGGGCGGCGGGGCAATTCCGGCAACGTTCAGACAAACCAGGGGAACTCGATAAATCCGTCAGGGCTTCTTCAGGAATGTCCCCTGTTCGAGTTCTGCGAATGCCTGGCGGAGCTGTTCCTGGGTGTTCATCACGATCGGCCCATACCACGCGACCGGCTCCTGAAGCGGCTTTCCTGAGACCAGAAGAAAGCGGATGCCGTCGTCCCCGGCTTGCACCGTGACCTCATCACCGCGATCGAAGACTATGAGCGAGCGGTTGTCGGCTTCGGTGGGAGGCGTGGTGTCCAGCCATTTCACGGCTTCCGTCGGAACGGTAAGTGGACCCGACGCGTTGCAGAATTTTCCGCTGCCAGCAAAAACGTAGGCGAAAGCGTTGCGAGTGGTTTCCACGGGAAGCGTCTTCCGCCTGCCGGGAGACACTGATACATCGAGGTATATTGGATCGGCGGCGATCCCGTCCACCGGACCTTTCTTTCCCCAGAAGGTTCCACAGACGACTCGCACGTGAGTACCATCGTCGTCTTTTATTTCAGGGATCTCAGGCGCCTTCACTTCCTGATAGCGCGGCGCAGTCATTTTTAGCGACGATGGAAGGTTCGCCCAGAGCTGGAAGCCATGCATGCGGCCCGCCGGGTCGCCTTTCGGCATTTCCTGGTGGATGATTCCGCTACCGGCGGTCATCCACTGCACGTCACCGGCGGCAATGGCGCCGCGGTTCCCCATGCTGTCGCCGTGTTCCACGGTTCCGGCGAGGACGTAGGTGACGGTCTCGATACCGCGGTGAGGATGCCAGGGGAAGCCGGCGAGATAATCTTCCGGAACATCATTGCGGAAGTCATCGAGCAAAAGGAACGGGTCGAATTCCTTGGTGTTTCCGAAGCCGAATGCGCGGCGCAGATGCACACCCGCACCTTCGAGCGTGGGTTTCGATTGAATGAGCCGCTTGACGGGTCTAATGGACATGCCGGCCTCCAGTTTATTGAATGAATGGTGTGCGACGCGCAGACGCGTTGCGTAGTTCGATTGAATGTCTAGCTATCCCCGTAAACCGGTACAGCTGCACCATGAATCAGTTTGGCGTCGTCGCTGCACAAGAACAGGATCACGCGCGCGATGTCTTCAGGTTTTGGCCATTGCAAAAAGTCAGCCTTGGGGATGGCTTTCCGGTTAGCTTCGGTGTCAATGACGCTCGGCAGAATTGAGTTTACCCTCACGCCGGTGCCTTTCAAGTCCGCCGCGAGCGAATCCATCATGGCCACGGCTGCCGCCTTTGACGCCGCATAAGCCGCTGCGCCGCCGGCGTGATCGACCGCAGCTTTTGACGAAATGTTTATGATCGCTCCCCGTCTTTGTTTGAGCATTGCCGGCACTACTGCGCGCGAGATCGAGAAACCCGAGCGCAGATTCAGCGCCAGCATCTGGTCGAAGACCTTCGGATCCAGTTCCCATAGCTTGATCCCGCCGGCGTAGCCGCCAACTGTGTTAACAACGACGTCGAGACGACCATGTTCGGCGAGAATTCTTTGGACCAACTGGCTCACCGCGGCATCGTCGGTCACATCAACGACGTGCCCCTGAAGTGATGACGCATTGGCTTCGCCGATGCGCTTCAGTTCGTCGAATTCTTTCTGGTCGCGATAGGTCACCACGACCTTGGCACCTTCCTCAAGGAAGGCCAGGCTGACAGCGCGGCCCAATCCGCCAGTCCCACCGGCTATCAACGCCACTTTGTCCGAGAATCTTGCGGTCATTTATCGCCTCGTATCGTCGTTACGGCTCTGCTAGAGCCCGGTGGACAAGGTGCACGGCGATCGCGCCCTCGCCCACGGCCGAGGCGACGCGCTTTACATTGCCCGAGCGAACATCGCCGACCGCAAATACGCTGGGAAGGCTGGTCTCCAGCATCTGCGGCGAACGGCTGAGCAGCCAGGGCAGAGTTGAAGTGTTGCCATTAGGAGCATCCAAATCTCGGCCCGTGAGGATGAACCCCTTGTCGTCCATGGCGACACAGCCTTGAAGCCACTTGGTTCGTGGAGATGCTCCGGTCATGATGAACACGTGGCGGATATCATGCGCGGACGTCTCGCCGGTAGTTCGGTCGATCCACGTGACCCGATCGAGCTGTCTGCCGCCTTCCAAACCAACAATTTCGGTCTTGCAATGCAACTCGATTGCCGGGTTGTCGGAAATGCGTTGGATCAGGTAGCGTGACATGGTCTCCGACAATTCCCCCGAGCGCACCAACATATATACCTTCCGCGCCGTCTGGGATAGAAACACCGCGGCTTGTCCGGCAGAGTTGCCTCCACCCACGACTACTACGTCTTCCTTTTCGCACAGTTGCGACTCCATGAAGGTTGCGCCGTAGTAAACTCCCTGGCCCTCGAACTGCGTCAGATTGACGATGGGCGGCTTGTTGTACTGAGCTCCGGTCGAAATGACAACTGCGCGCGCGGCGATGGCGCTGCCGTTATCCAGGACTACATGGTACGGACGACGCTGGCAGTCGAGCCGCACAACCTTGTGCCCCACCATCATCTTCGCACCAAATTTCTGCGCTTGGGCGATGGCGCGATTGGACAGCTCCTGCCCGGAGACTCCGGTGGGAAAGCCCAGGTAGTTTTCTATCTTGGAGCTTGATCCCGCCTGCCCGCCGGGCGCCTCGGTCTCGATGACCAGAGTATCCAGACCTTCCGAGGCCCCATAAACCGCGGCCGCAAGGCCGGAAGGCCCGGCGCCAACAATGACCAGATCACGCACCTGCGATTGGTCAATGCTGGCGTTGAAACCCAGGCAGTCTGCCACTTGTTGAGGCGTAGGGTTACGCAAAACCGTAACGCCGTTGCAAATCACCACCGGGATTTCCCCGGTTTTGACTTCAAAACGGTCGAGCAGTTCCTGCGATGTCTTGTCGGTGTCGAGATCCACGTAGGTGTAAGGGTGCGCATTCCGGCTTAGAAACTCGCGTATTCGCAGGGTATTGGCACAGTGGCGCGAACCCATCAGGATGACGTTGCCTTGACCGCGGCTGATGAGTGCCAGCCGCCGCAGGATGAAGGCCCTCATGAAAATTTCGCTCAGTTCGGCGTCTTTGGCGACGAAGGAGCGCAAGCCGTCCCCGGGGATCTCCAGAAACTCGCCGGCCTCGGTAACACGGCCACGCACCAGACAGCGCTGCCCGGACATCATGGTCATTTCGCCGGTGAATTCGCCCGGACCGTGAGTTGCCACATCGCGCTCGCCGGTAAGCCCCGGCTGCACGATCTCCATGCTGCCGGAAAGCAGCACGAAAAAAGGGACCCCGGTATCGTCAGGTTGAAACAGGATCTCACCCGGCTCAACTTTGCGCAGCTTGCCGCCGGGGCGAAGCCGGGAGATCTGCGCCTCAGTCAGGATCGGAAAAGCTTGCGTGCGAGCGTCGAGCACACTGGAGACAGGCCAAGTGGACATGGTTTTCTTCCCTAAGCTAGGCTGGACAAGCCGTGAATAATACTAGATGACGCACGTGGCCGCCAGGGTTCAGCGAGCGAAATAGGGCTGACTTCTCGTCCCGCATCTCGGATCGATCGCGGGGTCACTCCCAGTTATTTTTCAGAGAAACTCGCCTCTAAGTAATTCCTGCGTTCCGCGCCGAAACCCGCGCGATGCTGGACCAGTCCAGTTCGCCCTGCCCGTGCGCGATGGCGTCCACGAAGTGGTCCCGCACCAGGCTCGCGATTGGCATGGGCGACGCGCACTCTTCCGCGGTGGCCAGCACCAGCCGCATGTCTTTCAGCCCCAGCTTGAGGGCGAATCCCGCCGGTTCGAACTTTTCGTCGGCAACCGCGCTGCCATAAGCTGCATATAGCGGAGATTGAAACAGCGAATTCACGATCTCCAGGAACAGATGCGGGTCCACTTGCGCCTTGCGCAGCGTGGCGAACGCCTCGCTGAAGGTTTCCAGCATGGTCGCGATCATAAAATTCCCGCAGAGCTTCACGGCGTTGGCCTGCCACGCCTCGCCCCCCGCGATGAATGTGGCGCGGCCGATCGCCTCGAACACCGACTGGTAGCGCTTGATCAATTCCCGCGGTCCCCCGGGCGTCACCACCAGTTTTTTCGCCTCCGCCGCCTCCGGCCGCCCGAACACCGGCGCGCTGAGATAGCCTTGTTTCCGGCTTTCGTGCGCCCCCGCCAGGCGCCGTGCCAGGGCCGTGCTGATGGTGCTGCTCGAAATATGGGCCGCTCCGGACTTCAGTCCTGCTGCGAGGCCGTTTGAGTCGAACACCACTGCTTCCACCGCGGAATCGTCGGCCAGCATGCTGACCGCCGCTTCCGCGTCGCGGCACGCTTCACGCGGCGACTCCGCCACGCGCGCGCCCTCAATCGCCCGCGCCTTTTCGACGCTCCGGTTGTAAACCGTCAGCTCGTGCCCAGCCCGGATCAGATTCCGGGCCATGCCCGAACCCATTTTCCCAAGCCCGATGAATGCGAGTTTCATTGAAGCCTCCGTCACAGGAACTTAAGCAGCAGGTCGGTCGTTTCTTTTGGCTTTTCCTCGAGCACCCAATGGCCGCAGTCTTTTAGAACCACCATGGTGGCGTCCGTGGCCACAATCCTCATTTGCCGGCCCAGCACTTCTCCGTTTGCCTTCTCGCCGCCGATTGCCAGGACTGGCATGGTGAGCCTTGTCTGAGCGAGCTGGGCAAAATCCCTGGCTGCCTGCTGGAAGGAAACGAAGTACGCCCAGCCCGCGCGCATCCGTCCTGGGCGAGCATAAGCCGCCGCGTACGCGGCACGGTCGATCTGTGGAATCGAATGCGTCTTGTCGGCGGCGAAGTCGTTCCAGAAGTAATCAAAATAAGTTCGCTCGCGCCCGCGCACTAATGCCTCCGGAGTCGGACCGTTGAAGCGAAAATGCCAAATCCCCGGGTTGTTATATACGTCTTCCCACCCGGCCACGCCCGGGAGAAAAGCGTCCATCACCACAAGCTTTTCCGTTTCCGAGGGAAACTGCGCGGCGTACGCGTAAGCGACCATGAGACCGATGTCGTGCCCGACGACTCTTGCCTTTCTGACTCCGAGCGACTCGGCGAGTGCGTGGATGCGGATGGCGGCGGTCCTCATATCCAATCCATCCTTCGGGATCTCGGAATCGCCAATGCCGGGCAGGTCGGGCGCGATGACTGTAAATTTCTCGGCGAGAAGCGGAATGATCGGCTTCCACATGCGCGATGTCTGCGTGTAACCGTGCAGCAGGATCACCGCCGGGCCATGACCGGCCGTCAGGTAGTGCAGCTTGACGCCGTCCACTTCTGCGTCACGCGAAGCAACGGTCTTGTCTGACGTGTCGGCCATCGCAGAGAGCGCCGCAAAGAAGAGGAAAACGAAGCCAAACATGGTTAGCCTGAGAAGCCTGTTCATAGCGCGTTTCATAGAGAAGCTCCTGGAAAAGCGGGGTTGCGTAAGGATTTGCTGCCTTTTCTGCTGTTGTTTGCTGCCTGGGCAGCTGAACTGCCCGGCCCTCGTAGCAAACACGAAAGGCCGGGCGGCCAGCGGGTTATGCTGCTACCTGCTCGCTTTGCTTGATGAAAACAAGCAGGTCGGCATTGATCTGGTCCGCATTGGTCGTAGGCATCCCATGTGGAAAACCGGGATATACCTTTAGCGTTGCACCCTTGACAAGCTTCGCGGACAACGGAGCGGCTGCGACGATCGGCACAATCTGGTCGTCGTCGCCGTGAAGGATGAGGGTTGGCACATCGAACTTCTTAAGGTCTTCGGTAAAATCCGTCTCGGAGAAGGCTTTGATACAGTCGTAGCCCGCCTTCATTCCTCCCATCATGCCCTGCAACCACCAGTGCTCGCGGATGCCTTCCGAAATCTTGGCGCCTGGCCGGTTGTAGCCGTAGAACGGAAGGGTAATGTCCTTATAAAACTGCGCCCGATTTTTCGCGTATTGGGACCGCAGGTCGTCGAACACTTCGATCGGCGCGCCAGTGGGATTCTTTTCCGTCTTTAGCATGAGCGGCGGCACCGCGCTGATGAGCACGGCTATGGCAACGCGTGTTGTGCCGTGCCGTCCGATATAACGGGCAACTTCTCCGCCCCCGGTGGAGTGGCCGACGTGGATTGCATCCTTCAGGTCGAGCTTCTCAGTGAGGGCTGCAAGATCGTCGGCGTAGGTGTCCATGTCGTTGCCATCCCACGTCTGGGTGGAACGCCCGTGCCCTCGCCGGTCATGTGCGATGACCCGATAGCCACGCTGGCCGAAGAACAACATCTGTCCGTCCCAATCGTCCGCGGTGAGCGGCCATCCGTGACTGAACACTATGGGCTGGCCCTTTCCCCAGTCCTTGTAGTAAATCTGGGTTCCGTCTCTCGTCGTAATCGTGGGCATAAAATGCTCTCCTTAATTAGTTGTGGTTTTTCTCGGCTGCAAACCGCATAAATACAGGAAATGTTCCTGATCAAGCCAGTCCCGGCTGGTCGCGGAACCTTGTCACTGCCAAAATGGTAAACAGGACAAAGAGCGCAAGGACGACAACCTGAGCGACCAGGAAGGGCGGCTCGGACTGCGTTGGAGCCATCGCCTTCAGGGTCGGCACCTTCTCGAACGACTGAACGACCAGCACGAAAACATTGAGATAGAGCGCCATGGTAGCGCTAACCACATAAATCCAACGCCACGCACCCGCAAGATGAAAGGCATAGCGGGCCAGGATCGCAACCGCCAGCACTACCAGCGATATGATGCCGACTTTGTGGGACGGCAGAAGGTGATCGAACGGAAAACCGAACCCGGTCACGCTCGTCGCCACGGTGGTTGCCAGAAAAAGAGCAGTCCAGCCGTTGAGCCGTTTCCCAGTGAGCAATCCGAAAAGGACGATCAATCCCGAGCCGATTCCCACCAGGCTGATCACTCCGTGCACTAAGGTGAATGTTGCTGTCGTCAGGCCCCAGATCATGCTGCACGCCCTTTCGAAACTAAGATGTCACCAGTGTTAACGACGATACATTATTCCGCCGTTCGGCAATTTAGCCAATCCGCAAGTTGCCTAGAGAACTCAGGTTCGGCTCATTTCTGCAGGCCGTACTGGAATGAATATCTTTGCTGTTCGTTTCCTGACATGTAGCGCGTGTTGTAGTTCAACAGATAACCGAGGTGCGCGTCATCGGGAGGAAACCTCTTTCCGGGATACGGATATGTCCCCATTGTGCGAAACGGCAGCGGATCGACATGTTCGAAGTCATAGGCGTAGAAGTCCATGTCTTTTTCGTAGCCGTTGGCGGCGAAGAAATAGTCGCGCACCCAGCCTTTAGGCAGAGCGGGTAACTTTGTGGGGTCAAAATCCAGTGCAACTTCATCGCCCGATCCGAAGACTACCAGCCGGTCGTCCAGCAGTTTTAGCAAAGGAAGCACGTCACCGTAGCGTGTGTAAGAGCCGGCCGGCCGCGTGTACGGTGCGGTGGGACTGGTCTTCTCGTACACGTACATGACATTGCCGGATGGCCTGCCCTCGATCTTGAGCGGAAACCCGTGAAAGCGCAGATCGGCACGCTGTAGCGGAACCGGGGTCAGGCGCATTTCCTGCTCTTGCTCCGCCCGGTCAATGAGAATGCTGTCCCAATAGATCTGCAGATTCGTCGAGATACGCATGCGCTGCGTGCCCTCGGGCAACTTGCCCGTGAAATCCGCTGTAATGGTTCGTGCGCCGCCGGCAGGAAATCCCATGTCGTCAATGATCCTGGTCCATTTTCCATCCGCGCCCCGGGCCTCCACATATGGCGACACGGCTTCGATTCCTGCCTGATACGCGGCATACATGCTGTTGGCCGAGAAGTATTCGACTTCGCCGTGCATGAGCAGATACAACGGTCCTCCGTGATAGGTCTCGCCGAGATCGAGTTCGAGGCTGTGCAGTTTGGCAAAACCGAGGAAAGGCAGCACCTCGAAATCTCCGAAGTAGCGATGCGCCAGGAGATCGGGGAGCACATCATGGCCATGATCGTCGAGGGCGGCGGCGGGCAGACGCGCATCGCGGCTGGCAATAACTTTGAAGGGCGGATACGGCGGGTTGCTGGCGAAATATTCGTTGGGATAAACATCGAAGCTGGCCGGATGATCGACGGCAAGGAGACGCGCCTGGTCAAGGTAAACTGCCTCTTCCAGCGGCTCCATAAAACGGAAGCTGAGCTTGCCGTTCTTTTCGCGAATGACGTTGCGATCAATGCCGATGTACTCGACAGGCCGGGGGATGTCACGCTGATCGGGGCCAACCCAATGCCCCACCACGCCTGCTCCCAGCATGTCATCTACGAACGCGTAGTGTTTGCCATCCCAAACAAATAGCGTAGGACAAGAACTGCCACGACGATCGATCTCGGTGTACGCCTGCTCGTGGTCGGCTGCGACTTCGGTTTCGTCCTGCAAAACGCCTGTGGGCCAGAGCATGCGCACGACATCGGCCTGCGGGGCCTGGCCGAGGCCGACGGTCAGGTAGGGCGAGTTCTGTCCGAGATAACCGGACGAACCAGCGATTTCGAATTTCTGGCGGATGCCGTCGGAGAAAACTTCGACCTTGGTTCCAATGGCACTCTTGTTGTCGTTCAGCCCTCTTAGCGCGAGACGTAGCGAGTGATTCTTGTTGCCGCCTTGGTTGCGCAGCAGAACCGCTGGACCGTGGTTCTGGGTGATGAGCAGATCGGTGGCGCCGTCGTTGTCGAAGTCGCCGGTGATGATGGCGCGAGGATCTTTCACGGCGATTTTGTCGAGGCCGACGTCGAATGTGACGTCTTTGAAGCCCTCGGGGCCGAGGTTGCGGAAAAGACGGACTTCGCCCTTGCCATCGGTGGTTTCGCCAACAGCGACGAGGTCAACCCAGCCGTCGTTGTCGTAGTCTAAAGCAGCGACTCCCCATCCACGCTCCCAATGAACGTCCGGAAGGACGACGGGCTCAAAGCTCTTGCCTCCCAGATTGCGCCACAGGGTCAAACCAGGCAAATCATCGAGGATCTTTGCGCCGAAGTGAGTAAATGCGAGATCCATCCAGCCGTCGTGATTGAAATCGAGCGCAGCAATGCCGGCACTGACTGGAGGCATGGAGCGTTGCCAGGGGTGGCGCTCTAAAAACTTTCCTTCACGCGGGTTCTCAAGAACTTCCTCACCCAACCCGGAAACCACCAGATCCACTGCGCGATCGTTGTTGTAATCGGTAGCCAGCGCGGCCGTGCTATGCATCCCTCCGGCCAAGCCGGTAGCTTCTGTCACCTCGGTAAAAGTGCCATTGCCATTGTTGCGGAGCATTGAGTTCGGAGCGCCGGGACTGGCAATCGAGATGGGCAAAAGAAACGGGGCAGAGCGGGTCACATAGAGGTCGAGATCACCATCGTGATCGTAGTCAACAAAGAGCGCACTCAAACTGGGTCCGACGCTTTTGAGTCCTGCTGCTTCCGTAACGTCCTTGAACCTCCCATTCTTTTCGTTGTGAAACAACATAAGGCGATCTTTGCTAGTGACGGCCAGATCGGTCGCTCCGTCGTTGTCATAATCGCCTGCCGTGCAGCCTATCCCGTGCAGCACCGGGTCTAACCCGGCCTTTCGGGTGACATCCTCAAACTTGCTGCCGCCCAGGTTGTGATACAGCGAGAGACCACCGTCTTTGCCATTGTCGGGAAGGAAAATGTCTATGAGACCGTCGCCGTCATAGTCAAGGAAACAGGCTCCCGGGCCAAGAAACGACGCCAAGTCGCTGCCAGGGTTCGACGCGGCTTGCGTGATCAATCCTGCATCGTGAGTCACGTCCACAAATTGAACCGGAATCGCCGGTGGCACTTTCTCCGGAGCTGCGGGTGATTCTTCCGCGAGCGAATATTTCCCTTGTTCTCCGTAGGCCAGGCTGATCGCCGCTCCCAACCTGTTTTGGGTGATGTATTGAAAGCGCGTGAGATGCTCGCGCGCTTGATCTGAGTTGCCGGATTGCTGATACGCCCGTGCCAGCCCAAACTGTGCGGAGGCGTGCAGCGGATTCAACTTTAGCGCATGCTGAAACGCATCCAGCGCCTGCGGAAACTGCTTGAGTTGGACAGATGATGCGCCCAAAAAATACCAGGTGTCAGCGTCAGCGGAATCAATTTCGGTGACCCGGCGAAAAGCGTCCAGCGCGGCTTTCGCGTTGTCGGTGTTCTTGTATAACAGGCCAAGGTTGTACCAAACATGTGGATCAGCAGGGTTTGTCTTCGCGGATTGTTCCAGAATTGGCCGGGCGGCCTCGATCCGTCCCAGGTTGAGCAGCGCGATTCCTTTGTTCACACGCGCCGTCTGCAATTTGGGATCGAGCCCCGCCGCTTGTTCAAAAGCCTTGAGAGCTTTGTCGAAAAGCTGCTGCCCCATGTAAGCCGCGCCTAGATTATTGAGGCGGGCGGCTGCGATTGACTTGTCCTCAGGCTGAGCTGACTTGCCCTGCGGGAAAGCAGAAAGCACTCCTCCCGCAAGGAGAACTGCGATGGCGAACGCGTAGATTCGTTGAGTCATGAAGGAATAAGTTAACCACAGAGCGCACAGGGGAACACAGAGGTTTTTGCGGCGGCTGTTTTTGGAGCGATCATTTCGCGGCGGGTGCAGCCCAATGCTGGCTATAAGCTTTGTTCGCCACAATTCCCTTCCCTTCCTGAACTGTGATCGTCTGGCCCGCACTGATGTTCGAGAGCTTATCTGTTTGGCCGCTGGGCCACTGGACTTCGAGCGAATCGGCTTTGCTTTGTCCGCCGAGGCCGAAGGTCAGCACCAGTTCACTCTGGGACAGGTAACTGGACCCACTGTGGAGCATCTGCCATTGTGAATCTTTGCCCGAATTCAGGCGCACCACGGCGCCGATGCCGTCGCGATTGGATTTCGTCCCCACCAATTTCACGCGCAGACTGCGATTACCGCTACCCTCATTGTGATACAAGTACGCGCGGCCGTGGTTCGTGGTGATGAGAATGTCGACCGAGCCATCGTTGTCTATGTCTGCGTAAGCCGCGCCGCGAGCGACTTTCGGGCTGGCGAATGCAGTTCCGAGAGACTGCGTAACCTCCTGGAATTTGCCGCCGCTCAGATTGCGGAAAACGTGCGGCGGTTCGGCGTAGGTTACACGCTTCTGCACGCGCTCGATGGCATCTTCGATGTGGCCGTTGGCTACGAAAATGTCCGGCCAGCCGTCGTTGTCGTAATCAAAAAAGAAACAGCCGAAGCCCAGCGTAACGAGCGTGGCGCGGCCGATTTCCGAACTGGGCGCTTCATCCACGAACAGTCCGTTGCCCTCGTTGTGATAGAGCGAGAGCATCTGGTTGGCGAAGTTGGTGATGATGATGCTGGGATGCCCGGAACGGTCGTAATCGGCGGCGTCCACGCCCATGCCGGCGCGGGCCACACCGTCTTCGCTGTAGCCGATTCCGGC
>Ga0210394_10001307_pt1 | contig 41006 bp, 43 predicted proteins | sample IncBWC12MmetaG_FD_160121 | JGI IMG/M metagenome (GOLD analysis project Ga0210394, IMG submission 160121) | Forest soil microbial communities from Barre Woods Harvard Forest LTER site, Petersham, Massachusetts, United States - Inc-BW-C-12-M | ecosystem: Environmental > Terrestrial > Soil >...
AAAACTATACATGAGATAATGGCAACTGGCAACCATTTTAAATTTATGTCGCTAAAAAGAGGGTGCGACTTTGGTAGCCGCAAAAGGTAAGTGTTGGGGAGAACCTATGAAAACTATGAAGCTATTGATTTTTGCTGCAAAATTGTATCGCAGCTATTGTAAATACGTGTTGATGTTGTAATCTAAAAGTGCTGCCAACTCAGGCGGTGGCTTATAACCTGAAAGTGGTTTATAGGTTTCTACATTTAGCCAGTCTGTTTTTTTAAGGTCAAAGTGCCACTCTTGGTAAACATTGAGTTTAGTGAAATTACCACTTACTTTTTTAATAGGTGGCAAATTAAACCCAAAACTATCAAATACGTGATGAGGTTTTAAGGCTGCAATTATGTTATCAATTGCGGCAGCATAAATAAGAAATGATTTTTTTACTTTAGGATTTCTTTTGTTCTTAGGGTCAAATTCAGTAAATATTTTTGTGCTGTATTTAATTACTTCTTTCAAATTTCTTTCTTTATCCTTAATACGTAAAACTTTCTGCCCGGCTTCATTGGTTAAATCTCCCCAGTATAAAAGCCATTCCGTTTTAAGTATATCTGCCATCTTCTTATTTGGCACTGTAATGTGTAGATGTGGGTTATTGGATAAATCAATACATAAAATACACTGCCTTTTCTGCGGCACGGATGCCTGTACTTGCATAAGTAAAATTTCTACAAGGTATCTATTCTTAAACGACCATATAAGTAAGTTAGAATTATACCATCAAACACACTTACTAAGCAATTCAGACCAAAAGATTTGGCAAATGATGTACGACCAAGCAAAAGAAGAGCAACGAACATCTGTATATTATGGCGAAGGAAAATAAACCAAAATCTTATTTTCAATTACGTTGCGAAGCTATCGGTTTAACCGCTGCTAAGAATAAACTTTGTGTACCTGAATATGCAGCACTAAAAAACAGCAAGATAATTGAATACCCTTTGTTGTGCGAAGACGAAGTAACGGGCGACATTATCATACCTATTTATGATTTAAAAGGCGAGCCTTGCAATTATTATAAAGACAATGTAGGTAAGTTGCCGAACGGCAGACAAAAAGCGATTGAAGTTATACGATATAAACCGGGCAATGAAAGAATTGTAATTGAAAAAGGCAAAGAACGTAAACTAAAATATGATATTAAAAAGGGTGTAAAGTCTTTGCCGTGGATTTCCCCTAATATTATAGAGGCTTACCGAAACAAAAAAAGTATTGATACCGTTGTTATAACCGAAGGACAAATAAAAGCAATTAGCGGCTATCTGAAAGGCTTATATATTTTTGGTATAACAGGACATAGCAACGTTAAGGATAGAGATACTAAAACGCTGCATTCGGATATTATAGAAACCATTGTAAAACTGAATGTAAAAAATATCATTCTGCTTTATGATGGTGATTGCAACACGATACGTTCTAAAGATTTGGAAGAACTGCACGACCTACGCACCCGACCAAAAAGTTTTATAAACAGCGCACAAAATACCCGTGAATTATTAAAGGACTATTGCAAGAAAAGCGAGTTTGATATTTATTTTGCCCACATTAACAGTAAAGAATTAGAAGAAAGCCCGAAGGGTTTAGATGATTTATTTGAAACGTACCCCGCCAAAGAAAAGGATATTTTAAAAGAACTTACCACGTTCAGTAAACAAGTCAACCACTATTTTTATAAAACAAATATTACCGCAGGGACTAATAAGGTTTACGACCACTTCCATATTACCACACCCGAAACGTACTATACAAACAACAATCAAATCATAGGAGAACAGCCCTTTGTTTTTTCGGGCACTAAATATCAATGGAACACGGAGAAAAACGAATTAAAGATTGTAGTGCCTGGCATTGCAAAAAATTACTTCCGTGTAGGCGACAACTATTATGAAAAATTATATATACCGAATAAGAAAGGTGTATTAGAATATCAGTATCATAGAAGATTATCAGGAACAATAAGTTCCGATTGCGGTAAAGGCATTTTTGAGTTTATAGATAAACATAAAGCCTTTTGTGTAGTACCCGACCACCGCAACCACCAAGAGGTTATAGATTATTGTTTTAACCGTTATAAGCCATTTGAACACGAAGCAAGTTTAGATGATAGCGATTGTCCCGAAACGCTTGGATTTTTCAAGCACATTTTTGGCGATCAATTAGAGGTAGGTTTAGATTATGTACAACTACTTTACCACGAACCTACCCAAATGCTGCCTATACTTTGTTTGGTAAGTAAAGAAAACACAACGGGTAAGTCAACGTTCGGGCATTTGCTGAAAGCAATCTTTACGGGTAATATGACTACTATTGGTAATTCCGATTTAGAGAATGATTTTAACGCGAGCTGGGCAGATAAATTATTAGTGGTTTGCGAAGAAAGTTTTATTGACAAGAAAAAAACCATTGAAAAGGTTAAAGCATTATCTACGGGTAACAAAATAGTAATGAACCAAAAGGGTGTTGACCAAATCGAAATAGATTGCTTTATAAAATTCATATTCAACAGTAACAATGAAGATAATTTTTTGATAGCAAACGAGCATGATGAAAGGTTTTGGGTGCGCCGTGTTCCGAAAGCAGAAACCGAGCGTACGGACTTACTGGATTTAATGACTGATGAAATACCTATGTTCCTGAACTATCTGAACAAAAGAGCGTTAGTACATCCTAAAATGAGCCGTATGTGGTTTGCAAAGGAAGTTTTAAAAACGGAGGCCTTAAAGAAACTTATTGAAGCCAATAAAAGTGCAGCCGAAAGAGAGATAAGCCAGTTTATGCGAACTATGTTTTTAGAACATGGCTTTTTAAAGATACACTACAATTTAAAGTACGTTGTAAAAGAAATATTACGGGGACGATATGACAGCAATTATATAGAGCGCATTTTAAAAGAGAAGATTAAAATTAAAACATCCTTAGTAACCCGACGTTATAAGTACCCTGCTTTAATTAATACACCAAATGGCAAAACGTACGAGGAAGAAATTGTAATTAACACCGGTAATGGTAAACCTTATTTGTTTAAAGCGGATATGTTTTGTACTCCCGAAGAAGTTGAAACTATTAAACTATGTGCCGAAGCTACTTTTTTAGGACAAGAAGTAAACCAAAATGAAAGTTTAGATTTGGAAGAAGTAAATGTAACGTAACTGGCCGCTCCGATAAAAATTTAAGCCGAAACTTAACCGTTTCGGTTTTTTTATACTCTTTTCTTTAAATATTCTATGACTTAAAATTAAGGTAACATAGTAAACATTAGACACAAGCCTTGTAAACGCTCACTTATTTTGTGAATTTACTTTGTTGGTCGTGTTTACTGTGTTACCGATGTTATTTTATTTTTTTAGATAAAATAACCTGTGTAACAGCCTGCAAACTGTATATACTAAACACTTATAAGCCAAAAAACATAATGTTTACTTTGTTACCCTAATTTCAGGCGTTCAGGAATTTTAAACTAATTGAACTGAAATTCAATTTATTATCCTTTTAAATTATTTTTTTTATTTCAAATCAAATATAATATCGTAACATTGCGATACATTTGAATTATGGGAACAACTAAAACAGAAGAATTTACAATTAAGGACAATAAAATTGCCAAATACGCTAAAGCATTGGCGCACCCCGCCCGTGTAGCTATTCTGCAATTACTTATAAAAAAACAAGCCTGTATTTGTGGGGATATAGTAGATGAATTACCTCTTTCACAAAGCACCGTATCACAGCATTTAAAGGAACTTAAAGAAGCGGGATTAATTAAAGGAGATATTGACGGGGTAAAAGTTTGTTACTGTATAGATGAAAAAGAATGGGAAAATGCAAAAACGTATTTAGGCTCGTTCTTTGGCGCATATACTAACAAAGATAAGTGCTGCTAAAAAAATTTGATTTTATTTATCGGTATTAAACGATTAATTGATAACAACTAAAAAACAAAAACCATGAAACTATCAGATTTAAAAAAACAATTAGGTAACATTGGAGAATTAACCTTTGTATTACCAAACGGTACAAACGTTCCGCAACACTTCCACGTAACCGAAGTAGGGCAAGTAACCAAAGACTTTATTGATTGCGGCGGTACGGTTCGTAATGAGAAAGTAGTAAACTTTCAATTGTGGGAAGCAGGTGATACAGACCACCGTTTAGAACCGCAAAAACTGGCGAAAATAATTGCACTTTCTGAAAAAGTTTTAGGTGTAGAGGATGCAGAAATAGAAGTAGAGTATCAGGGAACTACCATTGGTAAATACGGATTAGAGTTTAATGGCGAACATTTTACGCTAACTGCAAAACAAACCGCTTGCTTGGCAAGTGATGCGTGTGGCAATCCATCAGAAAAGAAAAAAGTAAGTTTAGCCGAATTGTCAAACGAAAAACAAGCTTGCTGCACACCTGGCGGTGGATGTTGTTAAACCTAATCTGACTTAATATGTTTCAATCCGTTAAAACTTATTGCGATAGCTTAGTTAAAGACTTTGATAAAATTTCATCAGAGCGTAAAGAGATTTTAGAAAAAATTACGCAGTACATCGCAAAGAAAAGTATTCTAAATAAACCTGTCAACTTAGTATATATATGCACGCACAATTCAAGGCGCAGCCATTTTGGGCAAATATGGGCAAAGGTTGCAAGTGATTATTTTACTATTGAAAATATAAATACATATTCAGGTGGTACGGAAGCAACTGCATTTAATATCAATGCGATTAACGCTTTAAAAAGAGTGGGTTTTGATATTAAAGCTATGGATGCTGAAAAAAATCCGACCTATCATGTGTTATACGATGATAAGAAAACACCCGTTGTTTGTTTTTCTAAAGTGTATGACCATCCGAATAACCCGCAAAAAGAATTTGCGGCAATAATGACTTGCAGCGATGCAGAAGAAAATTGCCCATTTATACCCGGAGTTGAATTACGAATAGGCACTACGTATGACGACCCAAAAGCATTTGACAATACACCTTTACAAGATACGAAATACGATGAACGTTGCAGGCAAATCGCTTTAGAAACCCTGTATGTATTTTCTAAAGTAAAATAGTATGAAGTATAGTAAAGCTCTTTTCACTTTTATGTTTTTCTTTATGGCTATTTCAGTTAAGCCACAAAGTACCTATGTTGGTGGCGTTTTTCCTACTATCGACCATTCGGGAGATATAAGTAACAAGGTTGGGTACGGGTTATATTACTTTGGAGCTTTTCCGCTTGTGAATTTTAGCAAGCCTAATCTTAGTAAAGATGCAAACTTTCTACTGTTTTACTCCGAGCAATCGCTATCCTATAAATTAACAGATAACTTTACTTTAACGGGTAGCTATGTTTACCAGCGTTCAAATGCTGTATCCGATAACTATGTAAATGAAAACAGGTTTTATGTTCAGGCTAAATATAAACACGCTATTAAAAATATTAAACTAACACATCGCTTACGTTTTGATGGCAGGTTTATTCAAAACCGAGTAACTAATGAAACACCTTTTACAAACCGTATCAGGTACTTAATCGGTATTGAGATTCCGATAAATGAAAAGCTATACTTTACTGCATACGAAGAAGCCTTTTTTAATACGTTTAAAAATGCAAGTGTTATCTATGGAGAAAACTGGGCTAATGCTTCTATCGGCAGAAAAATAAACGGCAATAATAAAATAGAAGCGGGCATTTTATACATTACTTGGAATACGGGCATAGGCAGTTGGTTTAATCAATACTACGCTCAGGTTACTTGGATTAGTCATTTAGATTTTAGAAAAAAGAAAGAATAGCATGAGAAAATATATAGCTGAGCTAATCGGAACTTTTGCACTTGTATTTTGTGGTACAGGAGCAATTATTATTAATCAAGAAAGCGGTGGAGCTATAACACACGTAGGAATAGCTATAACTTTTGGCTTAATAGTTACGGCCATGATTTATACAGTAGGAGATATTTCAGGGGCGCACTTTAATCCAGCCGTTACGATTGCTTTTTGGTTGGCAAAAACGTTTCCTGCTAAAGATATACTACCCTATATAATTAGTCAGGCTGCGGGGGCATTTTTGGCAAGTGTAACGCTTCATTTCCTGTTCCCGAATAACCAAACATTGGGGGCTACGCTTCCTGCCGGTACTGCTATGCAATCTTTTATTTTGGAGTTAATCCTAACGTTCATTTTAATGTTTGTGATAATTCATGTGGCGAAGGGAAGCAAAGAACAAGGTATGTTCGCTGGTTTGGCTATCGGATTTGTAGTGTTGTTAGAGGCTATGTTTGCGGGACCAATTTGCGGAGCTTCTATGAACCCGATACGTTCATTAGCCCCAGCTATTGTTTCAGGACATATAGAGCATCTTTGGGTATATTTATCGGCTCCTGTCATTGGTGCATTATTTGGTGTGATTTTATGGCGAATTCTTAAAAAAAGTAATTAATTTTAATCATAATAAAGAGATGGGAAATTTAGATAGAAAAAAACATTGGGAAAATATCTATACTACAAAAGAATTGAAGGATGTTAGCTGGTATCAGCCAATGCCAACAACTTCTTTAGAATTCTTCAAGCAGTTTAGTATAGCCAAAACAGCTAAGATTATTGATGTTGGTGGTGGGGATAGTTTCTTGGTTGACCATTTACTCGAAATGGGATACGTAGACATAACTGTATTAGATATTTCTGCTGTGGCATTAGACAGGGCAAAACAAAGACTTGGAGATAAAGCAACTAAAGTAAAATGGATTGTAGCCGACGCAGCTACATTTAAACCAACTGAACAATATGATTTTTGGCACGACAGAGCTGCCTTTCATTTTTTAACCCAAGAACAAGAGATAAATAGTTATGTTGATACCATTAGTCAAAGTATAAAATCAACAGGTGTTTTGGTCATTGGTACATTTTCTGAACAAGGCCCGAAAAAATGTAGTGGTATTGAAATAAAACAATATTCTGAAACTACTTTGACAGAGAAATTACAAAAATTCTTTGAGAAAATTAAGTGCATAACAGTTGACCATCATACACCATTCAATACTATCCAGAATTTTATTTTTTGTAGCTTTAAAAAACTTTCAATATAATATATCATGTTAAAAAAGGCGAACACATAGAAGGTACACCAAACGAACTCAAAGTTTTGTTGGATAAAAACAAGGAGGCTAACACATTCTTTGAAAGCTTATCAAAGTCATATAAGCAAGGTTATAGTGATTGGGTAGGTTCTGCTAAACAGGAAGCCACAAGGCAGGTTAGAGCAGAAAAGGCTATCGTAATGCTTAAAAACAAGCAAAAAACATTAAAGACTTAACCTAATGAATGAAAAACAACGGTAAAATTTATACCTTTGTTGTATAGATGAGAATATTAGCTACCATATTGACCTTTCACATTTTATTTCTCACAGTTTCTCCTGTACTGCCCAATATTTTTATTTCTTCCGAAGAATCAGAATGCACAGAACCCAGTTGTTGTTCAAAAGAAGAATGTTCTGATGATACTTGCCCAACTAATAAAGATTGCGGTATGGCTGTTTGTAATCCTTTTATGGTTTGTTGTAATTGTAACGCATTTGTATCGCAGAAGCAGACCATATTAGCCCCTGTTTCTTTTTCAGACAAAAAACAATTCTCTATTATTTCAAAAAACGGCTGTGATTATACCGCCGAAGTGAATTTTCAAGATAATTAAAACAATAAAGGGGCGTTTATAATAATGCTGCAAATATAAACTCTATAAAAATTGAAACTTTGCTAGTAAAGTTTCATGATATCCAGATATTTATTAAAATATTAATAATCAGTCAATTAATATTAATATTATATCATTAACGGATATTTTCGGATATTTTCGTATCATATTTTATTGATTATTTCGAATACTTACGTATATTTGCGAATATTTACGTATCAAATAAATAAAATATGACAAGTAATATACACACATTCAGACTCAATCTAAGCTTTGAAATTTTAGGATTCTTAAGTGCCATCGATCGTTTTGGTGGCGAATGGTCAGGTATTGAAAGACGGGAAGGTTCACAAACATTAAAGCAGTTAAAATCCATTGCTACAGTTCACAGTGTAGGTGCTTCAACACGTATTGAAGGAAGTAAAATGACCAACGATGAAGTGCGTGAATTTATTTTCAATAGCATTAAAATCGAGAAGCTTGTTGAACGTGATCAACAAGAAGTGCTTGGATATTTCAATGTGTTGGATATAATTTCCGAATCTTATCAGGATATTGACATCACAGAGAGTAGTCTAAAAGGCCTGCATAATCAGTTAATGAAATATAGCGACAAGGATCAATACCACAAAGGAAATTATAAAACAACTCCTAACTCTGTTGAAGCAACGCATCCTGATGGAACAAAAACAACGATTTTTAATACAACACCGCCTGGTATTGAAACTGAAGATGCAATGCGTGCATTAATTGAGTGGTATCGTAATGATAATGTAACACCACCTGTAATTAAGTCTGCTATTTTCGTATACGATTTCTTAAGTATTCATCCCTTTCAAGATGGTAATGGCCGTTTAAGCCGCTTGCTTGGTACATTATTACTTTTAAAGCATGGATACCCCTGGGTTCAATATATCAGTTTCGAACATGAAATAGAAAATCGAAAGGCTGAATATTATCGTGTTTTAATGGATTGTCAGCAACACCGACCAGGTGAAGATGTAACACCATGGTTAGTATTCTTTTTGGATTGCTTAAATAACATTCAAATTAATCTTAAGAAAAAACTGGAAACCCAAAAAAGTGAAAATCAGTTATCTCCAAGAGATAAAATGATATATACATTTATTGAAAGTTATCCTGGCAGCAAATCAGGCGAAATATCTGAAAAATTGAATATACCGTTACCAACAGTAAAAAAACTACTTACTGAAATGGTAGAAGCAAAAATATTATCAAAGTATGGGACAGGTTCCGGAACAAATTACACAACAGAAAAATTAACCATGATCAAAACAGATGTGGCGCATACATTTACAAGTGAAGTAAGAAGTAAAGAATTCATATTGTTAAATAGGTATGCTTTTGTTTCAATTAAAAAAATAATACTGTCACCAAAATTTGAATGGAAAAAGCCTGATGATTGGAGTGCCATACTATTGAGTCAAAACTTAGAGTTAATGATAAAATGTTATAATAGCAAAGGAGGAGTACGTTCACAGCCTTATATTATTTCTACATTTAATACCCCTTATAATTATCAACCCATTTTCACATTAAACAACCACATTCATGTTCCTTTAAGCCTTTGGGAGAAAGAACCTTTTGATAACGAATTCCCAATCAAAGTAGTAATTGAATTAAACTGTAGGGAAACTGAATTGAAATTTGATGTAATGATAGTTTATGATGCTGCTTTAGAATAAAAATAAACTAATATGAAAAAGAAAGCAAAGAAATCGCCAAGGTCACTTGAGAGTGGTAGAAACATGCTTAAAGATGCTAAGAAAAAGTACTTGCTTCCTTCTTATAAAGCACTTAATAAATTTGCCATTGATTCGAAATATACGATTAGACTAACTTATCTCCCATTTGGCTCAAGTAAAAAAACGGATCCGGTAACTAAAATAACCGTTTGCGATATAAATATAAAAAAGAGTAAGGATCAATTAGGGTTTAACTTTACCGCCGTCCCCCGTCAATATGTTGATGTAGGCGGCATTAAACATCCAGAGAGTTACGGTTTGGACAACCAATTGATTCTAACAAGCTCTACCTCAAGAAAAAAATATAAGATCGAAAAGAACAGTATAAAAGACTTTGAGATAACATACCGTAAAAAGAAGCAAAATCTTAGCGGCAAATTTTTTAATATAAAATCCGACAATTTTTCTGAAAAAACAGAATCTTATTGGAGACTAATAGTTCCCATCTCAGAAAAGGCAGAAAGTGACATCGTGATTCCTGGTGGAGTTATTGACCATAAGAGAAATCATATGGTATTTGACAATCGTGCTTGGGATTTACAAAGCACCTTAATAGGAATTCGATTGCCGACTACCGCAGGTATGTTTGTCAAAGTATCTGTCCAAAAATACAATTTCGATTTTTACATGATGGACGCGACGAAAACACTAATAATTGATAGTAATGAAAAGATAACCTACCATAAATTCAAGGACATTTGCGGTATAATAAGTGCTTAACATACTCTTTAGTACGTTTAAATCCATCTTGCTCAGTGCCGCCAGTTCATCTAAATTGATAATGAAGTTTTGGCAAAGGCTTGTTAGATTGTCTTTGTTATCCGCACTTAGGTTTTCAGTATAGTAGTCTTTTAACGCATCAGGGCAAAGCCACCTGCATAAACTTGACTTACCCCCATTTTGCAGACCCGTTAATACAAAGGCGTGTTTATTAAATGCAATACCAAAGCTGCAAGCAATACAACGCACCAGCATTTTTTTTAATTGTATGTTAAATCTGTTTTGGTCTTTTGCTGTAACATATTTACAAAGGTTAGCGATGTGGTCGGTTGTCCCATCCCACTTAGGTAAATTATTGAAGTAGTCTTTAAAAGGATTAAAAACAGGCAGCCTGCCTGCCCGAAGCAATGCTGCTAAATCGGATTGTGATATACTTATATTGTTTCTGCGTAAATCAATGTAAATCCTGTTCTCATTTATAGGCTCAAACTTATTAGTATCTTCATTCTTGCATTCTATCTCTGCTGTAATTTCATTATAGCGTAAATCATATTGCTCTTTTAAATATTCTTCTACAATATAAATTTTAGAGGTTTGGTTTATTGGTTTTTCATTTGTAGGTGTTGCAAGACTATCAACAGCATGGTTATTGTTTACAGCAGGTAAACCCAAGTTTACGTTTTGTTTTACACTTTTTCTTGCGTTTAACCGGGCATCTTGATTGATACTTTGTTTATTTTTTAAACTTGTTAAACCAGCTTCTTTAGCTAAATGAAAAAAAGTTTTAATCGTTACGCCTTCACCGGAACTTTTTAAACAACTATCATATTGTCTATCACATGTATTTTTTTCATATTCTATATTAAACTTGCTTAACCGATGAAAATACGCCCGACCTGCTTCGCCAAATTGTTTAGCAAAGGCAAAACCAATCTTTAGCCAGTTATCATAATTGGCGGTAATGTCGGTTTGTGTGTTTTCAATTTGTTTGATTGCCTGTTCTACGTCATTTTTTATTACATCAAATACCATAGCATTTTCATTTATAAAAATATTTTCATCATAACTCAGATACATTAAACGCCCCACATCTTTACATTTAGGATCCATTATTGCACCGTATTTTACAGCATAGTATTTTGTGAGGGCTTCAAAACTTTCTATGTGAAATTCGGGGATGATTTTTACAATGGCTTTTATACCTGTTCCCGACGGACTTATAAAACAGGCATAGGTATAAATGTCCTTACAGATTTTTTCTTTTAAATCTTCCACATGTAAAACAGAATCAAAATCAATTTGAATTAAACCGCTATGATTTATTAAATCTTTGGCGGCGTGTCCGTTTTTAAAAACACCTGATACGGTTATACAGGGCAATTGCTTTTTTAAAAGCTCCTTTTCAGGTTTGGTGCGGGTTAACCGTAGTTTCTCGACTTTAAATTTTAAATCTTCGCCTTTAATTGTATTTAAAACTTCTAAAATCGGCAGGTTTACCGGAGTTTTATCGGTTACGGATTTAAAACAGGAAACCAACTGTTTTTTAAATTTTAAATCCCCCGAATTGTCGGGTAAACCTTCGTTTACAGGCAAGTTTACCATGATTTACCCCTCCAGTTCTTTTTTTAGTTCCGCTACGGACTTGCGTTTACCCTCGTTAATCCAGTTTTCTAACTCGGATTTTTTAAAATAAAGTTTTTTGCCTCGTTTTAAAAAAGGAATTTCATTTTTAGAAGTTAAACCATAAATGGTTTGCTTAGCCAGGTTTAAATAGTTGGCGGCTTCTTTTAAATTTAAAAACCCGGTTTTGGGTGTTTCTGTTTTTTCCGCTTGTTCGCTCATTGCTTTGCGAACCGAAATTTGAATTAGGTTTTCTAATTCATCGGATGTGGTTACTATTAGCTTTGTCATTTTGTGTGTTTTAAAGCAGGGGTGGCGTTATAATAAACTCATATGGTTCTTTATGATTGTTTATTTAATAAAGCATTAACCCTGCTAATTCAGAGACAAAGGAAAAACAAATGAAAAAGTTATAGTAGATAAATAAAGACGGGATTTTTATGTACGTAAAAATCTCAGCAAAATTTAAGTACATAAATTACGCCTCGTTTTTTATGTACTTGAAATAAAAAACAGGTTCTACTTATTAAATAACAAATAGTTGCAAGAAAATAAGTATTGTTTATAAATCAATTTAGTGGTTTTATATGTAGGTAAACTCCTTTTGAAAAAAGCACAATCACTTATGCCTTTGCCATATTTCAATTGGCTTCAAACGGTTTGTATAGTGCTTAACGGCATTATATATTCGGTCATTTTCCGGCTGCCTGTTTTCAAGAACCGAGGAGCTTAAATCTTTAGATAAAGTAACTCCAAACCTCATTGCCACATATCCCGAAATAACCGTAGCCTTATAGTGAGTGATTGTGTCAGAAATTCTTTTGTCTTTACGAACATACTTTACTATATTCAAATAACAGGCTTTTATTAGTTTTTCCTTTTTATCTTCCCATTTTATTTTCTTATCAAAGAAAGTATGAATAGCAGCACTTGTAACACATCCAAGCATTTCTTTGCTCGAGTATATTATTTTACGCTTTCTTTTTTGCTTACTATTACTAAATCCTTCATTCGGTGTAGAACTGCCAAAGCCTCTATATTTTTTTATTAATTTATCCATCGCATCATTTTTTCTTTCTTTGTCATCATATAATGCGAATTGATAGTTTTTAAAATATGTAATTACTTTTTTTGTTAATTGTCCGTTTGTTTTTCTGGTATGTTCTTTTTCATCATGGTCTTGGGGAATAAGAAAACCCATCATGCCCTTGCAAATATTTATTAGCATAGTTTGTTCATCACATACAAGCTCCTCATTCTTAAATAAGTCTGCCATAAACTTTACGATATTTTTTACGGGTAGTTTTAAATAAAGAAAATCGTCTTCGTTTTCTTTATATGGTTTTATATATGCCATCTCTTTGTTTTTAATAAACAAAGATAAAATAGGATAGTATAAATTATATTATCAGATACGATTTTTGGTTGGTAAATGGGTAAGATAAAAAGCTACGCAATTATACCTTTATTTCTTTCGTTTTTTGACTGCCTTCAAAGGTTCAGTAAAGTATTTTACGGCATTATAAATTTGCTCATTTGTTGGCGCTGCTTCTTTAATATTGATAGGTTTTAAATCGGCGGACAAGGTAAAACCAAATTCCATTGCAATATAACCCGCTATAACGGTGGCTTTATAGTGTGATATAATTTCTGAAAGCTCTTTATCTTTTGAAATGTAGTCCATAATATTTACATAAGATGCCCGTATTATTTGCTCTTTTTTATCTTTCTTTTCAGTTTTTAATTCTTTATTCAGGAAAACGAAAACAGCAGAAATAACGGCTTGTCTTATCATTTCTCCACTGCTGTACGTTCGTATAATGGTTTTTGGTGTGCCTTTGCCTCTATCAACATCTACATAATTAGCTGCCCTATCATATCTATCATTTTTTACCCGCCTTTTTACTTCAAAATTGTACGCTTTATCTTTTGCAAAATGTGAAATTACTTTGCCAGTATATTCATCAATCATTTTATAGGTAAGATTTTCTAACTCATCTTCTTTCGGAACAACAAGTGCCATTAATTTATCGTGAATGCTCTTTGCCCCTATAAGGTTCTCTTGCTTGAAGATTTTTTCGAGTTTGTCCGTATACATGATAAACTTACATACGTTTTTACGGCGCATGGTAAAATGAATAAAGTCTTTTTCATTCTCTTCGATAGGTTTTATAGCTGACATCTCTTTTTAAATGATAATTTCCATTAAAAAACAAATAAAGTAAATTTTTCTTAATGTTTTTCAATCATTCTGTATCATCCTGAGATAAATTCATATTGTTTATTCTATGAATTTAAACTAAAAAAAGCCGTTCCTTTTGAGAACGGCTTTTAGTAATCAAAAACACAGGCACAAAAATTATTTAATCAGCACCATTTTATTGGTTTTAATCTTCACTCCATCAACAACAAGGGTACAGAACATAACCGCTTGGTTTAAACCGCCTGCGCTTACGTTAATGTTGTTTTCGCCCTGTTGTACCGGGTAGCGGGCAATTTCATTACCAACCATATCGGTTATAACAATAAACGCATTTTGTGTTTTCTCAACTATAATCGCTTTTACAGTAGTACTTTCCTTAAAAGGATTCGGTGAATTAATTAACGTGCTTGCAGAAGTTACAACTGAGGTTGTTGTCGGTTGAACAGCATTACGCCCTGTTTCATCTTGTGTACTTTTATTATTAGGTATGATATAAGGTACAAATTTAGATAACCCAACTGTTTGCAATAAGGCATTTGCCCTAAGATAAGTTGACCTATCACTGCTATCAGTTGCTAAAGCTTGTACAGTACTTAAAACAGATGGGTCTTTCAATAACTGCTGTGGAGATTTACCTAAATTTTGCAAAAGAATACTACACAGTTTCACAAAATTGCTTTGCCCTTCTTCGTTAGCAACTTGAGTTAAAGCAGTTGTTACCATTGCAGTATCATTTAAATCTACACCTGTTTCTACCTGATTACGTGCAGGTAACTCTAAGGCTTTAACTTTCATTAAAGCATAACCTTTTTGCACATTAGCCGGAATAGAATCTTGCAAATAACTTCTTATTATTTTATCTAAAATTAAATGGCGAGAAGAAAATGCGCTACCCATATCTAAATATAATTGGAACATTTTAGATGTACTACCTGTTTGTAAAGAACTCAGCTGTGACTTAGTGTCTGCTGAAAGATTAGACGTACCTAATGCTTTATTAACCTCATCCGTAAGAGGAGAACATGAAGTTAAAATTTGTTTAATATCACTGACAGGATACTCACTGTTTATATACGCTATCAAAACATCATCGCTTAAATATGGTACAGCGGCGTTTAAACTATTATATACAGCCTGTGAGTTATTATTACCCGCAATTAAAGATAACAAACCACTTGTACTACCTCCATCAATTTGAGCTTGTAAGCTATTATATGTTTGCAAATATCCGTCTGCATCGCCAAGCATGGCTTGATTTGGGTCAGCAGTAGCAGACGTTCGGCATCCAACACAAGTATAAGTGTTAACTGTGCAATCTATAGAATAGGTTGTCGGTGCTGGAGATAAATCTCTATAACGAAGCGGATATAATGAAGAAGATGTTTGAGGGCAGGTAGGAGGTGCTACGCAGTAATAAAAGTAACCACTATTATATGTGTGATTGATTGCTGTATCAATATAAAAATCCACGCCAGTTGATGTGTGACTGAATTGATTGCCTCCGTTTGGAATTAAAGAACCTGAGTTTCCATCCCCTTGAATAAATGATACACCTGCATAATGAGCGTGTGAAGCACCACTATACGTAATAGTATCGCCGTTAAGATTTCCGGGAACAAAAATATCGGCGTTGTTAATAGTCCCTGAACTAAATATGTTACAAACATACTGAAGCCCTGATACGTTATGAGTACCATGAGTGGCATATACATAATTTTGAAACTGAGCCTGATTACCAACAGTAATATTATTAAAGGTGTTTCTGAAAATAATATTTGCATTTGGAGAGTTATTAGCTACTATTCCATATAAGTAATTATTGGTAGGTGTACCAGTCCCATATTTAGTAAAATAATTATCTCTTACAGAATAACTTGTGCCAACATCTAAATATAAACCGTAATTATTTATAAAACCACAACGCCCCGAACATGATGATACAAATATTCTAAAAGTATCCATTTCAACGATGGCATTATTTATGTTGCCTAAGTAAATGCCATAATAATTATTATTAAAGGTACTGTTTTTGCAATATATAAAATTTGTGTTACCAGGTGTGTTTATACCATATATCCCATATTTTAAAGTAGTGAAGATAGAACGTGTAGTTGAATATTCATCAACCCATGCGGTAGAGTTAGAAGTGTATAGACCAGTGTCTTTATAAAGATTGTAACTATCTGTAAACGAACAACCGTTTACAGCAAAAGTATTAGTATGTCCAAATAAACCCAAAAAATAACGGGGAGAAACGGAGCTGTTTAATAAAGCTGCATTTACGTTAAAGGTACAGGTTTGCAAATATTGCCCTCCACTTGCTGTATGTGTATAAGGCACATAAATAGCTCCTCTTTGGTTGTTAAAAAAAGTTGTACCTATACCTTGTATAATAGCACCACCTGCACTAGCGTTAGCTCCATTATTCCAGCTACTTGTTGCTGTAAAACCACAACTTGCGGGTGTATTTATTGGACTAAGTGGTCTTGGTGTTATGTTAGAAAACCAAGTAGTGTCGTACCCAGCCAGTACAGCTACATATGCGTTTTCTATTATATTACCACTGGGCATTTGCAAAAAACCTTGATAAGATGGTATTTGGTTTTGTCCCGGTGTACCCCATACTTGTATACCCGGCCACATATCAGTTACACAACGGTTATCTACGGTAAGTGTACAACCACTTAAAATTAATTTACCCGCTCCTGTGCCGCTAAAACTGTTTTCTATAATTAAGCGTGCTTGAGGCGAGAATTTTATTTTCATGTTATTTATGGTAACTGTGTAACCTGCCGGAATACGTAATTCTTGACCAATGGTTACTGTATCACCTGTGCCATTATTTATTGGGTTACTGGTAGCAGACCATGTTTGTGTAGCAGCTGTCCAACCGCTTGGTGTAATTTGACCTGCATAATAGGTTTGTTTGTCATACGGCGTATTAAATAAACAGCAAGCGGTACTACCTGTAGTTTTGTCAGTATAAACTTCACCGTCTATTTGGTCGGGTAAGGTAAATGATGCGAGGGAGGGAACAATAGTATAAAAATGTACCATAGAATAATCGGTTAAACTTAAAGCACTTGCTATTGTGGCAGTTGCAGGAGTATTTGGATGGCTTAATTTATAAAGGGTTCCGGTACTGTCTTTCAGACCCTTAATAAGATATAAATTACTATCGGTACCCATTTCTATTTGGCTAAACAAAAAAGTAGTATCGGTTGTAAAAGTATACGTAGTAGCAGGGCTTGAATATTGAATTGCCGTAACAGCCGTTGGAAAGGCCGTTGTAGGATGATGTGTAAAATAAACATAGTTACCGTTAGGTGAAAACTCTATACCGGAAGGGGAATACACAATATTGGGGTTTCCACCTGCAATATCAACTCCCTGAGCTGAGTTGGCAATAAATGTAGCAGTTGTATCAAAATTAGCTAATACAATGCCACCCGGCACGCCATAATCAAATGTACCAAAAGCAAGTTTAAATAAATGATTTGCATCGTCCTGATAGACTTCCATTTCGGTAATGTTGTTCAGTACAGTATTACCAAAGGTAGATAGACTTCCCCCACTGGTGGTTAAACTACTTATTACATACTGGCGTTTATAGGAAACACCGCTGCTTGTAATTTTATAAACAAAAATAACATCATTATTTGTTACAAATAAAAATCGTGAACCATCTCCGCGTGCTTTGGTTGCTGCATAAAAAACATCGCCACAAAAAGCGGGTTCTCCGTTACCTGTACCGGGTGTAGAGGTGCTTTTAAATAAATCACAAACGGTACCATCGCTTGGTGTGCCGCTTGTTATATTTTTACCATATTGCCCTGCTGTGTTAGGATTAGGTTGGGCTACATCTATTAAAGCATAATAAGGACGGTAACCATGGGCAAAAGTATGAACTGTTGAGTTGCTTGTGTCATTTAATCCACATGTAAAAATATAATATTGTGTGCAACTGCCCGGTTTAGGTACAATACAGGTTTCGCTATACCCTGTGGCATCATTAGGTGTACCTGCGTATGTAGGCGCATAACTTAAATATAGCTCATCTATTAAATAGCCATTATTGTTAAATACCAAGCTGCCATTTGTAAAAAACAAAGGGTTGCCGCCGCCATCTTTATACATATTGTTAGAACCGACTGGGTTAACATAGCCCGAATTAGGAAATGTAGCGGTTGCCCAACCGCCGGGGAGGGGATTAGGAGTACCAAAATTTTTGGTATAATTTGGTACTATATTCCATAAAGGGTTTTGTGCCTGCGCCAAGGCAAAATTTATGCTTAGCAGTAAACAGCCAAGCAGCATTAGTTTTTTTAATAAAGATTTTTTCTGCATGTTTTTATTTTTTAGGTTTTTAATATACGCAGGGCAATGGTACGTTATTGGTGTAGAATAAAAAATACAGCTTTCGAAAAAATCTTACATATGTAATGTTTTTTCATTTTATGTATATGTTTTTTAAAGCATTTCATAAGTATATCAAGGCTTACAGGCATTATTAACTAAAGGTTACGTTTTAAATAAATTATAAATTTTCTACAGAATCAAGAAAAAGATTTTAATAGCGTAACTTTGTCTTAATCATGAAAAAGCATTTACTTGTTACTTGTTACTTGTTACTTGTTACTTGTTATGGTAATGCGCAACAATTATTTTATCAAAATACTTTTAAAGGAGGTGTAACTGCCGATGGAGTTTCTTATGCAGAGTATAGTGAATTGCAACCGGATACGATAAATTTTCAGTTGCATATTCCTGCAACATCAACCGTTAAAAAAGCTTTTTTATTTACATTAAGACATATATGGCTTCCTGGTAATCCATCTAATAATGCTCCTTTACCTATCAAGTTTAATAATAATAATTTAACCATTGATACTTCAACTATTGTAACCCAAGTAGTTTTTTGTGCAACAGGTGTCCCTACATGGTTTTGCTGTAAAGATGTTACAAGTTATATGCAATATACCGGCAATACATTAATAACGCCCGACCAAGTTGCTTTAATGAATGCAGACCCATCGAGAGGATATACTTATTCAAGTTGGTATCTTGTTGTTTTGTATAATGATAACACCATGCAAATAACCAATACGGCTATTGTATTAAATAATCAAGGTGATGCTAATAATAATACATACAACATAAGTAATTTAAATACTATAAATAATACAAATGATGTGGGCTTATCTTTTTGGGCAGACCAAGCTTGTAGCTTACATGCTCCCGGCACTCAAATTCAATTTAGTTTGCAATCAACTGTAGGTACTTTTACCTTAGGCATTTTAGACGAAAACAAAGGAACTGGTTGTGCTGAAACATTACCCGGCAGTTTTTATTATGAAAATAATGTACTGCATGGTTTGGTTGACGATACACCCGATAGTTTAATAGGCGGTACAGATGCTTTGGCAAACATTAAACATTACATTTTAAACAATACAAATACTTTTACTTTAAATACTATTACAAATGTAGTACCAGAGTGTAGTAGTTTAAGAGATGGTTACACATTAGCTTACACTACACTTTGCCCGGCACGCAGTACTAAAGATACAACCATAAATTATAATTTATGCAGTGGCAATAATGTGCAACTAAATGGTACAAGCGTTGGTACATATAGTTGGAGTGCAGCCAACAATAGTTTAACTAATTATAATATACCTAACCCCATTGCCAGCCCAACAGTAACCACTACTTACATTGCTTTGGTAGATAGCAGTGGTTGTAGACATACTGAGCATTTTAAGGTAAGCGTGTATAATGTACCAGAAATTGATAGCTTAAAAACAAGCCCTGCTGTTTGTGGTAGTAATTTAGGTACAGCAGTAGCTTATGTACATGGTGGCACAAAACCTTATACCTATAATGTTGGGGCGGCTAACCAAAGCAGCAACACGTTTACAAACTTGCCTGTTGCTAACTATACATTAACTTTAACAGATAGTGTAAGTTGCACTGATAAACAAACTTTTGCTATAAGCGAGATAAATATAGCAAAAGCTACTTTTACATTTACACCAACTGTTATTTGCGTGAATGAGCCTGTGCAATTTAATTTACAAACTAACAGCACTAATTTGCAAACATGGAGTTTTGCTTTGCAAGATAGCACCACCCAAAACCCTGTGCATGTTTTTACCGATACGGGTACCTACCAAATAACTTTAATAGCATGGCGTAATCTACGCCAGTGCAGCGATACGGTGACTAAAACTTTAGTTGTTAAAGATTGCCCACCTGATAGCATACACATTACTGTACCCAATATTTTTAGCCCAAATGCCGATGGCATAAATGATGCGTGGCAATTAATAGTTTATAATTTTAATTATACCATAAATAATTATGAGTGTTTAATTTACGACCGTTGGGGCATGAAAGTTTTTGAAACAAATAACATTAACACTTCTTGGGATGGTAAAACAACAAGTGGTATGCCAAGTAGCGCAGGCACTTATTATTATATTATAAAACTCACGGCCACAAACTCTAAAGGAGTAAGCGAGCAAAAAGATTTTAAAGGTTACTTGGAATTGGTGAGGTAACCTAATTAAATATATACTACTAAAGCCCTTTAAATTAATTAATCTTGTTTCTTTTATAATTTATTACAGTTACTTGGTAGTTTGGGTCAACAATAACAAGACCAACATCATTATTCAATTTTGTGGTCAAAATAAGTTCCTGCGCTTGCATATCCAATTTTTTAAATACAGGCTCACTTAATGTATGAAAAGTAAAATTATGTGCTGTTCCGACAACATTTCCTTTAGCATCTGTAACGTGAATAAGGATAAAATGTTTTTCCCTTGTTAAAGCCACTTTTTTATCTAATTCCGTTAAAATTATATCCATATGGTTTATAAGAAAATTGGCTAAAACTTTTGGGTCTGGTTTAGTTTTCATGTATACAATTAATTTTAAGCCTTATTATTACGACTATAAAGAAACAGTTTTTTTATAAAATAGCCATACTGGCTTCATCTAATACTTTACTTTCAAAAGTATCTAAATAAATCTGAGTTGTTTTTTCGCTTTCATGCCCTAATGCTTCGCTGATTATTGCAGTTGAAACCCCGCTTCTTTTCATTATAGTAGCGAAAGAATGGCGGGCAACATAGGTAGTTAGTTTTTCATCTATTTCAGCAAGTGTGGCGATTTCTTTTAAATCTTTATTTACAATTTTAAGCATTCGGTCAATTCTATAATCAATTGATTTAGCTGTTTTATGGGTTGAGTTTAGTATCGGGAAAACATAGCTATCCTCACCATCGTAGTATTTTTCTTTATAATAATTTAAAATATCAATGGCAGGAGCAAGCATACCGATAGTAAATTGCTCTTTTGTTTTTCTGCGTGTATATGTTAAACGGTCGTTTTTTATATCTTCCCATTTTAAAAATGCCATATCAATAAAATTGATACCCCTATTGTAAAAGCTAAATAGAAAATAATTTTTCGCATGAAATAAACTTGTTTCTGCTTCTAATTTCAAAGCTGCAATTTTTTTTATCTGTTCTTTGGTAATCGCCCGTTTCTTTGTTTTTATTCGCGTATATTTTGTAAAATTTATTTCTTTAAAAGGGTTAAAAGTTTCTTTCACTATATTTTCCTTTCGAGCATTATTAATAAGTGTTTTAAATGTGCGCATATAAACAAAAATAGCATTAAGAGAAACACCTCGCTTCAAACAATCTTCTTCGTATTTCATCAAAAAATTTGAGGTAATGTCGTTGAATTCCAATTCCTCCGTTTTGCAAAAATTTATTATACTATTTTTTGTTGTTTGAAAAATATTAGCGTAACCAATTCTATTTGATTTTTCAAGGTGTTCAATTGTTTCGTTAAAGTATTTAAGAACAGATTTATTATTTGTTGTTCTTTTTAGCTTTCTTTTGATTTCTTTCGCTGATAAGTCAATATTATCAGTTTCCAATTCAATTTGTAATTTATTTGCTTCAATTCTTTTTGCATCAATAAGAACAAGTAGTTGTTTATAGAGCGGGTGTTTTTTCTTCGGTAAATTATTTTGTTCATCCCACAAGGATTTTGTGCTGCTTGCTCCTATTGAAATATAGCTTACCTTTCGGTTTTGGATAACACGAAGTAAAACAGGATGTTCGCCATTAGATAGGGTTTTAGAAGTAAATAAGACTACTTTTATAGATGCCATAAATTATTTGGTTTAAACATAGTTTAAACAAATATAATAAAAAAGAATAACTAACCGAAGCCAAAAATAGCTACATAACCCTTAATTATGCTGATTAATAGCGTTTTACATGAAACCTACAAAAATCAAAAACAAGTCATTTACTGCTTTGGGAGCAGGAGGTCGTGTGTTCGAATCACACCACCCCGACAATAACCGTATCAAATCGGAACAAAGAGCAGTAAACACTATTAGTTTACTGCTCTTTTTTGTTTTTAAGAGGTTATAATAGTCCACTATTATACATCTGCTTTGAGACGTAACAGGTTAAAAGCATCGTTTACCAAGTATTCATAAGCCCAAAATCATACTGTTTACTTTGTTACCTTAATTTCAGGTGTTCAGGATTTTAAAATTAATACGATATGATTAGAAAACATGGTATCGCAAATTGAGATACCACTTGAAATAAGTAGATTTGTATGTCAAGATGAGCAATCAATAAAAAGAAGGAATATGAAAGAAATGGTTTTAACGATTATATTGTTTGCGTAATGGAGAAAAGTAAGTCTGATATTTTTGAGATTATTAAAGATTATCATTGCGATGAATGCAAGCCTTTAGAACTGACAGATATTTCAACTTGGATTGAGCAATTTGATGAAACAGACAGAAGTTTTGTTCTCGAAGAATTTTTACATTTACTTAGACAAGGTATCTATGTTTCTAAAGAAAAAGCCCTTGAATTATTATGGAACAATTTTACGTTTGTTGCAAACAAACTGGGGTATAATGGGGATTTAAGAACATTCATATATGAATCGCACTTTTTTAATGTTCAAAAAGAAGGTAAAAGCCAAACAGTTTTATTTTCTATGCTTGATACATTAGTTGAAAATAATACAGGAATCAAATTAAATGCCAATGGCGGACTTAAGGTTAAAAATTTTATTTATATAGATGATGTTGTAGCCACCGGAAAAACATTGTTAGGGACTTTACGTAGTTGGTTAGCTGAAAACGATAATTCTAATGCAAAGTCCGTTGTAATCGGGGATTATAAATTAATAGTTACCGTTTTTTGTATGCACCAGTGGGCATTAGATAATTTAAGGTGGTCATTAAAAAGCACCTTTAAAGATGATACGTTTTTAAAAATACCATTTGTAAAATGCAATTATTTGATTGATAACCGAGTTTTATATCCTTCTGCACAATTAAATCTTATATTACCAATTAAAGACCAATCTAAAATAGTTTTAGATTATTTTGAGGCAATTGAGGCTGAAAATTATGCAGATAGGGCTTTTAGAAAAAGTGGTCGTCCGATTAAAGAAACTTTCTTTTCTTCCTCAGAAAACAGGGATAGATTTGAAAAAATTATCCTTGAAAAAGGTGTTAAAATTCTAAATAAGGTAGTGAGCAAAAAAGCCTCTAATAGACCTTTAGGAGCCACTTACCCACACTATAAGACCTTAGGAACGGGCACTTTATTCTTTACCTGGCGAAATATATCTAACACCTGCCCGTTAGTATTTTGGTGGGATAATCCTGCACACGGGTGGAAATGTTTATTTCCTTTGAAGGGGAGAGGTAATTAAAAAACTACTATATTAGCCATGTAAAGATGGGACAAATTAGAACATATAAAATTAATGAAGTAATTAGCTTTAGAAAAACCACCGAAGCCTTTGGCGGTTTATCTAATATGGCTGCTGGTTACAGTTTAAATGTAAACGGTATTCTTGTCCCAACGGCAGAACATCTTTATCAAGCCTGTCGTTTCCCAAATAATCCAGAAATTCAAGAAGCAATTATCCTTGAAGCCAGTCCAATGAATGCTAAATTGGTTAGCAGAAAAAACACTGAGCTTTCCCGTAAAGACTGGAATGATGTGCGAGTGAAAATAATGAAGTGGTGCTTGAAAATAAAGTTATCCCAAAATTGGGAAAAATTTTCTAAGATTCTTTTAGAAACTGAAGATAAACCTATTGTTGAGTTTACTAAGAAAGATAAAATGTGGGGGGCAACACAAGAAGGTGATAATTACGTCGGAATAAATGCTCTCGGAAGGCTTTTAATGGGAATAAGGGAAGATTACGTTAAGAAAAACTGGTTGCCATATTGTATTGAATCGGCTCCAATTAATAATTTTCTTCTACTCTCTGAGCCAATTGATATTGTATGTAACGATGCCTACATGACTGAAATGCAATATAGCGAATCGGAAGAATTGGAACTTGTATAATTAAATTTTGTGAACTCTAAATTTAAGAGGGGATAAATTTATCCCCTTTTTTTATTACTTAATATTTAATCAAAAGTTTTAAATTAAGGAGTTCCGTTTTTAAATTCAACAACTGCCATCTTTAAATTTTAAAGCACAATTAAACCCGTTTATCTTTAAATTATTATCGCAGTAGCACACGAAACGTTAACCGAGCTTATTTTAGTTGACAACATGCACGAGCGAAAATTAAAAATGTATGAATTGTGCGACGGGATAATTGCTTTGCCCGGCGGTTATGGCACTATGGAAGAATTATTTGAAATGCTTACTTGGAGTCAATTAGGATTACATACTAAGCCAATCGGCCTTTTAAACACAGGTGGCTTTTATGCTGAGTTTATTTTAATGATAGAAAAAATGCACCAAAAGGGTTTTATACAAGATTCTCACAAAAAAATGCTTTTAATTAATGATAATATTGAAGAGTTACTTCTTGCTATGAAACAGTACCATGCTCCTCAAACGAGTATCCACATTGTCAAAGAAAATATTTAAACAAATTGATAAAGTTAAATATACTACATTAAATTAAAAACGCATCCAACAGGGGCTCTCATGAAACCTGAAAGATGCGCTTTACCTTGAGTAGCATACTACTACCACTTAAAAAAGAATGTACACAAATATATTCAGATTATTACCACGCAATGTTCCCGTTATGTTAAGTAGATATATAAAAGAAGAAATAGAATATCAACCCTTCACTATTTCATCTCATTTTTTTCTGTTGTTTAACTGAAAGCAGAAAATCGTATTAGTAATGTGACATTTTATAACTTTTAATCAAGAACTTCTGCTTCGATGTTTTCCATGTTGGTTCCATATTAAATCAGTTTATTGGAAATGAAAATTTAAAAGTTGCTCCTTTATTTTTCTCTCCTTCTGCTGTAACCTTTCCCCCGTGCTTTGTCATTATTCTTTGTACAATAGCAAGCCCCACGCCTGTTCCTTCAAATTCATCCGCGGTATGCAAGCGCTGAAATACACCAAATAGTTTATTTACATAACGCATATCAAAGCCTGCTCCATTATCTTTTACAGAATATATTATTTCGGTTTCGGTTTTCTCTGAGCTAATTTTAACCAAAGGGTCTTTTACTTTAGAAGAGTATTTTATGGCATTAGAAAGTAAATTAATTACCACTCGATTTATAAGCCCGTAATCACCTTTTGCAGGATGAAGGCTTCCTATTTCAATTTTTGTTTCATGTTTTATAGATTTATTTAATTCATATAAGGCTCCTTCAACTAATTCATTCATATTAAGATCAGTTTTAGAAATTTCCTTCTTACCGAGTCTGGAAAAAGCCAATAAGTCATCTATCAAATTACCCATTTTTTTTGCATTGTACTGTACAGATTCAAGTAATCTGTTTCCTTCCTCACTCAGAATTCCCCCATAGTCTTCTTCTAACATGCCTGCGTAACCATCAATTGCCCGAAGTGGTGCGCGCAAATCATGCGAAACAGAATAAGAAAATGATTCGAGTTCTTTATTAACGGTTTCAAGTTGGGTAACATTATTTTGTAAATCAATATTCAGTTGTTTTATTTTTTCATCAGCAATTTTTTGAAGCGTGACATCCTTTTCATTAACAGCAATAGATTTTTTTTCACCACCGGTTTCTGTTATTACCGAAGCCGAAAACAAAACGTCTATTAATTTACCATGTTTTGTAATTCTTTTTGCTTCAATATCCTGCGTTTTTTTTCCTGAAAACACCCCATTAATAAGCTCCTCAGTTTGAACAAGATTAAATTCAGGAATAATGTTCCATACTTTCATTTTAACAGCTTCTTTTTCGGTATAACCATAAATCTCTTCAGCTCCTTCATTCCACGATATTATTTTTCCTTCATCATCATGGATATAAATAGCATCATTTGATTGTTTTACAACAGTAGCCAAATAATTTCTAATCCTTTCTACTTGTTTAATTTCTGTAATATCTCTGGCATTGGCAAACCATTTCCCGTATTTTACCACAACATTCCATTGCAACCATTTTATGCTCCGGTCTTTACAATATATACGCGTTTCGAAAGATAAATGCTCTTTGGGTTGTTTACTTAATTTTTGAACAATGCCCCTATCCTCGTTACTAAGAAAAAATGACAAAGAAACTTCTTTAGCCTCATCAATGTTATATCCGAGAATATTTGTAAACGCGCGGTTTATTTCTTCAATTTTTAAAGTAGTTCCATCAATAATTGAAATTATATCAGCTGAATTATTGATTAGTAATGCATATTTTTCTAATAAAATATTCTTTGAGACTAATTCTTTTTTTTGTAGCTGTATTTGTAACAATACAGCTACTTTTGCCTTTGCAATTTCCGGATCAAGAGGTTTAAAAAGATAGTCTATAGCACCTTCTTCATATCCCTTTACCATAAATTTGTATTCCTTCTTTTCGGCAGAAGCAAAAATGATAGGAATATCTTTCGTTCTTTTGTTTGATTTTAGTATTTGGGCAACTTCGAAACCATCCATATCAGGCATTTGCACATCAAGAATAATCAAATCAATATCTTTATTCAGCGTAATTTTCAAAGCATCTTTTCCATTATTAGCAACTAATAAAACTCTATCATTCGCTTCTAGCAAATTTTCTAGAGCTAATAGGTTAGCTTGTTTATCATCTACAATTAAGATAGTTGCTTTTTCTTTTTTCTTCATTTTCAATTAATATTTAGTCGCAATAAAAAAATTTGAATTTCTGACAATGTAAAAATGTGATTTACTTTTTGCGTGTGTATAGATGCAAGAGGCATAGCTGGAAACTGAGCTTCTTTTGGGTTCTGCACAATAACCAATCCATTGTTTTCAGCAATGGCTTTTATACCTAATGCACCATCGTTGTTAGTGCCGGTAAGAATTATCCCAACCAATTTATCTTTATAGACACTTGCAGCCGATTCAAACAAAACATCTATAGATGGTCTACTAAAATTAACCGGCTCATCAGCCGACAGCGAGAATGTAAAATCATTTTCTATCAGTAAATGATAGTCAGGTGGCGCTATATAAACAATGCCCTTCTCAATTTTTTCTTTTTCATCAGCTTGTTTTATTTTTATATTGCACTTACTTTGTAATATTTCTTCTAATAAGCTTGTAGGTTCTTTAGATCGATGCTGTACAATAATTATAGGAGCAGAATAATTTTGCGGAAGTTTTTCGAGTAAAGTTGAAATAGCAAAAAGCCCTCCTGCCGAAGTTCCGATTACAATTGCTTTATATTCATCAATTGTATTCAAAGCTTATTTTATTTTCATAAATATTTTTTCTTTCCGATCAATATCTTCAAACTGCTTTCTTTTTTCAGAAAATAAAAGCGACTCCTTATTTCCTAAACCAAGAAATCCAAAAGGGCAAAGACTTTCATAAAATAAGTTGATAACCTTGTTTTGCAATTGCTGGTTAAAATAAATAAGTACATTACGACAGATAATGAACTGAAACTCATTAAATGATTTATCAACAGCAAGATTATGCGGTGCAAAAACAATATTTTGCTTTAACGATTTATCAAACATGACCGAATTATACTTTGCTTTATAATAGTCAGAAAAAGATTCTAAGCCTCCAGCTTTCTGATAATTTAGCGTATGTGATTTCATATTCTCCACAGCATATACACCATCTTTAGCAATTTGTAACGATTTTTGGTTTATATCAGTAGCATAAATAACAGAACGGTTAAGTAGTCCTTCTTCTTTTAAAAGTATGGCTATTGAATAAACTTCTTCGCCCGTAGCACAACCCGCCACCCATATTTTTATAAAAGGATAGGTTGCAAGTCGTTTCAACACATTTTCGCGTAGGCTCTTATAGAATAAAGGGTCGCGAAACATTTCGGTGACTGTAACAGATACTACCTGTATAAATTCTTCAAATAGTTTTTCATCTCGCACAATCATTTTTCCGAATTCATCCAGTGATTCTATTTTTTTAGTAGCCATAAAATGAAGGATTCTTCTTTTTACAGAAGCTTCGGCATAATCCGTAAAATCATACCCATACACATATCGTATGGATTCCAGTAAATCTTTTAATTCTTTATTTTCCAAATTCATATTATAAAATCCATCTGGTAATTTTATCCATCAGGATAGTCAGGTCAATTGGTTTTGAAACATAATCCCACGCACCAGCTTCGATACACTTTTCTTTATCTCCTTTCATTGCCCTTGCCGTTACAGCAATAACTGGAATTTGTTTTAATGAATCATTGTTTTTAAAAATGGTTAAAGTTTCATACCCATCCATAACTGGCATCATCATATCTAAAAGAATAATATCTATCTGTGTACCTTTTTTTAATAAACTTATAGCTTCTTCCCCATTTTTTGCTACTTCTATTCTCATTTCAAATGTTTCGAGATAACTCCTTAACGCAAACGTGTTTCTATCTTCGTCGTCAACAATTAATACAGTTTTATTTTTTAATTTCTCCATAAAATTTATTGACTATATAACCAAACTCTCATAAGCGATAATAATTGCTCCATATTTACGGGTTTAGCCACATAATCTGACATTCCTGCATTCAGGCATTTTTCTCTATCACCTTTCATTGCTTTGGCAGTTAATGCTATAATAGGTAGTTTTTCAAACTTAGCCATGTTTCTTATTTCTTTGGTTGCTTCATACCCATCCATTTCGGGCATCATAATGTCCATTAATATTATTTCAATTGTTGGATTTTCCTTTAATAATTTAAGGGCAGCTTTACCATTTTCTGCCGTAATGCATTTCATTCCTTCTTCTTCTAAGGCATTAGTGAGTGAATAAATATTCCTTATATCATCATCTACCACCAATACTTTTCTACTTTTCAATACTTCATCTGTTTTATGAAGCTTGCGTATGATATTTTGTTTTTCTTTTGGTAATCTTGATTCAACCCTATGAAGGAATAACATGGTTTCATCCAGCAATCGCTCTTGCGAATCAGCCGTTTTGAGAACAACTGTATTAGCAAATTTCATAAGGCGATTGTTTTCATCTTTCGATAAATCTTTGCCGGTGTAAACAACAATAGGCACTTTTTTTAATTTATCGTTCGCTTTTATTTTTTCGAGTAAATCAAATCCGGTCATGTCCGGTAAGCCTAAATCAACAATTACGCAATCAAAGTTATCGCCACTTAACATATCATAGGCTTCCTTGCCCGAATAGGCAGAAAAGGTTTTTACATCGCCATTACCAATAAGTTCGCGTATGGCTTTGCTCTGCGTTTCATTTCTTCAACTATTAATAATTTTTTAAGTTTCTTGTTTATAAAATCTTCTATTTTATCAAACGTATTTTTTAAATCGTTATGCGTAATTGGTTTTCGTATAAAATCAAAGGCACCTAATTCCATTCCTTCTTTTCGTTTATCGTACCCGGAAATAATTTGAACGGGAATATGCCTTAGATCCGGATCATTTTTTAAATGCTTTAACACTTCGGTACCATCCATTACGGGTAATTTCATATCAAGTATAATGGCATCAGGCTTATGGTGTCGCGCATAACTTAAACCTATATTTCCTTGTGTAGCTATAATGCCTTTATAGTTTCGTTCCCGCACAAAATCAAGAATTATTTTAGAGAACTCGATATCATCTTCCATAATAAGAATTAACTTATCGTTTTCAGTCAAATTATGACGATCATCGTTCGTTTCATCTCCGGCAATTACATATTTTTCCGCTTTATTATTCTTATTAGATGACGAAGTGGAGCTTTTCCTCTCCTCTTTAATTTCCACTTTCTTTTCTGTCGATATCATAACAGAAGCATCGAATTTAAGAGGAAGATACAATATAAATGTACTGCCTTTTCCTTCTTCGCTATATAAATGTATTTCTCCGCCAAGTGCATTGGCAAGTTCACGGCTAATGGAAAGACCAAGCCCCGTTCCTCCATATTTTCTTTTAGTAGAACCATCAGCCTGCTGAAAAGCCTCAAATATAACTCCTTGCTTCTCGGGCGAAACCCCTATACCGGTATCACTTACTTCAAACTGAATGACAGTAGGAACACGCTGAAGTTTTTTATTTCTGAATAAAATATCAGGGGTCGATTCACGAATGGAAAGCGTTACTTTGCCATTCTTATCAGTGAATTTAAATGCGTTAGATAATAAATTTCTTAGTATTTGTTCCAATCTCTGTTTATCAGTTATCAGCGATTTCATTTTTTTGTCGTTATATTCAACATGAAAATCTATGGCTTTACTTTTTGCCAGTTCGGAGAACATGGAGTTTACATCAGTATTAATTTCACTAATAGGAACTTCGCTAATATCAAGTTCCATTTTACCCGATTCTACTTTAGAAAGATCGAGAATTTCATTAATAAGGTTAAGTAAATCTGTACCTGAATTGTAAATATTTTTTGAGAACTCAACTTCTTTATCACCCAGTATTTTGCTTTTATTATCTGATAGTAGTTGCGAAAGGATGAGTATACTGTTAAGCGGCGTACGAAGTTCGTGTGACATATTTGCCAGAAATTCTGATTTATATTTACTGGTTACCTCCAACTCTCTTGCTTTGGTTTCAATGTCCATTTTGGCACCTTCCAGTTTTTCTTTTTGCTCTTCAAGTAAGTTGGCTTTTTCTTCCAGCTCTTCGTTGGTTTGCTGCAATTCTTCTTGCTGGGCTTTTAACTCAGCTTCCGATTTTTCTAATAAATCTGATTTTTCCTGTAGTTCTTCGTTTGATTGTTTTAGTTCTTCCTGTTGTGTTTCCAACTCTTCAGCTTGTCTTTGAGTCTCTTCTAAAAGTTCCTTTAGTTTAGTACGCGATTGTGCAGCATTAAATACAATAGCTAAATTTTCGCTTACCATATTTAAAAACTCCATATCAAGTTCAGAAAATTGACGGTTGGCACCAATTTCTACAACTCCTTTCAGAGCGCCATCTTGCAGTAAAGGCAGAATAATTATATTTTTTGGGCTTGTATTTCCTAAACCCGAATTAATCTTAATATAATCATCAGGTATCTCGGTAAATACAATTGTTTTTCTCTCTTGTGCAGCCTGTCCTACTAAACCTTCACCAAGTTTTATGTTACTTGCATTTTGTTTCCGGTAATGAAAGGCATAACTACCAGCAAGACTTAACTGTCCATTTTCAAATAAATAAATTACACCAATTTGTGCTCTCATATAAGTACATAATTGGTCAATAACTGCCTGCGCCAATTCTGTTTCAATTCTTTCACCTCTTGTTTTATCATTCAATTCAAAGCTCCCTGTCAACAACCAATTTTTATTAGCACTTTCTTCCTCAGCTTTTTTAAGTGCGCGTAAGTTTGTATTTATAATAAAGTATACACTAATAAGCACAACTGCTATGACAAATAGCAGTATGATAAATATAAAGTTGAAATTTTTTGCATCGGCTTCACTTGCACTTTTCCGTTCTTCCAAAAGCTTATCTTCGATGCTTTTACAATTAGATACCATCCTTCTTACTTCGTCCTGCAATTGTTTTTCTCTCGTGCTAAGAACAATTTCTTTCGCTTTTTCAAAATCTTTTTTTCTTAACTCAACCAGTTCGTCTCTTAATTTTAAAACAATCTCTACCTGCTTTTGAAGCATCTCGATATTTTTTTGCTGAATAGGATTATCAAGTGTAAGATTTTTTACTTTTTCTAAATGGTCTCTTAATTTATTTTTAGCAGATTGATAAGGCTCAAGAAATGCTTCATCGCCCGTAATTATAAATCCTCGTGTGCCTGTTTCTGCATCAACTGTAGCTGCCAACACTTGGTCAAACTCATATAATACTTCGTGCGTATGATTTACCCATTGATTAGTATCAATAAATTTTTCACTGTTCCTAAAAGAGAAAACAGCTACAGCGGTAAGAATAATTGTAGAGGCTATAAACCCGGTTAAGATTTTTTGATTTAAGGTTAGTTTCATAAAACAATTGTTTATGCTCAAATATATAATTTTATTCATAATTAAATGAAAATCAACATTTTAACAAAAAACCTTACATATGTAAGATTTTATCACTTATGGTAAAAATGATGCGATTTGAAATTAAACTGCATTATTATTGATTAGATGGGGTTATATTTTTTTTCAGGTTATAATAACCATTTCGTTTATATATTTAATCTATACAAGTTTGTCTAAGCTTATAATTTTTGCTAAAATGTCTTTTAGATAAAAATATTACACCTCGTTATTGCACACCAACTTCTGACTAATCAGGCACTTTTTTTATTCAATACTCAGTACAATCACAAGTTGTCACAAAACTTTATGCTTGGGATATGTAAAGTCAAAACACAATATACCCGTCCACACGCCTCTCTTTATTTCCTGTCATTGTTGGTATGACATCACTTAATTGACTGGTACGACATCAGTATCATCTTACCAACTATTTAGTACGCGGGGGCACCAACTTAACTTTGTTGAAAGATTAATTCAATAACAATTAAAAAAACAAACATGAAAAAAAGCAGTTTAATAAAAAGTATCGCGTTTATTTTATGGTTTGTTATTTTCTGTTCAATGAAATTTTCTGCAGCAACAGATAAAAATGTAATCTCTACTATAAAAAAGGTATCTGCCGATTTTACTTATCGCATACTCCCTGCGGATGTAAAACTACTTTATGTAATAGAGGCGGAAGATGTAGAGATAAAAATGGAAATATTTGCAAAACCCACCGATAAAATAATTGCGGTAACCCCTACTCGTAAAATAAATCATGTGCGCCATGACTTATAAGCTTGCAAGATTTCTTGTCGCTTATCAAGTAAAATCATTTTTTATCCAGATTTGGAATTACCATCTATTATACTATTTATATAAAATAACCCATGCTATGAGCATGGGTTATAATAGAAGTTGTTTGTTACTTATGGATATAAAATTTTGTGCCAGAAATTTAAAAGTATACGATATTGCTACTTATGTTTTTAAAAATACTTAATTTGAAATAACCAATAATATAATCAATACAACTATTGCCATTAAAAGAACTCCGGTTGTCCAGTACCAAAGTTTGTTTAATTTATTTTTTTCTAAATCCATCAAAACTTTAAACTTGAGCGTTTCGTTGTAATACATTTTGGTGTTATTAGTATTTAAAAGTGAGTCGAGCAAAAAATTAAAACGAGTTGAATAAAATTCAACCCGTTTTTGTTTTAGAAAGAATTTACTTGTTACCAAATCCAGGTGATGGTAACACTCCAGTTACCAATGATTATTGTATATGTTTCGTCGCAAACACCAGTACCAAAATTAATGCTTCGGGTTGTTTTTCCTGCAGGTGTAAAATCAATTTGACCAGCTACAAACGGATGAAAATGATGGTGAATTAACGATGGAGAGCAGTTAAAATTACGAACTAACATAGTGCTAATATTAGCTGTGAAACCCAATCCATCTGCCGAGGTACCGTTTCCACTTCCGGTTATGCCTATCACCGCGGTTGACCAATCAATTGCTGTGTTATAACCCATAAAAGATGCTTGTATAGAAGCTCCGCCATAACTAATAGCATTTGTGTTCAATAAAATATTATCTCGGGTTGCAGACCATTGAATGGTACCACCATTATTTGCTTTAGTAATTGTTAGAGCAGTAGTAACATGCCATGTTAAATTACCATTAGTAATACGCCCTTTGTTGGTAATTGTTTTAGTGATTTGTATTTTGTTGCTATCAACATAATAATCGTTATTAGGTGTGGTAACCGAAATTACAAGACCAGAATCGCGGTAATGAGTTGCTGTACTTAAAGATGCCGAATAATCATACATAATTGTTCCGTTACGTAAATGTCCATCTAAGCCAATATAATTAGTAAAGGTAATAGTTAGCGTTCTGTTTACCGGATTTGGAGTGATGGTAACACTACCAGACATAGGGCTTAATAAGCCTCCTCCATTATTTTCAGTTCTATAATTAGAATTAATGTTGCCATTATCCATTCCTTCGGCACCCATTTGATCTACATCATTAGAGTTATTTTCAGCATCTTGATTGTCTTTAGCCGAATTTGTATTTGTATCCGTTGTACTTGAAGGTGTTGATGTGGTTGAAGTCGAATCTTTTTTACAAGACGAAACCGTTGACCCCACTATTAGCATTAAAGCTGCTATAACTGTTGTTGTTACATTTTTTTTCATGATTGTTGTTTTTAAAGGTTTATTTTAAAGCCTTTCAATTAATAAGCCAAAACAAATTTGGTTTAGTTGGTATAAAACTTAAGCGATTGGTAAACAAAAAAATAAAAACTGAGTACTCTTTTCTACAAAGAGGGTACTAAATAAAAGTTTCTTTTATCTTAGCTTTAATAAAATTAAAAGCTTCGCTTGCAGTTATTGCGGGAGGCATAGTAAGTTCATTGGGATTTACATATACATTTATAATGGACGCTTTGTTAGATTTTAAAGCAACCGATAAAACCGATTTTAATTCGTGCGGGGTTTTAACTGTATAACCTTCTCCACCACAACTATCGGCAAACATGGCAAAGTTTGGATTATGGAATTTTGTTTCGTACTCAGGATTTCCGCTCTTAGCTTCTTCTTCCATTTGTATAAGACCCAGCTTGGAATTATTGAATATAAAAATCTTTATATTAAGATTATATTTTATTGCAGTTGCAAAATCGCACATTAACATAGCAAAACCACCATCGCCACAAAGCGCTATTACTTGTTTTTCAGGATACAATAATTTTGCGCCAATAGACGCCGGCAGGCCAAATGCCATACTTGCAAGTCCGCCAGATAAAGTGAAACGTTGTTTGCCTTTCAGTTTAAAATTTCTTGCTCCCCAAACCGTAACGGCACCTGTATCGCAACAAATAATGGCATCATCATCGGTAAAATAGCTAATTGTTTTTGCTACCATTTGCGGATGAAGCGGCACATTATCTGATGATTCTTTTTCGTCTTGCTTTTTTAACCAATGCTGCATTTGTGTTTGACATTCTTTTAAAAAAACATCTCCCTCTTTTTCGAATACCAGATTAAGTAATTCAACAAGCGTTAGTTTAGCATCTCCAATTAAAGCAACTGTAGTGTGACATCTTTTACCTATTTGTTCAATATTATTATCAATTTGAATAACAGGTATATTTTCACTGGGATAAAATTCGCTATAAGGCAAATCTGACCCAACGGTTATTAGTAAGTCACAATCTTTAATAGCTTTATAAGCAGCAGCCGTGCCAAGTAAGCCAATGCCACCAAGTGTTAGGGGATGTAGGTCGGGGAGTATATCTTTGCCTCGAAGAGATTTAATAATGGGTGCTTTAATTAATGTGGCAACTTGTATAAGTTCGGTGACTGCATCAATGGCCCCTATACCAGCTAAAATGCAGATTTTTTTTGAATTATTTATAAGAACCGCCGCCGCCTGTATGTCATATACATGAGGAAGCAAAAAGCTTTTATTATTAAAAAACTTTTCGGTTTTAAATGACTTTACAGATTTACCGGAAAGGTTAACAGGAATATTTATATGAGCAACTCCTTTGTTAGCAATGGCAACCTGGCAAGCCGTAGTTACTATTTTATACAGTTGCTCGGTATCAACCAACATTTGATTATAGACAGATACATTTTGAAAAAGAGTTATTAAATCAACTTCCTGATGAGCATCTGTTCCAATTAACGAAGTCTCAACTTGCCCTGTGATGGCTAATACAGGAGCGTGGTCTTTTTTTGCATCATACAAACCATTTAATAAATGAATTGCACCAGGGCCTGCCGTACCAACACAAACAGAAAGGTTACCACTTAATTTTGCCTGTGCAGAAGCCGCGAAAGCTCCCGTCTCCTCATGCATTACATGAATAAATTTTATTTTGTTTTGTTTTCGTATGGCTTCAATTAATTCATTAATGGCATCGCCCGGAATGCCAAAAATATATTTTACGCCATATTGAGAAAGAATTTCGAGCAGAGCCTCGCAAGCATTCATGATTTAGATTTTTCAGGATTTGGCTCATTAATGCGGGTGGGATCTGTTTTACCAGGCTCAACAATTCTGGTAGGATCATTTTTTTCGGGTTCGTTTGGTTTTTTCTTTGTTGGGTCGGGGTTTTTATCCGGCTTTGCAGGAATATGCTTTTCAGGATCATTTGGCGGGCCGTCTCCGGATTTTTTTAAATAGATGGTCATAAGATGGATGATTAAATATTTTTATTATAAATTACATTTTAGCGCAAGATTTTTGACAGTTAAGAGCATGATCTAAATGTTTTCGTAATGCAGGAAGTGTTTCCGTGGCCCATGTTCTAATATCAACATCGCTACCATCTGCAGATTCTTTTTCAAACTTAGCGATAGCCCCTTTATGTCCATCTACCATCATATCGCAATAATTTCTATCAAAGTCCCCTCCTGCCCTATCAATTAGTTTTTCATAATCCTCTTCTCCTTTGGTTGATATTACAGCAGGTATCGTAATTGATTTTTTATCTGCCAGTGCCTTTAAATCGCTTAAGCATTTAGTATGTTCTGTTACCATCATTTTTGCTAATTCTCTGGTATCAGCTGATATAGCGTTTTGTTCAGCAAATTTGCCACACTTAATTTCTTCTAAATTAATTTCAGCCGCATCTACCAAAAATTGCGCATCTTTTTCTCTATCAGCAGTTTCATTAAACTTTGCAGCGTTGCTTTCTTCAGCCATACTTTTTGAATCTTCTGTTTTTGGGTTATTACATGATGAGAAGCTAAACACGACTAATAAAAGCAACACGCTATATATGATTATTGAATTTATTGCATTGCGTTTAAAATTTATAAGACTTTCCATTTGTTTCATTTATTATTACCGATTAATTTATTTTAATGACTGAATTAAACTACCCAACTTGTATTGCTTTTTTTTGTTTTGGAGCACTTATTTCTTTTTTTGGAATGGATATACTTAATATACCATTATCGTATTTTGCATTGATATCCTCCTCCTTAACATTATCGGGAAGTTGAAAAGAACGGCTAAAACTGGTATAAGAAAATTCTCTTCGTTTGTAATCTTCTTTATTTTCGTTTACATCCTCTTTTTTTTCACAACTAATAATTAACATTCCTTTATCAACCTCTACTTTAAAATCTTCTTTTTTTAAACCTGGGGCAGATAAGTCAATTTTAAATTTATCTGCTGTTTCATCAATATTAGCTAATGGGGTTTTAAATCTCTCTTCCCAAAAATTAGTATTGAAATTCATAAAATCGGGGTCAAATAATTTATTTAAAAATAAATCACCCGACTGTGAAGGAAAAAATCCTCTGTTTTTTTTGATTAATGACATGGCTATAATTTTTAAGTTAATTAATTATTTACAGGAAGATAAAATTGTACCAGCCACAAACCCCTTTATTAAATTGGAGTTAATTATTGTTATGTAAAAAAATCTACGAACTGAGATATATTTTCTACAAAACAATAAGGTTTTAATATGAGTAAAATCAGAGTCTTATTCACTATAAACACATCTATTTTACAAGATTGGCATAATGTTATTAACAAGTAAATAAAAAATAAATATGAAAACGATTTACCCTACAAAATTAATGGCCTTGGGCTTGTGCTCAATTATGTTATTTTCTTGCGTATCGAAAAAAAAATATACGCAATTAACAAAACAGTATAATAGTTTAGATTCTACTTACGCCAGCTTAAATAATAAGTATAACGGTCTGTTTGAAAAAAACTCGGAAGACAAACAGCTAAGTCAGGCAGAATTACAAAAGCTATATAACCAGTTAAAAGCTAAAGTAGCCGATTTAGAAACGAGCAATAAAAAAATACAGGAGCTGCAGGCCGGCATACTAAAACAAAAACAAGCACAACAAGATCTTTTAGCAAAAGTAAAAAACGCCCTTATAGGTTTTAATTCTAACGAGTTAACTGCTGAAATAAGAAAGGATGGGAAAGTATATGTTTCGCTTTCTGAAAAACTATTATTTAAATCAGGCAGTTATAAAGTTGATCCTAAAGGGAAAGAGGCTTTAAAAAAATTAGCCGATGTGTTGCTTAACCAACCAGATATAGATATAACTATAGAAGGGCATACCGATAGTATTCCGTTAAAAAAAGGTGATTTTTTAAAGGATAATCTTGATTTAAGTGTAATGCGTGCTACCTCAATTGAACGCATCTTATCTGACGATTATGGTGTAGGAGCTAAACAAATGTATGCTTCGGGCAGAGGAGAGAATTTCCCAATAGCACCAAACAGTACTGAAGAGGGGCGAGCAAGCAACCGTAGAACTGAAATTATTTTAGCCCCTAAATTATCGGATATATATAAAATAATTGAGCAAAATTAAAATGCCATTTATAATTGAAAACATACTGCATTTAACTAATTTTAAACTAAACGCTTATAATGATAGTTATATTCATTTAGAAGACAGTGAAAATGTTAGTTATTGGGCAAAAAAACTAAGTACCAGCAGAGAAAGGTTACACGATGCCATTTTATATACCGGCAGTATATATATAGGAGATATAAAAACATGGCTTAAAAAGACAAAAAAAGAAAAGCCCGCTTTTTCATAACTAAACTTTTAAAGTTTATTATTTGCACCGAGGAATGATTTTCTCGGTGCATTTTTTTTGGCTTAAATACAAGTTAAATCAATAAAAACCTCCGATGTAGAAATGTTGACACAAGTGTACCCAAAAACACCCTTTTAAATGCCAAAGCTCCCCAGATATCCCCGCTTTTTAAAGGTATACCATTTGATATTATAACTATGTAAACAACAACTAAACACGAGTTATAAATCAATTAAAATTTAACAAAATGAAAGAAAACCAAAAAGACACCTTGACTACAGGTAGTCAAAGTCAACAAGCACAAAACTCTCAGTATAATCCTACAAAAGTAGGAACTCCGTCTCCAAAACATGATACAAGAGATGAAGAAGAAGAGGAAGAACAACCACAAGCCGGTACAAAACCGTACGAAAGCAAAGAACAACGTGATGGTAAACCTTCTCAGCAACAAACACCAAACCACCGAGATGAAGACCAACGCAGAACCCAAAGTCCGTTAACTGAGCAAAACAAAACTCAAAACGGTAGCCAACAAACTGCCGAGCAAAAAAAACGCTAAGCAAAACAATATAAAGTAGGGGAGTGAAGAAGCACACTCCCTTACTTTATTTTATATATCAACTAAAAAAACAAACTTATGGGAAACTTACTTTATGGTATCGCCGTTATTTTAATAACAATTTGGGCAATAGGTTTTTTTGCTTATAGTGCCGGGGCTATTATTCATGTATTACTTGTTATTGCAATTATCTCAATTCTGCTTAGAGTTATTCAAGGAAACAGTACAACTAAATAAAAACAATTTAAAACAACAACATTATGAATTCAGGTAAAATAGTATTAGGTGCTTTAGCAGGCTTAGCCGCAGGTGCCGCGTTAGGAATTTTGTTTGCACCCGATAAAGGTTCGAAAACAAGAGCGAAAATTTTAAGCAAAGGCGGGGAATGTGCTGATGCCATGAAAGAAAAATGCAACGAATTTGTTGATGCCATAACTGCTAAAGCAGATGAAGCTGAACAAATGGTCGAAAAAGGAAAAGCTAAATACGACGAAGTAAAAAAAGATGTAAAACACGCTACCGCTTAACCATCTCCGAGCTAAAAAACAGAAATTTATGGATAACAATGTAACAACATCAATAGAGAAATTAATTGAAAGAGCTGAAGATTACAGTAAAACAACCGCGGAGTTATTAAAATTTAAACTGATAGATAAAACTTCTGACATTGTTTCATCTTTAGTATCGCAGTTAATAATTTTTGTAGTTGTTGCATTGTTTGCTTTTATTATAAATATTGGCCTTTCGTTATGGATTGGCGAAATGTTAGGAAAACCTTATTACGGTTTTTTTGTAGTGGCAGGGTTTTACTTATTGGTAGCAATTATAATTTATACCGGACGAGAAAAATTACTAAAACACCCAACAAAAAATTCAATTATTGCCCAAATGCTTAAAACAAAATAATATGAAAACTGAAATGGCGCTGTTAGATGAAAAAATTATTTCATTAGAGAATAGAAAAGCACACGAATTAAAATTATTAAAAGAACAATTTTATTTTGTACACGAAGAGTTAAAGCCAATTAACTTGGTAAAAAATACATTTAAAGAAGTGTTTTCATCGCCCGAACTTAAAAATAATGCAATTGGTAGTACGATGGGGTTAGCTACGGGTTATCTCTCAAAAAAATTAGTAGTAGGTTCATCTCATAACCTCATAAAAAATATAGTAGGTAATGTTTTACAATTTGCGGTAGCAAACACCGTATCAAAACATTCAAACACAATTAAAATAATAGGTGGGCATTTACTGGGGCGTATTTTAAAGCGCATACAGCATCCTGCTAACAACGAAGCAAATAATTGAGCTATTACCTCAATAAATATATCTATCTGAAATTTACCTACTGTTTATAATAACGTACCCAAGCTTACTGGTTTTGAAAAAATTAAAAAAAATATTGCTTAT